>Ga0075522_10000171_pt1 | contig 43373 bp, 42 predicted proteins | sample NGEPerA_FD_74796 | JGI IMG/M metagenome (GOLD analysis project Ga0075522, IMG submission 74796) | Arctic peat soil microbial communities from the Barrow Environmental Observatory site, Barrow, Alaska, USA - NGEE PermafrostL2-A | ecosystem: Environmental > Terrestrial > Soil > Wetlands > Peat ... | reverse complement strand
GCCTGAAAGCCCCCGACCCTTCGGCCGGTGAAATCGGCGCCGTTGGCGTGTTCGACGCTGATCAGGCCGGTGAACCCGTCGCGGCCGGCCGCGGCCCCGTCAAAGGCCGCCGAAACCTTGACGAGGTCTATCCAGGCCTCGCCCGGCGCCTGTCCGCCGCTCACGTCGGCCAGGATGTCGGCGGTGTAGGCGGCGGTGAAGGAGAACGGCGATGGGGCGCGCTGAGCCTTCTCGGCCGGCGGAGCGGGCGGGGCGGGCGGTGCGGTGGGATCGGTGATGGCTTGGGCGTCGGCGGCCGAGGCGATGACCAGGGACGCCAGAACGGCTCCCGCCAGGATGAGTGACCGAGAGACTCTCACGCCGGTTGGCCTCCCACCCTGTCACCCGAGGCGACAACGGTAGGGGGCGCGGTCGGTTCCCGGGACGGGCGCGGCCGGTCAGCGGCAAAAGAGGCAGGCCGCCTGGACCGCGGCGCCCATCAACCCGATGAAGACGGCGGCGCAGCCGAAGGCGAACAGCCGGTCGAGGAGCATTGGCGTTTCCTTTCCGCGGTGGAAACGATCGGACCCATCCGTGGCCTGACCCTCGGTCAAGCTCGGAGGTCGGCACAAGGCGCGGGGGGCGGCGCGCTGCGCCCCCCCCGATCAAGAAAGGTTCGATCAGAAAGGATGCCATTCGCCGCGCATGTAGTAGCCGCGGTCGTCGGGCCGGTCGGCCTGCCAATGATAGCGGCCGGTCTTGTGCTTTTCCCACCACGCGTCGTCGTGGAATCTGACCCGAAGGTCGCCGGGATAGGTGGTGTAGTGTTCCTTGACGCGCCAGCACTCGCCGTAGCGGTTGCAGGCGACATCGGCCAAAGCCGTTGAAGCGGTTGCGGCCAAGGTTCCGGCGGCGACCGCCGCGATCAGGGCGCCTTTGGCCCAGGTGGATTTCAAACCAGTCATGGATATCGTCTCCGTGGGGATTACCCGTCCTCCGCCAAGAAAACCGTCCGGCCGTCGGAAGTTCCGGACGGAGCGGCGCGATCCACGACTTTTTTCCGACCGGACCGCCCGGAAGGCTACTTCGGGCGCGAAAGGAACGGCAGCATGCGCCAGAAAACCGGCGAGCCGGAGACTTGGTGCTTGAGCGCGCCGGCGACATGAAGGGCCAGCAGCCCGATCGTGGTCCACACCAGGATCAAGGTGTGGGTTCGTCCCAGGGGTCCGCCGATGGCGTGTCGCGCCGGTTTGGCGAGCCCGCTCAGGCCCGGCAGATGCGGCCAGTTGAACAGACCCCAGAACGAGATCGGGGTGGGCCGCATCGACGCCAGCGCCCACCCGGTCAGAGGGATGCCGATGATCAGGACATAGAAGAGGACGTGGCTGAGCCGCGCCAGGGTCCGCTCCCAGGCCGCCATGTCGGCCGGCAGTGGCGGCGGCGGCGCGGCGAAGCGGACTCCGAGACGCGCCAGGCTGAGGACGAGGATGGTCAGCCCGACCGAGGTGTGGACGCCGAAGGCCTGGGCCTGGGCGGCGGTATGGTCCGGAATCGGGCCATAGACCCACCAGGCGTAGCCGATCTGGAACAGGATCAGGGCGGCGATGATCCAGTGCAGCCACACGGCCGCCAAGCCATAACGCCGATCGACCGAGATCATGGTGGAACTCCCCTTGCCCTCTGGCGGAAGCTTAGCAGGCGAGGCCGCGGGCGGCGAGGGCGGCGCCGATCGATTTCACCGACCGGCGCCAGTCCGATCTACCAGGGGCGGTAATGGTAGCGATAAGAGCCGGCGCGCCAGCCGGGACGCCAGTAGCCGCGGTTCTGCCAGTACCAGTAGCGGTAGGGTCGATAGACCCAGGCGCCGCCGGACCAGATCCACGGATTGTACCATGACGGACCGGCGACGACGCCGGGATCATAGGGGCCGCCGGCATAGGCGAAGCCCGGCGCTCCGGCGCGGACAATATAGCCGGGGGGGCAGTTGCCGCCTGGGCTGGAACTCGACCCGATCGCCGCGCCGGCGGTGCCACCGACGAGCGCGCCGGCGAAGGCGCCGCCGCCGCGGTCATGGCGTCCACTGAGGCCCGAACCGATCACCGCGCCGAGCACGCCGCCGATCACGGCCCCGGCGGCGGTGTTGTTGTTGCGCCGATCGACACAGTATTGCGCGGCCCATTGCGAATAGCGATCGGCGTAGTCGTGGTCGTATTGCTGGGCGCGGTCGTCATAGGCCGAACCCGGGGCCTCCGCGCCCGGCGGCGGCGGGGCGTATTGGCCCTGGGGCGGCGCCGGGTCGGCATATCCGTCCCGCGGCGGGGCCGGCTGGGCGCTGGCCGCGCCGGCCTCGGCGATCATCGCCAGAGCGGAAATGGACGCCAACACCGCGGCGCCTCTGAACTTTCCCCTGTTTTTCACTTCTAGAGTTCCTCTCATCCAAATCGTGACCGCCCAGTTCGTGGGCGAAAACCAGCCTCAGGCTAGCTGTCCAGCCTGAACCGCCGCTGAACGGGTGTGTCAGCAAGACGCTCGCGGCAACAACGCCCCGGGTCGAGGGGAGTTCATTCGACAAAAAGGCGCGGTCGCGGTCGCGCTGTTAAGCCCTCCTTGTCCAGGCGCCGCTAGGTTGATCGGCGCATTCTGGTGGGTGAGACGATGACCAACGATCCGTGGGCCGCCCGAATGCTTGGCGGCGAAGAAACCGAAGGCCCCGATTGGGCGTCCTTCGCCGAGCGGGTGGCGGGCTTGGGGTATTGGCGACTTGATGTCGCTTCCGGCGCGATCAGTTGGTCGGATGGTCTGTTTGGGCTCTACGGCCTCGAAATCGGTGATCTTCCCGATCTGGCGACCGCGATGGCCGCGATCCACCCCGACGACGCCGAACGGGCCAACCGGCTGCTTCAGCAGGCCATGGAGACCGGCGAGGGCTACGGCGATCAGGTCCGCCTCAAGCGCGCGGACGGCGCCTGGCGGGTGCTGACCAACCGCTCGGTGTGCAGGAAGGCGGAGAACGGCGAAGTGACGACGGTCTTCGGCGTGGTCATGGACGTTACCGAGGCGTCGCTCGCCAATGAGGCGCTGCGGGTCAGCGAGGCGCGATATCGACATCTGGCCGAGAACGGCAACGATTTGATCGTCCAGCTCGATCTCGACGGCCGGCTGACCTACATCTCGCCGTCGGTCGAGGCGGTGACCGGGCACAGGGCCGAGGATCTGGTCGGCCGCGGGATCGCCGAACTGATCGATCCCGACGACCTGCCGGCGGTGAAGGCCGCCGTCAGGAACGCCATCGAGCAGCCCTCCCGCAAGGTTCGATGCGTCGAGTACCGGGTGCGCCATGCCGATGGCCGGACGATCTGGCTGGAGGCCCGGCCCACGCCGCTCATCGATCCGGCGACCGGCGTCTTCCTGGGCGTCACCGACGTGGTCAGGGACATCACCGAAAGAAAGATCCTCGAAGCCGAACTGCTCGCCAAATGCGAGGAGGCCGAGGCGGCGACCCGGGCGAAGGCGGAGTTCCTCGCCAACATGAGTCATGAACTGAGGACTCCGCTGACATCGATCATCGGGTTTTCCGGCCTGCTGAGCGGCCTGCCGGACCTGCCCGCCGCCGCCGCCGCCCACGTCCGCAACATCTGCACGGCGGGGGAACAGCTCCTCGGCGTGGTCAACGACGTGCTGGATTTCTCCAGGCTCGAGGCGGGTCAGGTCGAACTCTTTCCCCAGCCGCTGGACCCGGCCAGCTTCGTCGCCGAAACGGTGGAGATCCTGGGCGCCCAGGCCGGCGCCAAGGGCGTCGAGCTGCGGACCCGGATCGCCGGCGATATGCCCCGATGCGTTTCGATCGATGGGGGCCGGGTGCGCCAGGTGCTGCTCAATCTGGTCGGCAACGCCGTGAAATTCACCGCCGAGGGATCGATCACCGTCACCCTCGAATGTGACGGGGCGCAGAGCCTGAGGCTGAGTGTCGCCGACACCGGCCCCGGGATCGAGCGCGATGTCCAAGGCAGGTTGTTCGAGCGGTTCTCCCAGGTCGATGGCTCGATCAGCCGCGACCACGGCGGCGCCGGCCTGGGCCTGGCGATCTGCAAGGGGCTGGTGGAATTGATGGGAGGCGCGATCGGCGTGGCGTCCGACGCCGGCCAGGGTTCGACTTTCTGGTTCACGATTCCCGCGCCGGTCCTGGCTCCGCCGCGATGCGCCGCCGTTGCGCCCGCCGAACCGCATTTAGCCGTCCACATTCTGATCATCGACGACCTGGCCGTGAACCGTCAGCTGGTCCGGGCGATGCTGGAGCCGCTCGGTCACACCTTCGTCGAGGCGGCGAGCGGCGCGGAGGGCGTCAGATGCGCCGCGCGGCAGGCGTTCGACATAATTTTCATGGACCTCCAGATGCCAGGGATGGACGGTCTCGAGGCCGCCCGGACGATCCGCTCCGCGGTCGCGATCAACCGCGATGCCCCGATCATCGCCCTCAGCGCCAATGTCCTGGCCGAACAGATCATCGACTGCCGGTCGGCCGGAATGGACGACCACCTCGCCAAGCCGATCATCCCCGCCGCCCTGGTGGCGACAGTGGCGAAATGGTCGGGAGGCAGAACGTCGCGCGCGCGGGACCACGCCGCGCGCGCGTGAACCCGAGCACATCGACTCATGCCAGCCCGCGTTGAGGTAGACCCTTAGGATCGCCGACGCGACTGAGCGCGATCCCCCCTCTCCCCGCCAAGAGACCCCGCCAAGAGCGGGGCGAGAGTTCTCGCTCGACGGTCGGCGGACCGCGCCGTCAATCCAATCTCCGTTCGTCGGAACCAATGGCGCGCCCGACGATTGTATCGTGTGGCGATGTAACCGGCCACGGTGGGCGCGGGCTTTGGCCATCGCGCGGCCCTGGAAGTTTGTCCAGTTCGCCGTTACAGGTTTATGGCGAGCGTCTGTTTATGATACTTAGGATTGCGCAAGTCGCACCGCTGGCGGAGTCGGTACCTCCCCGCACCTACGGCGGCACGGAACGCGTGTGTTGCTGGCTAACCGAAGAACTCGTGCGCCAGGGACACGATGTGACCTTATTCGCCAGCGCCGACTCGTCAACCTCGGCCACGCTCGCGCCCTGCTGCCCGACGGCTTTGAGGCGAGCCGGCGTCCACAATCAGGCCCCCTCGCTGCTGCTGATGCTCGACCGGGTGCGCAAGCTGGCCGACAGCTTCGACGTGATCCATTTCCATGTGGATCTCTTTCAGTTTCCCCTGTTCCAAGATCTCGCCTGGAAGTCCTTGACCACCTTGCATGGGCGGCTGGATCTGCCGGAGATGCATCCGGTGTATCGCACCTTCAACGGCATGCCGCTGGTGTCGATATCCCAGGCGCAACGCCGGCCGATCCCGGACGCGAACTGGCTGGCGACCGTTCACCACGGCATGCCAGCCTCGCTCATCGGCTATTCGGGCGGCGGGGGTGGTTACCTTGCCTTCCTTGGACGCATCTCGCCCGAAAAGCGACCGGATCGCGCGATCGAAATCGCTATCCGCGCCGGCATCCCACTCAAGCTCGCGGCCAAGGTCGATGTGGTTGATCAGGCGTACTTCGATGCGGTGATCAAGCCCTGGCTCGACCATCCACTGATCGAATTCCTCGGAGAGATCGATGACACCCGGAAACGGCGCTTTCTGGGTGAAGCTCTTGCTCTGTTGTTTCCCATCGACTGGCCCGAACCCTTCGGACTGGTGATGATCGAGGCCATGGCCGCCGGCACGCCGGTAATCGCCTGGGCCAACGGCTCGGTCCCGGAAATCGTCGATCCCGACGTCACCGGCTTCATTGTCCAGGACATCGATCAGGCGGTCGAAGCCTTGAAGGCAATAGGCGGGTTGGACCGTCTGAAGGTACGCCGGCGTTTCGAGCAGCGGTTCGGGGTTGAACGCATGGCGCGCGACTACGTGGCGCTCTACCGGCGCTTTGCGGATGCCGCCGATGGGCGATGGACGGCGCCCGCCCGCCAGGGTAGCGACAGCGCGCGCTTTGTCTAGGTGTCAGCCTGATGAAGCCTCGTGGACGCGTCCCCGCCGCCCGTCGCCGGGCTGGCGAGAGAGCATTTTGCCGGCTTTGACGCGTCGCCCAAGCACGACGCGGCCGAGCCGCGAGGTTGAAACGGCCGCCAGCGGCGTGCACGGAAAAAGTCGATGGCCCTCGAAATAACCGTTGGACCGCCGCGGTTGGCGATCAACCAAGGCTATGGCGTCCTCATAACCGACCAGGACGGTCAAATCCCTTGGCCGACCGACAAGGGCTTTTATCACTCCGACACGCGGATCATCTCCTCCTGGCAGATCTTCGCCGACGGCCAGCCTTGGGAGCTGTTGAACAGTGGAAACATCGCCTATTACGCCAACCGCGTCTTCCTCACCAATCCGATCCTTCACACCGAGACGGGCGAGATTCCCAGACACGCCCTCGCCCTGTCGATCAGCCGCTCGATCAGCGGCGGGATTCATGAGGATCTCGATCTGATCAACCACGGAACGGGCAAGGCGCAATTCAACCTTGAGATCGTGGTGCGCAGTGACTTCGCCGATATTTTCGAAGTAAAGTCCGGCAATATCGTCCGCCGCGGCCGGATCACGACCTCGTGGTCGCAGAGCGAAGCGCGCCTGGCGATCACCTATATCAACAAGGACTTCGAGCGCCGGGTCACCGTTACGGCGCACAAATGGGACTCCAAGCCGGTTTACGCCAATGGTCGGATCAGTTTCGAACTCGAACTCGAACCCGGCGAAGCTTGGCACGCCTGTCTGCTATACGCCATCGGCGACGGAAAGACCGTCGATCGCGCGCCCGATCACTGCATCGCCCGATCCGGCGGCGCCGACGCGCATCTCAAGCTGACCCAGTGGCGCCACGCGGCGCTCAAGATCGAGACCAGCAATGAGGAATTCTACCGATTCTACCATCAGTCGCTTGAGGACATGGCCGCCTTGCGACTGCCCGTTGAAGACGCCGAGGGCCTGGAGTTCGTGCCGGCCGCGGGGATTCCCTGGTTCCTGGCGCTGTTCGGGCGCGACAGCCTGACGGTCTCCCTGCAGAACGCCATGGTCTATCCTCGAATGGCTCGCGGCGCGCTCGAGGTGCTGAGCCGCTACCAGGCCAAAAGGCGGGACGACTATCGCGACGCCGAACCTGGCAAGATCATGCACGAGCTGCGCCGCGGCGAGCTGGCGCACTTCAAGCTTATACCACACACTCCCTATTACGGGACCGCGGACGCGACCATTCTCTACCTGATCGTGCTGCACAACACCTGGCGCTGCACTGGTGATGTGGACCTGTTGACGCGATATATGGGGACCGCTGAGAAGTGCCTGACCTGGATCGAGAAATTCGGCGACCTGGATGGTGATGGCTTTCAGGAATACCAGACCCGGTCCAAGGCGGGCGCCTATAACCAGGGTTGGAAGGATTCGGGGCAGGCGCTGGTCAACACCGACGGCTCGATCGTGGAAACGCCCATCGCATTGGTCGAGATCCAGGGCTACGTCTACGACGCGTGGCTGCGCATGGCCCAGATCTACGATGCATTGGGGAAATCCGCCCGCGCGCGCTCCCTGCGCCGAAAGGCCAAGGCCCTGTTCGACCGTTTCAACGACGCCTTCTGGGACGAGGCGTCCGGCTTTTATGCTTTCGCCCTCGACGGAGGCAAGAAGCCGGTGTTGAGCGTCGCTTCCAATCCGGGCCAGTGCCTGTGGTCGGGAATCGTACCGCCAGACCGCGCCGCCAAGGTCGTCAAACGGCTGATGCAGCCTGATATGTGGAGCGGCTGGGGTATCCGCACGCTTTCGACCGACAACCCGTCTTTCAACCCCAATTCGTATCAGAACGGCGCGGTATGGCCGCACGACAACGGCATCATCGCCATGGGCTTCCGTCGTTATGGGTTCGCCGCGGAGGCGTCGCGCATCGCCAGGGACGTCAGCGGCGCCGCCGGCTACTTCGTCCAGCACCAGATGCCGGAACTCTATGCCGGCGATCAGCGGGATCCGACCAATTTCCCGGTCCAATACCTCGGCGCCAATGTCCCGCAGGCCTGGGCGGCGGGGTCGTGCTTCGCCATGCTGGAAATGATCGTCGGCTTCCAGCCCGACGCGCCGGCCGGCCGGCTGGGCATCGACCCGGCGCTGCCCGACTGGCTACCTCAGCTCACCCTCAAGGACCTCCGGGTCGGCAAGGAGGTCTTCGACCTGCGGTTCTGGCGCGACGGCGAAGCGACACGATTCGAGACCCTGAAGGGCGACCCGGCGGCCGTGAGCCAGAAGAGCTACGTCACGGCCAGCGAACGTTGGATCTAGTGCGTCGTTATTGAAACCAGTCACCGCGAGCATGACTATGAACAGGATTGTCGTTATCACCGGCGCGGGCGCCGGTGTCGGCCGGGCTACCGCGACCGAGTTCGCCCGCAATGGCTGCGACGTGGCCCTGCTGTCTCGCGACAAGGGCAGACTGGAACAGGCCGCCTCCGAGTTGCGTCAATTCGGCGTGCGCGCCCTGCCCATCTCCACGGATGTGGCGGACGCCGATGCGGTGGAAGCAGCCGCCGATCAGGTGGAGCGCGACCTTGGGCCAATCGACATCTGGGTCAACGTGGCGATGGCGACCGTTTTCGCCCCGGTCAGCAAGCTGACGGCGGCCGAGTTTCAACGCGGGACCGCGGTAACTTATCTGGGCCAGGTCCATGGGACCATGGCGGCTCTAAAGCGAATGCGGCAGCGCAACCGCGGCGCGATCGTCAATGTGGGTTCGGCTCTCGCCTACCGATCGGTGCCTCTGCAGTCCATCTATTGCGGAGCGAAGTTCGCGATCCGCGGCTTCACCGATTCGCTCCGCTCGGAGCTGATCCACGACAAGCTCGACGTGACCTTGACCATGGTCGACTTGCCGGCGGTCAACACCCCTCAGTTCGACTGGGCGCGCAACAAGATGGGCTGGAAGGCCCAGCCGGTGCCGCCAATCTACCAACCCGAAGTGCCGGCCCGGGCGATCTTCTTCGGCGCCATGCATCCGCGGCGCCAGATTTGGGTGGGGTTTCCGACCCTGGTGGCGATCCTCGCCAACCAGATCGCGCCAGGACTGATCGACCGCTACCTGGCCAAATCCGGCTACAGCGGGCAACTGACCGATACCCCCAAGCCGGCGGACGCGCCGGACAACCTCTTCGAGCCTGTCCCCGGACCCTACGGCGCCCGTGGTCGATTCGACGATCGCCATCCTCGCACGTTCAGCTGGGAGATGGTCATCAGCCGCCACCGCGCCGCCTTCTGGACCACCATGGCGATCGGTTTCGTCGGTCTCGTCGGCGGGGTCCACCTGCTCGCCAGGCGGCTGAAAATCTGACCGTCTTCAGGATCGCCCGAGCGCCTTCCGACGAAGTGAGTACTGGTTCGCCGCCAGAAAGCGCGACAAAACAAAGACCTGGAGCGCCGCTCCGGCTCAACCGGAGCGGCGCTCTAGAGTCGGTCGCCGATCTTGTCCGCCACGCGCAGCGCGTTGGCGATGATGGTCAGGGTCGGGTTAACCGCCCCGATCGATGGAAAGAAGCTGGCGTCGGTCACATAGAGATTGTCGATTTCGTGGGCCTTGCAATCGAGGTCGAGGACCGATGTCGCGGGGTCGTGGCCGAAGCGCAGGGTGCCGGCCTGATGGGCGGTGCCCCCGATCGGGATGTCCTTTCCCAGGTAGAGGCCGCGGTCGATCAGGTGCGGCCACGCGTCCATCGGCGCCAGGAGATCCTCGAGCTTCTTCTTCAGCCGTTTCGCGGCATCCATGTTTCCTTCGTGAATATCCAGGACCACGCGGTCGCCGTCGTAGTAGATGCGGTTCTCGGGACGCGGCAGATCCTCGCTCTGCAGCCAGAAATCGATCGAGTGCTCAGCCACTCTCTCAAACGGCCACTCCGGCGCCAGGGACATGACCGCCTGGAGCGGCGCCTCGCCTCGAATCTGCTCACCGTGTGATTTCGCGCACATCTGGATCAAGCCAAGGGGAAATTCCCAGTCGGTGGCCCTGAAATAGTAATCGCTGATCGCCAGAGTCTTCTGAAAGACCGTATCGTTGCGCTCCTTCAGGAGTGCCACCACCACCGACATGTTGTGCCGCATATAGTTTCGCCCGACCTGGTCCGAGCCATTGGCCAGCCCCCTGGGATGCGCGTCGTTGGCCGAACGAAGCAGGAGCAGCGCGGAACTGAGCGCGCCGCAAGCGACGACCACGATGTCGGCTGAATATTGTTCGCTCTGGCCGTCGCGGATCACGTGAACGGTGCGCACGGCGCGCCCCTTCGGATCGGTCTCCAGGCGGCTGACATAGGCCCCGGTGAGCAGCGTGAAGTTCGGATGAGCCGCGCGGGTGGGATCGACGCAGATCACCTGCGCATCCGCCTTGGCGTTGATCGCGCAGGGAAAACCATCGAAGGCGTCGCAGCGGATGCAGGGGCTGTAGGTGCTTGCGCCGCCGTCGGGATTCTGATCGAGCTTGATCCCCAGCGGCAGATGAAACGGGTGCAGCCCCTGGCCTTTCAGAATGCCGCTGAGCGCCTCGATCCTCGGCTCGTGCCGCACCGGCGGGTAGGCGTAAGGGGCGCTGGACCACGGCTCGGTCGGATCCTCGCCGCGTTGGCCGTGGACATGGAACAGCGTCTCGGCCTGGGTGTAATAGGGCTCGAACACCTCGTAGCCGAGCGGCCAGGCCGGGGAGACGCCGTCCTTGTGGCGCAGTTCGCCGAAATCGCGCTCGCGCAGGCGAAACAGAGCCGCGCCGTAGACCTTGGAATTACCACCGACCCAGAAGTGCAGGCCGGCGTGGACCGGCTTTCCTTTGCCGTCGTACCAGGTTTCCTTCGCCTGGTAGGCGCCATCGACGAAGACCGTCTTGGCGTCCCAGTTGTCGCGCGATCTGGGCAGGTATCCGCCTCGCTCCAGCATCAGGATGCGCTTGCCGCCGGGCGCCAGGCGCTGCGCCAGCGAGGCGCCGCCCGGGCCGCTGCCGATGACAATGAGATCATAGTGCTCCGACATTCCCGCGCATCGAGCCTTAGAGCCAGGGAGAGCCGCCCCGACGGCGGTTTCTCAACGTGCCGTGAGCGGCCCCGTTCCGCCCTCAGGACGCCGGCGGCGGCGGGTAGGTGATCGTCGCGCCATCCACCTTCGCAAAGGGCGTCAGCTTGTGCACCTGGAGCCGGGTGGCGCTGGTGATTTCCTCGGCGCGAACGCCATGCGCCACCAGCGCGTCGGCGATCAGCGAGCGATGGCAGCGCCACGGCACGGCTTCGGCGCACATCAAGGCGATCCGGTCGGACCTCGCCCGCTCGATGAGGCGGCTGAGGTTTTCCGCGAATTCGGGGGTCTGCATGTAGTCCGCGAACCTCCGAACGGAAGTATTTCGCCAGCCCATGTTCAGGGAATCCGGATGCGTGGCGCGAAAGCCTCCCAGGCCCGCGGCATGCTCGTAGCCGATGCCGACGGCGTCCAGCGCGGTCGGAAGCGTGTCACGGTTGAATTGCGGGTTGTGGCGCGAGCGGGGCACGGTGCGCACATCGATGAGCCGGCTCACCAGATGGCCCGTCAGCAGAGCGATGAACGCCTCGAGCGACCGCGTCGAATGACCGACCGTCAGAACCTCGGTTCCCGCACCTCGGTTCACGATGTCCTTCGTCAACTGGAACCTCTCATATTATATGGCCAATTCTTAGAGCCCCTGTACGGCTCTCCGAAGCTCCGGGATTACCGCTTCTTTGAACCACGGATTTTCTCGCATCCAAATTACGCTTCGCCAGCTTGGGTGTGGCAAGGGAAAGAATCGAGGACCGAATCGCGAAAATGTTCTGACGGTTTCCGTCATGGAGTCCTTCCCCCGCAGTCCCAAATAATGCCGATGGGCGTATTGGCCGATCAACAGCGTCAACTGGAGGGCGGGAAGATGTCTGATCAAGCGATCGTGCCACTGCGGCGCGCATTCAGGACGGGGCGGCTTGTCGCCGCCGTTTTCTCCCGCGCCCGGATAGCAAAATCCCATGGGGAGGATCGCGACCCGCGATTCATCGTAGAAGTTCGATCGGTCCAGTTGCAGCCAGTCGCGCAGGCGGTCACCACTTGCATCGTTCCAAGGTATGCCGCTCTGATGAACTTTGCTGCCGGGGGCTTGGCTGATGATCAAGAGCCGGGCCGTGTTCGCCAGCTGGATAACGGGCCGTGGACCGAACGGCAGATCGGCCGAACAGATCCGGCAAGCACGCACTTCCCGCAACAGACGGGTCAAGGACATTTAGGCCGACTCCCCGGAGCTTCGGCGACGTGGCGGCGCCACGGCCGTTGGCGCTGAGATCGTTCTCCGGGCGCCGATGCGCAAGGCCCCCAACCACGCGCCTTCTCACTTCGAACTAAGCAGCGGGCGGACCGCCGCGATCGCCGACGTAGCGATGGCAGCCCTGCGACGCGCCCGCTTCGACGGGCAGCCGCGCACGGATCGTCGGCGATAGAACCTCGTCGCCGATAGCTCTGCGGCTGAGCGTCGAACCATTCCCGACTGGACATGGAAACGACGCGCATCGAGATCCTTCGCCTGGCGGATCGCAAACCCCAAGTCGTACGGAAACATTATGAGTCCGACTCCAAGCCCAGGCGACCGGAACCGCTCGCCGCGAGCGTCGGGGAGAACTCAGGCGCGGCTGAGCGCCTTGCCTGAGTGGTGCACGACGGCTGGCTCGCCCGGGTGATGATCGATCTCGCGCACGCTGTACATTGTACTATCTGCGTCCGCGCCCATCTTGGACACACCAGTGACCGTGCCGTGACCGATGGCGCTGCGGTAGTGCCACGACACTTTGGTGTCAACGGGGATTGTCTTGAACGTCTTTTTTTTGGTAGCCATATCATTTCTCCTTCATGGTGGGCGCGCTAATACGGGATCGACGGGTGTAGTGGGTGTGACAACTACTTCGCTCTCCCGCTGTTTTCGAGGTGTAGCCACTATTCAGTTACTGTCCTATACGGGATTATAGACTCCATAGGGGTTATTCCCGTCCTTCAACCCCCACGCCATAGACATGCACCATTTGACCACCGAGCCAGCCCGATACGAAGATCAGGGCGACGCCGATAACCGAAAGCACGACGGGAAGGCTCAGGCTCGTATCGACCGGGGTTGGGCTGCGCGCGCGCAGCCAGATATTGATCACGTAGACGACAACGGCGGTGAGATTGATTGCCATGTGGGTCAAGGCGATTTTCTTTACCGGCGGGAGGCCGCCCTTGTAGAGTAGCAGATCGATCAATCCAGGGACCGCCGCGCAGAGCGCGCCGATCAGGCCACCCACCATGCTGTAAAACGCGACCGTGGACCACGTGTCGTCCGAGGCGCCAGCCAGACGGACCACATCGCAGATCAGAGAGAAAATCCAAAGACCGATGGGAAAGACGACCAGCATAGGGTGGATGGGATGCTTGAAGATGCTCGCTGGAGTACGCATTGGATATCCTTTCTCGATTGCGCGGCGCCGTGAAGGCGGCGTTCGCGTGGGCTAAATCGACATCCGGTAGCCGTAGAATTCGTGATCTTCGTTGTAACCGCCCTGGCCGGCGCCGAGATGGGCGAACTCGCTCACGAACTCGATCTTGCCGATCCATTTGACCATCTTGAAACCCAATTCGTTTTCGCAACGCAGCCGAAGCGGCGCCCCATGTAGGACGCTGAGGGGTTTGCCGTTCATCTCGTAGGCGAGGATGGTCAGGCGGTGGCACATGTTGTGAATTTCATGGACGTCGTAGTAGCCGCCGCCCGCGGCGCCCTCGGAGAACGAATAGAAGACCGCGTAGCGAGCCTCCGCTGTCGGCCTCACCAGATCCACGATGTCGCGCATCGGAACGCCGCCCCACTTGGCGACACCGGACCATCCTTGAATACAGAAGTGCGTGGTGATCTGTTCCTGCTTCACCATCGTCTTGAGGTCGGCGAAGGAAAATTCGCGCGGCGCCTCGACCAGGCCGTAGACGCTCAGCTGGTAATCCGCGAACTGGCCCACCACCAATGCCTCGAATTCGGGGGAGTTGGGCATCGTGCCGTTGGGCCAGAGATGCGGAGAGATGTCCTTTTCCGTCAACTGGGCGTTCGGGTCCCACCATTCGGCGAGCCCCTTGATCCAACCGACCATGAACTGGCCGATCCGCTGCACCAGGCGAGCGTGGCGGGTGGTGAACGGCGAGGCGATCCACCAGGCCAACCCCACCAGGACCATGGCCAGAACGAAAAGTGGGAAACCGGCCCAGGTCTTATCGTCCACGCCGGCGAACATGTGGTTGGTATTCTGCCGAAGGCCGGTGACGAACACCATGATCCCGTGTCCCAGGATGAAGAACACGAACCAGCAGAACGAGATGAAGTGGATGGAACGAGCCGCCTGGCGGTTCAGGATCCTCCCGATGACGCCCAACCTGTTGGAAATCGCCGGGCTCTGCATCAGACCGGTCACGATGGAAACCGGGGCGGCGATGAAGATGGTGATGAAATAGCTGAGTTGCTGCAGGCCGTTGTAGCGCGTCCAGGTGGATTCGACCGGAAAGTTCAGCGATGCGTATTGGAGGGTTGTCGAGAGCGCGTCGGGGAATACATCCCAGGTCAGGGGGACCACGCGCAGCCACTGACCGGTCGCGAACAGCAGCACGTAAAAGGCGACACCGTTCACCGTCCAAAGCAGCACGATCGAAAAATGCCACCAGCGGGCCAATCCGATCGAGTGGCGGACGCCGGGAATCCCCAACCACTTGGGAATCGTCACCGAATCGTCCTTCGACGTCCAGACCCGGGCTTTCGGGACGGCGTGCTGGAAGCGAAACCATTCCGTGCCGGGAGTGCAGTCCCGATGCCAGTTGAGCCGGGGGAAATCGGCCAGGATCTGAATCCCGGCGCGAATGATGAACATCATGAACAGCATGTTGAGGAAGTGCTGCAGCTGCAGCCACCATGGAAAGCCGGAATCAACCGAGGGAGCGGCCTGGGCGATGCCCGGATAGGTCTTGATGAACGCCTGAACGCCCGGAAGCGCTCGCAGGCTCTGCGCGACAGCGATCAGCAGAACGAACGCCGCGGCCCCGATCGGCAACGCCCACAAGGTGCTGATCCAGCGCTGGCCGATGCGGATGACCGGTACGATGCCCTGTTGCGGAGGCAGCCAGTTGCTCAGAGTGATCCGGTCGTCCGCCGCGTTCAAGGTCGGCGTGATGGGGGCGTGCGGGGCCGGCGTGATCGTCACAGAATCGGTCATGGCGACGGCCTCCAAGCCCCGGTGAGACGCGACATTCATCGGCACCGCCGGGACAGTTCTTTCGTTCCATCGTCCCAGAATGACGTCCCGCCAAACCACGGCGTCATTGGGCGCCTCCTCGTGAGTTGAATAGACAGGCGTGATCGGCTCCACCCTGGCGCGGTCGCGCAGCAGAGCGAATTCCGCGGGATGAGCGTGGACTTGGGCCGCGTAGCGGCTACGGAGTTGCCCATTTCCGCAGGGCCGTGCTCGGGTAGCCGGTCTTCAGCCACTGATCGAGCGTGGCGCCGGCCTTGCTCACCCTGCGCGGCCAGAGCCTGTCGATCAGGATTCGCACTTCGTCTCCCGCCCCGGGCCGGCGCCTCATAGGCGCGCCTCTGCCTGACGTTGCCGGCGGCGACCCTCCGTCTCATTGCCATCGCTCCTCAGGATGAGGCCGCCTTGGCCATCTTTTTTTCCAACGCGAGTTCGGCGCGGAGACCTTCGAGATCGCGGTGGACGAAGGCGGTCGCCCGCGTTTCGCCTCCGCGCGAAAAGGCGATCGCGCAGTCCCGAGCCTCAAGGCTCCCATCGACATCCACCCTGTCCCATCCTTCGCCGTGACCGACATAGGCGATGCCGAGGTCATACTGTTCGGTCCAGAAGAAGGGGACCGCGTCGAAGGGCTCGTGGCGGCCGAGGATGTTGCGCGCCGCGGTCTGCCCCTGGCGCTCGGCGACGACAAAGTGTTCGACGCGGATCATCTCGCCGCTGAGCAGGTCGGGCCAGCGCGCGATATCGCCCGCGGCGAAGATCCCGGCGACGTTCGTTTGCAGGTATTCATCGACGATGACGCCGCGATCCACGGTCAGCCCCGCGCGCTCGGCCAAGCCGGTCAGAGGGCGCACGCCGACGCCGATCACCACCAGATCGGCCTGCAGGACCTCTCCGCTGGCCAGGGTCACGCTTTGCTCGGCGATGGAGACGGCGGTCGCGCCGAGATGGAAGGTGACGCCATGGTCCTCGTGCATCTTGCGCAAGAAGGCGCCGACCTGCGGTCCAAGGATTTTCTCCATCGGGGCTGTTTCGGGCGCAACCACGTCTACCTCGACTTTGCGCGCGCGGAGGGAAGCCGCCACCTCAAGGCCGATGAAGCTCGCGCCGATCACCACTGCGCGCTTGGCCGGGAGAGCCTTGGCGACGATGGCCCGGCTGTCGGCGAGGGTGCGCAGATAGTGGACGTGGGGGAGGTCGCCTCCGGGGATATCCAGCCGCACCGGCTCGGCGCCGGTGGCCAGGAGAGGCGCGCCGTAGGAATGGCGGCTTGCGTCCGTCAACTCGACTTCTCGGGCCGAGACGTCGATCCGCTCGACGGGGGAGTCGAGCCTAAGGTCGATGTGGTGGTCCTCATAGAATTTCGCCGGGCGCAGGAGATTCGAATCATCGGATGCCGCGCCCGAGAGATAGCCCTTCGACAGATTCGGCCGATCCGGCGGCCGTGACGGGTCGGCGCTGAAGAGGGTGATCGGCCCGAGGTAGCCCTCCCGGCGCAGCATCTCGGCGGCGGCGTTTCCGGCCGCGCCGCCGCCGACGATGATCACGGATTCCGGCACCGCGGCCACGGTTGGGCGACGCTGCGCGGGCCCCATCTTTTCGCGGACGAAGACGGCGCCCACGGGCGTCTCGGTCGGCGTGAATTGCCGCGCCAGGTCGCGCACCTGTTCGACCCGCCAGTGCGACACCGGATCAAGGGCGGGCGCGCGCAAGGCCTCCCCGGTGCGCAGATCGAAACAGGCATGATGCCAAGGACACCGCACGGTCTCTCCCACCAGGAGCCCTTCGGCCAGCGGGGCTCCGTAGTGGGTGCAGATGGCGCCGATCGCGAACACCTCGTCTCCGCGCCGGGCGAGCAGGACCGGTTCGCCCTCGGCGTGGCCGAGAAGCATCGTCCCATCGGGGATGGCCGAAAGCTCGACGCCCTCGGTGAGATCCGGTCCGGAGAGAGTTGCTTGGATATCGCTCATTCGAGCCCCTTCCGGCGCTGGGCGGCCCGCGCGCGGGCTTGAGGGCCGTGCGCTCGCGCTTCAAAGAAAACAGCGTATCGGTCTGATGTCGGCACGAGCCGGCGGCACCCCACGTCCAAATCGTCCTCCTGCAAACGCAACGTCGGCCGCGCGGGTTCCCAAAATACTCCCGTATTTCGGCGCCGGCGGAACACCGCTGGCCGCCATGTGTTGCTTTCCTGAAATGACCGATTCGCCGCTTTCCCGACCATGGCCGATTACGCCGACACCCACGGCCGACCGCTACGACGTGATCGTGATCGGCAGCGGGCCGGGCGGCGCGTCCGTGGCCCAGGAATTGGCCGCGACGGGCAAGCGGATCCTGCTCATCGAGCGCGGTGAGTATCTTCCCCGTTCCCCCGCCAATTGGGATTCTCAGGCCGTGTTCGTTGACGCCACCTATCAGGCGACCGAAATCTGGTTCGACAGGGACGGCCGAGCCTTTCGTCCTGGCCTGCATTATTTCGTCGGCGGAAACTCCAAGCTCTATGGCGCCGCCCTCTTTCGCCTGCGGGAGCGGGACTTCGGAGAAGTGCGCCACAAGGATGGGATATCGCCGGCGTGGCCAGTCGGATACGACGTGTTCGAGCCCTACTATGCGCGGGCGGAGCGCCTCTTTCACGTGCATGGGGCCCGTGGCGAGGATCCGAACGAGCCGCCGGCCAGCGGGCCATTCCCCTATCCTCCCGTCTCCCACGAGCCGCGCATTCAGGCGCTGAACGACAGCCTGAAGAGCAACGGCTTGCACCCATTCCACCTTCCCCTGGGCATCCTGCTCGACGAGAGGGACGGCAAGGTCGCGCCGACCAGCATCTTCTTTCGCACCGATACGTTCGACGGATTTCCTTGTCTTCTGAACGGAAAAGCGGATGCGCAGGTCATCTGCGTCGATCCGGCGCTCGCGGCCTGGCCCAACCTCACCCTCCTGACCGGCGCTTACGTCTCGAAACTGGAGACCGATGAGGCCGGGCGCGCGGTCACCAGCGTCCATGTGACCCGAGACGGTGCGGAGGAGCGGTACGCGGCCGATATCGTGGTCGTGGCCTGCGGCGCGCTTTCCTCGGCGCTGTTGCTCTTGAGATCGGCCAGTGACGCCCACCCCCACGGGCTCGCCAATGGTTCCGATCAGGTCGGACGCAACTACATGCGCCACAATCAGTCGGTCCTGATGGCCCTGATGCGCAAACCGAACGACACGGTGTTCCAGAAGACGCTCGCGGTTAGCGACTATTACTTCGGCGCTGACGACTGGGAATACCCGCTCGGCCTCATCCAGATGTGCGGCAAATCTCATGGCGCGCAAATCCGAGGCGAGGCGCTGCCGAGTTGGTTGGAATGGGCGCCGCGCATGCCCTTCGACGAGATGGCCCGTCACTCGATGGATTTCTGGCTATCGAGCGAAGATCTGCCGCGCCCCGAAAACCGCATCTTTCATGACGGCGATCGCGTGGTTCTGGAACTCACCGAAGGCGACAAGGAGGCACACGCCCGGCTGAAGAAGAAACTGAAGCAGATGCTCGGAAAGGCCGGTGCGCACCCGGTACTCTTGGAGCGGCGCCTCTACTTCGGAAAGGACATTCCCATCGGCGGCACGGCGCACCAGGCGGGGACCGCACGCTTCGGAAGCGACCCGGCCACGTCGGTCCTGGACCTGGACTGCAAGACGCACGAACTCGATAATCTCTATCTCGCCGACGCGAGCTTCTTTCCCTCGATCGGAGCGGTGAACCCGACCTTGACCATCATCGCCAACGCGCTGCGCGTCGCCGACAGGATCAAGGAGCGGCTGGGCGCCGGCGTCGCGGTATGATCGAGTTCGAGGAGGGCGCGCTTCAAATCGACGCGACCATCGTCGCCGAGGGACTCGCCATCGATCCATCACTCGTTCAGGAACGGATGCGTGAAGGGACGATCACGAGCCTCTGCGAGCGCGGGACCGAGGAAGACGATGGCTGCTGGCGCCTGACCTTCTTTTCCACGAGCCGGCTCTTTCGGTTCGTCGTCGATGGCCGCGGCGTCGTCATCGAGCGCTCGGTGATCGATTTCGCCGGGCGTGCCGTTCCGAATTCCGCGCGCAAGCCGACGTGCTGACCCCGAGCACGCGATCATGGTCATCATCCTCCGATCAGGTCCCGCGCGCCACCCTGTTCAAGCGGTTTCCAGTATCCAGGAACTCGTGGAGGAGAAAAGAGCGATGTTCGTCGACAAGGTGTTGTCCGAAACGCACGCGAAGCTGGTGACGATCGCGGGTGATGCACCGATCCTCCAGGCGGCGACACTTCTGCATGGCGGCGCCGATCTCGTGATGGTTTGCGATTCAGCCGGCGCCTTGGCCGGCGTGATCACCAGGGCAGACATCGTTCACCAAATGAGCGAGTGTGACGGCGGCGGCTGCGCGACAACCGCTTCGTCGGTGATGACGCGCGATCTCGTCGTCTGTCGGCCGGACGAATTGCTGCACGACGTCTGGTTGCGCATGAAGGAACGCGGCCTCAATAGCATTCCGGTAGTCACCCTGGATTTCCGACCCCAGGGAGTGCTCAGTGCTCGCGACGTGCTCAAGGTTCTCTTGGCCGAATCAGAAAACGAGGAGGCGATGCTGCGCGACTATTTCGAGTGCATCGGCTACAACAACTAGCGTAGCCGCACCATAGCGGCGCGCCAATCAGCTTCGCGCCATCTCGGCCTCGGCCACTGCTTCAGCCAAGCAGGACCGCGTCCAGCGTGATATCCGCCTTGAGAAGCTTGGAAACCGGGCAACCGATCTTGGCCATGTTAGTCAATCTCTCGAACTCCGCCTGGTCCGCCCCTGGGATCGTGGCTCTCAACGTCAGGCGAACAGCGGTGATGGAAAACCCGTCACCTTCCTTTTCGAGGCTCACTTCGGCGGTCGTCCCCATACTTTCGGCCGTCAGGTTGGCGTCCGCGAGCACGAGCGATAGCGCCATGGTGAAACAACTGGCGTGGGCCGCGGCGATCAGTTCCTCGGGATTGCTCCCCTTCTGGCCCTCGAAGCGGCTGCCGAAACCATAGGGATAACCCTTGAGCGCACCACTCTCGGTCGAAATGGCGCCCTTCCCCTCTTTGAATCCGCCCTCCCAAATGGCCGATCCGTCGCGCTTGATCATCATGTCCAATCCTCCTCAACCCGAATTAGCTCCGAATGGTCGTAAGCTCGGTGAGATGCGCCACGTTCCAGCATCAGGATGCGCTTGCCGCCAGGCGCCAGGCGCTGCGCCAGCGAAGCCCCGCCGGGGCCGCTGCCGATGACGATCAGATCATAGTACTCCGACATTCCCGCGCACCGAACCTCAAAGCCAGGGAGAGCCGCCCCGACGGCGGTTTCTCAACGTGCCGCGAGGGATCCCGTTCCGGACCCAAGGGTTTGCCAGGAAATAGCCGAATGGCAACTGTTCGGGCTTCGCGTTGCGTGCGCTCCACCGCTTGACGGCGGTCGAGACACCACCCTGCATGAGATAGGCTATTTCCTGACGGGCGCTAATCCTACTGCGTCACAACCGTAGCGCGGGCTTCCAGCCCGCTCTTTTCGCGGCGAGCGGCGCCGCCTCGCTCGAGGAAAAAGCGGGCTGGAAGCCCGCGCTACGAAAAGAGCGACGGCGTCATGTCGGCGAAGCCAATGCAGCCCCGTTTCTGACGCAGTAGGACTAAGGGGCCGACGGCGGATAGGTGATCGACGCGCCGACCACCTTGGCGAACGGCGTCAGCTTGTGGATCTGGAGGCGAGTGGGGCTGGTGATCTCCTCGGCGCGAACGCCATGGACCACCAGCGCGTCGGCGATCAGCGAGCGATGGCAGCGCCAGGGCACGGCTTCGGCGCACATCAAGGCGATCCGATCGCACCGCGCCCGCTCGATGAGGCGGTCCAGATTTTCCGCGAATTCAGGGGTCTGCATGTAGTCCGCGAACCCCCGAAAGGAAGTATTTCGCCAGCCCTTGTTCCGGGAATCCGGATGGGTGGGGCGGAAGCCTCCCAGGCCCGCGGCATGCTCGTAGCCGATGCCGACGGCCGCCAGCGCGGTCGGAAGCGTGTCGCGGTTGAACTGCGGGTTGTGGCGCGAGCGCGGCACGGTGCGCACGTCGATGAGCCGGCTCACCAGATGGCCCTTCAGCAGAGCGATGAACTCCGCCAGCGACCGCGTCGAATGACCGACCGTCAGGACGACGCTTTCGGAGTCCTGTTTCAACGCCTCTCCCGAACGCTACAGTTCGCCGCGCGCCGCCAGCGCCTTGATGCGGTCGGCGGTGCGCAGGGCGATGGCGGTGATGGTCAGGGACGGATTCACCCCGCCGGTGGTGGGAAAGATCGAGCCGTCGCAGACCCACAGGTTTGGGATATCCCAGCTTCGGCAATCGGCGTTCACGACGCTGGTCGCCGCGTCGAAGCCCATTCGCGCGGTTCCGGCCAGATGGTTGGTGTCATCCTCCTGGCGGAACATTTCCCGCGCGCCGACCGCCTCCAGGCTCATCTGCATCTGGCCCAGGGCGTGCTGGATCAGGGCCTTGTCGTTGTCGCTCCAGCCGTAGGTGACGCGCGCGACCTTCAGACCATATTGATCGGTCTCGTCGGCCAGGGTCACGCGATTGGCCTCGTTGGGCAGCATCTCGCCGACCATCTTCAAACCCACCTGATGGTTGTACTTGGCCATCTCGTCGCGCAGCGCCTGGCCCCATAGTCCGCGCGAACTGGTCTGGATCGTCGCCCATTCGATGGGCAGCGGACCCTGCGCCATCCAGCAATAGCCGCCAGCGAAGTCCTTGTTGTCGTCGTAGTTCCAGTGCTCGGTGATGGCCAGCGAGGGCGGTCCCTTGTACCAGCGCACCTCCTCCTCCATGGTCCCGAACACCGCCTGGTTGGACTGGGTCATCAGGTTCTTGCCGACCAGCCCCGAACCGTTGGCCAGGCCCTCCGGATGGCGATCGTCAGCCGAGGCCAGCAGCAGGCGCGGCGTCTCGATCGCATAGCCGGCCACCACCACGTTGCGCGCCCGCTGGAACCGCCAGCGACCCTCGCGCACGAAATGCACGCCCGTGGCGCGCCCGTCGTCGCCAATCTCGATGCGTCCGACCATGGCCAGGTCGCGGATTTCCGCCCCCGCCTTCAGGGCGCGGGGAATGAAGGTGACAAGCTGGCTCTGCTTGGCGTTGGTCGAGCAGCCGAACCGGCAGAAGCCGCGATAGACGCAAGGCGGCGAGGCGCCGCGTGGCGCGGACACGGTGGCCAGCGGCGTCGGCGTCCACGAAATCCCCATCGCCTCGCAACCACGGGCCAGCAACACCGCCGCGCCGTTCAACTCATGGGCGCGATAGGGATAGGCCGGCCGCTTCGGACCCCAGGGGTAGCGCACCGGGCCGGAGATGCCGAGGGCCTGTTCGGCCTGGGTGTAGTACTGCCACATCTCCCGCCAATCGAGGGGCCAGTCGGCGCCATAGCCCAGCACGCTCTTCGACTTGAACCATTCCGGCCGGAAGCGCAGCGAGACCATGGCGAAGTGAACCGTGCTGCCGCCGACCGCCTTGCCGCTGTTCTTGCCGCCCATGGTGATCGGGTTCGCGCCATCGACGACGCGCGGGTCGTTCCAGTAGAGTTTGTTCTGCTCCATCTCGTCGGAAGCGAAATCTTCCAGCGGCCGGAAATAGGGTCCGGCGTCGAACCCGACCACCGAAAACCCGCTTTCGGCCAGCCGCGCGATCAGCGGCGCGCCGCCGGCGCCGGTCCCCACCACGGCGAAATCGACGGCCTCGCTTTCGTCGAACTGACGCATCGGGACCCAGGCGCCGGCCCTGAAGACGTCCGGCGCGCGACCCGCCGCGGCGCGCGGGGCGGCGAAGGGGTCAGCCGACACGTTCGTTCTCGCGTCGCGCGCGCCCCTCCTCGCCACCCGTCGCTTCGGCCGCTTCCCACGGGTCGCGCCGATCCAGCGCCATGCGCACATAGCCTCGTGGGCTGGCAGGGCCGCCAAAGCCGATCTCGCTCCAGGCCACCGGGTGAGCGTAGTAGGCGTGGGTGATGTCCGGGATCACCCGATGGGCGAAGAACATCGCGCAGGGCATGTCGCCCCACGCCGCACCCATCAACTCGCCCTTCTGCATTCGCCCGAGCAGATCGTCCTGGTGTTCAAGGGGAAGGGCGTGGAACGGCTGGCCGTGCAGGTCCACAGCCGCCGCCTCGAGCGCCGCCAGACCCCGGCGCCAGGCTTCTCCCTGCGGCGGCATCGCCGCGTAGCGATAGCCGTCCAGGAACCCCTCGCGCAGCTTCAGATCGACATAGGCGGCCAGCGGAACCGGTGGGCGGTCCTTTGGCTGCGGCATGATCCGCTCACACACCGCGTTCAGACATCGCCATTCATCCGGCGTGAAGAAGATCGGCTCGCGCGGCGCGGCCAGCCGGGCGTCGATCACCGCCCGCGTCTGCGGGTTCCACGACTGCGTCCAGCGCTTGGCGAGCACGTCATAGCCCGGGTAGCGTTCGGTCATCGGTCGTCCTCCAGCAGGCTGAGCGCGGCCAGCGCCGCCAGGGCCAGCCCGGTGAAGGCGGGGGGCGCGGGGATCGGCGGGCCGTTGAGGACATTCTGGCGCCAGTTTTGCCACCCACCCATGTTGCGGGCGACGCCCAGAACGTGAAATGCCGACCCCCCGAAGCCGAGCAGGGCGGTGAGACGCAGCCACCAGCGCGTAAAGCCGCGGGGTTCGCGCGCGCCGCCAACGGCGGCCTTGCCCATCAGCGCCGCGGCGAAAGGCGGAACGGTGACCGGCAGGAACATGAACGGGTCGTGATAGGCGCCGCGAAAGTGCAGCAACCCCGCCTCTCCCACCGTGCCCAGCAAGCCGGCGGCCGCGGCCGCCGCCACCACCCGGCCGGCGGCCACACCCGCGATGGTCGGCTTCGTCTCGGGTGCGTTGTCCCTCACGCGCTCGGCGAGGAATCCCAGCATCCCCGACAGAATGAGCGCGGCCGGCGCGCCGATGGGCGCGGAATAGAACAGGTTCTGGAAGCTGAACCCGCCCGGCCTTTTGCCGATGTTGTAGAGATGGAAGCCGGTTCCGATGATCCCGACCAGCGCCGCCGCGCCGTAGGCCACGTCGCGCGCCGGGTGGGGTCTGGGACGCCGGTCCCCGGAGCCGTGCAGGCCGGCGAGCAAGGACAGCGCCGAACTCGCCAGCGGCGCGAACATGGCCTTGTTGTGGAACGATCCACGGTAGTGCTCGATGGCGCTGTCGGCCAGCACCGAGGCGGCGATGACCCCGGAGGCGCGATTGAGCCGCCGCCCGGCGCGCGCCGCGACGTCGGGATTCCAAGGCCGGGGCTCGGGGAACGTCCCCGTCGCTCGACACGCCGACCAGGAGCGCGTGCGTCCGGGCATCGCCTCAGCCCTTGTGAGGCAGGACGGTTTCCAGGACTTCCTTGACGCTGTTCTTCAGCACACTGGCCAGTTCCGGCTCGGTCGGCATCATGGTCAGGAAGTGTTCGGCGTCCTTGAGCGTGATGTGCGGCGGCAGTGGCGGCACATTGGGATCCGTATAGGCCTCCAGGATCACCGGGCGATCAGCCGCAAGAGCCTCGTCCCACGCCGCCCCGATCTTTTCGGGGTCGTTCACGAAAATCCCCTTCAGTCCGATCAACTCGGCATATTTCGCGTAGGGAAAATCGGGGATGGACTGGGTCAGTTCGGTCTTGCCGTCGCCGAGCTGGATGCGCTCCTCCCAGGTCACCTGGTTGAGGTCGCGGTTGTTCAGCACCAGGACGATCAATGTCGGGTTGGACCACTGCTTCCAGTATTTGCCGATCGTGATCATCACGTTGATGCCGTTCATCTGCATCGCGCCATCGCCCATGCAGGCGATGACCGTCCGGTCCGGGAAAGCCATCTTGGCGGCCATCGCGTAGGGCGTCCCCGCGCCCAGCGAAGCCAGGCCTCCCGACAACGACGCCTTCATTCCCCGGCGCATCTTCAGGTCGCGCGCGAACCAGTTGGCCGACGAGCCGGAATCGGCGGTGACGATCGCCTTGTCGGGCAGGCGCGACGACAGTTCCCAGAACATCCGCTGCGGGTTGATCGGATCGGCGCCGCTCATCGCCCGCGCCTCGAGCACCTTCCACCAGTCGTCCATGCCGTCGGCGATCTTCTTCCGCCAGGCGGTGTCGGTTTTCTGGTGGAGGCGCGGCAAGAGCGCGCCCAGCGTCGCGGCGGCGTCGCCGATCAGGTTCACCTCCATCGGATAGCGCAGGGAGAGGTTGGCGCCGTTGATGTCGATCTGCACCCCTCGCGCGTGGCCGGGCTTGGGCAGGAACTCGCTGTAGGGGAAGGCCGACCCGACCATCAGGAAGGTGTCGCAGCCCTTCATCAGGTCCCAGCTCGGCTTGGTTCCCAAGAGGCCGAGCGAGCCGGTGACCCAGGGGAGATCGTCGGGCAGGGCGGCCTTGCCGAGCAGCGCCTTGGCCGCCCCGGCGCCCAGCTTGTCGGCGACGGCGATCACCTCGTCGGTCGCTTCCAGAGCGCCGGCGCCGACCAGGATGGCGACCTTCTCGCCGGCGTTGAGCACCTCGGCGGCGGCGCGCAGGCCCGCCTCCTCGGGCACCTTGGAGGCGGTCGGGAATCCGACTCCGGTATGGGTGTATCCGTGCTCGGTCGGCGCTTCTTCGTACTTCATCAGCTGCAGATCATTGGGCAGGATGACGCAGGTCACCGAGCGTTTGGCCTGGGCGATGCGCACCGCGCGGTCGATGATGGTGCGCACCTGGCTGGGGAGGACGCCGGTGGCGACGTATTCGCTGGCGACATCCTTGAACAGGGTCTGGAGATCGACCTCCTGCTGGAAGGAGGAACCAAGCGAGGCCCGCGCCTGCTGGCCGACGATGGCGACCACCGGCACATGGTCCATTTTGGCGTCGTAGAGGCCATTCAGCAGGTGGATCGCGCCGGGGCCGGATGTGGCGTAGCAGAGTCCCACCCCGCCGGTGAACTTGGCGTGCGCGCTGGCCATGAAGGCGGCCATTTCCTCGTGGCGCACCTGGATGTATTCCATGGTGTTGCCACCGCGCTCCAGGGCCACATCCAGGCCGCCTACCCCGTCGCCGGGATAGCCGTAGACGCGCGTGAGCCCCCACTCGTTCAGCCTTCGCCAGACGAATTCGCTGACGTTCATGCTCATGGCCGGCTCCAGGAAATGGGCGGACGTTCTGGTCGTCTACCCGACCGCGGACCCCCCATGACATTACGTGTCAAACCTCCAGACGTTCCTCCCCGGGCGGGCATTCGTTTCATCTTCGCCGCCGCTTCGCCATGGCGTCGCGCGTGGAACCGCCGCGCCGGGCGTCGGGTTTGGTAGGGATGGAGAAGATGCCGAAGGTGGAGATCGAGGTCGTCATGGAGGCCGGTGCGACCATCGGCGAATCCCCGACCTGGTCGGCCGTCGAACGCGCGCTTTATTGGATCGACGTCAAGAAGCCGGCGCTCTACCGCTATGACCCGGGCGCGGGCAGCCAGAAATCCTGGCCGCTCTCGAGCGATGTCGGCGGCTTCGCGCTCACCGCCGATCGGCCGGGCGCGGTGGTGGCGCTCCGCGAGGGCGTGTTTGCGCTGGACTTCGCCTCCGGCGGCCTCGAGCGGCTGGCGCCGGCCCCGTTCGATCCCTCGCTGTTCCGCTTCAACGAGGGCGCGTGCGATTCGGCGGGCCGATTTTGGATCGGAGTCATGTTCGATCCGCTCGAAGCCGGCGCCGCGCCGCGGAAGGGCGCTTTGCACAGCTTCGACCTCAAGGGCGGCCTGCGCCTCGAACCGGATGTCGCCGAACTTCATAACGGCATGGCATGGAGTGGCGACGGGCGGACCTTCTATCTGTCGCACAGCGACAGCGGCGAGATCCTTGCTTTCGGGTTCGACGTCGCCGGCGGCCGGCTCGGCGCGCGCCGGCTCTTCGCCCGGCTGGCGCCGCCGCTCGGCATCCCCGACGGGGCGGCCGTCGATACCGAGGGCGGTTATTGGAGCGCCTGCCACGGCGGTGGCCGGCTGCGGCGCTACCGGGCGGACGGCGCTATCGATCGCGACATCATGCTGCCGGTCAGTCAACCGACGATGTGCGCTTTCGCGGGCGAGAATCTGGACGAGATGTACGTCACCAGCGCCAGGGACAAGCTCGACCCCGAGCAACTGAAACGCGAACCCCTCGCCGGAGCCCTGCTTCGCCTGCGGCCCGGCGGACGCGGCGTTCCGCGGGCGTCGGAAGTGCGGTGAAGGCTGGCGCGCGGAGGTCCGCTCGCGCTCCTTCAGTCGTCCAGGTTCGGAGTGGCGGGCGGCCCGGCGCCGCGGCTTCGGGCGGCGCGCTGATGGGCCGGGCCGGCGGTACTGATGAGGTTGCGGGCCGTGTTGACCAGCGCCAGGTGCGAGAACGCCTGCGGAAAATTACCCAATTGGCGCTTGGCGGAGGGATCATATTCCTCCGCCAGGAGGCCGACATCGTTGCGCAGCGACAACAGACGCTCGAACAACGCCCGCCCTTCTTGGTGGCGTTCTTGCAGGACATAGTTGTCGGCGAGCCAGAAGCTGCAGGCCAGGAAGACACCTTCCCCCGGGGGCAGGCCGTCCGCCCCCTGACCGGTGTCGTAGCGCAGCACCAGGCCGTCGTGCATGAGGTGGCGCTCGATGGCCGCCACGGTGCCACGCACGCGCCGATCGCCGGGCGGCAGAAAACCCACGATCGGGATCAGCAGCAGGCTGGCGTCGAGGGTGGTGTCGCCATAGGACTGGACGAAGGCGTTCCGGGCCGGATCGAACCCCCGTTCGCAGACCTGCGAATGGATGGCGTCGCGAACGGCGCGCCACCTGTCCGCCGGCCCTTCCAGGTTGAACTCCTCGACCGAGCGGACGGCCCTGTCGAAGGCCACCCAGGCCATCACCTTGGAGTGGGTGAAGTGTTTGCGGCCACCCCGCATTTCCCAAATTCCATCGTCGGGTTTATCCCAGATGGTCTCGAGATGAGCGATCAGCGCGCACTCCAGCTTCCAGCTCGCCGCCTCCGGCGGCAGCCCGGCCCGCCTCGCGACATAGAGCGCGTCGATGACTTCGCCGTAGACATCGAGCTGAACCTGCCCGGCGGCGGCGTTGCCGATGCGGACCGGAGTCGAGGCTTCATAGCCTGGCAACCAGGGCGCTTCGTATTCCATCAGCCTGCGTTCGCCGGCCACGCCATACATGACCTGGAGATTTTCCGGACCGCCCGCGATCGCTCGCAGAAGCCATTCGCGCCAGGCCGCCGCTTCGGCGAGGAAGCCGGACTCGATCATGGCGTAGAGCGTGAAGGTGGCGTCGCGCAGCCAGCAGAACCGGTAGTCCCAATTGCGCGAGCCGCCCAGCATCTCGGGCAGCGACGTCGTGCCCGCCGCGACGATGCCGCCGGTCTGCCGATGGGTGAGGGCCTTCAGGGTCAACACTGACCGAAGAACGGCGTCGGCCCAGGGGCCGGCCGGCTTGAACGCCGACCCCCAGTCCAACCAGAAGCCCTCGACCCGCGCCAAGGCGGCGGCGGCCGGCGGCGACGCGGGCGGCGGGCGCCAGGAGGGCGCCCAGCTCAAGGTGAAGCTTACCTCTTCGCCGGCCCGGACCTCGAAGGCCGCCACCGTTCGAAGCCCCTCCCCGCGCAGGGCGACGGTCGCGTCGAGAAGAAGTTGGTCGGGACCGGCGACGAAACGCAGGCGGCCATCGTCCTGGCGCGAAACCCATGGCGTGACCTGGCCATGGTCGAAGCGGGCGATGAACTCGGTGCGCATCGGGACAGTCCCGCGCAGCCCGGTGACCACGCGGACCAGGTCGGACACCCCGTCGCGGTGGCCCATGAAGTCGGTCACCCGGACGGCGCTGTCGTTGGTCTCGAAGTCGGTTTCCAGAATGAGCGTCGCACCGCGATAGCGCCGAGCGACGCAAGTGGCTTTACCGGCGGGCTCGACGAGCCATCGTCCGTGCCCTGAATCTCCCAGGAGAGCGGCGAAACAGGCGGGGCTGTCGAATCTGGGAAAGCCCAGCCAGTCGATGGAGCCGTCGCGGCCGACCAGGGCCATGGTCTCGCAATTGCCGATGATGGCGTAGTCCTCGATCCGGCTCGGCATGGCCCCTCCACTGTCCGACCATCGGGAAAACCCGTCAATCCGATCCCGACGCCGTTCCGGGCGCAGCCTCGCCGCACCCAAAGCGGGGTGGACTCCCGCGTGTCGAGGAGTCAATCGGGCGTTCCGGTTACGACTCGAGAAAACCTTGACGCGCGAGGATCGGGGACATTTGGCGCTTACGGTGGCGTTCAGCGCCGTCGCCGGCTTTGTGGATGCGATCGGATTCCTGCGACTGAACGGCCTGTTCCTGGGCTTCATGAGCGGCAACTCCACGAGGTTCGCCGTCGCCGCTGGTGATCGGCGGGACGCCTGCGGCGCGGTCGCCTACCTGCGCTTCGGGCTTCCCGCCTTGGCGGCGCCCGCCGGGGCCGCCCTGGTATTGGGCGCGCTTCTCGCTCCGCGGGCGCGATCGGCGTCGCGATGAGCGACGGTTCGGAGCGCTTGGCGGCTGGGGGGTGACCGCCGTGAGCGGCCGATGTCCCTCCGCATCTTGGTCGCTCGGCGTGGGATCGTGGCGATCCACCGTCCAAGGATGATGTCGTCCGCGCTGGTTGGAACCGACCGGCGCCGCCCTCGTTGAAGATGAACGGGCGCGAATGATGGGAGATGGTTGCATGGCGCATCCGGTGATCGGCTCGATACTCCGAAAGAGGGTCTCGACAGGGCATCTGACGGTCCTCTGGGAGGACGGCTCGGCCGAGACTTTCGGCGACGGCGCCGGATCGGAGGTGCGGGTACGGGTCAGCGACAAGGCGGTCCGCGAGATCGTTCGCAAGCAGGGCCTGGGCCTGGGCGAGGCCTATATGAGCGGCGACCTCAGCTTCGAGCGCGGAGATATCGCCGGACTTCTCGCCATGGTCGGACCCAATCCGATCGGCCCGCGGGCGCGGCCCGGCCTGATCGGGCGAGGCTGGCGGTCATTGTTGCGGCTCAAACGGCAATGGAACGACCGGCGCGCCTCGCGGGCCAACGTCCATCATCACTATGATCTCTCCTACGATCTCTACCGAAGTTTTCTGGACGCCGATATGCAGTATTCCTGCGCCTATTTTCCGAAGCCCGGAATGACCCTCGACGAGGCGCAGGCGGCGAAGAAGGCGCACATCATCGCCAAACTGCGCCTTGCCCAAGATCAGCGCGTCCTGGATATCGGCTGTGGCTGGGGCGGCCTCGGCCTGCAACTGGCGGCCGATCACGGCGTCCGTGTCACCGGCGTGACCCTATCTGGCGAGCAACTGGCCGTCGCGCGCCGGCGCGCCGCGGAGAGCCGCCTCGAGGATCGCGCCCAATTCGCGCTGGCCGATTACCGCGACCTCACGGGACCCTTCGACCGCATCGTCTCGGTGGGCATGTTCGAACACGTCGGCGCGCCCAACTATCGGGCCTTCTTCGAAAAGATCCGTGGTCTCCTCACCGATGACGGCGTCGCCGTGATCCATTCCATCGGCCGCATGGATGGTCCCGGCGTCACCGACCCCTTCATCCGCAAATACATCTTTCCCGGCGGCTACGTTCCGGCTCTCTCGCAGGTGACGACCGCGGTCGAACAGGCTGGCCTGTGGATCACCGATATCGAGGTCCTGCGCCTGCACTACGCCGAGACCCTGCGCCATTGGCGGGAGCGGTTCCTGGCGGCGCGGGAAACCATCGCCGGGGTCTACGACCAGCGCTTCTGTCGGATGTGGGAGGTCTATCTCGCCGCCAGCGAGATGGGTTTCCGCCACGCCGGCCTGTTCGTCTTCCAGATTCAGCTCACCAGGCGCGTGGACACGGTTCCGGTGGTCAGAGACTACATGGTCGAATGCGAAGCGAGCCTCGATCGCCGCCCCGCTCCCATTCGTCGGAGCGGGTAATATCAGTCGCTCCTCGACAAGCCCTGAGGATTTGGCGATGCGGGCCGCGAGGCGCCGGTGGCTCCCGCGGCCGGCGCGGCGCCGGCGGTGGTGCTCGCGGCGGTCGCCCGCATCCGCGCATAGTCCGCCGCGGTGAGATATGGCAGCGCCTCCAGGAACGCGACCAGGTCCCACACCTGGCCATCGGAGCGCACTTCCGTCCAGGCCGGCATCGCGGTCATCTTAACGCCCTGGCCGACAATCCAGTAGAGTTCTTCGGGTCGCCACCGCCGGGCGGCGTCCTCCAGATAGGGCGGCGGGGGTGTCATGGCGTGGGCCCAGCGTGCGTTGGAGACTCCGGGCGCGCCGTGGCAGGACGCGCAGGAAGTGTCGTAGTCGCGAAACCCGGCGGTGACCTCGACCGGCGTGAACCGGGCCGGTGGCGTGATGCCCTTCGCGCGAACCTCCACCGAACGGATGAAGGCGGTGTGCGCCGCCAGCGCCACGGCGGGAATGTGCGGAGTGCTGGCGGTGGCGTTGAAGAGCCCTCCTTCGATGACGACCAGTGCGCCGGCGCCCATGGCGGCGAAACCGCAGGCGACCCCGACCAGCCAGGTCAGGGGACCCCTCGGCGAGCTGAAGAAATGCTCGATCGCCTCGCGCGTCCGGCTGGACACGGCGCTCAGCGCCCCCGGTAGAGATAGGCGGCGACGTCACGCGCCTGGGGGTCGGAAAGACCGACGTCGGGCATGGCGTTTCCCGGGACCACCGCTTGCGGGTGGCGCAGCCAGCGAACGAGATTCTCGGGCGTGTTGGGAAGCACACCGGCGATCATCGTCCGATCGGCGAAGGTCGACAGTGGCGGGCCGACCTTGCCATTGGCGCCTTGGACGCCGGCGATCTCGTGACAGGCGCCGCAACTGAACCGGCCAACCAGGATCGCGCCCTGACCGGGATCGCCGCCGAACTTCGCCCATGTTGGTTCGGCGGGGCGCCGAACGCAGGCGACCAGCGGGCTCAAGCCGGCGGCGGCCAGGATGATGAACGCCACGGTCTTGAGCGGCCAGACAGAAACGCGGGTCACGGCGTGAACCTCCAGCACGAAGGGATGAAGAATGGCCACGCCGTGTCGAAAGCGATGGCAACGGCGAAGGCGGTCGCGGTCAGCATCCCGCACAGAGCCAGGAAGCGGGTCCGGCCTTCGCCCACATCGAGCACCGCGTTCGCGTCGCCGGGTTTCTCCGTGTGTGAGCGCCGCCACGCCGCCAGGGCGGCAAAGCCGGCCACGAGCGTGATGGCCAGGCAGGCGAGATTGACGCAGACCAGGAACACATCCTCGGCCCCCCAGCTCGCGGCCGACGGCGCCGCGTGCGGCGCGCCGTCCTGTTCGCAGACGCTTGTCGCCACCCCGAAATCCACGGCGAGTTGAAAGATCCACGCGGCCGGACCGGCGGCCAGGACCAGCAACGCCTTCCACGGCGAGACCCTGTCCCGGTGAGGCGCGGGATGTTCGCGCGGGTCGATCCGGCTGACGGTCATGACGACGCCCAGATATAAGGCGCGATATAGAGGGTCGTGAACACCACCAGCCACACCACATCGACGAAGTGCCAGTAGGTCGAACTGATCAGCACCGGCGTATGACGCCTGGGCGTGAAGTCACCGGCCACCGACCAGGCGAAGACCACCCCCAGAATGATCAGGCCGACGACGACGTGGGCCATGTGCAGGCCGGTGATGGTGAAGTAGAGCGAGCCGTAGGATCCGCTTCTCAGGCCGAACGTCTTGGACTTCCACTCCAGCGCCTGGATGATCAAGAAGATCACGCCCATGGCCATGGTCAGGGCGGTGCCGATCAGGTGTTGACTTCGTTTCCCGCTCTTGGCGCCCTGTTCGGCCCACCAGATGACCGCGCTGCTGGAGAGCAGGATGATCGTATCGGGCAGGGAGAGACGCAGGGATGGATGGGCGACGGGCAGCCAGCGGGGACCGAAGCGCACCGCGAAATAGGCGTAGCTGAACAACAGATAGGCAAACAACGATGATTCGGTGGCGATCAGACAGAGCATGCCCCACCAGCCGACGCTGTTGCGCTTCAGGCCGGCGACCGGCAGATCCCGATCAAGGTAAACCGCCTCAGACATCGGCGGCCTCCATATCGGCGTGGACACGTCTGGGCCAGAACCAGTCGATGAGCGCGCCGATCAGGATCACCGCGCCGAGACCCGCCACCCACCAGAGGTGGAACAGCGCCGCGACAAATCCCATCGACAGGCCGCAGGTGAGGATGAATGGCGCGAACGAATCGGCCGGCATCTCGAGGATCAGGTTGGGTTCCGCGTCGAGGGGCGTCGTGGCCAGCGTCTCGCGCCCGCGGTCCAGCAGCAGCCCCTCGGTGAGGCGCGACCGGGCCGGCGATTCGTCGAGCCAATCCTCCCACAACGGGTGCCGGCTCTCGATGGTGGGAATCACCGCGAAGTTATAGGGCGGCGGCGGGGACGGGACCGACCACTCCAGGGTCGGCGCGCTCCATGGATTGGGTCCGGCGACGCGACCGCGCTTGAGGCTGACGGCGATGTTGATCAGGAACAACAGGACGCCGATGGCGAACAGCAGCGCGCCCAGGGAAATCACCAGGTTCACCGGCCCCCAGCCCATCCCCGGCGCATAGGTGTAGATTCGCCTGGGCATGCCCATCAGGCCGGCGATGTGCATGGGGAAGAAACCGAGGTTGAAGCCGATGAACATGGTCCAGAAGTTCCACCTCCCCAGGCGCTCGTTCAGGAGCCGGCCGGTCATCTTCGGGAACCAATAGTAGAACGCGCCGACCACCGGAAAGACGTTGATCCCGATCAGGACGTAATGGATGTGGGCGACCACGAAGTAGGTCTGGGTGAGCTGCCAGTCGACCGGCGTCGAGCCGGTCATCACCCCCGAGACGCCTCCGATCACGAACAGAACGATCATGCTGGCGAAAAACAGGAAGGCGGTGCGGATCACCGGCCGGCCGGTCCAGATGGTGGCGGTCCAGGCGAACACGGCCACCGCGCTGGGAATGGTGATGATCAGCGAGGCGCCGCTGAAAAAGGAGAGCGCCAGGCTGGGAAGGCCCGTCGCGAACATGTGGTGAACCCAAACCCCGAACCCCAGGGCCATGGTCGCCACGGTGGCGAGCGCCACGGGCGTGTAGCCGACCAGAGGTCGGCGGCAGAAGGTCGGAAGGGCGTCGGACACCATGCCCATGGCCGGCAGGACGATGGCGTAGACCCACGGGTGACCGAACATCCAGAACAGGTGCTGCCAGATCAGCGGCTGGCCCTGCGAAGTGGTGAAGAACTGGGTGCCGAACTGCCGGTCCATCCACAAAAGGAAGAAGGCGAGGCTTACGCTGGGCACCGCCAGCAGATTGGCCACCGAGGCGGTGAGGGTGCCCCAGCACAGGATGGGTACGCGGTTGATCGACATGCCGGGGGCGCGGGTTCGCAGGAAGGTCACCACGAAGTTGGCCGACCCGACGGTGGTCGAGATGCCCAGAAGGATCAGACCCAGGGCATAGACGTCGATGTTGATCCCCGGATCGTAAGCCTTGGACGCATAGGGCACATAGTTGAACCAGCCGTCGTTGGGGCCGTTGCCGGTCACGAAGCCGGCGTAGATGAACAGGCCCGCGGCCAGATAGATCCAATAGGACAGCGCATTGAGCCTGGGAAAGGCCATGTCCCGGGACCCCAGAAGCAGCGGCCACAGATAGTTGCTGAATCCGGTGAGGATTGGCGACGAATAGAGGAAAATCATCGTCACGCCGTGGATGGTGAACAGCTGGTCATACTGTTCGGGACTGAGCAGCCGCTGGTTTGGGCCGCCCAGCTGCCAGCGCATGACCATCGCCTCGAGGCCGCCGAGGACCAGAAAGACAAAGGCGGTGATGATGTAGCGCTTGCCGATCTCCTTGTGATCGACCGACGATATCCACCCCGCCAGGCCGGGCGCGGTCTCCCACATTTCCTTCAGGCGCGCGCCGGGAAAATCGCCGTCCACCTTGACGATGCGCGGTCGTCTGGCGTCTTCCCAAGCGGTCACGGCGGGCCTCATTGCAGGGTCCTCAGATAGCGAACCACCGACGAAAGCTGAGCGCCGGAGAGGTAGGTCGCGGGCATCTGGGCGCCGGGCTTCAGCGCCTGGGGGTTGGCGATCCAGCCGGACAGGCCGCCAACCGTATTGGGAACGGCGCCCGCCGCCAGGGATGAACGGCTCATCAGGTGGGTGAGGTCGGGGCCGACGACGCCCCCGGTGCTCGAGCGGCGGATGGGGCCGGCGGCCGCTTGCGCCGCCAGGCTCGCGACGGTGACCGGGCCGATGGAGTCTCTGGAGCCAGGACCCGTGGCGTCGGTGCCCTGCACGGCGTGGCAGGCGCCGCAGTGGGCCACGAAGGCGCCCTCGCCGGCGAGGGCTTCGGGGGTGACCGGCTCGGCGGCCGGCCGCAACTGGCCCTGTCGCCAGACTTCGAACGCGGCCGGCGTCTGGGCGACGACATCCAGGGCCATGTGGGCGTGTTGCAGACCACAATATTCAGCGCATTGGCCGTGATAGACGCCCGGCCGATCGGCTTGCAGCCAGGCGAGGTTGGTCTGCCCCGGAATGGCGTCGGTCTTGCCGGTCAGCGCGGGGACCCAGAAGGAGTGGATGACGTCGGCGCTGACCAGTCTTACCTGGATCGGCTGGCCGGTGGGAATGTGGATCTCGTTGGCGGTGATGAAGGTCTGGCTGGCGTCCGGAGTGAGGTAGCGCACCTCCCACCACCACTGGCGCCCGGTCACCTCCAGGGTGAGGCGAGGCTTCACCGCCGGCGAATCTATCGCCGCCAGCGCCGCCACCGTCCAGGCCAGGGCGCCGACCAGGGCGATGACCGTCAAGGGCATGCCGACATAAAACCACGCCAGCCCGCCGGCGCCGCGTTCGGCCGGAACATCGGCAAGGGAGTCCACCGCGCCTCGCCGCCGGCGGACCAGAACTCCCCAGACGACAAGGATGGTGATGATCCCGACCACCGCCAGGGAGAGGGCGGTCAGCCCCCACATCAGCGCCGTCGCCGGATCGGCCCTGGGGCCATGGGTGGTCAGATAGCTCATCGGCCAGGCCAACGACCGCGCGGGGGCGTCCAGGACCGCGACCATGAGACCAGCGAGCCCCGGCATGCGCCTAGGCCCGCACGGCGGCAGGCGTCCGCGTCCCGGAACGCCGCATCGCCAAGGAAGTGGCGGCGATGATCGCGACCAGGATCACCGCCCCGGCTGGAATCCACATGATCACCCCTCCGAGTTGCTGATCCTGCAGCGGCGTCAGGCCCCAGGCGGCGGTGGTGAGCCAGTGGACGCGATAAATCGGGCCGGCGGCGAAGGTAATGAGGGCCCCGAGGAAGCCCATCTGCAGGGTCGTAACCAGGGCGGCGGCGAGAAGGTCTCCCAGGCGCCCGCGCGACGCATCGAGAAGCCCGGTCCACAGCCACAGGGCGGTCCCGAAGGCGGTGACGTGCATCAACCAGTAGATGGCGACGCTCGCGAACGTGGCGGCGTAGGGACCAGGGGCGTGCCAGAACCACAGGGTGGCGGCGAAAGCCCCCGAAGCCGCCAAAGCGCCGTGAGAGCCCCGGGGGATAAGCCGACCTTGAATCCGCTGGGGCCAGGCGGCCAGGAACACCGACGGCCGGCCGAGCGCGATCAAGGGCGCGACGATCATCTCCAGCAACATGTGCTGGCCGACCCGCGCCGAGAACAGCGACACCGACAGCGGACAGAGCGGAGATATCAGCGCCGCGGCGCCGAGCGCCCAACCCCCATAAAAGCATCCTCGCCGCCATGGCGCCAGGGATGCGCCCCGCCACGATCCCTTCCCGGTGAGCAGGGCGTAGGCGACCACGACGACCACCAGCGCCGCGATGAGGGCCGGGTCGAGATTCCAGCGCGACAGCAGGCTCGCCGGGTCGGGCGGCGCGCCGCAATAGGGCGCGTAGGGGTAGTCAGCGATCCCGGCTGGAATGACGGTGGTCATGGATGCGCCAACTTTCCCGTCGCGGAGGGAGTGGGTTTCGTGCTGGCCGCCTCACCGTTCGGCGTCACCGGCAAGGCCGCGACATCGCCCTGTTGTCCAGCCTGATAATCGGCCGTCGGCGTCGTGCCGCCATAGGATTCTATATAGCTCACCAGCCGCCAGATATCGTCCGGCGGCAGGGCTTTTCTCCACGCCGGCATGCCCTGCGGCCGGCCGCCGGCGATGCTCTGATAGATCGCTCCCGGCGTGCCGCCGTAGCGCCAGTAGCGGTCGGTGAGATTAGGTCCCATGGCGCCGCCCAGTCCATAGCCGTGGCAGCCGGCGCAATTCATCTGGGCAAACAGCGTCTTGCCTTGCGCGGCGGCCTCCGGCTCGCCTTCGAAGGGATTGTCGATCCTCGCGCCGATGTCGCTTTGGGCAGCCCCGGCCAGATCCCCGCTTGGGATATCGCCGGCCGGCACGCCAATCGTGGCCGGGGCGCCGGCGCGGGCATGGCTGGCGGGCCGCTCACAGCCGGCCGCGGCGAGGATGGCCGCAACGGTCAGGCTCCGGCGAAAGAAGGCGCAAGCCGTCATCAACCGTCTCCTCTAGTTTTTCCCGTTGTGGCTGGAATCGAGCCCGCTCGCCGCGCTCCCGCCGTTCGTCGTCTTCATGCCAGCCCCGCTGCTGTCGCTGGCGCCGCCGATCGAGAAGACATAGAGCGTGTTGCCGCGCGGGGGATAGCCGGCCTGCTTGGCCTCGGTCATCGCGCCCCCTCCGACGGCGGCGTAGACCGCGACATACTGGCGTCCATCGGGGCCGGTGTAGGTCATCGGCGGCGAGCTGATCCCGGAGCCGAGTTTCTGCGACCACAGCACCTGGCCGGTGCGGGCGTTCACCGCTCGCAGCCAGCCATCGACGGTGCCGTAGAAGACGAGGTCGGAGGCGGTGGCGAGGGCGCCGCTGAACACCATGAACTGCTCGGGAATCGACCACACCTTTCGCCCGGCCACCGGGTCCCAGGCGATGAACGCGCCCCAATTTCCGCCCGGTCCGGCGTGGCGCTTCATGTCCATCCCGTCATAAGGGGTGCCGGCGATGTAGGACTGCACATGGTCGGTGAGATCCATGCAGACATTCATGACCGGCGTGTAGAGCAGGCCGGTGCGCGGAGAGAAGGCGGACGGCTGCCAGTCCTTGACCCCGATATCGGTAGGGCAGGCGTTCTTCAGTTCGATGCCGGGCTTGGGCTGCATGGCCGGATTGACGATCGGCTGGCCGCTCGTCATGTCGATGCCGGTGGCCCAGTTGAGGTTGCCGAAGGGGGCGGCGACCAGCACCTGACCAGTCTGGCGGTCGATAGTGTAGGCAAAGCCGTTGCGATTGAACTGCACCAGCGCTTTGCGCACCTGGCCGCGCCACGGGATGCTGATCAAGACGTTCTCGTTCACTCCATCGTAGTCCCACTGGTCGTGCGGAGTGAATTGGAACGCCCATTTCGCCATGCCGGTGGTGGCGTCGCGCGCGAACATTGCCGCGCTCCACAGGTTCAATCCCGGCCGCTGCGCCGGTACCCGCGGGCTTGGATTGGCCGTGCCGTAGTAGATCAGATTCAAGTCGGGATCGAAGGAGACCCAGCCCCACGACGTCGCGCCGCCGTGCTTCCACATGCCGGCCGGCCAACTCGCAACCCCCAGATCCTTGCCCTTCATCCACGAATAGTAGGGCTTGAAATCGGGACCGATTTTCACCGCCTCGTCGGGACCGGTGGCGTAGGCGCGCCAGATCTGCCTGCCGGTCGCGACGTCCAGCGCCGCCAGCCAGCCGTGAGAACCCAGCTCGCCGCCACTGTTGCCGACATAGACCTTGTCGCCGAACACCGCCGCCGACATGGTCATGGTGGTCCCGTTCTCGGGATTGTCCAGCTTGGTGCGCCAGACCTCCTTGCCGGTCGCCAGATCGACGGCGACGGTGTGGTCGTCCAATAGATTGTAGATCAGTTTGCCCTCGGCGATCGCCCAGCCACGCAATACCGCGTCGCAGCAGGCCTTGCCGACGGCCATGGGAGCCGGGTTGGGCGCGAAGCTCCACTTGATCGGCGCGCCGGGCTTGCTCAGGTCGAGGGCGTAGGCGATGTCCGGATAGGGGGTGACCACATACATGGTGTCGCCCACGACCAGCGGCGCGCCCTCATGGCCGAACTGCGCGCCGTCGGAAAATGTCCAGGCCATCTTGAGCTGAGCGACGTTGGCCGGGGTGATCTGGGCCAAGGGGCTGTAGCGCGTGTTGGCGTAGTCCCGCGCCTGGCTGCGCCATTCTCCGGGGGGATCGTTGGGGGCGAAATCAGCCGTCGCCCCGGTCCAGCCGGCCACATGCGCCACCGGAACGGCGAGCCCCTGCTTGGGTCCCGGGGCCTTGTGACAAGCGACGAGCGAGGCGCCGACCGCCAGGAGCCCGGCCAAGGCGAGGCCGGTTCTTCCACTCGCGGTTCCCAGGCGACTGGCCCCCATGGGCGGAACTCCCCGTCAGAAGAGCGCGGAAACCCCTTGGCGCCCACGCCTTCTTTCCCGCGACAGCATGACGGGAACCACCAAAGGCGGAACGGGGTTCCATCGAGAACCGACCATTTCGAAATTCCCACCATGGAGTCGATAATGGCGCGAACCCCTCGCCGACACGCCATCCCGGATTCATGGCCGCGGATCCCGCCCTGTCTGTGGGTCCTGGCTTCGCTTGCGCTGGCGCTCGCGCCGTGCGGCGTTGTCCACGCCGATGAGCCGGCGGCCTCGTCGTCGCGAGCGGCCGGAAATCCGGGAGACACCTCCGGCAAACCGCCCGTGGAGCATCTGTTCGGCGACTGGGGCGGCCTGAGAACCGCTCTGGACGCGGCGGGGCTCGATCTCACCGTGAAATACACCGGCGAAACGGCCGCCGTCGTTTCCGGCGGTGAGCGGACCGGGATCGACTACGCCGGACAGATCGAAATCAAGGCGGACGCCGACATGGGCCGCCTGGCCGGTCTCAACGGCCTCTCCCTTCACCTCGATACGGTCAACCGGCACGGCCGCAACGCCAGCGCCGATTTTCTCGGCGACCACATATTCCAGGTGCAGGAGATCTACGGAGGTGGCGGCGATGTCGGCATTCACCTGGTGTCCTTCTATGCGCAACAGAAGTTCCTGAAGGACAAGATCGACCTCGAGACGGGCCGTATCCCGGTAGGGAACGATTTCGCCAACTCGCCGCTGAATTGCGATTTCATGACCGACGCCATCTGCGGCAGTCCTCATTCGCTGCCGGCCAAGGAAGCGTTCACAATCTTCCCCAATTCGACCTGGGGCGCCAGGCTGAAGGTCGAGCCGGCCGCCGGCCTCTACGTCGAGGCCGGGGTGTATCAGGTGCGCCCCTCTTCGGCGGTCGCTCGGGGTTCGATTGGTCCAGCACCGGGGCGACCGGCGCCTATTTTCCCGTGGAACTCGGCTATGAACCTCAGATCGGCGCCGCGAAATTGCCGGGGCACTACAAACTGGGCGCGACCTACGACACCTCGACCTACCGCGATCTCTACGTCGATGCCGGCGGCGATCCGATCGCCTTCTCCGGCCTGCCCGGACGGCCGCACGAGGGACGCGGCTCGGTCTATTTGCTGGCCGACCAGATGTTGGCGCGGACGGGAAAGGGATCGACCGACGGGATCATCGTTCTGGGCGGCTACGTCCATTCCAGTCCCCGGACCTCGCGGCTTGAGGACCTGGCCTATGCGGGGGTCCTGGCCACCGGTGTCGTTCCGGGTCGGCCGAAGGACGTCATCGGCCTGCTGGTGATCGGCGTGAAGGTGAGCGGCGCCCTCGAACGCACTCAGGAACTCGAAGTCACCCAGGGCCTGCCCCTGATGAACATGGCCGATGGCGTCCAGACCCACGAGACGGTGATCGAAGCCAACTACGACATCCACGTCGTCGATGGATTTCATCTGATGCCCGATTTCCAGTACGTCGTCCGTCCGGGCGCAACTCAGCGCTTTCCCAACGCGGCGGTGATCGGACTGAAGATCGGGCTCAGTCTGTGACCGCAAGCACACGGCCGCCAGCCGGCGGATAGGCGGTCGCGCTGGCGCCTCGTCGCGGGTGTCCGAGCTGAAATCTTCACCGAAACACGGTCGCTTGAGGTTGCCGGTCGAGGCGCGCCACCATGAAAAGCGACCGGGGAACCGGGAAGCTCTTCGCGGGTTACTCGACAAACTGATAGGCGCGGACCTCGGCGATGGTTGTGCGGGATCTCAGCAGACGGCGGTTGTTGAGCGCGGGCGCCCTTTTGGGGGCCGCGCCGCTTGGCGCCGCGGCCGAGGTGGTCAGCGGCGGTGTGCGCTGGCGACCGGACGAGGCGTCCTTCCCCGCCGCCGCCGACGAAGCGGGGAATTACGCCTTCTTCAGCCAGGCCGAGGCGGCGTTCATCGAAGCGGCGGTGGCGCGGATGATCCCCGCCGACGAGCTGGGCGGCGGCGCGATCGAGGCCGGGGTGCCGATCTTTCTCGACCGGCAGTTGGCCGGCGAATTCGGGCAGGGAACCCAGTGGTACATGCAGGGACCCTGGGCGAAGGGCGAGGAGACCCAGGGCTATCAAAGCCGGATGCCCCCGGCTCAGATGTACCGGGCCGCCATCGCCGCCATCGACAAGGACACCAACCACGCCTCCAACGCCGCCTTCGCCAAGCTGAAGGGATCCGATCAGGACGCCTATCTGAAGCGCCTGGAGAGCGGTGAGGCGACCCTCGACAACGTCGATTCCAAGGCCTTCTTCACCCTCTTTCTGCAGAACGTCATCGAGGGCTTCTTCTGCGATCCGATCCATGGCGGCAACCGCGGCATGATCGGCTGGAAGCTGATCGGCTTTCCCGGCGCGCGCTACGACAAGCGGGCCTGGGTTCTGGCCTACGGCAAACCCTATGACCTGCCCCCGGTTTCCATCGGCGGCCGACCAGGCTGGCTGGCCCAGAAGGATTAGGAGCGACCGTGGTCCAGTCTCTCCCGAAGGTCGATGCCGTGGTGATCGGTTTTGGCTGGACCGGGGCGATCCTGGCCCAGGAACTCACCGACGCGGGCCTGAACGTCCTGGCCCTGGAGCGCGGCATCTGGCGCGACACGGCCACCGATTTCTCCACTACCTTCGCCCAGGACGAGCTGCGTTATCGCTACCGCATGGAGCTGTTCCAGCGGCCGGCGCACGACACCTGCACGGTCCGCAACGACGCCAGCCAGACGGCGCTGCCCATGCGTCGCCTGGGCTCCTTCCTCCCGGGTTCCGGGGTCGGCGGGGCTGGGGTCCACTGGAACGGGCAGACCTGGAGGGATCTTCCTTCCGATCTGACCGCCAAGAGTCACAACATCGCCCGTTACGGCAAGGCGGCCCTGCCCCCCGACATGACCATCCAGGACTTCGGTGTCACCTATGCCGAACTCGAGCCCTGTTACGACAAGTTCGAATACCTGTGCGGCATTTCGGGGCAGGCCGGCAATATCAACGGCGCCATCCAGCCGGGCGGCGATCCTTTCGAAGGCCCGCGCACCCGCGGCTACCCCAACCCGCCGCTGGACATGCCGTGGGCGCCGACCCTGTTCGGCCAGGCGGCCACGTCGCTCGGCTACCATCCGTTTCCGCAGCCGGCCGCCAACGCCTCGCGGCCCTATACCAATCCCCTGGGGGTGCAGATGGGACCGTGCACCTACTGCGGCTTCTGCGAGAAATTCGGCTGCGGCAACTATTCCAAGGCCAGCGCCCAGACCACCATCCTGCCAGTGCTGCTGGCCAAGCCGAACTTCACCCTGAAGACCAGTTGCGAGGTCCTCAGGATCAACCTCGCCGCCGACGGCAAGACCGCCACCGGCGTCACCTACATCGACGCGGCCGGGACGGAGTTCTTCCAGGCCGCCGACATGGTGATCCTCTGCGCCTACTGGCCTGAGTCATTCATGTTGGGATACAGGCGTTTGAGTTTGACGCGGGCGTCGTCGGTGGTGAACTGCCAGTCGGCTTTGGTGTGGTGTTTATTTCGGCGCCCTTCCCAGGCGGCGACT
>Ga0075522_10000170_pt1 | contig 43513 bp, 36 predicted proteins | sample NGEPerA_FD_74796 | JGI IMG/M metagenome (GOLD analysis project Ga0075522, IMG submission 74796) | Arctic peat soil microbial communities from the Barrow Environmental Observatory site, Barrow, Alaska, USA - NGEE PermafrostL2-A | ecosystem: Environmental > Terrestrial > Soil > Wetlands > Peat ... | reverse complement strand
CGCCCGCCCCCCCGCTCGCGGCTGGAGCCAACTTCACGCTCACTCCGCCTGCTGGCCCGTTCGCAACAGGAGCCAGCTTCCAGGTTCCGATTGTGCTCAGCGGTGGCACAGACATCGCTTCGGTTCCTATCCAGCTTCACTACGATCCAGCCAAAATTTCGCTAGTCAACGTGGCTGCAGGAGACCTGCTGAATCGCGACGGGCAGGCCGTGGCTTTGATTCATCGTGATGACGGACCAGGCAATATCACAGTCGTTGCAGCTCGTCCGCCCGGAGCAGTCGGGATCAGCGGCAATGGCGTAGTCTGCGTCCTCACCTTCCAGGCCAAGGCTGCCGGTGACACCACGCTGAGCATAACGCGGGCTGGAGCAGTCAACAGCGCCCAGCAGCAAGTGCCGGCCCAGACTGCGCATGTCAATCTGACGGTCAAGTAGGAGCAGTGCGGATGAGTCCCACGCCTACACTTTTCGCCCCGCAAGTCCGGAAGCGCCGCCGGGAACAGGGCCTTACGTTTGTCGAGTTGATTGTGACCGTGGCGATTTTGTCGATCCTCGCTTCGGCGGCTGTGCCGATCGCGCGCTTCCAGGTAAAGCGCCAAAACGAACGCGAGTTGCGCAGCGACCTTTGGATGATGCGTGAAGCTATCGACCGCTACAAGGACGCGGCTGACAAAGGCGCCTTCCAGACCAAGGTGGACAGCCAGAACTATCCACCCGATTTCGAAACGCTGGTCACCGGCGTGGACGTGCAGGGCAAGAAGCTGAAGTTTCTCCGCCATATCCCTGTCGATCCGATGACCGGTAAGGCAGAGTGGGGATTGCGCTCGATGCAGGACGATCCCACCTCCGACTCTTATGGCGGCCAGAGCGTCTTTGATGTGTATTCAAAATCCCAGGGGACGGCCCTGGACGGCACCAAATACTCCACCTGGTAAGCCAGGCGGTTTGGCCTCAAGAGGATTCTGTGCGCGGTATTCGGAAACAAGACGAAGGCTTCACGCTCATCGAGCTGATGATCGTCATGGCCATCATTGGCATACTCGCCACGCTGGCGATCCCCAGCTATGTGAGCGCCATCAAGCATGCCCGCGAAGCTGTTCTCAAGGAAGACCTCCACGTCATGCGCTCCGCCATTGACTCCTACACCATGGACAAGCAGAAGGCGCCGCAAGCTCTGGACGACCTCGTCCAGGACGGCTACCTGAAGGTGATTCCAGATGACCCGATGACCCACAGCAAAGACACCTGGGCCACCAACACCAGCGACTCCATGTACTCCCTCGACCAAACCGAGCCTGGCATCGACGACGTCCACTCCGGTTCCGAAGACACCGGCTCCGACGGCCAGCCGTATTCTTCCTGGTAGTTACACGGCAAAACGTGGCAAAGTAAGAATATGATTCGACCGAAAGCCAGCCCTATTGTGATTCGCCCGTCTGTGATTCATCGATTTGTGACTCGCCCGACCATGATTCGTGCCTTTTTTGCGATCGCACTTGCGGCAGGACTCCTGGGACTCCTCCACGCGCAATCCGGCCAAACCATCTCCATCCTCATGCTGGACGGCAAGACCGGGAAGCCCCTCGTGCCTAATAATTACATCGTTCGCTTTAATCACCTCGACGCCATCCACAACGAAGCGTTGGTGCTCAACGACGATGGATTGGGCAAGGTTGTTGTCCCCGCCAACGCCACCTTTATTTCCGTCCAGGGTACGTTTCACAATTCGCTCGACATCTACGTCAACTGCGATGCCGGCATGGAGAAGGATACGAGCACGCTGCACTGGTACCCGATCTCCGAAATCCTGAATTCGGGAGTGGCCGCGGCCAACGAGTGCTTCAAAGGCAAGTACGCAGAATCAACGCACGTCACCGCGAAGCCCGGAGAGTTCGTCTTCTTCGTGCGCGAAACCAACTGGCGCGAATCGGCAAACTAAAGCCTTGCCACTCGAATCCCCATCCCCGGCCACGATCCGCTTCATCGCCCAGGCTAACCAAGCCTACGTGAGCCTGATGCAATCGGCGGCCGCCCGGAATACGGAGAGTCTCGGCGGCAACCTCCTCTACGCCGGCGAGCTTGATGAGCCGGGGCGCATACTTGCAGGCGCAAGCAACATTGCCGGCGCAGCTTCGCTGGCGGCCTCGGCCGACGCCGCCCCGCTCCGCCAAGCCATGCGCGATGGCATCATCGATTTCCTGGTGACATCGCTCGATGAGGCCCTGCGCATCCTCAAAAATGAAATCCGCAAACGCCAGCCGGTATCCGTCGCCGTCTCTGTTGCTCCACAGGCAATTGTGAAAGAAATGCTCGACCGCGGCGTTCTCCCCGACCTGCTACCGCCGCTCCAATCACCTTTGGCTCCACTCGAATTCGCTGCATTCATCGCGCAAGGAGCAAAGCGCATTGCGCCTCAGCCCTTGCCAGTGGGCAGCAGATTCCTGATCTGGCCAATTCCCGCCGAGTTTGCGCAGCGCCCTGCTGAGTTCGACGAGCTGCTAACGAGAAACCTTCCGGCCGATGACCTCGCGACTCGTCGCTGGCTGCGCCTGTCGCCACGCTTCCTTGGCCCGCAGGCCCGCCGCCTCCGCTCGCTCGCATGCGATCAAGAAACCGCCTCCAGATTATTTGATGTTTTGGGACCGCCGCTCCAGTCCTGATCCCGCGCGCAGCCGGTGCTTCCACGGATACCCCGTGCCCCATCCTTTCCGTTTCTTTTTGCGGAAAGGGTAGGAGAGCTATAGCATTTTCGGAATTGGTATAGACCGAAGGCACTATGCTAAGTGGCTTTTTCCTCAAGAAAAAGCCACCTTTCAATGCTCTTAAAAAGTCTACGTGTATTCCGAAAATGCTCTAAGACCTCGGCTCCTCAGCTTCCGCCAGCAGTCTCAATCCGAGCCCACAGTTCCTTGATCCCGTATCCTGTCTTCGCCGAAACCGGCAACACCTCGTCCAGTTCCAGCCCCTTCCTCAGGGCCAGCAGATTCCGCGTCCGCTCATTCCCGCTCAGCCGGTCGATCTTGGTAGCCACCACCACAAACTCCCGCTCCGCACCCCTCAGCCAATCGAACAACTGAGCGTCGCTGTTCTGCGCAGGCACATTCGAGTCCACCAGGCACACGCACAATTTCAGCGTCGAGCGGATCGCCAGATACGGATCGATGAATTCCGACCACCCCGCCGAAATCGACTTCGAAATCTTCGCATAGCCGTAGCCCGGCAGATCGGCAAACACCAGTTTCCGCCGCTGACTCTGATCGAGAAGAGCGAAAAAATTGATTGCCCGCGTCCGCCCCGGCGTAGACGAAACCTTGGCCGCCTTCTCGCCAACCAGCTCATTCAGCAGGCTCGATTTGCCCACATTCGATCGCCCGAGAAACGCAATCTCGGGAACATCCGGCGCAGGAAACTGTGAAGCCGAAAGAGCAGAAAGTAGAAACTGAGTTGTATATTGCATTACTGCCGCGCCGGCACGTTCGTCGAAATATCCGTCGTCGGCACTGCGGCCAGCACTTCGGTCTCCGGGTTCGCGATGCCTGGCAACGGGCTCTCAAGCGCCAGCGCAAGTACTTCGTCCATCGAGTCCACAAAGTGCAGCTTCATCGAGTTCTTGATGTTGTCAGGAAGCTCGGCCACATCCTTCTCGTTGGCTCGCGGCAGAATGGTTTCAAAGATTCCTGCGCGCAACGCCGCCAGCAGCTTCTCTTTCAATCCGCCGATCGCAAGCACTTTGCCCCGTAGCGTGATCTCGCCCGTCATTGCAATGTCGCGCCGCACGGGAATCTTGGCCAGCGCACTCGCCAGCGCTGTCGCCATGGTGATGCCGGCCGAAGGGCCGTCCTTGGGAATCGCGCCCTCGGGCACATGCAGATGCAGGTCCACGTTGCGATAAAATTCACGGCTCAGTCCCAGCGCCTGCGCCTTGCCGCGGATGTAGCTCAACGCAGCCTGGGCCGACTCCTGCATCACGTCGCCCAACTGCCCGGTAATGGTGAGCTTGCCCTTGCCGTCCAGCACCTGCACTTCGGTAGTCAGAATGCTGCCGCCCACTTCGGTCCACGCGAGGCCGGTCACTAGGCCCACTTCGCTCTTTTCGTGCACCTCAGAGTCGCGATATTTAGTCACGCCCAGGTACTCGTGAATGTTCTCGGCGCTGATCTCTTCCTTGTGCTTGGCGCCGGCCTTCACTACCTTGCGCGCTACCTTGCGGCAGACGTTGCCGATCTCGCGCTCCAGATTTCTAACGCCGGCTTCGCGAGTGTAATAGCGGATGATCTCGAGAATCGCATCATCCTTGAAGACTATGTTCTTCTCGCTCAGGCCGGTCTGCTGACGCTGCTTTTTCACCAGGTACTGGCGCGCAATCTCCAGCTTCTCCTGCTCCGTGTACCCCTGCAGGCGAAGAACTTCCATGCGGTCCTGCAGCGCAGCGGGAATCGTGTGCATCACGTTAGCCGTGGCCACAAACAGCACCTGCGACAGGTCGTAGTCCACATCGAGGTAGTGATCCTGAAAGGTGGTGTTCTGTTCCGGGTCCAGCACTTCAAGCAGCGCCGAAGCCGGGTCACCGCGGAAGTCGGAAGAAATCTTGTCTACTTCGTCGAGAAGGAAGACGGGGTTCTTGGTTCCCGCGCGCTTCATGTGCTGAATGATCTGTCCTGGCAATGCGCCGATGTACGTGCGGCGGTGACCGCGAATCTCGGCCTCGTCACGCACCCCACCCAGCGAGAGCCGCACAAACTTGCGGCCTGTGGCCTTCGCAATCGACATGCCGAGCGAAGTCTTGCCCACGCCCGGCGGCCCGGCGAAACACAGAATCGAGCCCTTGGGATTTTTCACCAACTGGCGCACTGCCAGAAACTCTAGAATGCGTTCTTTTATTTTCTCGAGACCGTAGTGGTCGGTGTTCAGAACCTTCTCTGCATAATCGATGGAGCGCGTTTCCTTCGACTTTTTCTTCCACGGCACGGCCAGCAGCCAGTCGATGTAGTTGCGACTCACGGTGGACTCGGCCGACATGGGCGGCATCGCTTCCAGTTTCTTCAACTCCTGGATTGCCTTGTCGAGGACTTCTTTCGACATGCCTGCGGCTTCAATCTTTTTGCGCAGTTCGTCGAACTCGCTCTTTTCGCCGCGGCCAAGTTCCTTTTGGATGGCCTTGATCTTTTCGTTGAGGTAGTACTCTTTCTGCGCGCGCTCCATCTGTCGCTTCACGCGCGACTGGATGTTGCGGTCGAGATCGAGCTTCTCAATTTCGATGTCGAGCACATCGGCGATGCGGGCCAGACGCGCGGCTGGATCGAAGATGGCCAGCAGTTCCTGCTTTTCGTCGATGCCGAGTTGCAGGTTAGCGGCGATGGTGTCGCTCAGCTTGGCCGGCTCATCCATCTTGACCGTGGCGATGATGGTCTCGTAGTTCAGCGACTGCTGCAGCTTGACGTACTGCTCAAAGAGGCCGGTCACACGCTGCATCAACTGCTCGGCGGCCGGCGTCATTTCGAATTGGCTTTTGCCAGTGCGTACGGTGGCTACAAAGAAACCGTCGCGGTCGTTCACTTCAATTGACTTGGCACGCTCAACGCCTTCGACGAGCACCTTGATGTTGCCGTCGGGCATCTTGACGCTCTGCACGATGTTGCAAATGGCGCCGACCTGAAAAATATCCTTGGCCTTGGGTTCGTCGATCGAGGCGTCGTGCTGCGTGGCGAGAAATATCTTGCGGTCGCCGCTGAGAGCCTCTTCAAGGGCGCGCACGCTGGACTCGCGGCCCACGACGAAAGGCGTCATCATGTAGGGGAAGATCACCATGTCCCGGATGGGCATCATGGGGAGCTTGCGCGTCTCGCTTTTTTCGCGTTGTTGAGTCATAGGGGCACCTTAGGTATTAGACGCGCGGAATCAGCTCTGGCTTCATGGGTTTTCGCAGAGCTCATGTTGGGATTGTACAGCCAAATCGGATTTCGGATGGGTTGTGAACAGGAAGCCGCCTCAAGTCTCGCACGTGGGAACGAGGACTTTTTGACACACCGCACGCCTGCAGAATCCCGGTATATCGAGCCTTGAAATGGTCGCTTAAATGGTGCGTCATTAGCGCTAAAGGTTTGCTTGAATGGTTACGTTTTGGTGTCAAATGTTCGTCCAGGTGGTTACAGAAACTTTAGGGGTTAACCCTTTTTGATATCAAATTTGGCGAAAAGGCTGCTCACAAGGTTACGTTCTGAGTCGATGGGTTGTAAACAATTAACCCCGAAATTTCCAAATAGGGCCTAATTTGGGCCTATCTGCGCCAATCGCCACGCAATTGCGGCATTTTTCTGGGCTTTTCCTGGCTGTAGGGTCCTGCGCGGATTGGGTGTTGGTGGGCGCGTTATCCCAGGTCTCAAAGGCGAGACCTGGGGCACCCGGCAAATATCACTGGACAGGTGCGGGCTTTTTCATAGAAGCATGACAAGGCAAGGGTCTGGGCAGTAAAAGAAGCCCCTTCCGCCGGCAGCGGAAGGGGCTTCTTGTGGAAACAAATTGCAGAAGCTTTAACCAGCTTTTTCAAGCAGGCACAGCGACAGGTCGCGGCGCTCAACCATTTCGCGCGTGATTTCGAGGTCGCGGACGCGCTTGTTGTTGGGCAGATGATACATGAGGTCGAGCATCAACTCTTCAAGAATCATGCGCAAACCGCGGGCACCAACCTTGCGGGCCAGAGCTTCGCGGGCAACGGCACAGGTTGCTTCGTGGGTGAAGTGCAGGCGCACATTCTCGAACTCGAAGAGCCGCTGATACTGCTTGAGGATGGCGTTCTTCGGCTTGGTGAGGATTTCAATCAGAGCCGCTTCGTCCAGCTCATCGAGAATGCCCATGACAGGCAGGCGGCCGACAAACTCGGGAATCAATCCGTACTTGATGAGATCCTGAGGTTCGGTGCGGCGCAGCAACTCAGTGTCGCGATGCGACCGCGTTGTCGCGGTATCGGCTTCGGTTTCCGTGGCTTTGAATCCCAACGCCTTCTTGCCGACGCGGCGCCCGACTACGCGCTCCAGGCCCACGAACGCGCCACCGCAAATAAAGAGAATGTTGGTGGTGTCGACTGCGGTGAACTCCTGGTGCGGGTGCTTGCGTCCGCCCTGCGGCGGAACGTTGGCCACTGTGCCTTCAAGAATCTTGAGCAGGGCCTGCTGCACACCTTCGCCCGAAACGTCGCGGGTGATGGAGGGGTTCTCGTCCTTGCGGCCGATCTTGTCTATTTCGTCGATGTAGATGATGCCCTGCTGGGCGCGGGTCACGTCGCCGTCGGCGGCCTGCAGCAGCTTGAGGATGATGTTCTCGACATCTTCGCCCACATAGCCGGCCTCGGTCAGCGTGGTTGCGTCCACAATTGCGAAGGGCACATCGAGCATTTTGGCCAACGTATGCGCCAGCAGCGTTTTGCCCGACCCAGTGGGACCGATAAGCAGGATATTGCTCTTGGTAAGTTCCACTTCGTTGTTGCGCATTCGGTTCATCTGGATGCGCTTGTAGTGGTTGTAAACAGCAACGGCGAGCTTCTTCTTGGTCTGGTCCTGGCCGATCACGAAGTCGTCGAGAAAGCCCTTTACTTCCTGCGGCTTGGGCAGGTGGCCCGCGGCCGCAGCCGGAGTTGCCTCACCGCGATCGTCCTCGAGGATTGAATTGCAGACAGCTACGCACTCATCGCAGATATAGGCGCGAGGGTAGTCGCTGGGCGACGAGATCAGTTTAGCGACGGCATCCTGCGATTTGTGGCAGAACGAGCAACGTAGTGCTTCTTCCGGTCCCGTGCGCGGTTTCATGTGTTGCTCCCTCTTTGGTCTTGCCCGTCGTTCTCCGCCCCTGCGGTTCCGTTCGCCTAGGTGCGCGGCCGGTCGATGATTTCGTCTACGATGCCGTATTCCTTCGACTGCTGCGCGTTCATGATGAAATCCCGCTCTACATCCCGTTCGATGCGGTCGAGCGGCTGGCCGGTATGCTTGGCCATAAGAGTATTTGTGATTTCGCGGATGCGCAGGATTTCGCGCGCATGAATGTCGATGTCGGTGGCCTGGCCGCTGAGGCCGCCCATGGAAGGCTGATGAATCAGTATCCTTGAGTTAGGCAGCGCGAAACGCTTACCCTTGGTGCCGGCCAGGAGCAGAAACGCGCCCATGCTGGCCGCCTGCCCGATGCAGTAGGTAACCACGTTGTTCTTGATGAACTGCATGGTGTCGTAGATGGCCAAACCCGCAGTGATGGAGCCGCCGGGGGAGTTGATGTAGAGCGAGACGTCCTTTTCCGGATCCTCACCCTGCAGGAACAGCATTTGGGCCACGATGAGATTGGCAACCTGGTCGTCAATGGGCGTGCCAAGAAAGATGATGTTGTCGCGTAGCAGACGGGAATAGATGTCGTAGGCGCGCTCGCCCCGGCTCGTCTGCTCTACCACCATGGGTACCAATGCCATTGAGTATTCTTCCCGTTTCTCCGGTTAGGGGGCAGCTTGCGCCCATTCCCTTTGTAACCGCACGTTCCGGCGATGTATGTGCCGGACCGCACTCGACTTTCAGCCGTCCTGCTGTCCTATGCAGGCAGCCTTTCGTAAAGCACGGACGCCACTTTCTCGCGCCGCAATTGTTCACGGATTCTAGCCAGTCCGCCGTCCTGCGTCAATCGCACCTTCAGGGTATCGAGCGGCTCACGGGACTGGAGAGCTGCCATTTGCAGTTCGTTGTCCATTTCCTCGTCGCTGACGTTGATGTTTTCCTCTTGCGCAATGCGGTCAAGCAGCACAGTCGCTTTGACTTCGGCGATGGCGCTGTCTCGCTGGGCCGTACGCAAGCGGGCAAAGTCCAGCTTACGCATCTGCTCGGGGTCCATGCCTTGAGCAGCCAGCGCGCGCAAGCCACGTTCAAGCCGCGCGTCAATCTGCTCCTGCACCAGGGACTCGGGAACCGGGAACGTGTAGCGCTCGGTGAGCGCCGCGAAAAGCCGGTCTTTGGTTTCGCCTTCAACGCTGCGGCGCTTGCGGGTTGCCATGTGCTCGCGCACGCGCGCTTCAAGATCGGCAAAGCTCTCGTAAGCGCCAATCTCTTTGGCAAATTCGTCGTTCAGCTCGGGCAGGGTACGCTTCTTGATGGCCTTCACTTCCACGTCGTAGGCCACGGTCTTGCCGGCCAGCTTGGGCTCAGCATAATCGGCCGGATAGATGACTTCCGCCTTCAACTCCTGGTCGGGCTTGGCGCCGCGCAGAGCGGTTGTGAAAGCCTCCACCGTGGCTTTGCCGCCGATCTCCACCAGCGAGTCTTCGCCGGCAATTGGAGCGGCTTCGCCGTCGCCTTCTACCTGGCCCTTGTAGGTAATCTGCGCCCAGTCGCCGTCCACGAGGGCCCGGTCTTCTTCTACCGGCTCGATGGTGGCGCGCGACTCGCGCAGCTGATCGATCTCCTGCTTGAACTCCTCTTCTGTAACCTCTACGGAAGGCTTGTCGACGGTAACCGACTGGTAGCCCTCAATGGAGAAATCGGGAAGGTATTCGAAGACCGCCTTTACGTGCAGCGACTGGCCGTCTTCCACGGTCAGTTCAATCACCTGGGGCTGCCCGACGGGCTTGACGCCCAGGTCGCGCACCGCCTTGTTGAACCGCTCCGGCAACAGGCCGTCTATTACTTCCTTGCGAATCTCGCCGGCAAAGCGGCGGCGAATCACCGTCTCCGGCACCTTGCCGGCGCGGAAGCCAGGAATCTTGGCATATTTGCGGTAGTTGCCAGCCACGCTCTTGTAGGCCTTCGTGACGTCTTCAGCGGGAATATCCAGCACCAGTTCGCGGGTACAGTCCGGGTTCAGGACCGGGCCATGCACGTGGCCCTCATGGTTGTGGCCTTCGTGATCATGACCTTCGTGGTCGTGGTCGTGGCCTTCGTGGCCGGTTACAGCCTCGGCCGCATCGGGTTGAAGGTCGCCTTCGAGGGTTTCAGTAGAACTCAACGTTTTGCCTTCCAGGCGCGCCTGGCGCCGATCAGAACTTCCACTTTCGCGGTTTCCCGACCGCAAGCCAACTAACTGAGCGTGCGAGCCGTCATTATTCACGTTCTCAGACCGCCGCTCTGGGCTGCCGCTCAGTGCGGATACAGCTCCGTGTGGCCGGGGAATATCTCATCTCATGGTAAGAGGGTTTGCTGGCAGGGTCAAACCGGCCCGGACGAATGGGGCAGTAAATGGACCGCGAAAGGCACGTTACTGCTCAGTAATACTGGGCTTACGAACGTAACGGAGGAACCGCGGATGGGCCGCGCCGCACTGCGCATAGTGCGTGCGCGCTTCGTTGAGGCTCAACGAGCCGTTGACGGTCAGGCGCACATCGGAGGCGTCAGCGTCTTCCTGGCCGTCGTCCTCCCACCACACCGGGCAAAGCTTCATTGCTTCCGGAGCTTCCAGGGTCCTGTATCCGCAGCAAGGGCAGCGAAAGCGGGTTGCAACAGTCTCCACGATTAAATGGACGACAAAGATCAGGCCGGGTTTACGGGAAAACAGCTTCTAGCTCCTAGGTTCTAGCCATAAGAGCCCAACTGCCTGGAGCTTGGGGTTAACTCCCGCCGGATCAGCCAGGTAGCTTCCGGATTGAGAACGGGGGCCGGGAGTTGGAAGCTGAAGTCAGAAGCCAAGAGCTGCTTCTAGAATCGGAAAACCAGGCCGGTACGCGGAATGGTCGAATTGGCATCGCATCCATAATGGGACACATCGCCAACGACACCGATGAAAGGTTTGTGGAATTTGGGTGCAGCACCCTTCCGTGCCATTGATTCCTCCCACGTTGGAATAGAACGCGTCGTGGCCGGTTCGACTAAACCGAAGTAGAGGTCACCTTTGGGCACGTGTGCCCGCGCCTGCGCTGACGGCCTCTCCGTCAGTATCGATTGCTGATGGTGGCACGAGCGGCTTGGTTGTCGTGATCGTCTGGCATACGAGGAACCTTCGCCAACATCTCTTCCGTCGCAGAGTAGAATCGGGCACCAGGAGGCAACTTCGGTCCATGCGTATTTCTCTTTCCTGTTTCACTTGCCAATCGAGCCGTATTTTGGCGCGGGTGGTGTCGCGCGTTCTGTGGGTTGCGTTGATGGTTGGTTTGCCTGGCAGCCTCGCGTCGCAAGCTCCGCTGCGGGTCGCGATCATTGGGCTGGAGCACGGGCACGTGGAAGGATTTCTCCGCTCGCTGCCCTCGCACAGCAACGTGCAGCTGGTTGGAATTGCGGATGCGGATCCGGCACTGTTCGCAAAATATCGCAGCAAATATGGGCTGAGCGAAACGCTGTTCTTCAAGAGCATGGCCAACATGATCGAGGTGCGCCACCCGCAGGCAGTGCTGGTCTACACATCGGTGGGCGAACACCGCCATGCGATCGAAATCGCGGCGCAGTATGGCGTGTCGGTCATGGTCGAGAAGCCCCTCACCATCTCGCTGGCGGACGCACTCGCTATCCGCCGCACCGCCCAGCACTACCACATTCACGTCCTCGTGAACTACGAGACCACCTGGTACTCAAGCAACCGCGCAGCTTACGACGAGCTGGCTCATGGTAGCCTGGGCGCGCTGCGGCGGGTCGTGGTCCACGACGGCCACCAGGGGCCCAAGGAGATCGGCGTGCCGCCGGAGTTTTTAAGCTGGCTCACCGACCCGGCACAGAACGGCGCCGGCGCTCTGTACGACTTTGGCTGTTACGGCGTCGACCTGATGACTTGGATGATGCACGGAGAAGCTCCGCTCACCGTGACCGCGGTGGTGAATCACGACAAGCCGGAGATTTATCGCAACGTCGATGACGATGCCACGATTGTGTTGGCTTATCCGCATGCGCAGGCGGTCATTCAGGGTTCGTGGAACTGGCCGTTCAGCCGCAAAGATATGGAAGTTTACGGCTCGACGGGCTACGCGATCACTGTGGGTGCGGACAAGGTGCGCTTGCGCCACGAACACGACAACGACGAGCGGCTTGTTTCCGCTACTGGGCTCAGCTCGCCCGAAAACGATTCGCTCACTTATCTAGCTGCTGTGCTTTCCGGCAAGATCCAGTCGAAGGGCGACCTCTCGGCGCTCGACACGAATGTTGTGGTGATGCAGATTCTTGATGCGGCGCGCGAATCGGCACGGAGTGGCAGATCGGTGCAGCTAACGAAACTGGCGGAGTAGCGGCGTTTTGTGTCTCCGCAATACGCTGTGCATGCGAGACAAGAGCGTAGATGAACGAAATGTAATGACGCTGACGGACCGAATCGGATTTGCAGTCGTCTAAACTGAAAAGGAATTGCCCGGGCACGAGGGTACACCGGCGCGTGTCGCAGACGGAGGGAGTCCCGGCCTTTGAAAATTTCCCCTTACAGAAAAATGTGGCTGCGGCGATTGGTTGTTTGCTGCGGTCTGGCGTTTGCGCCCTGGCTGTGCCTGGCGCAAACGGCACAGAATGCTTCTCTGACCTTGCCTGACGCACCGGGCGTTGCACAGCCCGCGGCTCCGGATTATGCCGATCTGCCTTCAGCCCCTGAGCTAAACATCGAGCAGGCGGCAGAGGGCGGGAAGAATCAAACGGATCAGCAGCAGGGCCAGCCTCAGGAGAACCAGACTCCGCAAAATCCAACACAGCAGAATCCGACTCAGCAAGGCCAGCCCGGCTCAGGAAACGCGCCGTCGCTGGGAGATTTGGGATTCACTCCGCAGCAGACGCTGGCCAATGCGCAATTGCAGGCAATGCTCGACAAGCGCACGCACATGCTGAAGATCCATCAGCGGCTCGGGTTGATTACTGCAATTCCCATGGCCGCGACGCTGATTACCGGCCCCATGGCGAAGGCAAAGGGCAAGAACGGGCAATCCTTCACGGAGCCTACCCAGGCCAATCTGGATTTTCACGCTGCATTGGGAGGCGTAACGACAGGCCTTTACGTCGCCACCGCTTACTACTCCATCTTTGCGCCCAAGGTGCCGGGGTCGAAGCGGCGCGGCGCCATTCGCCTGCACAGGGCGCTTGAGTTTATTCATGGGCCGGGGATGATCGCGACTCCGATCCTGGGGGCAATGGCCTTCAAGCAGGAGCAGGCGGGCGAAAAGGTGCACGGGATTGCGTCGGCTCACGGCACGGTAGCGTGGGTGACGGTTGCCGCCTATGGAGCCGCAATCATCTCCGTTTCCTGGCCTATCAAGCTGAAGTTCTGAATCTCGTTCCAAAATACTGGAGGAAATGTGCCCCGGAGAATCCTGCTGGCCTGCCTTATTTTTGCGCTTCCGGCGCTCTGCCGAGCCGATGGACAGTGGGTGCTGGTGAGCTCGACGCTGAGTTATCACATGTCGCACCCAATGCACCAAGTGGACGGAGTTAGTCGCGCGGCCAAGGGAAAGGGTGCGTGCCATGCCGGGACATGCGACTTCCTCATCGCAGCGCCGGTGAACAGCTTCGACTCCGGAGACAGCAATCGCGACCTGCACATGGTTCAGGTAACGCGCGGAGCCCAATTTCCGATGGTGGTGGTGCGCACGCGGATCGCAGAACAGACACCGGCATCTGGAACCATCTATGCCGATCTTGAGGTTCAGTTTGCCGGGCAGACGATGAAGTACAACCACGTTGCTTTTGAGAAGACGACCAGCGGCAACGAAGTTCGAATTACCGGAACGGTTCCGGCAACGTGCGTGGACTTCAAGATCGATCCGCCATCGTTCCTGACGATTCCGATCAAGAATGAGATTCCCGTGCGCGTCGATATGACGTGGCGGCCAATGTAAGTTGCAAACCGATTCAGGAATCCTCTACGGCACAAACACACGCAGGCGCACATGCCACCTGGTGCTCTGGCCCGGCTTCAGCGTCACCATGCCGGTATCCATCTTGCCCCACTCCTTGCCGAAAGGATCGGCGAAGTTGAACTGGTGCTCGATGGCGACGAACTGCTTGTCGAGTGGCGCATACAACTGAATTGTCTTGATCTCCGGCGATAGCCCTTCGATATCGACTCCATATTTCGCTGCTGGATCGATCACCTTCACAGTGACGGCGCCACTCTGCCAATTGAGATGACTCCAGTTGTCGTCGAAGAACTCCTTTGCCAGCGCCACGCCGCCGGGGGCGCGCAGGTCATACCGGGTTCCCTCCACAGGCACGAGCTTTCCAGTGGGGAAGACGTTGTCGTATCCGTCCGCCGTGGCCAACTGAGAGCCGGGAATTAGAATTTTTGCCTGCGTCCGGTCGCCGGAGGGCAGATTGAAATACGGATGCCAACCGATGGCGATGGGCTCGGCTTCACTGCCCACGTTATGTGCAGTGATCGAGGCGTCCACGGCGCCCGCGGTGAGCGTGATCGTCACCACCAGGTCGGTCTTCGAAAACCAGTGCCCGGCGAAATCGCCAGCATGAATGACGCCGGCCACCTGCTCGCCACCGGGCGTCTTGGTTACGCGAATGTCATCGGTCTTCGATTTCAGAATCAGGCCATGCATGGCGTGCCGCTCGGCGGTGGGCAGCTTGCCGATATTGTTGGCCGGCAGAGTAAGCGTGTGGCCTTCCCACTCCGTACTGAGCGTCTTACCATCCGCCGAGAGCTTGCCGCGAATTCGGTTCGGGTACGGAACCAGGAAGGCTGCGCCGAGGCGGTAGCCCAGGTTGCCAAATGCATCGTCGTCGGCGTCCAGCATCTTTTTGGCGCCGGCCAGGCCGGGCGAAGCCAGCACGTTTACTTCACCTTTGCCGGGGAAATTTGCGGTGACCTGCAAAAGCTCCATCCCGCGACCGGGCGCCAGTGTAACGCTGGTGAACTCGGGCGTGGTGGTGCTGACTGCGGCGCGCTTGAGCGTAACAATCTTCTGTCCGCCTATCTCTGTGACGGCCTGGGCGCGGCCGGTTGGAACGAGAGAGCCCGCCACGAGAAACGGCAAGGCAATGGTCAGCAATGCAGATGTTCGAACAAGAGTTTTCATTTTGATCCTTTTCCGAGCGCCGGAAAGCGTATTCCGGAGGCGGTGCCATTTTACGTCAGTCATGCGGCTCAAGGCATTGACGGGCAAGAGCTGTCGCGATCCCTGGGTGGGAGCGTTAATTCAGACTTCGAGCACCCCTGGATAATTTTCCTGGCGGATATGTCGACCGGAAACTCCATAGCTGCCGCAAGGATGCGTCAACGCTTCGGAGCTGATAACCCTTCCGGAGATCTTCTAGGCGAGCGCTTCAGCTTCATCTGAAGTGGCCGTCATGCGAATCACAGAGTCCACGCGGGTCATTCTGAAAAGTTCCAGGATGCGGGGACTTACTCCAGCGGCAACAAACCGGCCGCCCTTGTTCTGGCAGTGAACGTGGAAGTTGATAACAACACCGATCCCCGCCGAATCCATGTAGGGAACGCCGGTGAGATCGAGGATGGTCAGGGGCGAGGGCTCACCTTTGCGCAAATGCGATTGCAGATCAAAGATGTTGAGTAGAGTCAGGGGCCTGTGAGGCGGAGAATCGTAGTACCGGGCGCGCTGCCCTGTTCACGATCAATCTTGAGAGGACCGTCGATGGCCACATCTGCATGAGTATAAGAAGCAAGGCGAACTATGTCGATGAATATTCGGCAAAAGCCGCGAAAGTCACTTAGTGCGATGTTACTTTCGTGAGTTACTTGATAGTTCGGAGTTATTCTCCAAAGTGCTTCAGCACATGCCCTTTATTGCCCGATTTAGGTTGACACTGCAAGCATCCTAATATATCCATAAACATCCGCAACGCTGATGCCGACGCTGCGTCCCACCCTTGATCAATTGCAACCGGAAACGTGGCGGCAGACTACCACCCATACGGTTTTGCCTACGGATCCGCATCGGCATACATAAACGAAAGCTCCTCGTCGACAAACTACAACGATTGCCGCCATTCCCCAGATGCAATCTGTCTATACGGCTTCTCTCGTCAGGACTGGCAAGATTGCCCAGCCTGAGCGATTCTTTCCGAGGAGTCTTGCTTGTCGTGCTACTGCCAGCCGAGGTAGAGGCGAATCGGGGAGCCGTCGGCACTGTATTCAATTGATCAGCGCCTGCGATTGCAAGGTGGGAGACTGCGGGTGTACGGGTGAGAACGCTTGCCGGAAGATGGAGGGCACAATGCTTCAAAACAATCAGGACTATGCTGCGGACTTGCACATATACGCAGCCCACGCCCACACAGCCGCCGCTGCAGCGCATCACAGGGGCGACCACGAGACAGCGGGAGAGCTTAGCGTAAAGGCTCAAGAATACTCAATGAAAGCCGCCGAGAGAACGGAAGAGATTGCGAGGCGAACACCAGAGCCTCTGAGGGTTTGAAGCGTCTACCAGCGCAGTCAAATCGGCCGGATAACACAGGGTTTGCAACCCCGAGAGATGGAGACATCAAATGCTGATACTGATTATTGTTCTGGCCCTGGTCTTCGGCCTGGGCGGAGGATATTACGGTTACGGCCGCTGGGGCGCTGGCGGAGGCGCCGGCATAGGGCTTGGTACGATTTTGCTTATCGTGCTGGTCTGTTATCTGCTGGGAGTTGTTTGAAAGACCAATTTGGCACAACTTCGGCCGCCAGAGCTACCGCAGCAAGCCTGGAAACCTGGCGGCCGGAGCAGCTTCCAATCGGTCAAACTGCAAAGGCCCGATCGGGCTACTGTGTGCAGTCACTCCACTAAGGACGCGACCGCCAGTATGAAACTAATGGTATACAGCGTCTGCTGCGCGGGAAGGTCAAAATAGACCGTCACTTCGACGCAGATCGCTAGAAACCTCATTCCTCATGAGTTCATCCCCTGCTGCGTGTGCTGTTCTGCAGCGTGCCGCCCCCCGTGCGCCTGCGATCCATTCATGAATGAACGTCGGCAGGTTACGTATCCACCCAATTTTTGCGGGCAGATTCCGGACTCGCTCGGTCGCTCAGCCTTCGCGGGATGCGATGAGCAATTGCGATCAGCTTTCAACAAACTGATCGTTGGATACTGTTCGATAGATGACTCTACATCAGCCGGGGAGACTTCCCCGCGAGGAACTTGCCTGGTCGTAGAAACTCAAAGCGCAGGGAGATCTCAATGGATCTCGACGAGTTGAAACTCACCACCAAACCGAGGAGAGAATCATGATGAAACCCAGCACAGAAGATAAAACAGCAGGCAAGCTTCACGAATTCAAGGGCGCAATTAAGCAGAAGGCGGGCGAGCTTACGAATAACCCCAACCTGGAAGTGAAAGGCGCAGCGGAAAAAAATGCCGGAAAAGTCCAAAACATTGCCGGCAAGATTGAAAAGGCCGTTGGAGCATAAGCGAACCGACATCGAACTCAGAGATGAGAAAGGTAAATGAAATATGGCGCAGTCAATGTTTGACCAGGCGGGCGAGCAGATTACCGATACGGCGCACAAGGCTTCTCGCGCCGCATTTGCCGTTGCGGATGCAATTGAGGATGGCGTTGCATCCGCGCGGCGAGCTGCAAAACAAGGCGGTCATGCCGCCACGGAATTTCTTGATGATACAAAGCGGCGAGTAAAGCAATATCCAATCGAATCAGTCTTGGCGACATTCGCGGCAGGCATTACGACTGGAGTAGTGATCGGCTGGGCGATGAGGCGGAGACAGGGCTAACACCAGGGCGAAAACGCGAAAAGGGGTCCGGTGCGCCGGACCCCTTTTCGCGCACTGTCTCATTATTTTTCCAATTGCCACGTAGACAAATGTGCGGCCTTCGCCTTCGTGTGGGCCTTTGAGCGTCCACCGACGACGACCGTTTCGCTATGTAAGTGCTCAGCCAGGACTGGCACTGTCGCAGTTCATGGTAAGGGAATTTGCAGCGGTTGACCTCGCCTGGGGGCATGATTGGATATGATTTACCTGGTTGGTGCAACCCACGCCGACCGATCTCATTAGGTGGTCCACAGGATAAGATCAGAGCCGGCCGCACTAACCCTAATTCCGCGAAATCTGGCCCAAAAAATATGATGTACTTACGAAGCAAGCGCTTTAGGTGCACCGATCCTTCGATATTCCGTGAAACTGCTGAAATAGCATCAAGAATACCCGACGGGCTGGTAATCTACGCCGTACAAATTGCTTTGTGCTGTCTGCTCGTCGCGTTCACCATTATTTGCACAAGTGTGAAATCCGGGGCACAGGAAATCGCGTCTCCTCCCATAGCGGAGCGTCGTCAGGCTGTCGTGGGTAAGAATGCTGCAAAGGGGGCGAGGCCTACGCCTTCGGCCATAGAATTTGAAGATACAATCAAAGTTTCCAAGATCAAATTCACCCTAAGAAACAGCGTCAGCCCGCAGAGGTACTCAATCGAAACCATGATGGGCGGAGTTGCTGTATTCGACTACAACAACGATGGATTGTTGGATATCTTCTTCACCAATGGTGCCGAGATCCCGTCATTGGTAAAGACAAACCCTGACTACTACAATCGCCTCTTTCGCAACAACGGCGACGGTACGTTCACCGATGTGACGGAGAGTGCTGGCCTCAAAGGGATGGGATACTCGATGGGTGTGGCGGCGGCTGACTATGACAATGATGGATTCGTCGATCTCTATGTCGCCGGCGTAAATGCCAATCAACTCTTTCACAATAACGGAGATGGCACGTTCACCGATGTGACAAAGAAGGCAGGCGTCAGTGGGCGGATCCCAGGATACGGAAAGCCCTGGGCTGTAACCGCTGGCTGGATCGACTACGACAATGACGGGCGGCTCGACCTGTTTGTTGTGAACTATTTGAATTACGACATCAAGACCGCCACGCTCTGCCACATTCAGGAATACCCGGCGTACTGTTCACCGGACGGTTTCCAGGGTACACCGAACATCCTCTATCACAACAACGGCGACGGAACTTTTACTGATGTATCCGCACAGTCTCACATTTCGCAATATGTCGGCAAGGGAATGGGTGTAGCCTTCGCCGATTATGATAACGATGGCTTCACAGATATCTTCGTCTCGAATGACACTTTTCCGAATTTTCTCCTTCATAACAACGGCAACGGAACTTTCACGGATACCGCATTGGAGGCCGGGGTTGCGTTTACCGGAGACGGGAAGACCGTAGCTGGAATGGGCGCGGACTTTCGCGACCTGGGAAACGACGGGAAACCTGATATCTTTCATACCGCGATGTTCGGCAATACATTCCCTCTGTACCGCAATCTCGGAAACGGTCAATTCGTAGATGCCACCGGCGAAGCGGGACTCATTCCCTTGACCATCCGCTTCACTGCATGGGGAACTGGCGCTTTCGACTTCGACAACGATGGGCGAAAGGACTTATTCTCAGCGGGCTCGGATATTCTGGATAACGCCGACGCGGCCGTACATAGGCCCTTTGCACTTCCGAATCTTCTGTTACGCAATAAGGGGGACATTAGCTTTGAGGATGTAAGTTCAAGTGCCGGTGCAGGATTCTTAAGGCCCGCTGCTCATCGGGGTGCGGCCTTCGGTGACCTCAACAATGACGGAAAAATCGACATTGTAGTTTCCGTGCTGAATGGCTCTCCCGAATTGCTGATGAATCGATCAAGAAACAATAATCATTGGATCATTCTGAATCTCCTCGGTGTCAAATCCAACCGCGATGGGATTGGAACGAGGGTGAAAATCTCAACGTCTGACGGCGATCAGTACAATGAGGCGACAACCGCTGTCGGGTATAACTCCTCCAGCGATAAACGGGTTCACTTTGGACTGGGTACCGCAGCCTCCATCGATAAGATTGAACTCACATGGCCTAGTGGAATAAGACAGGTTTTGACAAACGTTAAGGCAGACCAGATTCTCACCGTGACTGAAGGGGTGCAATAAGAAGCGTCGCTTTGGAATCCGGATTGGCCGACAATCTTTCCGCGAGAGTGGATTCCCCATTGCGACTGATCAGATCGATGAGTCCGCGCATCGTTTCCCTATCGTTGCTCGCATAGGCCGCCAGGACTTCGGCTGTCAGCTTGGCTTCCTGTATCTTTCCAAGATGAAAATAGGAATCGCAAAGCATGTACAGTAAAGTGGGAATCCTTGTTTTGGACCTATACAGTAAATCTGCTGCACCCGTCCACCTTTGCTGCCTATATCTCACCTCGCCTAACTCTGCTGCCGCGGGCAGATAATTCGGATCGTTCGCAAGCTCCGCCGCAAACTCCTTCTCGGCTGTATCCAGGTCGCCCTCTTGAAGCACAACCATACCGGCATAGGTATGAGCTCCTCGAACCGTTGGTTCGATTTCCAATGCGCGATGGAGATTGCGCAGGCCGTCTCTTGTATCTCCCATGGAGATATAAAGCGATCCTACAAACACGTACGAATCTCCAGCGCTCGCGGAAGATCCATTGGAACTCTCCTGAAACAGCCTTAACGCCTCGTCTTCACGATGCTCTACCAGCAACTGCCTGGCTTGCTTCCAGGTGACTTCTTTGCCTTCACTTCCCAATACGGGCGGGGCAAGAGATAGTTGTTCCATCATTTGGTGCAACTCTGCCTCATGCTGCGCCTCTGCCGTTTTTCCCAGCGCGCCAAACGCGCGCGAAAGATAGTAGTGAGCCAGTCCCTGGCTTGGGTCAAGCTGCAACACGTGCTGTAAAGTATCGATTGCCGTCTGATATTGCCGGAGCTCCAGTTTGCAATGTCCGAGTCCGAGCAAAGAAGAGACATCGTCCTTCTCAATTGCCAGAATGCGTTCAAATGCCGATTCGGCGTCACGCCATTGGGATAAGTTCTCCTCCGCTGAAGCAAGCAGCGCCAGTACCTTCAGGTTCTTGGGTTGCCTCTGGGCAGCCTTTGCCGCATACTTGGCGGCATTGGGAAAGTCCATCCTGTAGTAGTGTGCAATTCCGATGTCGAAGTCTATTTGCTCCAGTTTAGGATCGAGTTGCTGCGCTTTCAGCAGTGACTTGAGGCCGGCTTCGTTGTCCCCCGAGCTGCAAAGCAGTTCCCCATATTTTTGCCAGACACGCGCTTCTCCGGGCTCCAACTTGATGCATTCACGGATCGTTTTCAGGGCCACGTCATCTTCCTTGTTCAGGTGATATGCCTGCGCAAGATAAAAGGCCGCATCGCCGTCCCGTGGAAGAATCCTCAAGTGGCGGAGCAGCAATTCGATCGCTTGATTGTAGTCGCCAGCCGCGAGCCGATTTGTTCCAAGTTTCAAGAGAAGGTCGGGATCGTTTGGCGCCAGTTGAAGGGCGTGTCCATATACCCGCGACGCTTCTACCTCGCGCTCGAACTCTTCCAAAAGCACGGCTTGCAACTTGAGGGCCGGCACAGAATCTGGATATTTCTCTACAAGTGCGTTGGCTAGAGCCAAAGCCTGCTGCTTATCGCCGCTCTCGGCCATGCCGATCGCTCGATTCAACTGCCTCATGAGGGATGGGTCCACCGGGCGCCGTGACTGCTGCGCTCCAGCCGTCATGATGACACAAGCCAATAGCACCGAAATCATGATGCCAGAGCGCACAAACGGCCTGGCTATTCTTGACAGCGGGTCTTGCATGTGCTCTGCGGCGCATGCCAAGGACCGCATTTTCAGGGACGCGCCAGAGATGTGTCTGCGCTGAATCATTTGACTTTTCGATGCGTGTTCGTCCGGCCCTCCCGGCCAAAGCGGCTTCTCGGTCGAACAGGGATACTCAATACAGATATCTCTCAAGCTGATCTTGAAGCGTCGAGGCACGGTAGAGATGGGCCTCAACATCATCAATGTACACTATCCGCCACGGGGCCGAGCGAAACAAATGTCGGCTGGTTCCTGTCGGACTTCAGCTCCCCATTTTGCTCGGTCAATTCGACAACCTGGAGCACAGATCGACGGGCGGAGTCTGGAACTCCAGGAAGCTGGTCTTGCCCTTTTTGATGCACAAAATAGAACAAGAAGGCGCGACCGTTGCTTATTTGAACATCAGCGTGATGGCCTTCGGCCCGGTCGGTCGGCAGCAGTCCCTGCCCCGCAAGCAGGTTCTCCTTTTGAGCGGTCCAGTGCGATGCATCGGATGACCGGTAGACGCCCAATCCGGCCCATGCATCCACGATCATCCAAATGCTTCCCTTCCATCGGAAGACGATTGGGCCTTCACTGGGGCGATCGGAAATGGCCACGCCGCCCGCGGTCCATCGATAGAGATCGGGGCTGTCTACATAGTGAATGTAGGAATGATCGCGCTCATCCTTATACCAGAGACGCCAGGTCCCATTGTCGAGCTTGAGCACGCAAGGATCGATTGTACGGTCAGAGGATAGGGGCAGGGTTGACTCGAATTTCCAGGTCGATAAATCTTCGCTTGTGAGATGGACGATTTGGCGAGATGCATTCCAATCGTGAAAGGTGCCCGGCACAACAGTGACAAACATGTGGTACAGGCCACGGTTCCAAACCAATTCAGGCGCCCAATATGTGTAATCGGGCTTTCCATACGGAATCTTTGCTGTGCCTGCGTATTTCCAGGTTGAACCGCCATCGCTTGACTCGGCAATTCCGATCTGTGTCCCATGGACCCATGCAACATCTTTTGGATCGGGGTTCGGCAGGTCGGCTCGCCTGTTGGTGTAGAACATCATCCATTTCTTTTCCCCGTGATTCCATATCAGCGCCGGGTCCGCAGCCCCATCGTGGACCGGGTCGCGGTACAAGGGCTTGGGGGCTGCCTTGGTGGACGGTGCTATGTTTAAGTCTTCTGCTTTGGATCCCGTTGTGAAAATGGTCGGCAGCAGCAAATAAGTCAGCACGTTGGCGGCAAACAGAAATAGCAAACTGCATCTTCGGTTCAACATCGTTCCCACGGAAGGCTCCGATCGTACATGATGAAAAGTTAAAGATAAATCCGGGCTGGCCGCGCACGAAGAACGCGGCCAGCCCGGACGTTTTTAGAACGAGTATTTCAAACCGAATTGGGTAATCCGCCCGACCGTGGCCGAGGTGATTTGACCGAATTGAGCACCACTTGCGAGGTTCCCGTTCGGATTATTCAGATTGGCGTGATTGAAGGCGTTGAACAGTTCCGCGCGGAACTGAAGTTGATGTTCCTTGTAAATTGGGAAGAGCCTGAAGAAGGACAGGTCGGAGTTTATGTATCGGGGACCAATCAGGGAGTTGCGCCCGACGTTCCCATAAGTTCCGTTAGGCGCGACTGTGAACGGCGCGGAACTGAACCACGCCACGCTAGTCGGCTTCTTTGTGTGGGATGTATTCGGGCTCCCGCTCTGATTGGGGCGGTCGTTATTTACTCCATCCATATTGCTGTCGTATCCCGAGGTGATATTCACCGGCGTACCGCTGTGGAGGGAGATGATTGCGTTTGCCTGCCATCCCCCCAGGAACATACTGGCCGCCTTGCCAAGGTTCTGGAATGTGGGAGTGTTGTAGGTTCCGGAAAAGTTGAATATCTGGTGAGGCAACCCGTCCGTTGGTCCCTTGTCCCGGCCCGGGTTGGTTGAATCGGTGAAGCCGAGCGAGCCATTGTAATTGTCATTGGAAACAATATCGGTTCCCTTCCCCCACGTATAGTTAGCATTGAAGCTCAGGCCATGCGACATACGCTGGTTCATTACAACCTGCAGGGCATTATAGTCTGCGTTGAAGCCTGTTTCATAGGTTCCAATCGCCTGAAACCCGAGCGAATAATATGGGCGCCTCTGATCGATATTTTGGAGCGTCGCTCCCGGACCGTAGACAGGATTGTTCTTGTCGACGTTGCCGCTCATCTTGCGGGAAATGTTTCCGACATATGCCACCTGAAGGCTCGAGTTATTCGTCAACTGATGCTGCACTGTGACGTTGAACTGGTTGAGACGCGGCGTTGTCGCGTTGGCGGCAAACACATCCGCGCCCAGAGGGAGTTGGAATTGGGCCGCCGCGCCAGTTGGCACAGTGTAAGGGAAGGGGTTGTAACCCTTCTTCGCCCACGGGTTCACAAGACTTGTATCCGCGTTTTCGTTATCGGTGAGGACAAAGGGTTGTGGGGCGCGAAGTCCGTCCCCATATGCGGCCATATAGTAGAGTCCATATCCGGCGCGGATTGAGGTCCTGCCGTTGCCGAATGGATCATAGGCAACTCCAATTCTGGGCGCAATATTGTTGTAGGGGGTTGGCCTGCCCGCGCGGGAAACGCCCTTGTCGCCGTAGAACAGAAGGCCCTTTGGCGCATTGGGAAAGACTGTCGATTGTTGCCCGGCATTGAATGAAGAAATGTAGTTCACAGTCCACACCAGAGGAGTTGTAATTTCATAGCGGACTCCCGCGGTGAGAGTTAAGCGCGGGGCAATCTGCCAGGTATCCTGCGCAAAACTGTGCCAGTAATTTGCGCTTTCATCCGGATGATCGCCGCTATCCTCACTGAAGGTCGAAGAGTAACCCAACATCAAATCGGCCAGAGAGTTGCCGGTGAGGTCTCCGAATGTCTGGATCCAGCCACCACCGGTGCTGGAGCCGGTCTCGGCATAGTATCCGACCATGACAAAGGAGCCCAGCTTGATGTTGTGCTTTCCCTTGATCCATGTGACGGTATCGGATCCACCGATGGAGTGATCGTGACCAGCGGCATCCCATGCGCCGGTTGTGAATCTGCCGCCCACATTAATACGGGGAGCAACCGGCCTGGGGTCGTCCTGGAGACCTCCCTGTTTGAAGTTCATTCCGAACTGGTCAAGTGTTTTGCCGTCCACCATGTTCCATGGTGTGGTGCGGCGCATCATGTTAAAACGAGCTTCGTTGAGTAGGTTGTTGGTTGCTGTCCATGTGTGGTTTACAACAAGATTGTGCTGTTGCACACCGTCGATGCGGCCGCCCCATCCAGGAAATTCGTTATAGTACGCAAATTCGTTGCCCTGGGTTGTATTCAGCTGGAACCAACTGACGGTGAACTTTTGCTTCTTTGTGAATTGATAGTCGCCTTTCAGCAGGTATTGCCATTCCTTAACATTGGCGGGCGCGGTTGCGGTATAAGTTCCGTCCGCATTGTTGCCTGTGGGAATAGCAACGGCAATCGCCGTGCCAACAGTGTCTTTGCTCAGCGTCCCGGCGAAGATATTATCGTTCAGGAAAGGCTTTCCAGTGCCAGGATCAATCGGCTCCTTCGTGCCCGCCATACGTCCGGCTGCAGTAAAGAGTCCCTGACGCTCGCTCGCGGTTGGAACCTGGACGGAGTTCACATTTTGAGCCTGATTCTGTCTTAATTCTTCCCACGACCCAAATAGGAACACCTTATTCTTCAAAACTGGGCCGCCGGCAGTGAAACCGAATTGGTTTTGCTTGAGCGGGGTGACGCCATTCTCAAAGCGGGTCCCTGCATCCAAGTCGTTGTTCCGCAAGAATTCATAAGCGGAACCATGAAAGGAGTTCGTCCCAGACTTTGTAATGATATTCATGAACGCGCCTGGTAGGCGACCGAACTCGACATCAGAGTTGGAACTGAGGAGCCGGAACTCCTGAATGGAATCGGGATTTGGAGGCGTGCTGCACTGGTTGCGCCAAACGTCATTGTTAAAGCCGCCGTCGATAAAGCACGAGTTTGAGGTGGCCCGGCCGGCATTGACGACAAAGGTACTATTGTCGCGACTGGGCACTGTTTGAGCGTTAATATTCGAAGCTCCGGGGAGGGAGACGAGGAGACTATAGACGTTTCTCCCATTGATGGGCAGATCGACTACTTTCTTCGAATCGACGAGCTCCCCCAGTTCTGGTGTGTATGTGTTCACCTGCACGGTGTCGGCATGGACTTCGACCGACTCACTGTTCTTGCCCACCTGAAGCAAAAGATCGGTACGGGCTTCTTCGTTTACGGCAAGGATGACTCCATCGCGCACGGAGTGCTTGAAGCCGGCCGCCTCAGACTCGACTCGATAGACACCTACGGAAAGGTGAGGTATCACGTACTGCCCTTGGGTGTTAGTGGTTATAGTGTGAGCCTCACCCGTCAGTGTGTCGGTCACGGTAACCTGTGCGTTCACAACGAACGCGCCGGACGAGTCTGTTACTTGCCCTAGGATGGTCCCGGTTGTCGACTGTGCAAGCATCAAGGAAGATCCAAATGCGCACAGCAGCAGTGTTAACAGCAAAGAATTGAATCTGTTTTTCATTCTTGCCTCCTGAAGTTTTTGCCCTTAGTGCAGCGGTGATGAGAAAGCTGGTTCACGGCTGGACACGCACTTTCTCGATTGCCTGTCCAGTTTGTCCGGAATCCGCGTCGAGTTGGAGAGCGTCGTCAGTTATCGTTACGGAAAAGCCCGCGGATCGAGGTAATAGCGTTCCCTGGGCGGTTGCCGGCCGGGTTTTAGTCGAACCGCAAAACGCCTGGACGTTGGCGGGAGTGGAGCCGGACCCCAGGCAATGAAATCGACGCAGTGCCACAATGTCGGAGGGGCCATTTGAGTTCGTCTCGTTGTCGGGTGCTGCTGCATGCCCCAGTTCTCCTTCACGCCAACCAGATCGCCAACAGCAGATCGGTGCAAAAACAACCCTTGGTCCCGACGCCGGTGGAATGATAACGTGGTAAACGTTTTCTGAAAGGCGATCTGATTGCGGCTTTCCGAACAGCGTGGCCATTCCAACACCGGGTCCGGCAGCGCGCAACGCTATTAACAGCTTGCTGGGACGTTTGTTGGGACTGAGACCTTATTATTCATAGCTTTAAGAGGCGAATGGTCCCGTGCTTTTCTGTTCGAGTCAGGCACGTTTGTTGTGCTACATTGAGACCTTAATGGGAATTGGGAATATGGCGACCGTGGAACCAAGTCGGGAACTGGATGAGCTCAGTTCGGGCCAAGTCGTTCTTGTCCGTCAGCACCTCAAAGAGGTATTGGCGAGCCATGCGTTCGCGGGGAGCCAGCGCGCCCAGGATTTTCTTCAGCTTATCGTCGGCCATGCCCTGGAGGGTCAAATCGATTCACTGCGGGAGCGGATGATCGGGGCCGAGATGTTTGGACGTCCGGTCGGTTACGACACGGGCAGCGACTCAGTGGTGCGGGTCAAGGCCACGGAAGTTCGAAAGAAGCTCGCGCAGTACTACCTTGAGGAAGTGGTAAAGCCGGCTATCCGCATCGAGCTTCCTGCCGGACACTATGTTCCCAGGTTCCACTTCGACCCTTCAAAGACAGCTGCACAGGCGCCGGCGGAAGCCGTTCCTTCGAATTCGACCGACCAGCCAATCGGTAAGGTTGAGGTGGGGTCGGGAGACAAAGTTGAGACAGGAGCCGACAAAGCGCCGCCTTTCATCTTGCAAGGAGTCTTCCGTTCGCCACGTATCCTTGCCGGCATAGTGCTTGGATTGGTCGTCGTCACGGCGAGCGGTTACGCGGCCTTCAGGAAGTGGTTTGGCGATTCGCATGCGCGAACTGAGATTCACTCGATCGCGATCCTGCCGCTCAAGAACCTCTCGGGCGATCCAGGGCAAGAGTATTTTGCCGACGGGATGACTGAAGAGCTCATTAACGATCTAGGCCAGGTTTCAACGCTGCGCGTCATTTCCCTGACATCGGCAATGAGCTACAAAGGCACGACGAAAAAGTTGCCCGAGATCGCTCGAGAGCTGAGTGTAGACGGTGTGGTGGAGGGGGCAGTTCAGCGCGAGGGTAACCAGGTGCGGATTAGCGCTCAGTTGATCGATGCCCGCACCGATCGTCCCATCTGGGCACATACGTATGTTCGGGACATGACCAGCGTTCTCTCGTTGCAAGCTGAAGTGACGCAAGCGATTTCGGATGAGGTGAGCTTCAACGAGAATCCCCAGCGGCAAGCACGTCTCGCCAGCTTGCGCCCGGTCAATACTGAATCCGAAGATCTCTATTTGCAAGGTATGTCGGTCATGAATGCGGGCGATTTCAAGAGCGCCATAGGTTATTTTCAAAAAGCGATCAATGCCGATCCCAGCTCTGCACGTGCCCATGCTGCACTGGCCGGTTCCTTCGGCTGGATGGGTGAATCCGGCCAACTCGCTTATGCTGAGGCATTTCCAAAGCAGAAGGCTGAAGCGATTAAGGCGATCGGGCTCGATGATTCCTTACCTGCAGGCCACGTTGAGCTTGCAAATGCCGCGATGAATTTGGATTGGGATTGGACCACTGCGGAGAAGGAATTTCACCGGGCGCTGGAACTCAATCCCAGTTCAGCGTCCGTCCATCAGAGATATGCAGTTTACCTGGAGCGGATAGGCAAACTACCCGAAGCGATCGCAGAGGTAGAGCGAGGCGCCGAACTCGATCCTGTTTCCGCCCTGTCATTGAGGGATGCTGGATTCACCTATTACTTTTCTCGCCAGTACGATCAGGCACTTGCGTTGGCCCGAAGAGCACACGCACTGAATATCAAGCTTCGGGATTATACCTTTCTCCTAGGTGATATTTATGTTGAGAAGGGCATGTATGCGAAATCCATCGCTGAATTCCAAAAGCTGGGCGATTCGCCACATGACTTAGGCCACTTAGGCAATGCCTACGCCCGCGCGGGCCAGACAAATGAGGCGCGTGGGATCATTTTGGAACTGGAACAGCATGTACAAAGTGATGGTGTAGGAGGGTACGAGATAGCGCTTGTCTATGCCGGCCTGGGTGAAAAGAGCAAGGCGTTCATGTGGCTTGAGAGTTCTTATAAGGCGCATAATGAGGGGCTAACGAATCTCAAGATTGATCCATGCCTCGACCCGTTGCGCTCTGACCCTCGATTCCCCACTGTGGTGCGCCGCGTCGGCCTCCCCCAATAGACCTTCCCTACTGGTTGTGTAGCCGCAAATGCAATCCGATCTAGACTCAACGCCTACACACACATTTTCTTCCCAAGTGATTTCGATCTCGTGAGGACCATTTCTAATACAGCTTGAACCCAGATCTATGCCAACGAATATCCGGCAACCCTGCCCGTCTGGTTCAACAGCGAAAGGAAACCGCTGGCCGTCTACGCTATCTGACCAGAGAGGAATACGACCGAGTGTGTGAGGCGATCCGCAAGAGGTTCCCAGAGCACCTCCCGGAGTTTGTTTTGTCCGTGAATACCGGAATGCGACTGGATGAGCAGTATTCCTGCACATGGTCCCAGGTCGATAGGTCCCGCCGTGCCATTGACCTCACAGAGACTAAGAACGGGACAGCGCGAGCCATTCATCTAAACCCAGATGCTCTGGCAGCTATCCAATCGGTACGACAACCCAGACAGAAACCAGCAGACAAGGTGTTCCCCCGCGAGGGGAGTCAGGACCGATATGACACCCGCTCATGGTTTGTGCCTTGCTTGGCAGAAGCGAAGATTACCGGCTACTTGTGGCACTCCAACCGGCATACTTCTGCTCTTGGCTGGCAATGGCAGGAGCGACCATAAAAGAGATTCAGGAACTCGCTGGCCACAAGACCATTACCATGTCCGCCCGTTATGCCCAGCTGTCGCCAGATCACAAGCTATCGGTCATCGACCGCATCGCGTCAACAGCCACTAGGCCAAAAGCAAGAACGGCCACAGAAAAGACCAACAGCCACCAGAACGGCCACCAGCAAGATACAGCCATTCGCTGCGAATGACCTTAAATCAGCTTAACTCTATTGTTTTGTTGGTGCCGGGAGGGGGGTCGGATTGCCGGTTCGTAGTGAATCTAAACAAGTTAATGAAAATACTAAACGCTCGAAACTATCAAAACGCAGGAAACGCGGTTCTTGAGTACTCTACAAGTACACGGGATTCGCTATGGATATTCAGCGCGCCAGCTCGGTCATGAGCCAGGCCCTGGCCATCTTCCAGTCGCGCATGACACTTTGCGCGGAAATTTTCAGAACTTCTGCGGTCTCCTCGACGCTAAGTCCTCCGAAGAATCTGAGCTCCACGACCCTCGCTTTGCGTGGGTCGATTTGCGCCAAAGCATCCAACGCTTCGTCGATAGCGACGATCTCACGGTCCCTGGAGCCCGAGGCGACTTCTGGCACGTCGTCCAAATTCAGGTGTAGTGCCGCGCCGCCCCTCTTGGCCATGCCCTTGGCGCGGGCTCGATCGACCAGAATCCGCCGCATCATGTTTGCCGAAACAGCGAAGAAATGAGCTCGATCCTGCCAGCTAACGCTGTTAACCCCGACCAGGCGAAGGAAAACCTCGTGGACCAGGGCGGTGGCCTGCATGGAGTTGCCCGCCCTCTCCTTGTGCATGTATCTCGCGGCCATTCGGCGCAATTCCAGGTACACCTTCGGCGTAAGTTCCTCTAGAGCTCCCTGGTCGCCTCCGCTCCAGGCCTTCAAGAGGTGGGTAACGCTGGTTGATTCCTCGCCCATAAGCCCTGCCGATGCAACGAATCATACCTCATCATGCTCAATCCAAAAGATATTTTGGAGCCCGTTGTAGTTTTGCGCCGCAGTTCTCGCTTACCAAGATGAAGCAGACAAATATCGGCGACGGTGAAGCAACCGGTGTCAGCAGTGCCGGTTCTGCCTACGGTCAACCCTGAGAGGGCCTGCTTCGGCCCAACTCTCTAACCAGACCCTATAGGAGGTCCCATGAAATCGACGCACACGCAGTCTCGGAATATGGAAGGCATGGCTAAGCCAAGACTTCGCCATCTGCACAACGTTGTAGCAGTGCTGGCCGTCCTTGCTGGTCTCGCTGTGTTTGGCGGTCCCGCGGCGGCAACAGCTCAAAACGCGGCCGAATCGAAAGCCCAGTTGACCGATCGCCTTCCGCAGGGACCGGAAGGGTCGTGGCTCTATACCGTCACCATTCCGGGATATACCTTCCAGGGGATTGAAACTTACTCGGCTGGAGGTGGCTACACGGAAGCCGACCAACTGTCCTTCAGCCCGATTGCGGTGGCCAGCGCGGGTCACGGCGCGTGGAAAATGACTGGCGAGAAGACATTCGTTCTTACCTACCTCAATCTCACGTTCGATGCCTTCAGCAGCGGCAATCCGACTGGAACGCTGAAAGTGCGCCAAAATACCAGGATTGACGAGAGCGGAAACTCTTACACCGGCTCGGGCGATTACACCTACTACGACCTGAATGGCAATCCCATTCCCAGCATCAGTGGAACCTTCACCATTACGGCGAAGCGGATTCTGGTGCAAGCACCGCAGTAAGTTCGACGGAAGCAGCAGGCCGACAGATGAAAGGGCAGCCCATGCGGCTGCCCTTTTTGTCTGCGTTCTCTCGCCCACTTCCAGTGGGGCACGGCCACCCGCGATCCTGACGATCGAAATTCCTGTTGAGCGTCGAGCATTTATAGATTGCGGTAAGATTGCCACTGAATCCCATGGTGGCGCCAACGAATCCCGAACATTGGCAACAAATGGAATCGCTTTATCACGCCGCGCTGGAGACTTCCGGCGAGGCGCGAGAGCCGCTGTTGGCGCAATCCGATCCCGAGGTGAGGCGCGTCGTGGAAGCCTTGCTTTTTCACGGAGGCTCCGACGAGGGGCTGCTGGATCGCCCCGCTTGGGAACTCTCAAACAGTTTGCTGGATCCACCGAGCCTGCAAATCGCCCCGGGAGAGCAACTCGGCCCCTATCGTGTGGAAGCCAAGATCGGCGCCGGTGGCATGGGCGAAGTGTATCGAGCCACAGATGCACGTTTGAATCGCGTTGTCGCCATCAAAGTGTCCGCCGCGCAGTTCACAGAGCGTTTTGAGCGTGAAGCCAAAGCCATTGCCGCGCTCAATCATCCCAATATCTGCCAGATTTACGACATTGGGCCAAATTATCTGGTGATGGAGTACGTCGACGGGCCGCCAGTTGTCTCCCGCGGGCAGGAGCCGATTCCACCGGCTAAAGCGCTGCGGCTCGCCACGCAAATCGCCTCTGCGATTGAAGCCGCGCACGCCAAAGGCATTATTCATCGCGACCTCAAACCAGCAAACATCCTCGTAACTGCAGCCGGTGTTGTAAAGTTGCTCGATTTCGGACTCGCGAAACAGAATCCTCGAAGCGACTTGCCCGAGAACGGAACCCAAACGCTGAGTGCCACCCAAGCGGGAACGATTATGGGCACTCCGGCCTACATGTCCCCGGAACAAACGGAGGGCATGACCGCCGACGCGCGCTCCGATATTTTCTCGTTCGGAGCGATACTTTACGAAATGCTTGCCGGGTGCCGCGCCTTTCCCAGAGCATCGGCTGCTTCTATTCTGGGCGCAATTCTCCACAAGAATCCCTCCCCGCTCAACGCGCCGCCCGCGCTGACTGCGATTGTCTTCAAGTGCCTGTCAAAATCTCCAGACGACCGTTTCCAGACTGCGACCGATCTTCTGACGGCACTTGAACGAGCCTCAACAGGAAGTAGCTCCACCGTTGTCCATCGACTGAAACAACACAGATTGGCTTTGGCAATCGCCGGGGTTCTGCTGGCAATCGCCGCCGTCAGCCTCGGCATCTATCTGAAAGGTTCCAAAACTGGCCCGATTGACTCCATCGCAGTTCTCCCACTCGATATTCAAGGTAACGATCCCGAAGCCAACTACATTTCCGATGGAATTACCGAGAGCATCAACAACAGCTTGGCGCGGTTGCCTGGTTTGAAGGTGATTCCCCACAGTGTCGCTCTCCATTACAAAGGGAAGGCTGCGGATTTCCAAAAGGTCGGCGACGCACTTGGCATCCAGGCAGTACTGACGGGCCGAGTCGCACAGCGCGGCGACGCTCTGACCATTGACATCGAACTCGATGAAGTTCACAACGGCAAACAGCTTTGGGGACAGCAATACACCCGGAAGGTGGCCGATCTGCTCATGGTGCAAAACGACATCGCCAGGGAAGTTTCTCAGCGGCTGCGCTCGCAACTTTCCGCGGCCGATCAGGAAAAACTGACGTTAGGCTCAACGGGAAATCCCGAGGCGTATCAACTCTATCTCAAAGGCGAGCACTACACGAATAAGTTCACCAAAGATGGCTTCGACAAAGGTATCGACTATCTCAACCAAGCCATCGCCCTGGATCCAAACTATGCTTTGGCTTATAGCGCGCTAGCCTACAACTACATCAACCAGGACGATTGGTTTATGGCCCCCAAGGAAGCGGGGCCCAAAGCCCGAGATGCGGCCAAGAAGGCGCTAACTCTGGACGAGAGCAACGCGGAAGCTCACGTTGCTCTTGCCATTGAATCCCAATGGTACGAGTGGGATTGGGTTGCTGCGGAACGAGAATTCAAACGAGCCATTGAACTGAACCCAGACTCCGGCGATGCTTACGGATACTATTCCTGGTTCTTAGCGCCGATGGGGCGAGGGGAGCAGGCCGTCGAAGAAGCGAAGCAGCCTTTGCAAATCGACCCACTTTCAACGGGACTCAATGGAAACCTGGGATCGGTTCTGGTCTTCACTCACCAATGGGACAAAGCGATTGAGCAACTGCGTTATTCCATCGACCTGGATCCAAATTATTGGTTTGACTATTGCTTCCTAGGTCGAGCGTATGAGCAAAAAGGAAGATTGCCCGAAGCTATTGAAGCGTTCCAGCGCGGGCTTGCGCTGGAGGGCAACACTGAGCTTTGGTCGGGTCTTGGACATGCCTATGCAGTATCGGGAAGGAGGGATGAAGCGCAAAAGGTCTTAGACCATATGAAAGAAATGTCCGAACACAGCTATATCGCTCCTTACAATGTCGCTGTAATCTATGCAGGCCTGGGAGAAAAGGACGAAGCATTCACCTGGCTCAATCGTGCCTACGACGACCGCTCGTACACACTGGCCGTTTACCTTACGACGGACGCACGTTTGGACAGCCTCCATTCCGACCCGCGCTTTGACGAACTCCGCCGTCGGATCGGACTGCCCGCACTGCATTACCAGCGATAGCATTCCTCTCCACCAACTATGAAACCACAGCCCGGATCAATCCCCAGCTTTCTGTTTTTGGGAAGTGTTGGATACTGTAGGGCGACTGCAAATTTGGTAGTTGGCTCAGTCGACAAAAACAGGAGATCGCGAGAACTGATGTCCAAGTCCCATGAAAACCGGGAACTCTTGGTTTGCACTCCGATGAATCAATCTGACCGCTGCAAGAACAGCCAAACTATACCTTCGTAAAGTATTGATTACAAATGAATTAATTGGTGCCTGGAGGGGGGCGAACCCCCATGACCTTGCGATCGGCGGATTTTGAGTTGATCGCGAAGGCCGTAAGTCTATGATAAATAAGGAAAAGCGAGCGTAAACTAGAAATCGCGTAACTTATTTATTTATAATAGTTTAGCGCAATAAACCGTAATCCAGACAAACTGATGAGTGTACCGCTATTGTACCGAACCACGGAAATCAGACTATCAGCCACGGCTCTCAATGTTGGCTTGAGGTTGTTGACAGCTCACTGCTGTTCGCTCCAGTGAAGGCTCGGAGTCCAATGCCGGGCAGTTGAATTGGCCGTCGGCGCCGGGAGGATGCACGGCAAGACGAAGGCGCGGAGAAGAGCGCCAACCTCTTCGAGAGAGGTCGAGTCGCTGCCTGGGTACAGTCGGCTGACGAACGCGTTCCATTGCTGTTTCTTCTGCGGATCGCCCAGGAATTCTTCAGTCAGAGCGAAAGGAACATCCGAGGGAATTGCGAGCCCGCGCCGCTCAAAGGACGCGAGGATCGAGTTGCGCAAGGTGGCCATTTCAAAGGTCCAGGTGTTGGCCATGAACCAGATGTCGTAGAAGTCCTTCATGCGGCTATTGCGAATATCCAATACAACCATTGCAATGAGTTTTTCCGCGATGGCGGCTTCGCGTGGATAGGCGCGGATGACCGGCGGCTCCATAGGGAGCAGCACGGGAAAGGACGCGAATTCCGGCTCTGGATAAACGGCGTCGCCAAATCCAATATCGACCTGCATCGGTATCCGCGCGCCGGCCAGGACGGCGTGGAATTTCACGCGCACGCCCTCGTACTCGTCCTCTTCCTTGATTCTTGTTCCCTCGACCGATTCGCCGTCAAACAGAATGCCGTCATTCCCTTCGACCTTGCAGATAGCACGAATCGTTTCCTCGACTTCACGAAGGGCCGACGATCCCCATCCGAGCAGGTCCAAGTCCTTCGTCGGCCGGTGAGTCTCGCCAGTCCAGAGCGTAAACAGCGTTGCTCCCTTGATTGCGAATCTGTCGCGGAAGTTCGAACTGCCCAACCGATACAGAAACCGTTCGATCGCATATCTGCCCAAGATTCGCTGGTAGTCTTGGCCCTTGCTCTGAGCCAGAGCAAGCAAACGCGCGCGGATTGAAGCCGCGGGATTCTTCGCCGGTTCGCGGGTCATAGCGCCTCCATGTAGGGGCGGATGACGTTGCTTACGCGGCAAATCTTGGCATAGCGGTAGATGTCGTTGATGGTGGCCTTCTTTTGGCGGAGGCAGTCCTTCAGCGCTTCGATGGCGATGTCCAGGCCGATCTTGTTGCGAAACTTGAAGCAGTCTGCCACGGTCTTCGGGGCTGAGTAAACGCGCACAGGCACGCCCTCAACCGTATGCTTTTCGACGCCTTCGGAAAGCGAAGGTTCGGTGAGACGCACCACCCGGATTGAAGGCGACAGGATGGCAGGCTTTCTTGCCCCTTTGCCGAGAGCAATCCAGACAGATGCCGGGCTTTGCGTCGTGAATTCGTGAAAGGCCAGGGCCGAAAGCAGGCACAGGACTGCTTCCGGCACGCGCTTTGCCACCTCCGCGTAGGAGTGGCGCTCCGTGATCGCCGCGTCTGGCAGCGTATAGATCCCGCGCGCGCTCCGGCTGAGCTTTCCTCGACGGTGGAGACGCAGCAGGTACTCTCGCGGAATCCCGAGGGCCTCGATCTCGCGGGGCCTCACGATTCCCTTACGGCGGACGTACTGCATGGCTCTCTCAATTGGCTTTATTGTAGTCATTGTGTCAAACCATCATTATTTAATCACTTATAATGACATAATGCAACATTCGGCAAATCGACACTTCCCAATCCTGGGGCGTAAACAGTTAGTTGTCACCTGCAAACGGTGCAGGCGGGATGTCCCGGCAGGTGTGAGGGAGTTCGCCATCTCGAACTCCAGGCTAGTCGCTCTCTCCGATGGCAACGTCACCTTCCGCTGGCGTGATTCTGCGCATGGCAACAAGAAGCGGCTCATGACTCTGGGCGTAGATGAGTTCCTGCGACGCTTCCTGCTCCATCTGCTGCCACCGGGGTTCGTGCGCATCCGCAACTTCGGATTCCTCGCCAACCGGAACCGCGCTACTCTGTTGCCGCTGTGCTTTCGACTGCTCGGCGGATCAAAGGAGAAGACAGCTTCGGAAGCTGAATCGCCTACTGAAGAGACTCACTCACTCTGGAACTGCCCAGTCTGCGGCGGAACCATGCACGTTGTCGAACGGCTCTCTGCCGCCCAACTCCTGCTTCGCTCCCCACTTCAACCAAAACGGCACGCAGCATGAAGCTCTATTCACATCCTCGGTCACTGCCCGTGCTTCGGCGCCTACCAAGATCCCTTGTCTTATCTGATCCGGATTGTTCGGCCGGCTATCCCTTCAGCCCTCGACTGACGCCTCATTGCGGTGTTTCACCGAACCATCGCACCGCCAAAGCCGAACATCCTACCCAACTCGGCCGGTGCCTGATCCCCCTGCACCCGCTCAGACCGATTCAAAGTACATAGCCTTCCATGAGGGCGGCTTCCTTCAAGTCGCTGTATCAGAAGCGCCCCTCTGAGAGCATGCAGATGCGCACGGTTGCGTTGTGGGCGCTCCAGATACAGCACTAGGACTTGCGGGGACCAATCTCGTCTCAACGGGTGACTCGGCGCCCGAGCGCGGGAAATCGTTAAAATTTAGTATGAAGGCGAAGAGAGTCTCGTGAGGAAAGTGATGGGATACAAGGTCTTTTTCTCCTGGCAAAGTGACAGGCCGTCCAGAGAGGGAAGGAACCTCGCAGAGAGAGCGCTGGAAGAAGCGGCGAAACGAATTGCGGCCGATTCAAACATCGACGAGCCTTTTCGGGAGCTCTCCGTAGACAAAGACACCAAAAACGTCCCCGGCCCTCCGCGGATCTTCGAAACGATCTTGTCGAAAATTGAGGGAGCATCGGCGTTTGTGGCAGACCTGACATTTTGTGGAAGTCGTGAGGGAGGGGATCCGACTCCGAACCCAAACGTGCTTGTGGAATATGGCTACGCGCTAAAGGTGTTGGGGGAAAACTGCGTCCTCTCAGCGATGAATTCCGCATATGGGGAGCCAAGCCGCGAAAACATGCCTTTTGACCTCCTGAACCGTCGATTTCCCATCAGCTACCACCTATGCGATGGAGCTAGCGAAGATGAAGTACGCGGCGCGCGCAAGCAATTGTGCAAAGATCTTGAAAGCGCGTTGAGAACGGTCTTTGAAAGTGACGAATTCAAGAAAACGAGCGAACACGCCGTACCACCGCCGGAGCTGTCCTTGGCCGACATCATTTCGGAGCTAGAGGATAATCTCGACTGTTCCCAACGGCCGACAATGGGAGATGTTTATCGCCGACCATCGATCAAAGCCTGGGTGGAGAATCGCAATAGAGTGATGCTACCTTCGGATGCAACTTAAGAGCATCTATCATGAAGTCAATTCTTGGCTGGACATCGTTAATTCAGGACTGAACCCAAACCTGGGGAGCATGCAGCTTAACCTGATCGTTTCGGGTCTCGCGCAGGCCCTGCCACCTGTTATTTCGCAGCTGCGAGCCCTACAACCAGTCGGCCCGGAGGCTTCAAGAGGCAAGTCGGATGATGGTAGCATCAAGAGCTCGGACTGGGAACGAATGGCCGAAAGGCTACGCAGATAAGGATATGTCCGCTGTCATCGAGCCACTGCGGAGGCAAAGTCCCAGGCCTCCGAACACGTAGTTTCGCGAATGAATGTGCGTTTAATATCGAGACTCAGCGCGTCCCGCTTCGTTCAAGATCAAGCACTCAGAGGCGTGGCCCCGCAATCAACCGGTTCCAGCGCAGTTTGTCTCATCGACAGCTGAATGGAAAGGCGATCAGAGAGTCACCGATGCGGGCTTTCCATCAAACGAAATCTTCTTGGTTTGAGCCGCTCCCGCGACACGAATCTCAAGAGGGATTGTTCCTGGAGACAGCATCCTGCTTCTGTCGGCTAGTTTGAGTGTGAGACGTCGCGAACGATCGTTCCATTGCAGTTCCACCCTCATGAATGCGCCGCTGCGAAAGTCAAAGCTTTCCCCGTCATCGTCATAAAGAGAGAATCTTCCATCGGCGCCCGGATAGACGGTGAATGTCAGCGGCCCATCGACCTGCTCGCCGGTGAATTGCTTGAGCGGACCCATTGGAACGATGGCTCCGGCGCGGACATAGAGGGGAAGTGTGTCAAGGTCCACGTCGCGGGAAATTTCCCGGCCGCCATCGCGCTTTGTGTTGGTCCAAAAGTCAAACCATGCACCATGTGGCAAATAGAGCGTGCGGCTTGTGGCTCCCTTTGCGACGACCGGAGCGACAAGGATATCTCTTCCATACAAGTATTCATCTCCGCGGGCGACGGCCGCTGGATCATCCGGATAATGCAACCACAGCGCGCGTATGACCGGAAGGCCTGTCTCGCATGTTTCCTTCACAGCCGAGTAGAGATACGGCATCAAACGGTAGCGCAGTTCGAGGTATTTTCTGCAGACAGGTTCAATTTCAGGATTGTGCAGTTCCGCCTCCGAGGGATGATAACCGGGCGTCTCTGGATAGCCCAGTTCGCCCGTGTTCCATCCCCACGGCCGATGTAACTTCCAGTCGCGGCCATGGGACCGAAAGAGCGGGCAGAAGGCGGCGAATTGAAACCAACGTGCATAGAGTTCGCCGGTATACTCCTGCGTGGGAATGAAGCCGCCAATATCGGTTCCCCAATACGGGATGCCGCTAAGGCAGGTATTGATGGCATTAGGAACATGGAGCTCAAGCGTCTCCCATCGGGATTGAACGTCGCCGGACCAGAGAAACGCAGCATAGCGCTGCATGCCGGCGTACGCATTTCTGTGCAGTGCATAGACTCGCTTGTTTGGCTCGTACATTTGCTGCCCTTCGAAGTACATTCGATTGCGCGCGAGCCTCGACGGCGCATCCAATCCATCCCCTTGGTCAGGCCACCACCCATCTACGCCGAGATCCATAAGCGGCTTGTGCGCAGGCCAGTAACAACTGACTTGCCGGTCAGGCGGCCAATGATGGTCGGGAGTTCGTCCAGTGGGCAGAGGCGGAGCAGTACATGGATCGTTCACTCTCCCGGTAAGATGCTCGCCTTCAATCACCACGTGCAATGCTACCTTGAAATGCTCGCTGTGCAACTCCTTTATGGCCGCCGCCGGATCTGGAAAGGCCCGTAGATTCCAGCCAAATTCACCGTTGTCCGTGTTCCAGCCGTTGGGACAAAAGCCGGTTCCGAGATAAATCATCGTGTCGCAGGGCAGCTTTTTCTCCCGAAAAGTCTTCGCCTCCTGCATGATCTCTTCCGGAGTGCCGAGGGTCCGATACGACTGCTGATATCCGAGCGACCAAAGTGGAGGCATCTCCGCAAATCCGGTAATCGTCGCATATTCACGCAGTATCTCCGCCGGCTCTCTTGTCCCGATAAGAAAGACATCCAACGGAAGCGCCGCATTGCCTTTATCCGGGATCAGACGGCCATCCTTCCCGGACAAATCGAACCCGCCCAGGGGCAGGTGAACATACATTCCCCAACCGGAGGTTGAGAGCAGCAACTGTATGGGCACCCTGGCGCCGTGGGTTGCAAGATGATAGCCTGCCTGCCCGTTGACCATCTGGTAGTTGTTGCCGCGACGATCGAACTGAGGTCCGCCCTGCCCCATACCAAACAGCGGCCCATCACCCGTCTTGAAACTCAGCTGCGAGGAAACCGGGTCCAACGTCAGCTCTTGTATTAATTCGTGCTTCAATCCCCCCGAGACTCTTTCCACCCGAATCGTCAACGGCTTATCCGATATGGTGACCCGCAGCTCACCGCATAGGATTGTTCTGGAGCCGCGGAACTCGCGCAGACGCGCGATTGGGGTACCCCATTGTTCTTTGACGAGAGCGCCATCGACAGGGAGCGGTTGAATGCCCCCTGCTTCGATTGGCTGTACGGTGATTCGAACGGTCCGCGGGCTGATGGTAGTCAACGCGATCTCAATCGGACCGGAAGAAAGGGAAATGGGTGGTTCTTGCGCAAGGGATGACGTTGGCTGTATCAATGCCAGCGTTCCCGCGGAAATCATGCCTTTCAACGCATTTCTGCGCGTCAATGGGCTATCCATCGGTGGGATCCTCTTCGATACCTTGTTGTTTGTTCGCTATCGAGTTTGAGAATTTACGGGGCGAAACGGCGTGATGGAGCGCCTTGCAACCTACGCGTCTCTTTACTTCTGTTTCCCGACCGAGTTTCCGCTACGCTATTGCGTCAAGTATACAAAATGGCATGCAATCGGAATAAAACATGAGGCTCAGCCAAATTACATTTGCGCACGACGATCCTTCCATGTCAAACAAGTGGGAGGCGAACAGGAAGGATCCTTGGAATTGCGATTGAATATTATTTTCCCTCGCCTTCTTCGAATCTTTCATGCCTTAAGAGATGTTGAATGCCTCATACGGGCTCGATTCTCTTTCGCTTTTACGCTGATAGCCGAGTGTTTTCTTTAGCCGATGGCGCAGATCAGATTTTGCAACATCTACCAGAGTTGTTCGAGCATTTCAGCTTTCTCTTCGGCCGTGTGGCCGGACCGTAAGATACAATCGAGGCAAGCAATCGGAGCCTCTTCCCCGGCGGTAAATCCGGAGCCTTGCGGATACGAAAGGAAGACAACTCGGACGAATTGTCTGGGGACCTTCATGATAGTGCAATGAATCCGCGTGATCTCTTGTGCGATTTTCGTTTTGGTCTTATCCGACAGGAAGCCTTCCTGGCTAATTGCAGTGTACAAGGGCATTCTTTTCCTCCGATCTGTAGAGAAATGGGATCTCAACCCTAATCTGCAACGCATTGTCGCAACGGATTGAGTGGCATTCGAGTCGAGCCGAGCCTGCTTCCGTATCGACAGATGGGCGGCTCCAAGCAACTCATTTACAATTCGTAATTTCTATACTGCCCATGGCGCCGAAAGGGAGAGGCAGCGTGACGGGTATCTTATATCGCGACGACGTTCCATACTACATCGGCAAAGCCGGCGGCTGGCTCTGGCAACGGTTGTTTGTTCACGCGAGAAGGCCGGGCGGCCGCTACAACAACTTCTGGAATTACTTCTCTGTATTCGTCATTCACGATCCAGCGCAGAGGGACGCTGTCGAGAGCATCTTGATCGCAGCGTTCCCGACGGCAAACAGTGCAAAGCCTTGTATTAAGCGAGAGCCGCTTACAGGTGAGGCGCTGGAGATGTGGCGTCAAAAGCGAGACTTCGAGAGAAAGCCGTACATGACGGAGAGGGAGAGACCCTTGCCCGAGGATGAATAAGCTCGCGTCCTCGCACCCCGCATTTCTCCTTCACGCTCGCCGCTAAAGCTGCGCCCGAGTCCAGCGAAGCCGGACGGCGATCCGGATCGATCCCGACAAACGCCCATATCGCCGGGATGGATTGTGGCAATCCGTAAGATTGCCAATTTGTGAGTCGAGGGTGAGCGGTCGTGGAAACGCGGTTTGGGCTGTTAGCGTCAAGTGACTTCCAAGCCATCCATAAACGATGCCATCACTCGGGCGCAATCCAGGAGAGGGTTAGGATGGGAAACAATCCGACTGCACTGCAAGTTCGCGATCAGCTTCAGCCTCGTACCCTATCGCATCAAGCGTCCAAGGACTCCGGGGGATGCAATCCCCTCGGTGCTGGCGGACGGGAGTCGGGCCGGGCCGCTGATGCGGAGCGACGCGTGCGCATCGACGCCTTGCAGCGGTGCGGCCCCAAAAAGCACCGGCCTCTGACCTGAAAGTATCATTGCCCGTACCTGGAAATGAGTGTCACATCTTGAATATGAATACGGTTCTTGATTCATTACAAGATTCCTCGGTTCTCGAACAGTTCGGACACAAACTATCTCCCGACGCTCCGCTTTTCACGCGTTATACCGGCAATCCGATTCTCAGCCGGGAGAGCTGGCCTTATCCGATCAGCAGCGTCTTCAATGCCGGTGCCGTAAAGTTGGCCGACGGAGATACGTTGCTGCTTTGCCGGGTGGAGAGCCGGAGCGGCCTGTCGCATCTTTGCGCGGCACGCTCCGCAAACGGGATCAACGGATGGCGGATCGATCCGGAGCCAACGTTGGTGGCCAATCCGCGTGAGTACCCGGAGGAGCTATGGGGCATTGAAGATCCGCGCATCACGTACGTGCCCGAACTGGAGAAGTATGCGGTGGCTTACACGTCTTTCGCGCGCGGCGGCCCCGGAGTTTCGCTGGCGCTGACGAAAGACTTCAAGACCTTTGAGCGGTTCGGCGTGATCATGCAGCCGGAGGACAAGGACGCAGCGCTCTTGCCGCGCAGGTTTGGCGGCCGCTGGGCACTGATTCATCGCCCTGTGACAACGTTGGGCGCGCACATGTGGATCTCCTACTCGCCGGATTTGCGGCACTGGGGGAGCCACAAGGTGATTCTGGAAGCGCGGCGCGGCGGATGGTGGGATGCGAACAAGATCGGGCTGTGCTCTCCGCCGATCGAAACCGCCAGAGGGTGGTTGACGATCTATCACGGAGTGCGGCAGACAGCATCGGGCAGCATCTATCGCCTGGGCCTTGCGCTCTTCGATCTGGAACGGCCGGAGATCTGCCTGCAACGGGGAGACTCCTGGGTGTTCGGGCCCGAGGAGCTTTACGAGCGCGATGGAGATGTCAAGGACGTGGTGTTTCCCTGCGGACAGACCATCGACCCGGATGGAGACACCGTTCGTCTGTATTACGGAGCTGCCGACTCCTGTATAGCTATGGCCACCGGCAGCATCCGTTGTCTGCTCTCCTGGCTGGACGCGAATTCGAGTCCAGCAGAAACAAGCTTTTCATAGCTTACACAATAGAATCTGCGAAAGGAACAATCACGAAGCGCTCTTTCAAGAGCTCAGAGACGCGCGTCTTCCCGTCATCAACGAGAAATCTTCGTCCTTCCCCGGTTCCGGACGGTGAACACAATTTCACGACGAATTTCGCAAGCCCCCCCTACTGATTTATGGCCGATAACAGAATTTATCGGACACAACAACCCGAAAAGTGCAAACGGGAACGCCATCGGGTTCATTTGCGACGTGCCAGCGGCTTCTTCGCCGCCAGAGGACGATCCAAGATCACGCGTCTAATCCTCATCCCGGTCTCTGAATCGATTCCAAACATTGTATTCCTGAAGACATAGTTCACACCTGACAGGCTCTTGATCTCGGCGGCTGTCAAAGGCGGATCAACTAACTGGAAGTTCCTCAACTTCCTGAAATACTCTTCGTCCGGGTGATCTGGGTTGTCGTGATATGCGGCCTTCTCAAGTTTGCCGTCATCCTCGCCCATTGCAACAATGCCCGCACCCGATTTATACAGGAAGACAACATCACCCCTTTCGAGCCGCTCAATCTTGTGCTTCCACGGCGCAAAGTAGGCTGCTACCTTTCGCTTATAACCGTATAGACCTGCTTGATGTGCGGGTGC
>Ga0075522_10000168_pt1 | contig 43697 bp, 31 predicted proteins | sample NGEPerA_FD_74796 | JGI IMG/M metagenome (GOLD analysis project Ga0075522, IMG submission 74796) | Arctic peat soil microbial communities from the Barrow Environmental Observatory site, Barrow, Alaska, USA - NGEE PermafrostL2-A | ecosystem: Environmental > Terrestrial > Soil > Wetlands > Peat ... | reverse complement strand
GCATGGAACCGCCGTCGCTGCGATCCCCTGCCTATTGTCCACGCTCTCCCTTGGCTCATTGGAACCCATTCGCGTAAACTTGCCATATCCCGGACGCCTGTGGCGTCTCGCCCGTGCCGATGGCGCGGTACTCGAAGAATTGCGGTTCAGCCAATCTCAACGCACCGCGCACGGGCGGGTCGCCGGTGATACGACATGCCACGCAGACAACACATGGTTTTCCAATGGAGAAGCAATGAAATGGAAACGATCGGGGCATCTGCAATCGGTCTTGGCGATCATCCTGTACCTCGTGATTTGGCCAATGGCCGGCTGCAAGCACAAGGATTCATCCGCCGCCGGGCAGGCCCCGGCCAAGCCCGTCTCCATCACGCTTGATTGGCAGCCCGAGCCCGAGTTCGGCGGGTTTTACCAGGCGCAGCTTGCCGGCGGATTCTCCAAGGTCGGACTCGCGGACGTGGAACTCCACAACTACGCCGGTGGCAATGTCTGGCAACTGGTGGCCAACGGGCAAAGCGATTTCGCCACGACCTCCGCCGACCAGGTGCTGCTGGCCCGGGCGCGGGGGGCGGATGTGGTGGCATTGTTCGCGGTCTATCAGACTTCGCCGCAGGGAATCATGGTGCATAAGGCGCGGGGATTCACGAAGCTACAGGACGTCTTCAGTCACACCGGCACGCTGGCCGCCGAGGATAACGCCTGGCTCAAATACGTGCTGGGCAGGTTTGGCAAGCCGACGGTAACGATCACCGGCCTGCCGGAGGGGGTTGGCGTCTTTCTGGCCAAGCCGGATTATTCGCAGCAATGTTTCATCACCAGCGAGCCGATCCTGGCGAAGCGCAAGGGTGGCGACCCGCAAACATTTCTCATCTCCGAAGCCGGCTTCAATCCCTACACCACGGTGCTGATTACCAGCGGCAAGATGCTCAAGGAACAACCCGAACGGGTCAAGAAAACAGTGACCGCGTGCCGGGCCGGCTGGCGGCAATATCTGGATGATCCCGCGCCCGCGAATGCCGCCATGCACAAGCTGAATACGACGATGGATCCTCAAACCTTCGCCGAAGCGGCGGCGGCACAGAAGCCGTTGATTGAAACGTCGGAGACAAGACAAAGCGGGCTGGGGACGATGACCGCCGCGCGATGGGATGCGCTGGCGAAGCAACTCGTGGAGTTAAAGGTTATCGAGAGCGCGCCGGCGGCGGGGGAATGCTTCCGATTGTTTAATGGTGAGTGAGCAGTCAGCCGTCGTCGCCTTTGTAGGGTTCGCTTCAGCGAACGCCGTAGCCGCGCTCGGGGCGCCGATCCGCGTTCGCTGAAGTTCACGGAGGTGCAGGCTTGGAAACCGTGCTACGAACAAAATCAACCGTGCTACAAGGCGGCCGACTCGAAATTAGCGCGCCGCAATTGTGCGAGGGTGACACTGCTGGATGATCTCAACACGCCCTGATGAGCCAAATCTGCTTGCACGATCGAACGGCGCCTCTAACAATCCGTGGGGACCAAGGTAATAGATTTTGCATCGCTGTCGAAATCGCCGCGCGCGATGGATTTCGCGGCTCGTATACATTCATCCTCGGTCGACATTTACCGGAGTGCATTCACGCATGAACCGAACCCTTCCCCGCCTGCTCGCCGCAGCCGTACTATCACTTGCCGCCGGCGCCGCGTTGGCCGTTCCCACGGAAAAAGCTCTGGTTTCATCCGGCGATCCCTCATTGCCGAAGGTGGCGGCGGGGTGGAAGGTGGAGCTGATCGCCAAGCCGCCGCAGTTGCATTGGCCTTCGGTGGTGGAAGTCGCGCCCGATGGGCGGGTGTTCGTGGCCGAGCATCCGATGGATATGCCCGGGCCCAGCACCAAGCCGATTGATCGGATTTTGTGTTTCCATCCCGATGGGCGCACGACGGTCTTCGCCGACCACCTGTACGCGGTGTTTGGCCTTCGCTATTTGGATGGGAAGCTCTACGTTCACGATTGCCCCAAATACACCGTCTACACCGATGACAACGGCGTCGGCAAGGATCCGAAAAATATCTGGGACACCGATTGCATCGCCCCCTGGGGCAACGGCGGCCTCAATGACCACATCCCCTCCAACATGCGCCTGGCCATGGACGGCTACCTGTACATGTCCACCGGCGACAAGGGGATCCACAACGCCAAGAGCAATATCGACGGCCGCACCGCCGAGATCCACGGCGGCGGGATCGTCCGCATCCGTCCCGATGGCACCGGCCTGGAAGTCTACTGCACCGGCACGCGCAATCACCTCGACGTGGCGATGAACGCCGAGGATGAAATGTTCACCTACGACAACACCGACGACGGCCTGGGCTGGTGGACGCGATACACCCACATGGTCGACGGCGGCTACTACGGCTACCCCCACGATTACCGCCCCGAAGAATCCAACACCAAGGACATGGAGTGGTATCGCAAAACCAAAGGCGAGCTTCCTTACCGCCCCTGGACGCTGTGGCGGATCGATGAAACCGGAGGCGGGTCAGCCGTCGGCGATCTGGGCTACAACGAAGACGCGCTCCCCCAGGAATATCGCGGCAACACCTTCCATTGCGAATGGGGCAAGGGACAGATCGAGCGATTCGCCGTCGAGCGCGACGGCGGCTCGTATAAGATCATCAAGCACCAGGTGCTGCTGGGTGACGGCCCGGATTTTCACCCGCTGGGCATTTCGATCACCGCCGACGGCACCGGCTTCTACATCGCCGACTGGCAGCAAGGGGGTTGGGGCGTGAAGGCCGAGAAAGGGCGCCTCCTGCGCCTCACCTACACCGGAGAAATGCACCCGACGCCAAAGCCCTCCTGGTATATCCCCGCGGCGCAGGGGCAAAAGTTTGATGCGACGCTGCCGCAACTGATTGACGAAGGATTGTGCCATCCGGCGGAATCGGTGCGCCTCGTCGCGCAACGGCGAATCGCCGAGCAGGGGAAGCCGGCGGTGGAACTGCTCGTCAAGCTCCTGAACGATACCGGTGCGCCCAATTTCGCCCGCTGGCATGCGATCTGGACGCTGGATCAGATTGACGCCGGCAAGGAAGGCCGCGCCGCGATCCTCGCCATCGCAAAAGATGATAAAACCGATCTGAGCATCCGCATGCAGGCGGTGAGGGAGTTGGGCACGCGCGGTGCGCCCGAGGCAACCGATCTGTGCATCGCGCTGCTCAACCATGACAACGCCGCCATGCGTTTCCGCGCCGCGACAGCGTTGGGGCGCATCGGCAATCCCGCCGCCATCCAACCGCTGCTGGCGCATCTCACGGAGAAGGATTTCTTCACCCATTACGCGACATTCCTGGCCGTGCGGCGCATCGGATTGGCCGCGCCCGATGCGTGGCCGGCCATTGTGAAGGGCTTTGCCAGCAACACGCCAGCCATCCGCAGCGGCACCGGTTTGGCATTGCATGAAGTATTCGCCAAGCCACTGGTGGACGCCGCGGCGGCGTTCGTGGCCGACAAATCCAACTCCGCGGACGGTCGCGTTGCCGCGCTACAGGCGCTGGCTCCGCTGCACCGACAGCGGCCCAAGTGGGATGGCAAATGGTGGGGCACCCAGCCGCAGCGTTCGCCCGCGCCGGCAAAAACCGTTGAATGGGTGGGTACGCCTGTCGTACTGAGCGCAATCGAGAATAGCTTGAAGGCTTCGCAGCCGGCTCTTCGCAAAGCCGCGCTACAGTCGCTGCAAATCGCGCCCGCGCCCGACGCGGTGGCAACGCTGGTGGGCATGTTCAACCAGGAATCCGACGCCGGCGTTCGCCAGGAAATCCTGCACGCACTGGCTTCGGCCAAATCCCCGCAAGCGATGTCGGTTGTACTCAGCGTGCTGAAAGACCCGAAAGCCAACGCCGATCTGGTGCCCGATGCGGTTGCGGTTGCCGAGGGCTTGGGTACGCCCGATGCGATCGAATCGCTGGCGACGCTGGCCGGCTCGCAGGCATCTCCCGAACAACTGAGCGGGGCATTCGCGGCATTGGGCCGGCTCCGGGCCGGCAAAAGCGTTTCCGTACTCGCGCTACAGGCAAACAACAATAATCTGGAAATCGCCGAGGCGGCTGCCGCCGCGCTGGGGCAGGTAGGGGGGAAGGAAGCCGCTCAGGCGCTGCTGCCGGCGGTGGCTGACAAGCGGCCACAGGTGCGTAAGGCGGCCGTGATTGCGCTGGGTGCCTACAACGACCAGATCGTGACGGCTGTACTCATCCGCGCCGAAAAGGACCCGGTTACACAGTCGGCGGCAATCGAAGCCCTCGCCCGTCATACCAATGTGGCGGCGGTGGATGCTTACATCGACGGGCTGGGCAGCCCGGATGCCGGCCTGCGCGGCAAATGCCGCAAGGCTATCGAGCAAATCAGCGCGCAGGCGCTGCCGGCGGTCGAGGCCCGACTCCTCGTGCAGCCGGCTCCCTCGAAAATGGCGATCAACGAGCTGCAGCGCATCTACAGCAAGAATGTGCCGATCAAGAGTTGGCAGATCATCGGCCCCTTCGCCCAGGACGCCGCCGAGCCCTTGCATTCCCAATCCATCACCACCGTGAATCGACTGCCCAAGGGCCTGAAAGGCGCCGGCGGCAAGCCGGTGGAATGGAAGCGCGTCAACACCACGCGCGAGGGATTCGTGGACCTGGCGGCCCAGTTCGATCCGCACGAGCATGTGTTCGCGTATGCGGTGAGCGAATTGACCGTGCCAACTGAATACGACATGCCGCTGGAAATGGGCAGCGACGATGGACTGATTCTGTGGGTGAATGGCAAGGAAGTTTTCAAGGACCTCAACAACCATTCGTGGAGCGCCAACGAGTTCCACGCCACCGCCCACCTCAACGCCGGGCGCAACATTCTCGTCGCGAGAATCACTCAGGACGCCGGCCCCTGGGGATTTTCCGTCGCTTATGCCGGCGAGCGCAAGGGAAAGCTCTTCGAGTTCAACAACAAGTCAATCGATCCCAAACTCTATGATGCCTACGCGACATCCCATCAAGGCGATGCCGCCAAGGGCGTCGTTACCTTCCACAACCCCGCGGGCGTTGGCTGCATCAAGTGCCACGCCGTCGCCGGCCAGGGCGGCAACGTCGGCCCCGATCTCACCGGCGTCGCCATCAAGTACAACAAGGCGCAGATCATCGAGTCGGTCCTCTACCCCTCCAAACAGATCGAGTCCGGCTACGAGCAAACCATCATCCGCACCAAAGACGGCAACGTCCAAGCCGGCGTCGTCCGCCGCGAAACGGATGCGGAAGTCACCCTCTATGATTCATCAGCCAACAAGATCGTCGTCCGCAAAGCCGACATCGACGTCCGCAAAACCAGCAAGGTCTCGGTGATGCCGGAAGGTTTGCAAGCGGGGATGTCGCATCAGCAGTTCGCGGATTTGATCGCGTATCTGATGAGCTTGAAGGAGCCGGTGAAGAAGTGAGAGGATCGCTCCGGCGTCCGTTTTCGTAGGGTTCGCTTTAGCGAACGCGGATTGGCGATGCCGCGCCGAGGACCGCGTTCGCTGAAGCGAACCCTACGAATTTATTATTCGTGCCAATTCGTGTTCATTCGTAGTGGTGATCTCGAAGAAATCTGCCCGTCTCCCGTACGCGATTGCACCAGACACGCGGGGAACTGGCGTCGCGCTCGCGTGGGAGTTATGCCGAGGGCCGTTCTTCGGGCGGCAACAGGTCCTTCACCAGGATCGAGAATCCCGCTAATACCGATTCGCCGCTGAGTTCATCGTTTTCGAGGAGTTCGGCGGTTGTCTTATCGAGGCGATAAATGCGAATATTTCGTGCCCGCGGATTCACCACCCACGTCAATTTCACGCCAGCGGACCGATAGTCCGAAAGTTTCTCCTCCAACTCATACACCTTGTCGTTGGGCGAGACCACTTCGATGGCGATGTCCGGCGCAATCGGCACATGCCCTTCATCGGGAACGCCCGCCAGGCGATCCGCCGAAATGAACGCCAGATCGGGCCGGCGAATAAGCTCAGGGTCATGGGGGAAACATTGGAAGCTTTGCTCGTTGCAAATCACGCCCAACGCAGCTCCGTCAACAAACGCGAAAAGCCGGCCGCACACGATCGAAGCCGTGCGGTTCGCCAGAAAGCTCATGCGTTTCTCCACCAACTGGTTATCCACCAACTCGAACAGACCATCGCTCTCGAGTCGGAGGACATCGTCGGGCGTGAAATGAGTTGGAGCGGCTATCGCGGTCATCGCAAGTGATTATACCCGTGGGCGGTTTCTTTGGACAAATGGAATATGGTTTCAGTCGGGTTGCGCCGTTCGCTACCATAACCGTTGCACGCCATAGGAATCGAACGCTCGGTCCGCACTCACAATTTGCAGCCGTTCGGCGAGGCATTGCGCGATCAAAAGGCGGTCGAATGGGTCGCGATGATGAAGCGGCAACGCGCATGTGGCAAGCACATGATCTAAAGAAATGGGCAAGAGTTCGATGGCATTTGCCGCAAGCTCCCGCGGCACCAACCTGGTTGGGGGGATATCGAGATCGAGCTTCCCAGCGCGGTATTTGATCGCGATCTCCCAAACGCTCGCGATGCTCAGAAGGATTTCATTGCCCGCGTCAATGATGGAGGCTTCGGCGGCCGCGCTTAACGCGGGGTCTGCATCTATGAACCAAAGGAAGGCACAGGTGTCCAAAAGAATTCGCACTTTAGACTTTTATGAATAGGGATCGAATTCCGGCAGGGGTGCATCAAAGTCAGCATGAATATGCACGCATCCTCTCGCGCTCCCCGCCTGACGTTTAAATTTGGCGGCCTGTTGCCCGTGAAAACCTTCTTTTGGCCGCACGCACACTTCAACCAATTGCCCGGGCGCAAACGCCGGTACGAGCAATTCGATTCGCCCATCGCTCTGTACGATCGTGGTTTGCTTGGATTCCATGACGAATTCTCCCGTCCCATTCTACGAAGCGCGCGACCCAGCGGCAACCCGCCGAACGCGGGCCAGGAAGGCCCCCGAAGTTTCGCTATACCTTCGTTATTCTTGTCTGGCTGTGTCTTTCCCACGTTATTTCGCGTTATCCTTCGCTCCATCGCTCGCCGGCTTCTTCGCGGCTTTCTTATCCAGCGCATCTCTCCAGGTCTTGGCCAGGCTCTCGCCGCGCAGGGCGTTGCCGGCGGCGAGGATTTTGCCGGTGTCTCCGTCCACCAGGAAGGCGGCGGGGATGGATTGGATGCCGTACTTCTGGGCGATCTGTGCTTGCCAAAATTTGCCATCGTACACCTGCGGCCAGGTCATGCCTTTTTCTCCGGTAACTTTCTTGACCTTGTCCGAGGCGTTGGGCTGATCCAGCGAGATGCCCAGGATTTCGATGCCTTTGGGATGATATTCGTTGTACGCCTTCACCAGGCCCGGCACCTCGCCCATGCACGGGCCGCACCAGGTGGCCCAGAAGTCGAGCATGACGAGCTTGCCCTTGTAATCGGCGGGGAAATTGACCGGCGAACCATCCATCTTGACGGCCTTGAACGCGAGCGCTTTCTGGCCCGCCGTCAGGTTGGGCGGCGGCAGGATTTCCTCGACGGTCTTGTCGGATTTGGCGACTTTGAATGACCCGCCGGCGGTGAGGTCGGCCAGTTCCCAGGTGGTGCCCTTGATGTTGAAGGGCTTGGAGGCGTCGAACGTCTCGCCGCGCGCGGCGAAGCGGCCGTCGCCGTTCACGTCGATCAGCAGCATGGCGGCGCCGTTGCCGGCGCCGCTGAAATCGCCGGTGGCGTTGGGGTCGGCGAGCATCGCCTTGTACTTGGCGTCGCCGAGCTTGATCTGCCCCTCGTAGGCGTAATCCGAATAGTAAAGAAACACGTTTTTCAGCGCGGCGCGCATCGGATCGTTCTTGTCGAAGCGGTACGCGCCCAGCGAAACCAGCGTCGGCTTATCGCCGGTCTGGAGGGGGAGCTTGAACGAGCCGGTGTATTGGGTTACCTGCTGGCCGTTGGGGCCGTGCAGAACGCGCTTCTCCCATTTGGTGGCGGGGTCGTCGGTGAGATCGCCATTGCCGTTGGCGTCCACATAAAGCTTGGCCTCCTTGTCCGCCGGCTCATCGAGCACGACGAGATAGGATTTGCCGCCGAACTTGATCGAGCCATACAGCGGCGACGACAATTCGGGAGCCTTCTTGAGATTGTCCGGCTTCTTGTCGAACATCTTGAGCAGTTGCGGGCGATACCCGCCGAGCTTCGGCATGGCGCCGGAGGTGAGCAGCTTCATTCCGGCGCCGGCGGCTTTATATTCAGCGGCTGTCGCGGCCGGTGCGTCTGGCTCGGCCGAAAGAATGGGGCACAGGCCAAGGGCCAGAGCCGCCGAGGTAATCGCCAACGCCGCGCTTCGTGTTCCGATTCGCATGATGGTTTCTCCGACAATGGGTTGATGCCCGCATGCCCGCCAGCGGAGCATGAATCCACAAGATCGCACGGGGGCGGGGGAAGGTCAAGAGGGTCACGACGGCTGTGCCGGCGATGAGGGGTTGGATTTTCGGAGGCATGGACTCGGGCGTCCGAATGGGCGAGCGGAGTGGTGGTCGCCGGCAACTGCGTCCAAGTTCGCTTATATGGGACAGCGATCTGGCGTGGCGCCACGGGGGTAGCTACAAATGCAGCACCATCGAGCCGGCTGCGCCGTGCTCGTATTGCAACCACCCAATAAATTGGGAGCGCCGAAAACAAAAACATTTCGGCCCAGCACGGGACGGGCCGTGTCCGAAAGGGGGAATGGAGAGCGATTATAGCTGTGTGCGGGAAATTATGCTCGCCTCATTGCTGTAGAAAACCACCGTCCAATACAAAGTTCCCCATTTCCATGTCGCGTCAATTACGTCGGCGCCCTGCGTAATTGAATAGGGCTTTCCAAGCGATTCGACAACCTGCTGATAGGTCATCCCTCGGATAACCATGTGGTCATTGATGGCGCGCTGAATCGGGTCGTTGGCCTTTTCTTCCGCCACCCTCTGCGCCGTCGCCCGTTCCTTCTGCCATCGCTCTTCCCGCGATCGGCGCATGCGGCTGTCGGCATCGGCAAGATCGAGGCCAGCCTTTCGCACCGCCGGGTCAGCGGCAATCGCCGTAATTTCCATTTGCGACAGAGCGAGCCGCGCCTTGTTGTATTTCGCGCTGGCGTCAAGTCGATCTTGACTGGCCGGGCCCTTGCGCAATTCCTCGAGCGCGCTTAGGTCGGAATCCACTTCCGCGATCAGGGTTTTGTAGGCTGGCGTGGCGTGGAATCGTGCAAGCGATGCCTCTCTTGCGGATTTTAGTGAATCGGTGGCATCCGCGACCGTCTGCATGCTTGGCACCGCCTGCCCGGAAGATTTTACGACCGGTGGGGCCGGATCAACCGTCTCTGCTGGCGCGGAGGGATTGACTGAAGGCGCGGCAGGCGGTGCTTGAATTGCGACGCGCGGCGCACTGCCGACGTCATTCTTGCCCGATTCGTGGATGACGATTGCGACCAGGCCCGCCACTACCAGCACGATCAGCACGACCATTCTTCCCAGACATCCTGCCGCTTTCATTTGTGCCACCTTCTGCCCGCCTTCGGGCGGCATTTTTTTTACGCGCCCGAAGTGCTAGCATCCCATGCCCAAGTAAATTCCGCAATATAATATCACGTTAACTCCCCAGCCTGCAATGCACGACGGGTGCGCCGGCGATGAGGGGTTGGATTTTCGAAGGCATTGACTCGGGCGTCCGAATGGGCGTACGAAGTAGTGGTCGTCGGCGGTCGGTCATGACTCAGGATCGGAAGGAAGCAGCGCAATCATTTCCTCGATTAGTGGTTTGAGGACTGGTACGTCATCGCGGGCGGTCATGTATACGCGCCGCCAATTGATGCCGTGATAGACATGGACCACGATATTCCTCATGTCAATAATTTGCCGCCAAGGTATGAGCGGATTGGCATCTCGTAGCGGCTTGGGAAGGCGCGAGGCCGCCTCGCCGATGATTGCGATATGCCGAATGACGTGAGATTGCAAAGGCGGGTCGGCATCGAATGCCTCCGGCGTCGCGGGCAAGTATTGGGCGATCACTGAAATGGCTTCGAGAATATCAGCGAGAAGAAGTCGAACTGTTCTCACAATAGCACCGCCTCGCGCTCGACATTCGTTCGGAAGCGGGCGCGCATCCCGTCCTGGTCGACAACATCCACGCGCATCCCGAGAAAATCGCTAAGCGCTCCAATCAGCCCCGCATGGTCGAGGAGCGTTCGGGTTGGCTCGAAGCGCACCACGAGATCCAGATCGGAGCTTTCAGTGGCATCGCTACGAGCGACTGAACCGATGATTCGCAAATCCGAGGCGCCATACAGGCGGGCGATCTCGTAGATCGCCGCGCGCTTTTGCTGAATGAGTTCGCGGGTCATCATTGATGTATTCTATCTCAGAAAGCCATGAACCGTCATTATGGGACACGTCCTGTCCATTCTTCCCTGTTCGTCAAGCCAGCGATTTCAGTATCCTCTCATAGCTCTCCACTCGCCAAGCCGGCCCCGTGCCGTCGGTCACATCGGGGAAGTATTGGGGCAGGTTGTCGGCGGTGACGCCCCAGAGTCCGAAGAGTTTTACGCCGGGGGTGTCGATGACGGCGCCGCCGAAGTCGAGGGGGTATCGGCGGGCGGAGGTGGTGGTGTGGATGCCTTTGTCGGTGTAGCCGCTGATGAGGGCGGTGCGGAGCTTGAGATGGGGCTGGATGGCGTTGATGAGGGTGCTTTTGCCGACGCCGCTGTGGCCGGCGAGGACCGTTTCGCGGTTGCGGAGGAGATCGCGGAGTTCGTCGAGGCCGATGTTGGCGGCGGCGCTGGTTTGCCGGACGGTCGCGCCCAGCGACTTGTAGTGCATGAGGGCGGCCTGGGCCTGGGCGACTTCGGCGTCGGCGGTTCCGTCCGGGATCAGGTCTACTTTGTTGAGGCAGATGATCGGGGCGAGTTTGCCGGACTGGGCGGCGATGAGCATGCGGTCGATCAGGCCCCATTTCACCGCCGGTGAGCGCAGGCTGGCGACGATCAGCATCTGCTGAGCATTGGCGACGATCGGATGCTGCTCGACGCCTTTGAAACTTTCCGTGCGGGTGAGAATGGTTTGGCGCGGCAGCACCAACTCGATCACCGCGGCAGGCCAATCGCCGCGCGGGATGATTTTGGCGGCGATGGCGGTGGGGGTGCCAGAGTGCGAGGCGTCAACGATGGGTGCGTCAACGGCGGCGGGGGCGTCAATCGGGGGCGCGTTCGCGTCGAGCGGCGCGTTTGCGTCGAGCGGCTCGGCTCGGCGGAAGCGCACGCGGTCGCCGACTATTACGCGGGTATCGCTCACCCGCGCCAAGGTCTTGCGAACAACCGCGAGATACGTCGTGCCCTCGTGCGCCACTTCGCTGTACAGGCTGTAGATCTGGACGACGTTGCCGATGGGGAGGGTTTCGATGTCCGCGCCCGATTCCTCCTCGGCCCGCATCAGCGCGGTGCGGAGGATGCGTTCCTGCTCGTTTTGCTTGTGGCGCGGCTTGTATTTGCTTTGGGATTCGGCGCGGTCGTTGTCATCCTCCAGGCCGCCGGATAGGTAACGGCTGGTGATGTCCTTCTCGCGCGGGCCTTTGCGGGATCTTCCTTTCATGCGCTCCAGGTTGGGGGACTCGCTTCGGGCGTGGTCACTTTCAGTGACCACGCTCCAGGACTCCAGGATTGTACAGCGTTTTGAGTGCGTGATAATAGCGGCGCGGGAAAGGTAAAATTGAAGCGAAAAATCCACACCAGCGCGCTCAACCGTCGATTCAACTGGGGCGTGTCCAATTTTCCGGGAGGGGCAATGACGAACGGTGGGGCAGACATTCGTGTCTGCCGGCGAATCAGTGAGTGGAGGACATTCTTGTCCTCCCGAACCGATTCGAATCCGCTCGGCGGGGCAGGAATGCCCCGCACTCGCGGATTCGGGCAGACAGGAAAGTCTGCCCCACCAAACCCTGTGGATGTCAATGGTTACGCCTGCCCGAAAATTCGGGCACGCCCGTTTGACAGCGTTTCGCAAGCCGCAATTTGACCGGTCGGGCGCGGTCCACTAAGCTTCGGGGCGAACAGGCCGATAGCGATCGCGTTTCGGGCGGCGGCATTCCTTCGGAACGGATCGCACGAGCAGCGTAGTATCCCTGTCCCACCTTCTCTTGAGTTGGAGATTTCTTTGGCCATCCGCCTTCCGTTATTTCCTTCCGAAGTAAACGGCCCCGCTCGCGGGGCGAATTCCCCGGCCGGCGGCGCGACTTGCGCCCCGGCGCCGCTCGCGCCGGAATACGAGACATTGCTTTTGGACGAATACGAAAAGAAGGAAAAATGCGGCCTCTTTGGCGTTTGGGGAACGCCCAACGCCAGCGAATTGTGTTATCAGGGCCTATTTGCCCAGCAGCATCGCGGGCAGGAATCGGCCGGCATTGTGGTTTCCGATGGCACCACCCTCAACGGCCATTGCGGCATGGGGCTGGTCAGCCAGGTGTTCAACCCGCGCATGCTTCGGGAAGAATTGGCCGGGCAGGGGGGCATCGGGCATGTGCGCTATTCCACGACCGGCTCCAGCAAGTTGTGCAACGCCCAGCCGCTGCTTCGCCAATATCTGATGGGCCCGATCGCGGTTGCGCATAATGGCAATCTGATCAACTCGCAACTTCTCCGCCGGCAATATGAGGAGCATGGGCATATTTTCCAAAGCACGACCGATACGGAGATCATCGTTCATCTGCTGGCCAAGCCGACGCACGTTGAGAAACACGATCCGCTGCCGCATGTGCTCAAGCATTTGCAGGGGGCGTTCAGCCTGCTGTTTTTGTTCCCGGATCGGATCGAGGCGTGCCGCGACCCGTGGGGCATTCGGCCATTGGTGCTGGGCAAGACGCAACAGGGGCAGTGGTGCGTGGCGAGCGAGACGTGCGCGTTTGATTCCATCGACGCCGAGTTTGTGCGGGAGATCGAGCCCGGCGAACTGGTTCGGATCGACGATCACGGCATTTCCAGCCGATTCTTTGATGTACCGGTCCCCGAGCGCGCCCATTGCGTGTTCGAGCATGTGTACTTCGCCAACCCGGCCAGCCGAATTTTCGGGCAAAACGTGCACATGGTGCGCGTTGCGATGGGGCGAGAATTGGCCCGGCAGGCGCCGGTGGAAGCCGACTCGGTCATGCCCATGCCCGACTCCGGCCGCAGCGCGGCGTTGGGTTTCGCCAAGGAATCGAAAATCCCCTTCGAGGAGGGGATCGTGCCCAATCGATTCGTGGGGCGCACGTTTATTCTGCCCGGCCAGGCCGCGCGCGACCGCGCGGTGGCGATGAAGCTGAACATCATCCCCGATGTGGTCGAGGGCAAACGGATCGTGATCGTCGAGGACTCTGTCGTGCGCGGCACCACCACGCGCTCCAAGATGCGCGCCATCCGCCGGGCCGGGGCGAAAGAGATTCATCTTCGCGTTTCCTGCCCCCCGATCCGCCATCCCTGTTTTTATGGCATCGATTTCCCCACCAGCGAGGAATTGATCGCGCACAATCGCACGGTGGATCAGGTGCGTGATTTCCTGGAAGTCGATTCGCTTTCGTACCTGTCGCTGGAGCGCATGCTCGATTGCATGAAGATGCCGCGCGAGCAGTACTGCACGGCTTGTTGGAGCGGCGAATACAAAATCCCCATCGACCAGCCGCAGAGCAAGTTCAGCTTTGAGCGAGAGCAGTTGCGGATGTTTTGAATATGCCGACGAGGGGGACATAGCCGAGACGGCTGTGCTGGGGCGGCCCGCCCGTGGCGCGGTACGCAGCCAGCAAGAATCGGCATTTTGCTGATCGGCGCGGAATGCCGCACCCATGGGCAGGCTGCCCATGCCACAAAAAATGGTCACAACGGTTTCCCGACCGCAGGGCCTGATTGTGGTCCACGATTGCCCACCAAAGGTGCCTCGACTTCCCAAAACTTCCCATTTTGCGGATGGGTAGTTTATCATAATATTGCTTTGCGAAATTCGTAAGTGAAGCTGATGCCAATGGTTGAGGCCGCACGCTTGCGTTCCCATTGACTTCCCATTTGCCGGGGATGGGAAGTCGCCGCGAGCCGAAGATCTGACGCCCGGTAGTGGGTGAGTCGAAATACCGTGCTTAAGCCATCAGTGTGAACTCTCAACCCGTCCGTGGCCCTTATCGACCGATGCCGGTTGCTTTCGGTATCATGCAATCATGCGCCGCCGCCTCTTCACGGCTCTGTCAAGTTTGTCGCTTTTGCTGTGCGTGGCGACGTGTGCGCCATGGGCTCGCGGAAAGAACGCCTGGGGCGAGTTTTCGGCAGCGACAAAATATGGCCGATTCTGCCAATTGAAGGTTGGGGAGCGGCTGAGTTTTGCCGTAGTCCGGGACTGGCCGCGGAAGGAACCACTGAGTTGGACTTCTTATCGGGGCGCGACGCCTTGGGTCGAAATGCCGGCCAACGCGCCTTGGGCGCCATCATCTCAACCCACCTTCCTTGATCGCGGTGAAGCGGAAATCATCGTTTGGAGTGACGGGAAGGTGGTTCGCACTAATAAGTTGGAGATATCCGGCGATATCCGGACTCTGTTGACAAGCTACTGGCGCATTTCCCTCCCATATCCGATACTTGTGTTGCTATTCGCGGTCGCGCCACTTGCATCGCTTGCCGTCATGGCGATACGACGGCTCAAACTTGCGAGGCAAACGGCTGGTCTTTGCTCGCGTTGCGGCTACGACCTTCGCGCGACTCCCGAACGATGCCCCGAGTGCGGGAGCACGACAGACAAACAAAATTTTGAGTAAAACCAAGAAATGCCTGTACGCGATTTGTTAGTGTATGGGAATGACAAACCAAATCTCATCGGCACAGGCGCATCCACCGGATGCAATCGCATTGATCGCAAAGGAGCAATACCGGATGGCGGCAACGCTGGCGACGGAATATTCGCCGGAGGATATGCGCCGGGCCCACGAGCCGCCCGACGCGTTCGATACTCTGAAAATCCCGTCGGGGTCGCGCCCGGAAGTCGAACTGTTGCGCACCCAGCAAGTCTTCGCCCTCGAGGACTTGATGGCGGGCAAGAGTCATCTACAGGCGGCGCATGCCGCCGGCGTCACCCGTCGGACGCTTTACCAATGGATCCACCACGATGAGAAGTTCAAAGCCGCGATGGAATCGTGGCGCCGGCACGCGACAATGGGCGCGCGGGATCGCCTGACCGTGGGTCTGAGCGGCGCGGCGCGCACGCTCTGCAACGCCGCCGCCAGGGGCGACGTGCGCGCGGCAATGAGCGTCTTGAAACTCGCGGGCATTGCCTCGCCTCCGGCCGCGCCGGACCCGACGGCCCGTGCCGCCACCCCAGTGCGCCGCCAGCGGATTCTGGAAATGCGCCTTCGCGAATTGCTTCTTTCACTCACCGATGCCCCGGACCAGCCTGCCGACGAGAAGCCCGGCGACCCGTCGCAAATCACCGCCGCACCGCAGCCATGAGGCGCCGCCGTGCCGCGGTATAGTGCGGCGACGCCGCCGCGTCAGCCCATTGCCGGCGTCGGCAACGCGCGCACCCAATCCCGGAATGCCCGAAGCACGCTGGTCTGCTCCTCATCCGATTCCATGCGGTGAACGCGTCGAGGACGAGGTGCTGCTGATCGATTAATAATGGAGCGGCGATGATCGTCACGCCGGTATTATACGCTGAACCGGCCGATTGGAAGGAAGTGCGCGAGCCGGTATAATCGCCTTCAGGTGATTTCATGCAGACGGCTTGGCCAAAGACATGGCGATGGAGTGCCCAGGAGTTTGACGAGGCGACCGGCCTGGGTTGGTTTCGCGGCAAGCGCGTGGAATTAATCGAGGGAAGGATCGTGCGCATGCCGCCGCAACTCGAGCCGCATGTCGTCGGGCTGCTGTTGGCGCAAAGCGCGATGCGCCGCATCTTCGCAACCGGTTTTACGATCCGGCCGGCCTGTCCGATTCGGTTGGGCAAGCGTTCCAAGCCCGAGCCGGACATCGCGGTGGTACTCGGCGACGAGCGCGATTCGTTGCGGTCCGGAGCCCCTGCTTCGCCGTTGCTGGTCATCGAAATCAGCGATTCGACTCTCGCCTACGATCGCGGGAAAAAGGCGGCTTTGTATGCCAGGAATCGCATTGAGGACTACTGGATCGTAAATGTTGCGGATGTCCAGGTGGAAATTCACCGAAATCCGGTTCGTGATCCAACTCACAAGCATGGCTATCGCTATTCGAGCATTCAGATCCATCGTCCGCCGGACGCGATTTCGGCGCTGGCCGCTCCGCAAGCGAGGATTCCGGTGGCGGAATTGCTTCCGTGAAGCAAGACTGAGATCAGGCACGCGAACGTGCGCATTTTATGTGTTTCCTGGAAAGGGCGGTATAATTGCGTTATGGGCGTCCGTAATTCTACTCCCGTGCTCGATCGGCTTGTAAACCCTTTGAGCCTCTGCCTGACTCCCGAATCGGCCAAACGGGTGCTGGACCTCCGTTCGGATCCCCAACTCCAAATTCGAGTCGACAAGCTTGCGCGCAAATGCACAGAGGGAACTCTGGGCGCACAAGAACGTGCGGAATATGCGAGCTACGTCTCCTTCGGAACTTTCATCGCACTGCTGAAATCCAAAGCGCGTCAGCAACTGGCGGATTCCAAGGTGGGTGATGATTGATTCCGCGACGCGCCCGTTCGTGTTCCGGCGCGCCGAAGGCCGCTGCGAATATTGCCGCGTCCACCAGATTGATTTCGATTTTTTCACATTCCACGTCGAACACGTCATCCCTCGTCAACATGGCGGCAGCGATGATTCCGCGAATCTCTGTCTGGCGTGCAGGGAATGCAATTTGGCGAAGGGCACCAATCTGACCGGCTTACTGGACGGTAAAATCATTCCGTTATTCCATCCCAGGCGGCAAATTTGGAAGCGCCATTTCCGATGGCAAGGCGCATCGCTCGTCGGAAAGACACGCGTTGGCAAAGCGACCGCGGTGGTTCTACAGATAAATCACCCGGCGCGCCTGGTTGTGCGGCGGAGCCTTTGCGACGAAGGTCGATTTCCGCCGGATGAGTGACCGCGGCATTTCCATTCCATTTACCGCCGGATAAACTCCCCATCCATTCGAGCCGCCGCCATATTGGCGGTTGCATTTCTTGTTTTGAGTTCGGCATCTCTTTCGAGGCTTTCCCATGAAGCTGCGCGCTGTTTCACTGCTGATCGTCATCGGGATGATCGTTTTGGCGAACCGTTGTTTCGCGGTCGAGGCGTGGGCGGATCCTGGGCTGAGAGTCACGGCGGGCCTGGAGCTTTGGCTGGATGCGGCGCGGGTGCCGGCGGCGGACGCGGCGCATAGGCGGCCGGCGACGAGCGATCATCAGGCGGTTGAAGTGTGGCGCGATGCCTCCGGGCATCATCGCGACGCGACCCAGCCACAACCTGTCCGGCGGCCGGCGTTCTGGGACGGACTCGTCAAGGGCAACGCAGAGCCGGCACTTCATTTCGATGGACAGGCCGATGGGCTGAGCATCCTGAATGGATGCGGCGATCTGCGGAATATGACGTTGTTCATCGTGGCCGCGCCGTATTCAAACCTGGGCCGGTATCGCGGCATCTTCTCGTGCAATCAGACCGGCAAGAACGACTACCAATCCGGCTTCAACATTGACCTGGGCCGCGAATCGCAGACGCGATGTAACGAAATCAATGTCGAAGGCGGCGGATTTGCCGGTGAGAAGAATCTGGTGGGCGCGCCCCTTAATCTGGGTACGTTTCACGTCTTTACGGTTGACATGAGCGGCAGCGAAGCGCGGCTGCTGGTGGACGGCCAGCCGCGCGGTTCGCGTCCGCGCATGGATGCTCCGATTCGCGCCGATGAGATGCGGATCGGCATGCGCTATTACGGCGAGAACGGGTCGGCGCCCTCGGACGGCAGCTTCTTCGATGGCTGCATCGCGGAGGTGCTGCTGTATCGGCGCGCGCTTTCAGCCGACGAGCGGCGGCAGGTCGAAAGCTACCTTCAACAAAAGCATGCCGGCCTGCTCAAGCTGACCGGGCCGCCGGCCAAGCCGCTGGTGCAGATGTTCGTCCCCGGCTTCTCCGTGCGCGAGCTGCAGGTGAAACTCACGAATATCAATTGCGTTACCTACAGCCCCGATGGCCTGCTGTACGCACTGGGTTACGATGGACGAATTTTCGTGCTGCGCGATACCACTGGCGACGGCCTGGAAGACCACGCCGACGTCTGGTGGGACAAGTCCACGCTGCGCACGCCCATCGCCATGGCCTGGCGCCCCGATGGGCTGTACGTGGTTTCCAACGGGAAAATCTCCGTGCTGCGCGACTCGAAACATACCGGAAAGGCCGACACCGAAGAGGTAATCGTCAGTAACTGGCCCAAGGATGGCGGACATACCGGCGGGAATGTCGATGCCCTGGGAATCGCCTTCGATTCGGACAACAACCTGTACTTTGGCCTGGGCTGCGCCGACTACTCCAATCCCTATCTCGTGCGCGACGGCAAGCCGCACTATGACATCCACAGCCAGCGCGGCTCCATCCTCAAAGTCTCCGCCGATCGCAAGCATCGCGAGATCATCTGCAGCGGAATCCGCTTTCCGTATTCGATCGCGTTCAACAAGGGCGGCGATTTATTCTGCACCGATCAAGAGGGGGAAACCTGGTGCCCCGGCGGCAACCCGCGCGATGAGCTGGACTACATCATCCCCGGCCGCCATTACGGCTTCCCGCCGCGCAACGCCAAATATCTGCCGGATGTGCATGATGAGCCGCCGGCGGTGTCGTTCGGGCCGCAGCATCAATCGACGTGCGGCTTCGTCTTCGATGAGCCGGCGGCGGATCATCCGATGTTCGGGCCGAAGCGCTGGGAGGGTGACGCGATTATCGCCGGCTTCTCGCGCGGGAAACTCTGGCGCGCCCGGCTTGCGAAAACGCCCACCGGGTACATCGGGCGCGAAAGCATCATCGCCAGCCTGCGCCTGCTCACGCTTTCCCCGGCGATCTCCCCGAAGGGCGATATCGTGGTGGCCTGTCACGGCGGACTGCCGGACTGGGGCAGCGGGCCCAAAGGGATCGGCAAGCTGTTCAAGATCAGCTACACCGACAAAGCGGCGCCGCAGCCGGTGCTGGCCTGGGCGCAGTCGCCGGTGGAGGTGCGCGTGGCATTTGATCGGCCAGTCGATCCAGGTTGGATCGATACTTCCAGGATCGCCATCACCTATGGCCAATATGTGCGGGCGGGGGATCGGTTCGAGGCGTTTCGTCCGGGATATGCCACCGTCGAGTCGCAAACGCACGCCTTCCGCAGCGCGCTGCGCGTGACGGCAGCCGCGCTTTCACAAGACCGGCGCACGCTGCGCATCACCACCGATCCGCACCCGATGCAGGCCTGGTATGGGCTTAGCATTCCGCTGCGCGCATCGCCGCTGCCCGATGGGCAGGAGGCGGTGATCGAGTTGGCATATGACCTGAGCGGCGTGAGCGCGCAATGGACGCCGGCAGGGCAGAGCGCGCCGGCGTGGACCGGCTGGCTGCCGCACGCGGACCTGGATGTTGCGCGGCGATTCACCACCGGCTCGGCGGAGCATGATCGTCTGTTCCAACTGCTGCAAACGCCCGGCACGTTGCGCTTGTCCACCACCGTGCGAGTTGCCGAGCCCTCGGTGAGCCTGCGATGTGAAGGCCCGACAGCCATCGAGTTGAAAGCGCGGTCGAACGGCGCGTCGGCGTCGGCTTCCGGGCAGAGCGTCAACGTCGTCTGCGACACCAAGAACGGCCCGGTCGGCGTAACGATGTCGCTGAAAACCGGCGCGGGAATGACGGTGCTGCACGTCTCGGAGCACACCGCCGACGATCCAACCGAGCGCCCGTTGCCGCTGACGTGGGAATACCCGGCATGGGCGCCGCGCGTGCTACCGGCCCCGCCGCCCGCCGGCCCCAATCCTGATCTCGCCGGGGCTGACTGGAAGCGCGGCCAGGCTCTCTTCTTCGGCACGCAAGCCAACTGCGCAACATGCCATACCGTGCGCGAAAAGGGAGGGCATATCGGGCCGGATTTATCCAACCTCACGCATCGCGACACGGCTTCAGTACTCCGCGATATTGTCGATCCCAACGTCACCATCAACCCGGATCACATCGCCTACACGCTGATGCTCAAGGATGGCCGGGTGCTCAATGGATTGGTGCGTTCGGAGGGGAAGGATGATATGCGCGTGATCGACAGCCACGCCGTCGAGACGCTGGTGCATCGGCGGGAAGTGGTCAAACTCCAAGCCAGCGCGATCTCCATCATGCCCGAAGGATATGCCAAGCTCGGGCAGGCCAAGCTCAAGGACCTGCTCATGTTCCTGACCACCGAAGCGCCCAAAGCCGGCGATGCGCGCGGCGCCGGAGTTGGGCCCGGCGCCGCGGAGGCGACAAAGGCTGCGGATCTATCCAAGCCCACGGACGCGCCAAAGGCTGCGGACGCGCCCGAGCCGCCGCCCATCGCCGCGCCTCCGGCGAGGACGCGGGCGGAGGTGGACGCGATCCTTAAGCCCGCGGCCGATGCGCCGTCCGCCGCACCCACGCGAACGCTGCACATCGTCCTTGTCGCCGGCCCCAAGGATCATGGTCCCGGCGAGCACGACTACCCGGAATGGCAAAAACGCTGGCAGCCATTGCTCGCCAAAGCGCCGAAGGTGGAAGTGACTACCGCTTTTGGCCGCCCCGACCAAAAGGTGTGGAAGTCGGCGGACGTGATGATCTTCTACTGCTGGGGGCCGCAGTTCTGGGATGATGCCTCCTACAAACAACTTGACGCCTTCCTGGCGCGCGGCGGGGGGCTGGTTTTGCTTCACTCGGCGGTCATCAGCGCCAAGGAGCCGCAAAAACTGGCCGACCGGATCGGCTACGGCTGGATCTCCGCCGGCGCCAAATACCGGCACGGCGCCCACGACCTGGTCTTCACCGCCAAGGACAATCCGATCACGCAGGGCTTCAGCAAACTGCACATGGTGGACGAGGACTACTGGCCGATCATGGGACGAACAAAGGACGCCGAAGTGCTGGCCACGACCGCCGACGACGGCGGCGACTGGCCCATGCTCTGGACCTGCCAGCGCGGCAAAGGCCGCGTCTTCGCCACCATCCTGGGCCACTACCTCTGGACCTTCGACGACCCCCTGGCCCGCACCCTCATCCTGCGCGGCATCGCGTGGTCCGCTGGGGAACCCATCCATCGTCTCGAGCCGCTTGCGCTGGATGGCGTGAAATTGCGCGGCGGCAAATGAACGCTCCAGGAATTAGCCATGTGCGGCCACGCGCGGCGCATGCGAGAATTGGCTTGGGCGGCACCCGCCAAACGGGACTCTTGACGTGACACGGGCGTCTCGCCCGTGCGTGTTGTATACGAACTCAAAATAGTTGCTCAGCCAGAAATCACATCGACGATTACTGGATATTCCCGCCGGATGAGAACTGACAACCAGACGGCACAACTGGCAGTACAAGCTACATGGCAACCCCCGAAATCCGAACGATGCGAACGCCGTCACGTCTGGCGGCGAGGCATCTGGCGGCCCTTTGCCTTGTGCTGTCGTGCGCAACCGGCACGGCATCGTTCGCGGCGGAAGATCAGCCGGTCGCCATAAAAGCCGGCGATTTTCTCAATTCGATTGGCGTCTGCACGCACATCTCCCAGGGCGAGGATGATCCGGCCAAGACCGCCAAAGCCCTGGCCTACATCGGCATCCGTGGCATCCGCGATGATGGAACCAACAACCCTAAAACCCTGCAATCATTCCTCGACGTTCATCAAACGTCGGGAGCGCGGATGGTTCTGTTGCCCAGGAACGGCGACGTCGCCGGGAGCCTGGCGATGTATGAACAACTGGCCTCCGCCGGGGCGCTGCTGGCGACGGAAGGGCCCAATGAGCCCAACAATTTCCGCGTCACCTATCAGGGGAAGAAATCATCACCGAAGACCTCGATGCCCGTGGCGCTGTTCCAGAAAGACCTGTATTCGGCGGTGAAAGCCGATCCAAAGCTGGCGGGGATTCCGGTGTTCCATACAAGCGAGGCGGGCGGATCGCAGCCGGATAATTGCGGCTTGCAGTTTCTGACGATCCCCAATGGCGCCGGCACGTTGATGCCGGATGGAACGAAGTTCGCGGATTACGCGAATACGCATAATTATGTCTGCGGGCATGGCCTCAAAGGGATCACGCAGGACAACATCGCCTGGGATGCCGAGGACCCAACGCTCAATGGCACTTGGGACGGACTGTGGGTGGAGTACGGCCATACCTGGTGGGGAAAGGGTTTCAACGGCTACACCAAACCCGAGCTCGAAAAGCTACCCCGTGTCACCACCGAAACCGGCTGGAGCACGCGCGTCGGCGGGGGCGGCAATGGTAACGCGCTCTCCGAGGAACAGCAGGGCAAGCTGTTTATGAACCTCTACCTGGACGCCGTCAAACGCGGCTGGAGTTACACGTTCATTTACATGTTGCACGATTCGCCGGGACAGGGATATTGGGGAATGGTCCATCCCGATTACACCTACAAGGCATCCGGCAAATACCTGCACAATCTGACCACGATCCTGGCCGACAAATCCGCCGTATTCACTGTCGGCTCGATGCATTACACAATTCCGTCCCAGCCGGCGACCGTGCATGACCTGCTCATGCAAAAAAGCGACGGCGCGTTTGAGTTGGCCGTATGGGGCGAGCAGGTGAAGGGCGCGAATGATGTGGTGGTGAATCTTGGAACCAAGTATCCATCCGTGAAGGTGTATGATCCAACGCTTGGAACCGACGCGGTTCAGGACCTTTCGAATGTCCGTTCGGTGCCTCTGAAGTTGAGCGATCACGCGTTGATTATTGCGATCCGATCGAAGACGGATTGAATCGACATGGATACGGTGATACTTCCGCCGTTTGCGGCATGTGCGGGAATGAGGCCGTCGCCGTATCGCGGGCGTCTCGCGACTCGACTGAGCTCGCCGAAGTCCGTGCCGATGGCTCGGTCGTGCTGGAATTGCGATACTTCCAAATTCGAAAGCATTAGGCACGGGCGAGACGCCCGTGATACGATGAAGGTATTGGCACTTGCATGAGAAAGACATTCCTCACCCTCACCCTCGCGCTGTGCCTGTCGGCCGGGCCTGGCGTTTGCCGGGCGGCCGACGTGAGCTACAGCCGCGAGGTTCGCCCGATTCTCGCGGCCAACTGCCTGGAATGTCATGGGCAGGATGCGCAGAAGCGCAAAGGCGAACTGCGACTGGATGATCGCAAGATCGCCACCCATCCGGCCAACGGCAGCCTGATCGCAGTGGTTCCGAATCATGCCTCGAAAAGTGAACTGATTAAGCGGATCACATCCGATGATTCCGACGTTCATATGCCCCCGGCAAAGAGCGGCAAGCCACCGCTGTCGGCTGAGCAGATCGCCACGCTGCGGCAGTGGATCGACCAGGGCGCGGTGTACGAGGGGCATTGGGCCTTTTCCGCGCCGGTGCGGCCGCAATTGCCGCCGGTGAAAGATACACGCTGGGTGCGCAATCCCATTGACCGTTTCATCCTGTCGCGGCTTGAGAGCCAGGGCCTTGCTCCCGCCCCCGAAGCTGACAAGATCACGCTCATTCGCCGGCTCTCCTTGGATCTGATCGGCCTGCCGTCGACGATCAAGGAGGTGGATGCGTTTGTTGCCGACCCGTCTCCAGACGCCTACGAAAAGCTCGTGGATCGCCTGCTCGCCTCGCCTCATTATGGCGAGCGCTGGGGCCGGCACTGGCTGGATGCCGCGCGCTATGCCGACTCCGATGGATTCGAGAAGGACAAGCAGCGCTTCATCTGGTTCTACCGCGACTGGGTGATCAACGCGTTTAACCGCGATCTGCCATATGACCAGTTTGTCATCCAGCAGATCGCCGGCGATCAGCTTCCCCATCCCACGCAGGATCAGATCGTCGCCACCGGCTTCCTGCGCAATGCCATGCTCAACGAAGAAGGCGGCGTCGAGCCCGAGCAGTTCCGCATGGATGAAATCATCGACCGCATGGACGCCATCGGCAAAAGCATCCTGGGTCTGACAATCCAATGCGCGCAGTGCCATTCCCACAAATTCGATCCGCTCACCCAGGAGGAGTATTACCGGCTGTTTGCCTACCTGAATAATGACAACGAAGCGTATCAGGTGGTCTACACGCCCGAGCAGCAATCAGAGGTCGCGGCGCTATCGCGGCAGATGCGCCAGATCGAAGCCGGCTTGAAAAAACAGTCGCCCGATTGGCGCGAGAAGATGAGCCAATGGGAAACGAAAGTGGCCGACGATCAGCCGGCGTGGACAGTGCTGGAGCTCGAGCACACCGCCGACAACGACACGTATTTCTTTCGCCAAAAAGATGGCTCGGTGCTCGCGCAGGGGTATGCGACGACGCAATTCACCGAGGTGTTCCGCGCCAAGACGAGCGTGCAAAACATCAGTGCCGTGCGCTTCGAGTTGTTGACCGACCCGAACCTCCCGGCCGGCGGCCCGGGGCGCTCGATCAAGGGCGGCTGCGCGATCAGCGAATTCTGGGTGGAGGCGGCGTCGGCTGCAACTCCCGGCAAAAAAACAAAACTGAAATTCGTCAGCGCGACCTCCGATTACGAGCAGCCGACCCGCGATCTGGAGAAGATGTTCGACAATCGCTCCGGCAAAAAGCGCACGACCGGCCCCGCATCGTTCGCGATCGATGGAAACGATGATACCGCCTGGGGAATCGACGCAGGCCCCGGTCGGCGCAATCAGGATCGCAAGGCCGTCTTCACCTTCGACAAGCCGCTCGATCTGCACGGCGACATCATCCTCACGCTCCACATTCGCGAAAATCATGGCGGCTGGAACAGCGACGACAACCAAAACAACAACCCCGGCCGTTTCCGTATCTCCGTAACCGACGCGGCTGGGAAGGTAGCCGCCGATCCGCTGCCCCGGCGAGTGCGCGAGATCCTCCATATCCCGGCCGATCAACGCACGCCCGCTCAGAGCAATGAGGAATTCAGCTTGTGGCGGACCACGGTGCCGGACTGGAAGGAAGCCAACGAGAAGACCGAATCGCTCTGGCGGCAATGGCCCGAGGGGGCGACGACGCAAACGCTGATCGCGCGCGACACGCCGCGTGAAACGCACATCCTGAGCCGGGGCGATTGGCTCAAGCCCCTGGCGCGTGTCACGCCAGGCGTGCCGGCGTTTCTTCATCCTCTGCCGGCCGATGCCCCGCCCACCCGGCTCACGCTCGCCCGCTGGCTGGTCGATCGTAAATCCCCCACCACCGCGCGGGTCTTCGTGAATCGGGTTTGGCAGGAGTATTTCGGCACCGGCATCGTGGCCACGTCCGAGGATTTTGGCATGCAGGGGGAATTGCCAAGCCATCGGCGACTGCTCGATTGGCTGGCATGCGAGTTCATGGAGCCGCGCGAAACGGGCGGGGGGAACGCAAATTCAGGCGGCGCCGGCGCCGCAGGCGCGCCGGCGCCCTGGAGCATCAAGCACATTCAGCGGCTGATCGTGACCTCATCCACCTATCGCCAAAGCAGCACGGTGAACACGCAACTTCTGGCCGAGGATCCGCACAATCGGCTGCTGGCGCGCGGCCCGCGCCAGCGCGTGGAGGGGGAGATCGTGCATGACATCGCGCTGGCCGCCAGTGGATTGCTGGACGACAAGATGGGCGGCCCCCCGGTCATGCCGCCGGCCCCGGCGTTTTTGTTCGTTCCCCCGGCCAGTTACGGGTCGTTTCCGTGGATCGATGCCGCCGCGCCCGAAAAATACCGCCGCGCGGTCTACACTTTCCGCCGGCGCTCCACGCCGTTTCCGATGCTGCAAACCTTCGACGTTCCCAACGGCGAATCCTCCTGCGTCTGCCGATTGCGCACCAACTCTCCCCTGCAAGCCCTCGTATCGCTCAACGAGCCGATGTTCGTCGAATGCGCCCAAGCGCTGGCCCGCCGGACGCTGGAGCATGGCGGGACCAGCGACGGGCAGCGCATCACCTACGCCTTCCGCCGGGTGGTCGCCCGAAGCCCCAGCGAAGCGGAGAGCAAGGCGCTTCTCGAATTGCTGCAAAAATCGCGGGATCACTTCGCGCAGGGATGGGCCAACCCCAGCGAGGTAGCCACCGGCAAACCCGACGCGCTCGCGAGCCTTCCCGCCGGCGCTACGCCCACGCAGTTGGGGGCTTGGACCGTCGTCAGCCGTGTGCTGTTGAATCTGGATGAGGCGATCACCAAGGAATGAGAAATCGATGAATTATCAAGAGCAACTGGCCTTGGAATATCGCAAACTCCTCACCCGCCGCTGGTTCTTCAAGCAATGTGGCGTAGGGCTGGGCGCCATCGCGCTCGCGGATTTGCTGGGCGCAATGCCCAGCGCCGCGCAGGGCGCCGTCGCCCTCAATCCGCTGGCCGCCAAGCGCCCGCCGTTTCCCGCCAAGGCCAAGCGCGTGATCTATCTGTTCATGGCCGGCGGCCCCAGTCATCTCGAGTTGTTCGACAACAAGCCGGAGTTGGCCAAGTGGGACGGAAAGCTTCCACCGGCGGATTTGCTCAAGGGGTATCACACCGCGTTCATCAATCCCAATTCCACGCTGCTTGGCCCCAAATTCAAATTCGCCCGCCATGGCCAGTGCGGCACCGAGTTGTCGGAGCTCCTGCCGCACCTGAGCGCCTGCGTGGATGACATCGCCATCATCAAATCCATGCACGGCGAAGCCTTCAATCACGCCCCGGCGCAAATCCTCATGAACACCGGCAGCTCGCAATTCAGCCGGCCCAGCATGGGCTCGTGGGTGACGTACGGCCTGGGAAGCGAGAACAGTGAGCTTCCCGCGTTCATCGTCTTTTCCACCGGCAGCAAAGGCCCCAGCGGCGGCGCGTCCAATTGGGGCGCGGGCTTCCTTCCCAGCGTGCATCAGGGCGTGGTCTTCCGAAACAGCGGCGATCCAGTGCTGTATCTATCCAATCCGCCGGGCGTCGATCGGCAGATTCAGCGCGACTCGCTGGACACGATCCGCGCGCTCAACGAGCAGCATCTGGCCGCCTCGGGCGATCCGGAAATCGCCACGCGCATCAACTCATTCGAGATGGCGTACCGCATGCAATCCAGCGCGCCCGAATTGATGGACCTGGCCCAGGAGCCGGCTTCTGTTTTGGAAATGTACGGCGCCGAGCCCGGCAAGGCGTCTTTTGCAAACAGTTGCCTGCTGGCCCGCCGGATGATCGAGCGCGGCGTGCGCTACGTGCAGCTCTTCCACGAGGCCTGGGACCAGCACGGCAATCTCGTGGTCGACCTCAAGAAAAACTGCCACAACACCGACCGCGCCTCCGCCGCCCTCGTGAAAGATCTCAAACAGCGCGGTTTGCTAGAGGACACGCTGATCATCTGGGGCGGCGAGTTCGGCCGCACGCCGATGGTGCAGGGCGGCAACGATGGCCGCGATCATCATCCGAACTGCTTCAGTTATTGGCTCGCCGGCGGCGGCGTCAAGCCGGGCATTACGCTTGGCGAGAGCGACGAACTGGGCTTCAACGCCGCGGTTGACAAAGTCCACATCCACGACCTTCACGCCACCCTCCTGCGCCTCCTGGGCTTCGATCACACCAGGCTCACCTACCGCTCCCAGGGCCGCGACTTCCGGCTGACGGATGTCTCGGGAAATGTCGTGACTAAGCTCTTGGCATGAGGAAGCCTCCAAAAAATCGAGTACTTCAGCCCGGCGCGGGCCTTTGCCGCAACCCAGGCGGATTTGCGCAGAGAAGGGGAGGCGCGAAGACACAGAGTAGTATCAAGGCGATCCCGCGCGTGCAGGGGGCTGAGTTTGGCAATATTGTAATTCTCAACTGCCGCGCCGTCGGCACGGGCGGGACGCCCGTGATACGTGACGGGCGGTCCGCGCACGGCCAAAGTGTCAATGCCGTGCCTTTGCGCCTTTGGGCCTTTGCGCCTTTGGTTCTTTGTGCCTCTGCGCAAATCCTCCCGTCGCAATGAGAAATGCGTGGCCCTTAATATCTCCTCGCATCGCCCTGGAGGGCGAACATGCGGAATAATTCGACGGCTTCTTCGCGGAGGAAATGCCCGGTGATTTGCACGGGGGTGTTTCCCAGGCGCTTTATTTGCTCGTTGCTGATGGGTAGCTCGCTGAACCCCGCTGCACGCGCATCGTCGATTGCCGCGCCGTAGACGATGCGGTCGCATTTGGCCCAGTGGCATGCCGCGAAGCACATCGGGCATGGCTCGCAGGTTGAATAAATGGTGCATCCGGCCAGGCTCACCGATTTAAGCACCGCGCAGGCCCGGCGGATGGCGGCTACCTCCGCGTGAGCGGTGATGTCCGTCGTCGCCCACACCATGTTATGCTCGCAGGCGATCAATTCGCCGGCCCGCGCGATCGCCGCCCCAAACGGCGTCTGGGCGGCGGCCATGCCTTCGCGGGCCTTGCCAATTGCCATTCGCATGAATTGTTCATCAGACATGGAGTCGTGTGGTGAGAATGGAGTGCTGAGTGCTGAGAATTGAGCGCTGAGTGGTCAACGTGGTCTCCGACGATGATTGAAGCGTACACGCCGGATGGCGCCCTCCGATAATCGAATGTTCATCCGAAGTTTGTTTGCCCGCCATCGGGTTGCGCCGGGGGGGGTTGCGGCGGCGGGGGCATCACGGTTCGACCGAAACGCTGTTCATGTTGTTGCAGCGATTGATTGAGCGTATCCAGAAGGCGCGGCATCTGCGACGCGGCCAGATATGCCCGGCACGAAACCGAAGCCGTCGGATAGAATCCGGTGATGAAGTCCACCACGAATTCCGCGGGGGCGTGCGCGATCAAAAATGCGTTGGCGTACATGCCGCTGAGCAGCTCGTCGGGCAGCTTGAAATGCTCGTAAAGCTCCTGGATCGACGGCCTGTTTTGCTGCGGAGGCTTCGGCAGGGGCGGCGGGGGGCCGAAGTTCTTGGTGTACATCCCCAGGTTTTCCCGGAGGCTGGAAACCAAGCCGTGCATGGTCAGCGGCGAAAGAATCACTCGCGCCACGATGTGCGGCGGGCGGCCCAGATTCTGCAGGAAATCCACCACGAACTCCCCGGGCCCATCCTGCACCAATACGCCGGTGCTGAACACGCCGCCCTTTACCCGTTCGGGCACGCGCGCGGCGATGGGGCTGTGGCTGAATTTTTCAGTGAACGTCCCCTCCCCGCCCGCCGGCGGCTTGGGCGGCTCTTCCCCTCCCGGTATTCCGCTGTTTTCAATGTCTGGCATGGTACTCCCGTCGATTTCTAAGGTTGGCGCAAGTCGCGCATCCTACAAAAAACCCGGCAAGGGGCAAGCCGCCATGCCGCGATCTGCGGACGCGGTGTGGCATTCATGGGCAGGCTGCCCATGCCACAAAAAATCGCCGCACCCCGAGCAATCCGACACAGAGCCGATACGAAAAGGACCGGCCAAATAAAAAAGGCGGCAGCCGCACTTCATAATTTGCGACTGCCGTCTCTTGTCTTAAAAGCGCCGCCGCCTGTGGTAGACGGCGACGCGCTTTTTCGGGGCATATTAAAATTGACGAGCCGGTTCCCGGTACATCCCGGCGATGGGATTATTCACCTTCCCCTGATCGGCAGGATTCTCAGCGGCTCCGCCCATATATTCGTGGGCCAGCTTGCCGGCGTCGTGTGTGACGCCGCGAACGCGGTTGGCAATGTGACGGCCAGTCCGGTGCATCGTCCGGCCAGTTTGGCGGACGGCACTGGCGGTTTTGTCGGCCATCCATGTGCGGCGGGACCGGCCGCGTTGGGGGTCGAGGAAGTACATCATTCCGATGCCAACGACGCCGCAGCCGATTGCGGTCGAAACGACCGTGCCGGTGCCGTGGCCTTCGTCTTCGTCGTTCCACCAGGCTTTCGCATGGGTGCCGGCGCTATTGGCGCGGCGGTGAAGCCATTTGCCCCAACCCTTGGCCTGGCCCCGCACATCGTGACCCGTGTCTTTGGCTTGATGCGTCAGCGATCCGCCCCAGTGCCCGATTTGGCCACCGAGGTTTTTGGCTCGATCCCAGAGGCGACCGCCGAAATCTCTAAGATGAGAGCCATGTTCCTGGAGGTCATCGCCCAGGTCAGACGCATGGTCAGAAGCATGATGGGCGTAATCATACGCCGAATCGCGCGCGTCCGCGAAAGCATCTCTGGCGGCTCCCCACCATTTCCAGCCGGTCTTGCCGGCGCGGCCGGAGGCACGATGGGCGGCCTTTGAGCCGCCCCGGACATACCCGGATGCGCGGTCGGTGAGATCGGATGCGATATCATGGGCCTGATCGGCCAGGCTTTGGGTATATTCACTGGCGGAGTGACCCATATCGCCGGCATGGGCGGCGAGTTTTTGCGCGTGCCGGGAGATGCGCTGGGCATGATCGGTCACATGGTCCCAGCCATCGGCGAGGGTGTCGCGGGTACTTTCGTAGGCGTCCCCGGCGGCTGCCGCCACCCGGCGCCGGCGTTTCTCGCCAGCCTCGGGATCCATTAGGTACATTGCCGCCGCTCCCAAGAGCGCTCCGCCGAGCAGGCAAAGGGTGTCTTCAGTTGATCGATGTCTCATTTCGTTCTCCTTTTTGACCGCTTGGCAACTCCAGCGTTTCCAGCCGCCCCAGCGATTTGGCGACCTGACTATACGGGGATGCAAACAAGGTGCCGGGAAGCGAACGGGAGCGCCGGAAGGGCGTAATCTTCGCTGTCAATTTCGAGGTTCGTAATCGCGCGAATGTGATATTGAACGCGCTAAAATGCGCCATTGGACGCGCCCCGCGAGCGGGGACGGCTAAGCGGCAAGGGAGTGCTACGCACACAAAGAAGATATGAAGGTGGGATCACCAAAGCGCGTCGCCCCAAGGGCTGTCGCCTCGGGAGGAACACCCGAGATGTCGTTAAACATGCTTTGGGGGGATGACTTCAAAGCCCTTCAGTTTTTCCGAGACCCTGTGCCTATTCTCCAATCGCCAGAGCAGCAGCGGGCGCAGAACCATGATGGTGGAAAGATAGATGCAGCCGGTGCCCAGGGCCATGACCAGGCCCAGGCTTTTTAGCCCGCGATGGTTGGCGATTGCCCAGAAGAACCCGAAGCTGCTGGAGGTGATATAGGCGCACAGGAGCAAGGCGCGGTCAGCCACATCCCAGAACCGCCAGGCCCGGCGCGGGTCTCGAAGGGTTTCGCGGTAGCGGTGAATCATGAACACGCCATATTCATGGCCCGCGCCGATGAGGATCGGCAACCCGAAGAAATTGGCGAAGTTCCAACTGACATTGAAGTACCCCATCAGCTCGATCAACACCGGCAGCCCAGTTGCCAGCACGCTGATCGCCAGCAGCGTATGCCGCACGTTCCTCAGATCGATCAGCACGAGAATCGCTATGAGCGAGAGCGCGTAAATGGTGGCCTTAATGAACGATTTTCGCACTTCGCGGGTGGTGTAATAAATGTCGGATGCGATTCCAGTGACGCGCGGATGGTTCGGCACCTTCGCAACCGCGTCATTCACCTGATTTACAAACTCGCCCAGGGCATCGCGCTCCCACAAGTCTTTTTTAGGGTCGATATAAAGTGCGTAAAAGCCGTCGCTGCTGACATAATGGCTGCGGAGTTCGGCGGGCACTTTTTCAAGATTCAGCGGGTGCGGCTGGAATCCCGCGAGAGCAGCCTGAAGCTCGCCGATGAAGGCATCCTGCCACGCGCCCAGCCGCGCGGCCGCGCCCGGCGATGGAGATTGACTTGCCATCCCGGCGAACGCGCGCAGCGCGAGAATGGCTTTTGTCCGATCATTGCGGTCTTGCGAAAATGCCGCCGGCGGCAGGGCGGCGAGCGTGGCGGCCAACGCGCTGGCTCGTGAGGACAAGTCCGGCAACTCGCCAGCTCTGATCGGCGGCGGCGGGGACCAGGCGATCCTCGGCAACTCGTTTTCGTGGGCATGCAGCCATTGGTAATTGTCGTGCGCATCCAGAATGCTCTGGGTTCCCGCGACCGTCGGCAGGTTCCGCACGGCATCGCGCACTTTCGCCAGCATCCCCGGATCCTTCGACAGCACCACCGCCGACCACGTTTGCAACTTGCGGATCAACTTCGTCGATTCAAGGTTGGGCGCCTGCAGGTTCAGAAGGTTGGGATCGAAATGGGTGCGGGTAGCCCAGGGAGAAAAGATGGCGATCAGCGCCACCCATGCCGCCGGCAGAAGCAATCGCTTGGGGCCCATTGGGCGGGGCGGCGTGCCGGTTGGGCGCCGGGCGATGTCCACGGACAACTTCGCGGGGAAAATCGTCAGCAGGGCGGGCAGCACGGTATAGCCGGCCAGGAGGCACAGGAGCAATCCGCCGCCGGCGATGATCCCAAGTTCCGCCGCGCCGCGGAAGTTGGTGAGCATGGAAACCAGAAACGCGCCGGCGGCCCCGAAGCAGGCGGTATTGATGGGCGCGGAAACGTAGCGGAACACCCGCGCCCAGATCGCCTTGGGCCGGGCATGCCGGCGGGCCTCGGCGCGGTAGCGCACGAGGATCTGCACCAGGTAATCCATCCCGATGCCGATCAGCGCGATCAGGAAAACGATCGATAGCAAATTCAATTCGCCAACGCTTATCGTGGCCCAGCCGAACGTCCAGCCGATGCCCACGCCCAGCGCCAGTTCCGCCGCCAGGGCCAGCCACAGCGAGCGGAGCATCACCACCAGGCCGATGAAGACCACGACGGCGGCGATGATCTCGGCAATTGTGGAATCGCGGTCGGTGCTGGCCATCTCGTCGGCATCGAGGGCGGGGCGGCCGGTCGTGCCGATGTTGAATTCGGGGAAGTCTTTAGCCGCCGCGTTCACGGCCTTGCGGATCGCCTCCACCGGCTCGACGGTCGCGCTCAGCGAGTGGTAGTCCACATGCGGATAAATGCGGACCAGAAGTAGGTGGTTGGATTTGCTTTTATCGGTTTGATCCAGATCGTAATAATAACCCAGATCGCCGGGATCAGTCGCGCCCAGTTGGGCTAGATCCGGCACATTGACGCCGACCTTCACCGGCTCATTTGGATGCGAAAGCGTTCTCGTCCAGCTATCGGCGATCTGCCGGGCGAGGGCGGTGGTGCCCGGGTCAATCTTCTGCCGGGTTTGTACGTCAAGATTGAGCGCACTTAGAAACCGCTCGGGGCGCGTGCGGCCCAGGGCAAATCCGGAAACGGCGCCGCTGATTCCCGCGCCCGGCAGGTTCTCGCCCCAAATCCGCGCCAGTTGGCCAAATTGGATAATGTCGGCAAAATCCTGCCGCAGCCGATCGGCAGGCTCGAAGAGCATTGCCTGCCTCCCCAGCTTGTCGAGCGGCACCCGCTCATCGACGGATTCGACATATTTTTTGGGAACCGTCTGTCGCACGCTTTTGGCGATTGCATCGGCGGCCCCCGTCCATCGTCGCAGCGCCGGCGATTGCCCGGGCTTGGGTTCGATCACCACGTACAACGCATCGTTCTCCGGGAACAGCCGATCAAACTCGATGAAGTCGGCAAAGAACTGAACCTTTTGCGAGAACAGTTTGTCCTGGTCGCTGGAGATGTTGAGCCAGCGCATCGCCGACAGCCCGCTGGCCGCCAATAAAATCAGCGCGACGAACAAGGCGATCCACGGATGGCCCACGACGTTCAAAACGCCAAGCAGAATGCGCCGCTCGACAAAGTGAGACTTTCGGTGCCGCTGAAGGATGGGCCGCATCGGGAGAGGGGGTTAGGGAAGAAAGTGCTGAGATTTGAGTGCTGAGAATATGGGGCGCGGGTTGTCAGTTGTCAGCTGTGAAGAAGGGGACATCGGAATTTACCACGAAGCATATTTTTCACAATCGCTCGTCTTGCCGATTCTCAGCACACAACTCTCAGCACTTCCTCCTCACGCTCGGATTGTTCGTTTCGCCAATCCCGTTACAGTTTCCCAGGCGGCGCCGGGGAAGCGGGTGGTGTCGGTGAGGACTTCTTCCATCGCCCCCAAAAACCAATCCATGTCTTCTTTCGTGACGGTCATGGGCGGCAAAAACTTGATGACTTCCGTGTGAAAGCCGGCGACCTGCGTGAGGATGCGGTGCTTTTGGAGCAGGGGGATGATGACCATCTGGCCGAAGACGCCGAAGTTGAGCTTGTGGAGCATGTCCCAGGCCATCTTGAGTTTGAAGTTTTCGCGGGGGCGGGCGAAGTCGATGCCGAACATCAGGCCCTTGCCGCGCACTTGCGAAACGAACGGGCAGATTTTTGAGATTTCCTTGAGCCGATGGATGGCGTATTCGCCAATTTCAGCGGCGTTTTCAACCAGCCTGTCCTCCTCGATCACATACAAACTGGCCAAAGCGGCGGCCATGGCCAAATCATTCTGCCCGAACGTATTTGAATGCACGACGCACCGTTCCATCGAGTCGAATACGCAATCCATGATACGCGGCCGGGTGATGACCGCGCCCACCGGCACAAACCCACCGGACAGCGCCTTGGCCACGCAAACGATGTCCGGCTCGACATCGGCAAAATGCTGGTAGGCGAACCATTTGCCGGTTCGTCCCAGGCCGCATTGCACTTCGTCGCAGATCAGCAGCGTTCCATATTTTCGGCAAAGGCGCTGTGCATCGGCCAAATATCCATCCGCGACCACCTCGCAGGTTTTTCCCTGCACCGGCTCGATGATAAATGCCGCCGCCCTTTTGTTGGAGAGCGCTTTTTCCAAGCCTTCCAGATCATTGAAGGGAACCATCTCGGTGCCGGGCATCAATTCGCCGAAGCGCGATTTGAAATAGCTGGAGCCGTTGATGGCCAACGAGCCGGTGGTCAGGCCGTGGAATCCGTGATCGCAGTAAACGATGTTGGATCGGCCCGTGGCGCAGCGGGCGAATTTGATGGCCGTCTCGATGGTTTCGGTGCCGCTGTTGCAGAAAAAGACGCGTGAAAGATTATCGGACGTGTGCTTCGTGAGCATCTCGGCAACCAGGCCGCTAAGCAGGCTGCAATCCATGCGCACGAGATTCGGCAGATCTCGTTCGAGCAACTGCTGGAGGATCGCCTTCACCTTGGGATGATTGCGGCCAAGGGCGAACACGCCCCAGCCGGTAAGCAAATCGAGATATTTGTTGCCCTCTTTGTCCCAGAGGTACGCCCCTTCGCCGCGCACGTAGCCCTTGTCAAAGCCGATGGTGCGCAGCATCTTCACGAACGCGGGATTTATGTGCTCGAGGTGCAGGTCATATTCCCGTCCTCGGTGCTGTTCGAGCCACGCAAAAAAGTCGGTGTGCATCTCTAGACCCTGTCCAGCCGTCAATGTTTCTCCATCCGTCATAATCGGAAGAGGATTATACCGATAACCATCGGCGTTTGCTCGCCTGCGGCTGCTGTGGTAGTTTTAGGCTGCAACGCGATACAAAGGAAGACAACCACGGAGACACTGGGGCACGGAGGCGCGTTCGAGGCGATGCGCCACTTTGCAAAGAAAGAAACTCAATGATTGATTTCTTTTAAGATCGAGGGAGTCGGGCGGTTCAGTCGAAGGCGCCTCCGTGTTTCCGTGTCTCCGTGGTTAATCCGGGTTTTGGCCGAAGATTGAAATGCACACAGCCACGCTCGAACATCCTGCCCGGCCACTTTCCGGCGGCCCTATCCGCAGGTCGCTTGATGGCGCACGCGCGATCGAACACGATCGCGCCGCGCACAACTCTCTGCTCCGCGCCAAGGAAGCGCTGCTGAAACTCCAAAAACCCGAAGGCTACTGGGTTGGCGAGTTGCAGGGCGACAGCATCCTCGAATCCGAATACATCCTGCTGATGTGGATACTGGGCATGGAAGCCGACACGCATCTGCCCAAAATCACCAATTATCTGCGCACCCTGCAAAACGAAGACGGCGGCTGGAGCCTGTTCCCCGGCGGGCCCGCCGACTTGTCGGGAACCGTGAAAGGGTACTTCGCCCTCAAGCTCATGGGCGAAGATCCCCGCGCCGCGCACATGGCCCGCGCCCGAGTGCTGATCCTCAAACTCGGCGGCGCGGAAAAATGCAACACCTTCACCAAGTTTTATTTCGCGTGCCTGGGCCAGATCAGCTTCGATTCCTGCCCGGCGATTCCGCCGGAGATCGTTTTTCTGCCCAAGTGGTTTTACTTCAATCTCTATAACGTGTCGGCGTGGACGCGCACGATGATCCTGCCGCTGGGCATCGTCACCACGCTCCGGCCCGTGCGCAAGCTGCCTCGCAAAAAGGGCATCGCCGAGCTGTACATCAATCACGAGGCGGCCAACCGCCTGGGTGAACCGGCTGCGGGACTTCCGGCCAACTGGCGCGAATTGTTCCTCAAGATCGACGGCCTACTCAAGCTATACAACGAATCGCCCGTTCACCGCCTGCGCGACAAAGCCCTCAAGGCCGCCGAGAAATGGATGGTCGAGCACCTGGAAGGATGCGACGGCCTGGGCGCGATCTTCCCGCCAATGGTCTACATCCTGATCGTTTTCCGATTGCTGGGCTATGCCGATTCGCATCCGCTGGTTCAGAAAGCGCACAAGGATTTGCGTGATCTGTTCCTTGATGGCCCCGGCGAAGACATGATCCGCGTGCAGCCGTGCCATTCGCCGGTCTGGGATACGGGGCTTGCCCTGCACGCGCTGGCGGAGGCGGGCGTGTCGCCGGATTCAGACGTCGCCCGCCGCGCCGGGCAATGGCTGATCGGGAAGGAATGCAAGGTCGCCAGCGACTGGAAGCTCAAATGCCCGGATGGGCCGGAATTTGGCGGGTGGTTCTTCGAGTTTAACAACGCGCATTATCCCGATGTGGACGACACCGCCGCCGTCGCCATGGCCCTCAAGCGGGCCGGCGGGGAAGCCGCCCGCGAGCCGATCGCGCGCGGGTTGCAGTTTCTGCTGGCATTCCAAAACGCCGATGGCGGATGGGCGGCCTTCGATCACACGACGGATCGGCCGCTCCTGGAGAAAATCCCCTTTGCCGACCACAACGCGATGCAGGATCCCTCCTGTCCCGACATCGCCGGCCGCGTGCTCGAATGCCTGGGCCACAACGGCTTCACCGCCGAGCACCCGGCGGTCGTTCGCGCCGTCCGTTACATCCGCGGCCAACAAGACGCCGACGGCGGATGGTGGGGACGATGGGGCGTCAATTATGTTTACGGGACCTGGCAGGTGCTCACGGGGCTGCGTGCCGTGAAAGCCGACATGAATCAGCCGTGGATTTTGCGCGCTGCGGATTGGCTCAAGAGCGTGCAGAAGGAAGATGGCAGTTTCGGCGAAACCGCGCAAAGCTACCAAGACCCCTCACTCAAAGGCCGCGGTCCCAGCACCGCCTCGCAAACCGCCTGGGGCGCCATGGGCCTGATGGCCGCCGTCGGCCCGCATGACTCGGCAGTCGAACGCGCCATCCAATGGCTCATCGACACCCAGGGCGCCGACGGCAATTGGGAGGAAAAATGGTTCACCGGCACCGGCTTCCCCCGCGTGTTCTACCTCAAGTACCACATGTACCGCCTGTATTTCCCGCTGACGGCGCTGGCGCGGTTTGAGCGGATGAAGGGGACATGATTTCAGACGCGTCGCGGTTTTTGTGGCCAGAGCAACTTGGCCCGGGGCACTGCGCGGGCTACACTTGTATGGGAGGATGGATCCAGCTACCGAGGTTTCGATATGGCACTCGAACAGGAACAACAAACCTACGCCCAGGAATTACCTCATTTGATCGAATCAGCCGGGAAGTTCGTTTTGATTCACGGCAACCTTATCGCGGGAACGTACGATACTTACCAGGACGCTCTTAAGGTTGGTTATGATCGGTTCGGTTTGACCTCGTTTATGGTAAAGCAGATTGCCGCGGTGGAACGCGTTAGTCGCTTCACGCGAGACATCTCAGTATGCCGCACCTGACATTGCCCCTCTCGCCTGTGGGATGTGCCCTTGAGGTTTACATAGGAATAAGCGAGCCTCGGCGCGCGGTCCTTTTGGCCGCCGGGTTGGCAATTCCCAACGTGATTCAGTCCCGGCTGATTCTCGATACGGGAGCGACTACAACTCTGATTGATGAAAGTGTTCTCAAGTCACTGGGCCTCACTCCAACTGGCACAGCACAAATCCTCACGCCGTCTACAGGCGGCACCGCGATCACTTGCCCGATGTACGATGTTTTTCTCGGCATAAATCATCCGAATCATGCCCTCTCTTTAGGCACGATACCCGTAATTGGCAGCGACTTTACCGGCCAAGGTATTCAGGGGTTAGTGGGCTGTGATGTCCTGAAGGGCTGCCTTTTGATTTATGATGGGGTTTCCGCAACGTTCACCCTTGCATTCTGATCATTCGATTCCAAGACATCGCTTTTAATGACGTCCCCCTCCCCATCCTCCGGCATTCCCACCGCCCACGGCACCGCCTACGCCGCCACGCGCGCGCAGATCGAGCAATGCCCCGCCTGGCGGCAGTCGTTCGCAGCCAGCCGCAAGGATTGGCGATACTATCAGATCGTCGAAGACACTATTCGCCAGGGGTTCGATTACCGCTATTTCGTGCTGGAAGACATGGCGGGGAGCGTGCGGGCGATTCAGCCGTTTTTTCTGCTCGATCAGGATCTGCTGCAAGGCGCGGGGCCGCGGGCGCGGAAATTCGCGGCGCGAATCCGCCGGCTGTTTCCTAAAGCGCTGACCATCCGCACGCTGATGGTGGGATGTGCGGCGGGCGAGGGGCATCTGGATCGCAAATCCGATGAACAAGCCGACTGGATCGCGGCGTGCCTGCATGAGACGCTGATTAAATACGCCCGGCGGATCAAGGCGCGGATGGTCGTGCTTAAGGAGTTTCCATCTGCCTACCGAAAGCCGCTGGCCTGCTTCGCAAGCAATGGGTACACGCGCGTGCCAAGCCTGCCGTTCACCCGGCTGAGCATCGACTACAAAAACTTCGATGACTACATGACCCGCGCGCTGAGCAAGGCGACGCGAAAGGATTTGCGCCGCAAATTCCGCGATGCCGCCGAGTCTGATCCGATTGAGTTGCAGGTGGTTGAGGATGTGACGCCTTTCATCGCCGAGGTTTATCCGCTCTATCTGAACGTGTATCAGAAATCGCCGTTGCAGTTCGAGAAGCTCACCGAGGACTTTCTGTGCCGGCTCGGACAGGAGATGCCCGACCGCGCGCGGTTTTTTATCTGGCGGCAAAAAGGCCGCGCAGTCGCGTTTAGCGTCTGCCTTTTGCAGGGCGATGCGATTTATGATGAGTATTTGGGCTTGGATTATTCGGTCGCGCTGGATTTGCATCTGTATTTCTACACGCTGCGCGACATCGTGGAATGGGCGATCAGGAACGGCTGTAAGTGGTATTGCAGCAGCGCGCTGAATTACGATCCCAAGCGCCGGCTCAAGTGCGAGCTGATGCCGTTGGATTTGTATGTCGCCCATATCTGGCCGCCGGCCAACGTCGTGCTTCGGCGGTTGTTGCCTCTGCTGGAGCCGACGCGCAACGACAAAACGCTTCGCGAGTTTCCGAATTTCGGGGATATCTGGGGGAACGCGTGAGCGCCGTGCCGCCCGGCCCGGCGGGAAATGCGCTTTCATCCGACTCGGCGGCATCACGTCGAAAGTCGGCGGCGATTGCCTTCATATTGAACCCGTATGTGTTGATCCTGGTCGGCGCCTTGCTCACCACCGCGGGCGAAGTACTGCTCGCAAAAGGCTCGAAGCTCGCGGGGTCCGCGCACTTCGTCGGGATTCTCAACTGGCTGGGCCCACTGGCGTTTGGCTGGACTTGGATCGGGATCGCCAGCTATATCGTGAGCCTGCTTAGCTGGCTTTATGTTCTTCGCTTCATCCCGCTAAGTATCGCATTTCCGCTGATTAACGTGGTGCATGTTTTGGTGCCGGTCGGGGCGCACATATTCCTGAACGAAACGGTGCCGCCGCGCCTTTGGGCGGGCGTGGGGTTGATATTTATTGGGGCGTTGGTGATTGCCCGGCCCCTGATGAAAGTGGAGCACAAGCTGTGACGCGGCGCGTTATTTTCCTGGCCATCCTCTGCCAGCTCTTTCTGGTGGCCGGTCAAATCTTCCTCAAGCGCGGCATGCGCCAAACGCCCGCGCCCCAGCCGCGCCGGCGCGTCGCCCGCGATCTGGCGCTGGGCATCGCCTTGCAGGCGGTCTGGTTCTTTATCTGGATCAACCTGCTGGAACGCGAAGACCTCAGCCGCATCTTCCCCTTCGAGGGCCTCAATCCGGTGCTGCTGGTGGTTGTCGCGTGGCTTGTGCTCAAGGAGCGGGTTTCCATCCACACGGCCCTGGGCGTGCTGCTGATCTGCGGGGGAATCTTTTTGGCGTCTGGAAGTTGACCACCGAATTGTAAGACGGACACAGAGGACTGCCACGAATGGCCACGAATGGGCACGAATAATTTTCTTCATTCGTGTGCATTCGTGCCCATTCGTGGCTCCCTCTTTCTTTCGGTTGCGGTCTCGCTTTCGGATTGCCTGCGGCGCCATCGAATTCGAGACGTCCGCGGTTATCTCAACAGCGCGGCCCAGATTTTCTCCAGCGACGCGAGATTGACGCGGCCTGCTTCCGCGCGATCGGGCAACCCAAGCTTCGGATGATCCCACCTCCCGGCCATTCGCTGAATAACCCCCGTATACACCGGCGGCGAATAGGCGCCGCACACATCGCCGCCCACCACATTCGCCCGCGCCCAAAGCCGGCTCACCGCCCACGCCGCGTCGTCGGCGGTGAATAAACCGTTCTCCCAGTTTGTCACCGCCTGGTCCGCCGACAGGCAATCCATATCGACGGTGACGTACACCGGCTTCCCCGCCAGCCCCGCCGCGAACGCTTCGAACCGCTGTCGCCAGTTTTCCCGCGTCATGCAGTTAAACCGCTTTCGCACCGCCTCGGGCTGGCGCTGCGCCCAGGCATGAACTTCCAGCGTCCCATCGCGCAGTGCCCGTCGATCCGCGAACAGATACGACGGCATTTGCAGCTCGAAATTCCCGCACCCCCAGACGCTCACGCGTTCCACGCGGCCTGTCCGCAGCGCCCGCGCCGCCCATCCGCCGCACGACCAGTACGGCGGCCGGATGTCCCAATCGGGATGATTGTCGAAGGAGACCAGCGTGAAGGGAGCCTGTCTCACCCGCCGGATCAGCACACCGCACAGATGATGAAAGTCGCCGGACCCGTACAGGATGAAATCGGCCAGGCCTGGCTCAATTTCACGATAAAAAGCCTCGACATCGCGCCGCCGCGCGATGTATCGAAGCCGCGGCCCCCAGGCGCGCAAATCCAGCGATGCAAGCCCCATTGCATTCTGCGGCCACGCATCATCAAGGTTGAGGTGTACCGCGCTGGGCATCGTTGGAGTCCCGGTTACTGCCGTCGCCGAGTTCAATGCCGGCACCGCAGTTCGCGCATGATGCGGTCGGTCTCCCGATACGCCTCCTCGACCCACTGCACGATGCGATCGGGCTCGGGCGAGTATTCGAGTTCAATGCTCACGGTGCGATCAAATCCCGTGTCGCGCACCGCCCGCAGGTAATCGATGATCGGCGTGACGCCGCGACCGGGAGGAAGGTCGCCATGCGTTTTGCCGTTGCAGTCAGAGACATGAACATGTGCGATTTTCCCCTTCAGGCGGCCAACTTCCGCCACGGGCGTGCCGACCAGATGCAGGTGTGATATATCACAATTGGCCTGCACCTCGCGCATGCCCACATCGGCAAGAAACCTGAGCATCGTCTCCACGCTGTTCACCAGCGACAGCTTGAACGGCTCAAGTTCGATGGCGATCTCCAGCCCCAGCTCGCGCGCGTGCCGGGCGCACGCCTGGGTATTCTCGACGGCCCATAGCCATTGCGCCGCCGGCGGAATCACCTCCTGCTGCCAGATATATTCGCCAAGCACCAGCAGCAGGTTGTCGGCTTCCAGCTCATAACAAAAATCAAGATATTGCGTCACCCGATCGATGCTAAACCGCTGCACGCTCGGATTGAAGTCGATGAGTCCCACCGCGACGCAGCAGACGCTCTTGATCGGCAATTCCGCCCGCCGGGCGGCGTCCCTAATCAGCTTGCGCTCACGGATGGTCAGGTCGAGCGGGTCGGCTTGGATGTCGATGGTATCAAAGCCAATGCGCTTGGTCTGCTCGATCCCGAATTCCATGCCCCGGCCCGACTGCGCCCATGCCGAATTGATGAGTCCGAGTTTCAATGTCACTCCAAAACTTAAGTTCCGCGAGGCTGACGCGATATGGAAGAGTTTTCGCCGCGGAGACGCAGAGACGCAGAGAAAAAACTCGTGTGCCCGTCCGAATGGAATGATCCCATGTGTTACGGTTCTGGCTATAGCAAACTTGTTAACTCCTCTCTGCGTCTCCGCGGTGAATCTTCTTTGCATTCCGCCATGATCTCCGCAATTTCCACAGCCCGGTGTTCCGCAACCGAGCGATAGCAGGCATCCACCAGCGCCATCGTGAAAAGATTGTCCCGCCCGTTGAGCATGGGCTGGCGGTTTTCCTCCAGGGCGCACAGCAAATCCGCCATCGGCCCGGCAAAGGCATCGGGGAACCAGGCTTCCTCCCAGCGCGGCTTGAACCATTCGCCGGGTTCAAGCGCGGTTGTGAAATCGAGGGTGCTGGGCTCGCGGGCGGGATATTTTGGCCAGCCGAGGGTGCCTCGCGCCAGGCCCTTGGTGCCCTCGACGCGCCAGCGGATGCCGATGTCCGGCTCGGCGCCCTCCAAGGCGGGGCCCGTCCACACATCATCGCAACTGCTCACGCGCATCCCATTTTCATATTCCAGAATGTACAGGCAGATGCCGTCTTCATGGGCGAACTTTGTTGCCGTCCGTGGGTCGGGGCGCACCGAGGCGAAAACCCGCGCCGGGTTCCCAAACCAATATCGGAACGTATCGAGATGATGGATGCTCATGATGCGCAGGGTCACCCAGCCGAGCCGCTGCTGCCAGGGCATCCAGTGGGGGATGGCGCGCATGTCGATGGTCGCCAACACCGGCTCGCCCAGGACGCCGCGATCGAGCAATGTTTTGCAGGCGCGGATGGAGTGGTCGAACCGCATGTTCTGATTGACGGCCAAGGTGATGCCCGCCGATTCACACATTTGCACGATCCGCCGTGCTTGGCGGTAGTCCACGCCCAGTGGCTTTTGCGCCAGGATGCCGCGAATATGCCCCGCGCGCTTCACCGCCTGCTCAATCACCTCGAATTGCACGTCCGGCGGCACCGCGATGTCCAGCACGCGCACGCCCGGATCATCCATCAACTGCCGGTAGTCCTCGTAGACCGCAGGGATATTGTGCCGCCGCGCCACCCCCGCGGCCTTCTCGCGGCTTCGGGCGGCAATCGCCACCGGATTCAGCCCCGACTGCCGATACGCCACCAACTGGCAATCCGCCATGATAAAGCCTGCGCCGATGCAGCCGATGCCGATCGAGCGATCGCGCGGAAGAGGCGGGAAGATATTGAGATCCAAATCCATGGATGCCGTCGTCGAACGACATTATCGTATTATGCTACGCCGTGAACCATCTTCGCTGTGTTTTTCACGCAAAAGGTTATGGGTTCACAAAATAAGGCCTCCTTGACCATGATGATGTTATATCAATCAACCTGGCAAGGAGGCCGTGATGTC
>Ga0075522_10000167_pt1 | contig 43851 bp, 38 predicted proteins | sample NGEPerA_FD_74796 | JGI IMG/M metagenome (GOLD analysis project Ga0075522, IMG submission 74796) | Arctic peat soil microbial communities from the Barrow Environmental Observatory site, Barrow, Alaska, USA - NGEE PermafrostL2-A | ecosystem: Environmental > Terrestrial > Soil > Wetlands > Peat ... | reverse complement strand
CTTCTGCAATCATAGCAAATGCAGACATCTACTCCCCAACAGTATTCGAAAATTATCCTCCTCCCCACCTTTGACCTTTTGCCACCAAACCCCCATATGCGTGAAATGCTCAGTCATCTCTTTTCATGGCTCGAAAGCCGCGTTAACTCTTTCCCGCCCGAAGCCCCATCCATGCCCCCGGCCACCACTTGGGGCTTTATCCGATTTTATGCGCGGCCATTCTTGCCCATCATTGTCGCTGGGCTGCTGTTTTCTGTTGCCATCGCCATCATCGAAGTGCGGGTCTATGCCTTTGTCGGCCGGTTGATTGACCAAATGGGCAAGGCCGATCCAGCAACCTTTTTCGCTGATCATCGCACTGAAATGATTATCTACGCCGCGTTGGCTCTGCTCATCCAACCAGTCTTGGCCGCATTGGGAGACGCGTTTGAAAACCAAGGTCTGCGCGGTTCATTTCCCATGCGCACCCGCTGGCTGGCCCATCGTTATATGCTGCGCCAATCGATGGAATTCTTCCACAATGAATTCGCAGGCCGAGTTTCCACCAAAGTCATGCAGGCCTCTATTGGCGTGCGCGATGTGGTGATGAAGCTCACCCAAGTGATTTCATGGGTTGTGGTTTTTGTGTTCACAGCATTGGCCTCGTTCATCGCCAATGATTGGCGCCTGGCCATCCCGATGGTGGTGTGGATCTCAGCTTATGGCCTCGTGATGCGTCGCTATGTGCCGCTCATGGGGGCGCTGTCAACGAAACAGGCCAATATGCGTTCGGTGGTTACCGGCAGGTTGGTTGATACTTACACCAATATCCCAACCGTCAAACTGTTCGCGCATGCGAGCCGTGAGGATGACTATGCCAAGGAAGGCATGGGCTGGATGCTGCAAAGCGTTTACGACAGCATGCGCGTGGCCACCACAATGAACATCTGGCTCAACACTCTAAATGGTGCCGTGTTAGTGGCAACCGCAGCCATCGCCGTGTGGCTTTGGTCGAAGGCTGCAATCACTGTTGGGGCAATAGCATTTTCGGTGGGTCTCATTTACCGCATGTTGGGCATGGCCCATTGGATGCTGTGGGAGGTGGCTGGGCTGTTTGAAGATTTCGGCACAGTGAAAGATGGTGTTGATGTATTGGCGCGCCGCCACAAAGTTGTGGATGTCGCTGATGCCCCTGCCCTTACGGTCAAGCGCGGCGAGATTTCATTCAGCGATGTTCATTTCAACTATGGCAAAGAAATTGAGAATTCCCGTGAAGTTCTGGCTGGTTTGAAGCTTGTCATCAAGCCCGGCGAAAAAGTGGGCCTTGTCGGCAGATCAGGTGCAGGAAAGTCAACACTCGCCAATTTGTTGCTGCGCTTTTACGATGTGAGCGCTGGCACCATCACTATCGATGGCCAGAACATTGCAGGTGTTGCCCAAGAATCTTTGCGTGCTGCCATTGGCGTGGTCACCCAAGACACTTCGCTCATGCACCGATCAGTGCGAGACAATATCCGCTATGGTAAGCCCGATGCCAGCGAAGCAGAAATCAATGCCGCCGCGGCCCAAGCCCATGCATCAGAATTCATCAGCACGTTGATTGATCCATTCGGACGGCGCGGGCTGGAAGCCCATGTGGGTGAACGCGGCGTGAAACTTTCCGGCGGCCAACGTCAGCGCGTGGCCATCGCCCGGGTGTTGCTAAAAAACGCGCCAATTTTGATTTTGGATGAGGCCACTTCCGCTTTAGATTCAGAAGTTGAGGCTGCCATCCAAGAAAACCTCAACACCTTGATGCAAGGCAAAACCGTTATTGCTGTGGCGCACCGCCTAAGCACCATCGCCGCCATGGATCGTCTTGTGGTGATGGATAAAGGCCGCATCGTTGAAGAAGGTACCCATGCTCAACTCGTCAACAAGCGTGGCGGAATTTATGCCGCTCTTTGGGCCAGACAATCCGGTGGTTTCCTTATTCCGGAAGACATTAAAGCCAAGGCAGCAGAATGAAAAACGCGGTCGCTGCCATTGTCATCGGCGCAGGGCCGGCCGGCCTCGCAGCAGCCAAATGCCTTAAGGATATAGGTGTTGATCCAGTCATTGTTGAAATGGAGCAGAATGTTGGTGCTGTTTGGCGTAAACATTATGACCGCTTACATTTGCACACCCCGCGCGACCTTTCGGCCCTGCCCGGCCTTGCCATTCCGCGCGCCGCAGGTAGCTATCCTACACGCGAAGACGTTGTAACTTATTTTGACTCATATGCTGCCACTTTCAATCTCAAGCCAAAATTCGCAGAGAAAGTGTTGGCAATCAAGCCACAAGGCAAGCAGTGGCAAGTCACCACGTCACGAAACACATATCAAAGCCCGATCGTGATTGTTGGCACGGGCTGGGCCTCTTTCCCCAACCGCCCAGCTCTGCTCGGCGAGAAAACCTTCCGGGGAGAAATCATTCATTCCACGGCTTACAAGAATGCGTTGCCCTACAAAGGCAAACGCGTTTTGGTCGTAGGCTTTGGTAACTCCGGCGCTGAGATTGCGCTCGACTTGGCTGAGAATGGCGTTGCTGTAGGTTTGAGCGTGCGCTCGCCGGTGAATATCATACCGCGCGAATTGTTCGGCATTTCGGTTTTGCGTTTCGCTATTGCTCAAAGGTTCTTGCCACCTAAATTCGCCGACATTCTCAATGCACCATTGATAAGATTTTTTCTGGGCACACCAGAAAGCTATGGCCTCGTGAAGTCGCCCAAGGGCGCTTTGCAAACCATTCATGAAGACGGCAAAATTCCCGTGCTGGATGTCGGCACTTGCGAAATAATTAAGCGCGGCAAGATCAGCATCTATGGCGGCTTGGATAGACTTAACACCAATGAAGTTGAATTCGCCGATGGCCGCAAAGCGCCATTCGATTGCATCATCTTGGCCACTGGTTTCTCGCCAAATATGCCCAGCCTATTTCCTGATAGCCCTCATCTGTTCGACGCAAAAGGCCAACCGAATTTGAGCGACGGTCCGGCCGCTGCCCCGGGCCTTTATTTCCTTGGTGCTAAACCCGTGGCCACTGGTGAATTGCGTGAACTGGCACGCGGTGCAATCCGCATCGCAGCCAATATCAAGGCAGCAAATTAATTCTATTCACACAGGCGATAACCGCCATTGCGCACTTCCAGGTCAATATGAAAATGCTCAGCATGAGCCTCGTTAGCACCCGGCCCAAGCACAGTTGTAAATTCATCGCAGGCCGCGGCCCGTATATCGCGCAGAAAACCAAAACTCGGTGACTGCACATTGAGTGCGTCTTTCACCAGTATCTGCGACTTGTTGGCGAATTTGAAATATACAATGTCAACTGCATTTCCAATACCGTGCTCGCTTAACTTGGCCGAAGAATCGCCATTGCGTCCGCGGCAATCGAACCCGGGCCCGGTTCCCATGGCCGTCACTGCTGAACCAGGGCTTTGCTGCGCCAGCGGTTGCACCCGCTGATTAACAAATTGCGATAACTTCAGTGCAAAGGCACAGTTGACCGTGGGCAGATCGGGCAGCTTCACCACGCCTGCCTTGGTGGAAAGACTGTTGAGACGAACCGGCGTATCAATTTGGCAAGCCGATGAGCGGCCGGGCTGAGGAACAGGTACGAAACTGGTGTTCGTGGCTGCAAGTGCCGTCAGACAAGCGCTGGCTTGTTCGGCCACGGGTGGTGGCACAGGCGGTGTGACTGGTGGAACAACACCTGGCGGTGCTGGCTTTGCCACTGCTGGCGGTGGAGGTGCAGGCGGTGTGACTGGTGCAATAACAACTGGCGGCGCAGGCTTTGTCGCTGCAGGCGGTGGCAACACGATCGCAGGGGGCTTGTGAGCCTGCGCCGGTGTACCAGTGCTTAAATCGGCAGGCCGAGGCCTTGGCAACGGAGGAGCAAGGCGCGGTACAATGGCGTGTGTCACAGGTGCCGAGGGAATCACAGGCATCGCCTTTGGCGGCACAGTAACTGGCGCGGCAGAACTGTCCCTCGGCTTAAGCTTAGACTTGTGCTTCGATGTGGCCCTAAATTTTTTGCACTTTGCCGATGGCATATTTGCACAAAGTTGCCGATTAATTCGGTTTAGGCTTTGCTCAATGCCTTGCACTAAAGATTTAGCCTGCACGGGTTGTTCGGTCGCATTTGCGCAAACCAAAATTACCAAACCCGCAAGGGCCGCTTTAATTCTCATGACAAGATCATCCCCTAGTTCTCGCGTATATGATAATGATCAAGTCGGCAAAATGTTCCAGCGGCTATTTCACCGCCACTATGAAAATGCGTGGAAAGCGCAACAATACTTTTCCATCCGCCTGCACTGGATAGTGTTTCGCTAACAGCATTTCATATCGCGCGAGATAGTCTTGTTGTTCATCCGCACTGAGCGGTTCAAGAAAAGGTCGAAGGCCTGTGCCCTTCACCCATTCCACAATGCCCGCAACTCCATCCAACGGATGATTATAAATCGTATGCCAAATATCTAATTGCGCGCACAAAGGTTTCAGCGCGGCATAATAGTCACGAGGCAGTGGCAACGCATCACGCGCCTTGGCAGCGTCACGCAACTTATCCGTATACGGAGCATTTGATGCAGCATCACGCATTGCCACATGTGATGGCTCATTCAAATTGTCTGGCATTTGCACAGCCAATACGCCACCAATCTTCAAGCCCTTCAACAAATTCTGCAACACACCAACATGGCCTTGCACCCATTGAAAGGTGGCATTGGAGTAAAGCACATCTGCATCTGCGGGTGCGGCCCAAGTGCTCAAATTCGCTTCAATAAATTCAGTCTTGGGCAAAGCCTTGCGCGCCTTGGCCAACATCTCACGCGAGCTATCCATTCCCACAACCCGCGCCGTTGGATAAGCTTCAACCAGCAACTCCGTAGAATTGCCCGGCCCGCAGCCGAGATCATAAACCACTTCAGCTTTTTTAAGCGGCACTTGCGCCAATAAATCCCGCGCGGCGCGGGTGCGTTCATCAGCGAATTTCAAATATTGTGTGGGCGACCACGTGGCCATCAACTAGTCTTTCAGAACCACAACCCGTGTGCCAAGCTTCACCCGATCATACAGCCAGATCACATCGGCATTCAGCATCGCAAAACAGCCTGCAGTGGCTTTGGTGCCGATATGCTCGGCCACGTCTGTACCGTGGATGCGGTAAGACGTATCGCCCTTGTTGTCATAAAGATAAATCGCCCGCGCACCCATCGGATTATCAAGCCCACCCGGCATGCCCTGAATATATTTGATCAAATCGGGCCGGCGCTTGAGATGATCTTGGGTTGGCGTCCAGGTCGGCCATTTTTCCATGCGGCCCACAAGTGTCACACCAGTCCAATCACCATATTTGCCCGTGCCAATGCCAAAGCGCACGGCTTTGCCATTGCCAAGAATGTAATAGAGATAATTATGCCGCGGCGAAACAATCACCGTGCCCGCAGGCTCAGCGGTTTTCGCATCCACGATCTGTTTGCGAAACCAAATCGGAATCATATTCTGGTCTTGATCGGAAACCGCAAACGGTTCTCCCGCCAGATTAGCTGCTAAGGCGGGCCTAGCGAGCGAGGTGGCGAAAGCGGAAATCAAAAGCCAGCGTCTGGTGATTTTCATGGTCACAGTCTAACCCTTCGTGCACGTCATGAAAAGCCAGAAACATTTAAATTAATATAATCCACTTTCATGCCACTCGCCACCGCGTGCCAAGACACAGTTTCTCATCCATGAAATGCCGCACGATATTGGCGAGGTGACATGCCGCGAAGCTTCCGGAACTGTCGATTAAAGTTAGCAAGAGATATGTAGCCCACCTCTTCAGCAATATATTGAATAGGTTGGTTTGTACTCGAAAGACGTGAACATGCTTCGCCGATCCTGAGGCCGATTAGATAGCCGGAAACATTAGACTGCGTATGGTTCCTAAACATGCGGTGCAGACCAGATACACTGAGTGCCGCAATATCTGCCAGTTCCTCCAAATGCACCTGTTGATGATAATGCTGGTGAAGATGCTGCAACACGCGATCTAAGCGCAAGCGGCTGCCATCCATCTGCCTTGGCACAGTCGTTGAAAGGGGCTCGGCACTGTCCGCATCTGCAATCCGCAACAAAATATCGATAAGCCCCAGAAGGCGCTGCGCCGGCGGGCGCGTATAAATCGCCTCGAAGTCAGCCGCCAGCGTCAAGCCAAATTCATTTTTAAAAGCCAAGCCAGTCATTGCACGATTGATAAGGTGTAGGATCGGTTGCAATTCCTTCGTGTCTGCGCTCAGTTTTTCGATCCATTGCTGGCTGAACCAGAAGACCAGCGCCACATGAGGTTCCGTCATGCGGATTTTTTCGCGCGATGCCCATGTATGCGGCAGATTGGGCCCGATCAAGACGAGGTCGCCATCGTCATAGTTGCCCACATGGTCGCCTACAAACCGTTGGCCTCGCGAATTGCGCGTCAGCGTCAACTCAAACTCAGGATGGTGGTGCCACGCAAACGGAATGGCATCATCGAGCCTGCGGTTGAGCATGCTCCAAGACGCATCAGGCGGCAGTGGTAATTTTTCCAAATATGGTCGCATCGGACACCAATTAAGCTCAATTCGCCAGAATAGTATCAGAATAGGCCCGATGCTGACAACATGGCTCGGCGGCAGCCCTTATTCTCTCGCCATAACCTGGCCCTCACAGAGGCTAAAATGGGAGACTGAAATGCAAACCATGGCCGCAATCAAGCCTGATAGCCATCCAACAACCAAGGCTACAACCCAGCTCAAAGATATCCGAAAGACCATACCATTGCGCGTGTTATCGCCGACCGACTGGGAACATTGGACAAAGAAGGGATATGTCATTGTCCGCCAAGCTGTGCCTGCGGCCAATGTGGAACCGCTTGTTGATTTGTTGTGGAAATTTGATGAGAAGAATCCAAGTGACCCTTCCACCTGGTACGCGCCGCAGCGCCGTGAGCACATAATGAAAGAGCTGAACAATACCGGAATGCTGGAGATCTACAATCACCAGTATCTTTGGAACAACCGCATGGAAAAGCGCGTGTATAACGCCTTCGTAGACATATGGGATCGCGAAGACCTGTGGGTCACCATTGATCGCGCCAATCTGAATCCGCCAAAGAAGGTCAAAGGCAATCCAAACGGCTTCATCCATTGGGATGTTGACACTTCAATCCAGCCACCTCCAATCGGTGTTCAGGGTGTCTTGAGTTTGCAAAAACAAGATGGTGATGTTGGCGGATTCCAATGTGTGCCCTATCTCTTCGAGCATTTCGATGAATGGGTGAAAACCCAACCAAAAGATCGCGATCCAAAGCATCCCGATATGACAGGCCTTTCAGCCATCAACATCGACATGGAGCCGGGCGATCTGCTGATCTTCAATTCACTCCTCGCGCACGGCGTTCGACCCAACCACTCTGGTAATCGGGTTCGGATGGCCCAATACATTTCAATGCACCCGGCTGATTATGAAGATGAAGCGGCGATACAAGAACGCATCAGGCTGTGGCGCGAACTTGACAGTCCCAAACGCGACGCATTTCCCGGTGATCCGCGCCAATGGGAAAAACATACAGCCAAGACTGCAACACTTACACCGCTTGGCGAAAAGTTGCTCGGCCTTGCGCATTGGTAAAATCGGCTGTCACCCTAGCTTGAAATGACTTTGCCATGTCACGGGTTGACAGCAGTACCCCGATAATAATCATGGCACATCATCTGTTTGGATGATGTGCCCGATTTATCTCGCAAACTTCTTATACTTGATGCGCTTGGGCATCAAACTATCTTCACCCAGCCGGCGCTTTTTATCTTCTTCATAGTCATAAAAATTGCCTTCAAACCATTCCACATGGCTATCGCCTTCAAAGGCAAGAATATGCGTTGCAAGGCGGTCAAGGAACATGCGGTCATGGCTGATGATAACGGCGCAGCCAGCGAAATCTTCCAGCGCTTCTTCCAAAGCGGCCAATGTTTCAGTGTCGAGATCATTGGTCGGCTCATCGAGCAGCAAAACATTGGCACCGGACTTAAGCATCTTGGCCAAATGCACGCGGTTGCGCTGACCTCCAGACAAAGTGCCCACGGTTTGTTGCTGATCGCCGCCTTTGAAATTGAACGCGCCGGTATAAGCGCGCGAATTCATTTCGCGCTTGCCTAGATAAATCACCTCAGCGCCGCCAGAGATTTCCTGCCACACAGTTTTCTTAGGATCAAGCGCATCGCGGCTTTGATCAACGTAACCAAGTGTCACTGTATTGGCCACGGTGATGGTGCCGCTATCTGGCTTTTCTTGGCCGGTAATCATGCGGAACAAAGTGGATTTGCCTGCGCCATTGGGCCCGATGATGCCCACAATGCCACCCGGCGGAAGTTTGAAAGAAAGATTGTCGATGAGCAACTTGTCGCCATACGCCTTAGATAGATTCTCGACATCAATCACGTTGTCGCCCAAGCGTTCACCCGGCGGAATGATGATCTGCGCTTCATGAGATTTCACCCGCTCATCATTCTTCTTCAGCAACTCATCATAAGATGAAATACGCGCCTTGCTCTTGGCTTGGCGAGCTTTAGGCGATTGCGAAATCCATTCCTGTTCGCGCGCAATAACTTTCATGCGCGCTGCGTCTTCGCGTTGTTCTTGTTCAAAGCGTTTCGATTTGGCCTTGAGATAGGCGGTGTAATTGCCTTCGTATGGAATGCCGCGTCCACGGTCCAATTCCAAAATCCAACCCGTCACATTGTCGAGGAAATAACGGTCATGGGTGACGATTAAAATCGCGCCGGGATAATCACGCAAATGATGTTCCAACCAGTTGACTGATTCAGCATCCAAATGGTTGGTGGGTTCATCCAGCAAAATGAGATCAGGCTTAGACAACAACAACTGTGTCAACGCCACGCGGCGTTTTTCACCGCCAGAAAGATTCTCAACCGAAGCATCGCCGGGAGGGCAGCGCAGCGCATCCATCGCCTGCTCCACTTGGCTTTCCAAATCCCACAGGTTTTCGGCATCAATGGTATCTTGCAACACGGCGGCCTTTTCGGCGTTCTCGTCGTTATAGTCGGCCATCAAAGCATTATATTGATCGAGAATGGCCTTCTTCTTGGCCACCCCTATCATCACATTTTCAAAAACGTTTTTAGTTGGATCAAGTTGCGGCTCTTGTTCGAGATAGCCAACACTTGCACCATCCGCCAGCCAAGCTTCGCCATTCCATTCCTTGTCGCGCCCCGCCATGATTTTCATCAAGGTGGATTTGCCTGAGCCGTTGGGGCCAAGCACGCCGATTTTGGCATCGGGATAAAAACTCAGATGAACATTATCCAAAACCTTTTTGCCACCGGCATAAGATTTAGAAAGCCCCTGCATATGATAGATAAATTGGCGCGCCATGGAATATCCCGCAACTGAATGAATTGTGGGCTATGTAGCGATCAGTTCAACAAAGTGCAATGCGCGCTTTATTGTTTTTCCAATGCGCTTTCGAGGATTTGCTTCAACTCATCGCGGCGATAAGGCTTCATAATAATAAAGCCCTGTTTGAAGCGCGGTTCTTCTTGATGCACCATCGCACCCTTAGGATAACCGGACGTGTGCACCACCTTCAGATTAGGACGCAGCGTCAAAGCCGCTTGGGCCAAATCAAAACCATTCATGCCGCCGGGCATCACCACATCTGAGAACATCAGATCAATGTCTTGTTGCTCTTGCAAAACGGCCAAAGCTTGGAAGCCGTCTCCGGCTTCAACAATCTCATAACCGAAATCTTCGAGGAACCCGCAAGCCACCGCCCGCACCGCCTCTTGATCTTCGACCACAAGAATTTTCGCCTTGCGCGCAGGATCAGCCGCTACCACCACACCTGCATCAACCACAGTGTCCGTCATTGCAACTTGGCGTGGCAGGAACATTTTCACCGAGGTGCCATGACCCACTTCTGAGTAAATGCTGATATGGCCACCTGATTGCTTAATAAAGCCATATACCATCGAAAGGCCAAGGCCTGTGCCTTTGCCTTGTGGCTTGGTGGTGTAGAAAGGTTGGAACACCTTTTCCTGAACTTCCGGCTTCATGCCTTCGCCAGTGTCGGTCACGGCGATCATCACGTAAGGGCCGGGCGTTACTTCGACATTCTTGTCAGCATAATTTTTATCAAGCACCACAGCACTGGTTTCAATGGTCAGCTTGCCGCCTTTTTCCATCGCGTCACGGGCATTGATGGTGAGGTTAAGCAGCGCACTTTCAAGCTGTGAGGCATCAATCATGGCTACCGGATCGCCCGCCATGGTTATTACTTTGAGATCAATCTGTTCGCCAATGCTGCGCACCAGCAACGGCTCTATGCCCTTGACTAAAGCATTAACATGCACTTCGGCTGGTGCTAGCTCTTGCTTGCGCGCTACAGCCAACAACTGGCGTGTGAGATCAGAGCCCTTACGCGCCGCATCAATTGCTTCGCCCACACGTCTGGCAGATTTTTCATCTTCACCAAATTTGCCGTCGATCAATTCTAAATTGCCAATGATAACGGTGAGCAGGTTGTTAAAATCATGCGCCAAGCCGCCAGTCAATTGACCAATGGCTTCCATCTTCTGGGCGCGTTGTAAACGCTGCTGCGATTGGCGGCGTTCAGTGATATCGGCCGTTTGAACGATTAACTGTTCAGGTTCGCCTTTGTCGTTTTTCACTAGCGCCACTGAAAGAGAGCAAGGCACCACACGGCCTTGGCCCGTCATCAGCCGAATATCCAATTTTAAAACGGGGATAATGCCACTGAGCAAATCACGCATACCTGCAATGAAATGGGCGCGGTCTTCGGTTTGCACAAACCCATCAAAAGGCACATTGCGCCCTTCAATATCGTTACGCTGCAATAAGTTGCACATCGCGGTATTGGCCAGTTCGATCGTGCCGGCAGGAGAAACCACCGCCATCCCGTGCGCTGCTGCGGCAAACGCGGCACGCAAACGTGGATCAGCCTTGCCTACAGAGTTGGCAACCTGCTGTATTTTTTTATCGCTGATGTCTTCAAGCACACAAACCGATTGTTCCAGTCTGCCCTTATCGCCACGGTAAGCCGTCATTGAAAGACGCATCACCGCCAAAGATCCGTCCTTGCGGTGCATTTGAATTTCAACATCGCGCACCGAAGATGACACTAAAAACTTCGGATAGATTTCAGTGACCAAACGCGTGCGGGCGTCCAGTGGCAAAAACTCCGAAAAACTACGTCCAATAATGTCGCGCGCCTCATAGCCCAGTGAGGCACACCAAACTGCGTTGGCTGAAATCATTCGGCCAGAACCATCCATCGTGTGCAACATCACCGGCAGATTATTCAGAAGCTTTTCATAAACGCCGCCGTTTTGGTCAGGGAAGAAGGCCATTGCCGGGCGCGCCGTCGTTGGCATTTCAATTCGCCAAGCGCGGTCAGCAGCAATACTGCTTTGTGCGCTGTTCATTGAACTCATCTGCATCCCCTTGAAATTAAACCCGTGTAAATCATCATTATGCCCCATGAGTTAACGAGGCATTGACAGAACGGATCGAATTCAGGAATTCAGCGCGCAGTTCGCCCACAGCGTTAACCCACAGCGTTAACGGGCAAACGAGCCTTTAAACTGGGCGGCCCCTGGCCTGGGTGTGAAGCTCAGCTGTTAATAGCCCCGCATCATCCACAAAGCCCGGCATGCGATGTTTGATCCAGCGCCGGTGTAACTTGGGTGATTTACCACCCTGCGCCTCAGCCATGGCCAAAGCCAACGTGGAAGCCCGCTTTTCTGCCGCGGCAATTGCATCGGCCGCAGAGCCAAATGTCTCTGGCGTGCCATGGCCGGTCAACAGAAAGCCACCGTTGCCATCTCCGTCAACACGCAAGCTTACTGTGCAGGCCACCAAAGCGCAGGCAGCGCCCACCGCATTGGCCACATCATGATGCGCAGCAAACACCACATCACAGCCCAATCGCTTGGCCACTTCGCCGTAATAGACCTTAACGGGCCCGCCCACCGCCACAATGGGCATAGTGGGGGTAAGCCGAACTTTCACCTGCCCCACTTGGGCTTGTCCGCGCGCCACTGCGTCCACTAACGGGCCAACCAGACTTTCGCCAAAGGCCGAATCCAAAATAATCCGCGCGCTGCCTTGCACCGCAACGTCCCAGACACTTTGGCAAAAGCCCAATAATTGCGCCTCATCTGACAGCTTCATCTTATTAAATCCAAACGCAATTTGCGCTGCTAAAACAGCAGCTTCGATGTTCCAGTTATTTTGTAACTTTAACACATGCGCGGCATCAGAGGGGCTAAAAGCGCACAGCTGAATAAGCCCTTTTTTGCGCAATGAGGCAACCGCCCGTAAGCCCGTCGATCCCGCTGCCACAAGTCGCAAAGGCATAGGGGTCTCAGACACGCGCGCCAAAACTTCTGCCTCTTTGACCGGAAGGCCAACAGGCCTTGGACTGCTGCGCGTTCCAAACGGCAAAACCACAAACTTGCCCAGCAATGAGCCGCCAGTTTTCGTTGCCAGATCAGCCTGCAAAAGCGCCACTACTTCCGGCTGACGCTGCGCTAATAGCGAGATCGGCACAACACGCTGCGGGCCGAGGCGTACACCCTTCCCCGGTTCGAGATGCACTTCGCTGTCGCCGCCAAGGCCGATGGTTTTAAGATCAATGGCCTTCACCATCGTGCGCCATGCACCCACTTCGGCCCCCTCGCTGGCAATGCGAGGCATTCCCGCCATTAAAAGACCCACGTCAGTTGTGGTGCCGCCCATATCGGCCATGATGAAATCATCAAGGCCTGAAAGCCATTGCGCTCCAACCAGACTGGCAGCGGGGCCAGAAAGCACCGTTTCAATCGGTCGTTGCGCAACGGCGTCAGCTGAAGCCAGACTGCCGTCGCCCTTCATCAACATCAGCGGGCAGTTGATGTTGAGTTGCGCCATGGCATCGCGCACCGCTTCAACCAAGCTGCTCACCCGCCAGACCAGTCGCGCATTCAGCACAGCGGTCTGTGCACGGCGTGGCGCATCCAGCGCATCGGCTAATTGATGTGATAAGGTTACGGGCCTTCGCGTTTCAGCGGCGATTATATCCGCGGCCCGCAATTCATGTGCGCCATTGCGTGTAGCAAAACATGAAACGACTGCAAAACCCGTTACTTCTGGCGCAACTGCCGCCGCCCAACGCCGCAAATAAGCCTCGTCTAAAGCAGCAACTTCGCGGCCTGCGTGATCATGCCCGCCCGCAAAACGCTGGATCGGCATAGCGCCAAAAGCTTCGGCCAAGCCGCTGCGCCGTTGCATGGCTTCATCAAAGCCGATCAGCGCCAAAGCCACATTTCCGCCATGGCCTTCTACAATGGCATTGGTGGCCAGCGTGGTGGAAACTGAAACCATGCTGACTGCGGCAGGATTGAAATGTGTAACGCCAGCAATCGCCATGCGCAGCGCATCGCCCACACCAATTGCCAAATCACCCTTGGTGGTGATGGCTTTTGCACTTGATAAAATTTTGTGCCCAACAGCATCAATGACCACAGCATCTGTATATGTGCCGCCCGTGTCTATGCCGATGATTAAAGATGTTTCAGCCATGGTCAGGCTGCGTGTGCCTCAAGCAGCACCAGCATTCAAGAGGCCAGCGCCACCGACTGCAAAAAGGAGGTTGCGGTTAACCCCAAAACCCGCAGCACATGTTGCGGCCGCATCGGTGCTGCTAAAACTGCGGCAAGCCCCGGCACTTTGAGATAGGCCCCCAAACTTCCAAGCTGGCTCACCACCACCAGTTTAACGGGATAGCCAAAACCTTGCACCAAGGGCGCAATATGCTTGCTGGCCATTGCTGGATCACGTTGGTCGAAAAACACAAAATCAAAACGGCAAAGCCGCACTTGGACAAGCCCATCCTCAATTGAAGTGGCCGCCGCGATGGCAAGACCGTCTACCAATCTCAAAACCGGCTGCAATTCAGCAGCGTAAGACCCAATATAAAGAACCTGTGGGAGGGCCTGCGGCAAAGCCATGTTCCGCCCGAGAGGTGCTATAATCTTCACCATGGGCCACCCGCCAAATGGGGACTGAATTCCAAACCAAGACAACGCATCAACAACACCCGCGCAATGGCAAACGCGCCTTGCTCCGTGTTCCGTGATACAATTGAAACCTTGAAACACTGTTAAGGGTAACGGGTTGTAAAAATCTCAACCAAACCGATAGCTTGAAGCCGTCACCCCGCCAAAGGCATTGGTTTCATGATAGACCCGCGTGGCTTTTTCCTGCTCAGCAGCACCTACGGCGGCAAACAAGGGCACCAGATGATCTTCACGCGGATGCGAAATGCGCGCTGCTGGGGCCTGTTCCCAATTCAACAATTCAGCAATACGCGTTTTGGGATCTGCCATCACCGCCTTATTGAGCCATTGATCAAACGCCGCCGAAGGTTCACGCGCCGAAGGGCCAAACAGCCGCAAATTATGGTAGCTGAGTCCAGAGCCCACAATCAAAACGCCTTCATCCCGCAGCGGTGCCAGTGCCCGGCCAAGCGCAATATGCGCCGCCGGATCATAGGAATGCCTGATGGCCACTTGCAGCAAAGGCACATCAGCAGCGGGATACATCACCTGCATCGGCGCAAACACGCCGTGATCAAACCCGCGCGTATGATCCAAATGCGTGGGCAAGCCAGCAGCTTTTAAAAGTGTCTCCACGCGTGCTGCCAATTCCGGCGCACCTGGTGCCGCATATTTGATCTGAAAGGTGAAGGCAGGAAAGCCGCCGTAATCATAAACCATCGGCGGCTGTGGCGAAGCCATCACCGCAAAATCATCTGCCTCCCAATGGCCAGAGATCATGAGAATGGCTTTGGGCTTCACACCAATTTCTGCAGGCATATTGGCGAGCGATGTTTCCAACAGTGCCATCATGACGCGCATATCAGGCAACCACGGCCAAGGCCCGCCGCCGTGTGAGATGAAATAGGTAGGGAGAGGTTTAGACATAGATCAGCGCTCCTTCTGGCGAGGGCCAACATAGTTGAGTTGGATCAACACCTCAACTCAACTGCGTTTGGCCGCGCAAGTGCTAACGCCAATCAAACTATAAAGCGGACAAGTGCCAAATACGGCGGTTAAGATTGGCACAATGCCAATATAGCCAAGCCACGCATATGGCTGAACCGAATAAACCGCAAAAGCCAAAAGCGCCAAGCCGATCAAAACGCGCACGACACGATCAACAGAACCAACATTGTTAGACATAACCAACCTCCTGCAAAAACAATTATTCTACCTTTGCAGGATTATGGCCCTATCTGGTCTGTATCGCTTTGATCTCGATCAATTGAAAATTATGCGAGACATTAAACTTGCCTCAGTTATCCAAGAAACTCCGCAGCTTCTGGCTCCGGCTTGGGTGCTTGAGCTTGCGCAGCGCCTTGGCTTCAATCCGGCGGATTCGCTTGCGCTTCGCCCTAAGCTGCTGCCCCAATTCTTCCAGCGCATGATCAGCGTTCATGCCGATGCCAAAGCGCATACACACCGCACGCTCTTCACGCGTCGTGAGCGAAGCCAAAACCCGTGTTGTCGTCTCACTCAAGATTTCTATTAAAGAGCCAACCTAATGTGCAGATAAACGCAATGGAAACTTCTTATAACTAATGTTGAAAAATGTTAATCAGAAAGCAAGTTCTGGCCTACTATTTGGCAATATCAGTAGTTTCGCTGATCGCCTATGTAGTTCCCACGTTGTCAGCATTTCTATCAGTGCTCACACTTGGCCTTTTCGCTCTTATTCCAAACATCTGGCTGTATCTAACACTGCTACTACCAGTCGTATTATTTCGCTCAAATAGCGAGGCATTTTTACTCTTAAAGGCTGCCTCAATTGCATTGACCTTGTACGTTGGGATTGGCGTGCCGAAGCAACGCAATGATAAGATCGATTCAGCAATAGCTGGGTTAACGAAAGATGACTTTAATAGACCTACTACAGTCCAACCCACGCATCTTAAGTTTTTGGTATCTTCATATTATTCGAGCGACGACAAAAAGAACGCGCTCAAGACATCAGCGTGTGACACGATCTGCCAAAGACTATTGATAAATGGTGAGGTTGAAACTGTAACCCTGGAGGCGCGGGATAATCGGTCCCAACAAAATGTCAGCACTGTTACATTTAAAATGGAAAGACTTGCTCGCTGTCCGGATGCATTTGCTACAAATGACGAAGCAATCGTAGATACAATTCTACAAGCTATCGAGGGAAATTGCATTGTCGCCATTATTGGTCAAGATATGACGAACGGCGTTCAATTCGAATCGAAATGGATTGATTTAGATAAAAACATATTCCCAGAAGATTCTTATGTTCCAAGAGCGGTGCGGTATTTAGTATCAGAAAAGTTGGGGGACTCATTAGTGCCAATTGCCCAGGTAACGTCGGTGCGATATCGCAAAGCGGATGACGTTCTTATGGCTTCACCTTACGGAAGTTTTTTTACGACCGTTTCGGGTTGGCATGCCTCAGGCACTCCTACCACCAAAAATGAATTCGATTTCCCCAACTATATCGAAAACAAATTAAAAATATCGGCACTTCCACCAATGGCTAGCACCGGTGTGCGGCAAGTTGATATGACGGCTTTCAACAGAATCCATCTTGACACTGCTACAGTTGAAAAAACTTTAGACGATCAGAGCGACGCGACATTTAACCAAGACGTTACTATGGCAATAACAAGTTGGGCTGAATACCTTTGGTATAAGACAAAGGGCAGAGAGTGGACACCCGAAGAAACTGAACTAACTAAACGGATTATCCTAGATTCACGTATAAATGATATCACTAGAGTAAATTACGCATTCCAAGAACGCAAAGAAATTCCTACTGAGATTACAAAGGCAATCGTGGACCGTCTGTGCGATACGTCCAAACCGCTTCTGAAATACTCCATTGATCCAATAATAGTTTTCCTAAAAGGGAGGCACGCACTTTCCAACATAGGCAAAATCAGTGGCGGCCCACTAGAATATAGCGAGTTTCAAACAGCCTATTGCAAATCCTAATTAGTCTTCAATTGTCCAAGAAGCTCCGCAGCTTCCTAGACCGTGACGGATGCTTCAGCTTCCTCAGCGCCTTGGCCTCAATCTGCCTGATGCGTTCGCGCGTCACGCTAAACTGCTGGCCCACTTCTTCCAGCGTATGATCAGTGTTCATGCCGATGCCGAAGCGCATGCGCAGCACGCGCTCTTCACGCGGCGTCAGCGAAGCCAAAACCCGCGTTGTGGTTTCGCGCAAGTTCTGTTGAATGGCTGAATCAATCGGCAGAATGGCGCCTTTGTCTTCGATGAAATCGCCCAAGTGTGAATCTTCTTCATCACCCACAGGCGTTTCAAGAGACACAGGCTCCTTGGCGATCTTCATCACTTTGCGCACTTTTTCTAGTGGCATAGATAATTTCTCGGCCAATTCTTCTGGCGTTGGCTCGCGGCCAATTTCATGCATCATCTGGCGCGACGTGCGCACGATCTTGTTGATCGTTTCAATCATATGCACCGGAATGCGGATTGTGCGCGCTTGATCGGCGATTGAACGCGTGATCGCCTGCCTGATCCACCAGGTTGCGTAAGTTGAGAATTTATAGCCACGGCGATATTCAAACTTATCAACCGCCTTCATTAAGCCGATATTGCCTTCTTGAATGAGATCAAGGAACTGCAAACCGCGATTGGTGTATTTCTTGGCAATGGAAATCACCAAGCGAAGATTGGCTTCAACCATTTCCTTCTTGGCAATGCGCGCCTCGCGCTCGCCCTTTTGCACCATGCCAACGATCTTGCGATATTCTTGAATTTGCAAACCAGTGGCAGAGGCAAGTTCAAAGATTTCATCGCGGATGACCTTGATTGAATCTTTCTCGTCGTTAATCCATTTTTTCCAGCCATGTTTGGTGATGCGCACAACGCGCTTGGTCCAATCCATGTCCAATTCATTGCCGGTGTATTCCTTGAGGAATTCATCGCGCGGCACTTTATATGTTTCGGCCATGCGCATCAAACGACCCTCAAGCACATTGAGGCGTTTGGCAATATCATAAAGCTGTTCAACCAGCGCTTCGATACGCGCGTTGTTCAGTGCCAATGATTTCACATTGTCGATGATGTCATCGCGCAGCTTGCGGTAACGGCGTTCTTGTGACGGCGAAAGGCCTTCACCTTCCGTCACTTCTTGATCCATCAATTTGCGCAATGACTTATAGGTGCGCGCAATTTCGTCGAACACTTCAAGCACTTTGGGCTTGAGTTCCATTTCCATCGCAGAAAGCGAAACACCCAAGTCATCGCCTTCATCATCATCGTCATCATCAGCGGCAGCTGGTCTATCGAAATCTTCTGGCGAGAGCACATCGGAATAATCATCTTCAGCCAGAGAGCGGCGCATCGGTTGCGGACGCTTCTCGGCTTTGGCTGCGGCTTCAGCGCGCTTCGCTTCAGCGGCTTTGCGCACTTCTTCCTTGGGCGGCACATAAGGTGCAGGCGTTGCCACGGTTTGGTTTTGTTTGGCGTCAGGGCCAGCATAAGTGGCTTCAAGGTCGATGATGTCGCGCAGCAATATCTTGCCTTCGTTCAACTCATCGCGCCAAATGATAATGGCTTGGAAAGTTAAAGGGCTTTCGCACAGGCCAGAGATCATCGCCTCGCGGCCAGCTTCAATGCGTTTGGCAATGGCGATTTCACCTTCGCGTGAAAGCAATTCCACAGCACCCATTTCGCGCAGATACATGCGCACCGGATCATCAGTGCGATCAGACGGGGCTTTTGGCGCCTCCACCTTCATCAATGCAGTTTCAGCCGAAAGTTCAACCTCTTCGGTTTTGGCTACAACTTCTGTGTCTTCTTCGCTTTCCACCACATTGATGCCCATTTCGGCAAACATGGCGTAAATGTCTTCGATCTGATCGGAGGTCACTTCCTCAGAAGGCAACACCGCGTTGATTTCATCAAGCGTGACAAAGCCACGCGCCTTGGCAATTTTGATCAGCTTTTTGACTGCCGCATCATTGAGATCAATGATCGGGCCATCCGAGGCGGTTTCGGCCGCGTCACCTGCTGGTTGTTCCTGTGGCTCTTGCTCATCCACGGGTGCGGCTGCACTCTTGTTGGGCTTAACAGCGGCAACGGGCTTGGTGGGAATGCGGGCCATGGGTATTCCTTGTCTAGAAGGCGGTGTGTACGCCCCAAAAGTGATTCGTTCTGAAAACTACTGACCCGCCCTTAAACGCTGCTTAACCAAGCCAGTGATTGTGAGGTTCAGTTCACCTCATTGGCATTGCGGCCTGATGCGGCCCCAAAGCCTGCAATCATGGCTTCGTGGCCTTCCACCGACAACAACTGGTCGCGCAGCGCCCGAACAGCGCTTTCGTTCTCCACTGTCATCGCGTCTGCAAGAGCAGCTTCCGCCGCTCTTAATTCGCGAGTCAAAACTATGGCTTTATGGTGCAAAGCAATCATCTGGCGGAGGCCTGTCCGGGCATCATCTGCGGCTGCCACGGGACTTAAGTGCCACTCATTCAGGTTTTTTGCCTGGGCATCGAGGTGGGCCAAAACGCGGTCCAGACCCCGAGCCTGTAGATGGGTTCGAAGAGCTTCCCTTTCAAGACGCTCCTCAGATGCGGCACGTTCTAGAATCAGTGTACGGACAGAGTCAAGCTCTGTGCTTGACAATTCGACATTGGCAAACTCGCCCCAAAACTCATGCAAAAGCTCCGGATGGTTGATCAAAGCCAGAACAATCATCTGGGCGCGACGCTCGGTTGTGGCCGCCGCAAGCGACTTATTTGACAAGGCTTTCAGCCGCGCTGACACCGGTGCCGCCACTTCCCATGGCTTTTGGCCAAATTTAGGTCGTGGGCTGCGCGGCGTGAAGCTGCCTGTGCGGCGCTGGCCTTGCACTTGCCCAAATAATTTAGCCAGTTTTTCGCCCGCATCAGCCAGATAATGCTTTTTCACAACATCATCGCCTATGGTATTGATTAGACTCTTTAAGTCTCGCTCAAACAAAGCCCGCCTTTCGGGTGTGGCGCGGTCATTTTCATCCAAAGCCCGCCGCCACAAAACCTCGGCCATCGGCTCAGCCACTGCCACCACACCGCGCAATGCGTCTGGTCCCTGCGCTTTCAATAAATCATCCGGATCTTGCCCTTCGGGTAGAAAAGCAAACTTCAAAGAATGCCCCGCCTTCAGCAATGGCAGTGCCAAATCTAAGGCGCGATAAGCTGCCTTCAGCCCTGCATTGTCGCCATCAAAGCACAAAGTTGGCTCTGGAACAGTTTTCCACAGGACAGCCAATTGGTTCTCGGTGAGTGCTGTTCCCATGGGGGCAACCGCTGCGGCAAGCCCGGCGCGACTCATCGCAATCACATCGACATAGCCCTCAACCACGATAAGTAAGCCATTTTCATGGGCCGCGGCCCGCGCTTTATCGAAATTATAGAGAATATCGCCTTTGTGAAACAACGGCGTCTCAGGTGAGTTCAAATATTTCGCCGGAACATCAGCCTTCAGCGCCCGCCCACCAAAGGCAATCACGCGGCCTCGCGCATCGCGGATGGGAAACATCACGCGGTCACGGAAACGGTCATAAGCCACCGGAATGTCATCGCCCGAAACCAGCAAACCAGCTTCAATCATCTGTTCGGGCAAAATCTTTTTCTCTGCCAAATGAGAACGCAAGGCTGAACGATCATCCGGTGCATAGCCAAGGCCAAATTGCTGCTGAATGGCAGGCGAAAGCCCACGATCTGAAAGATAGCCCCTAGCCTTTGCCCCTTTGGCAGATTGCAACTCAGCCTGAAAAAATTCAGCCGATATTTCCATTATATCATAAAGGCTTGCGCGTTGCTCCTCACGCTTTGCATCAGCCTCTGAATAGGCTGGCATGGGCAGGCCTGCCTCAGCCGCCAATTGCGCCACAGCCTCCGGAAATGGCACACCCTCTTTTTCCACCAAATAGGTAAAAATATCGCCGCTCACCTTGCAGCCAAAACAATAGTAGCGGCCCTTGCGGTCATCGGCGTGAAAACTGGGGGACTTCTCGCCGTGAAACGGGCAACAGGCCCAATAATCGCCCTTGGCGGCATTGGTTTTGCGCCTGTCCCAAGCCACCTTGCGGCCAATAACCGACGACACCGAAACCCGGTTGCGAATGTCATCAAGGAAGGAAGGCGGAAAGCGCATGGCCATTATCTAGCAATGCATAAGCAGATAACCAAGCGCCGTCACAAGGACCCTTCCCAATCACATATAAATGAGCGGAAGTGAATTTACTTTGCAGCCACGTCTGGCAAGTTCACCTGACCAAATCTGATAGCACCAACGGAGTTGATCATGACCCAAGTTTCCCCAAATATTAGTTCGTTGCCACGCAATGTCATTCGTTCGGCAGCTGCGGCCCTTCTCACTTTTTCCGCACTCAGTTTTTCGCTTGCAACTTTTGGCCAAGCAGAGACTGCCGTGATGGTGCCCCCCGCAACCCAGCTTGAAACGGTTGATCCAAGCGCGAAGCTCGAAACCGTCGTTTTGGCTGGAGGTTGCTTCTGGGGCGTGCAAGACGTGTTCCAGCATTTGAACGGCGTGAAGTCTGCCATTTCTGGTTATGCTGGTGGCAATGCCGATACGGCTGAATATGAAACCGTCAGCACCGGCACCACAGGACATGCTGAATCCGTGCAGATCACTTTTGATCCCAACGTCATCAACTACGCCACGATTTTGCAAATCTATTTTTCAGTTGCGCATAATCCAACGGAACTGAACCGTCAGGGGCCAGACTCTGGCACGCAATATCGCTCGGAGATTTTTGCACAAAGTGATGCGCAAAAACAGGTTGCTGAAGCTTACATCAATCAACTCAACAAAAGCGCTGTGTTCAAGGCGCCGATTGTAACGAAGATCGAAATGGCCAAGACCTTTTACCCAGCCGAAGGCTATCATCAAGACTATGCAACCTTGCACCCTGACCAAGGCTATATCGCGTTCAATGATCTGCCGAAGGTGGAGAATTTAAAGAGCTTGTTCCCCAAGCTATACCGTGAAAAGCCAGTGCTAGTGGGAAGCACGGGTTAAGCCATCGAGTGCCCTCGCCCCTTCATCACACCCAATTTGATCAGACTTAGCCAAACTAGCCATTCCAATCCCGCGCCATAAAACGTTCCTTGGCACCATTCAACACACGCAGTGCCTTGGCATAATTCCGCGCTCTTGCTGACCCCGATTTTAACCCAGCGAAATAGCGTAGAATTTCCTTATGGCGGCTGGGGATCAATTTGCTCCATGCGAGTTCCGCATTTGGATGGCCTTGCAACAACGCCAAGAATTCCGCAGGCGTCTCATATATGGGCCCATTGCGATAGGCTTCGTCAAAAATCAAAGACACTTCCACATCATCGCCCACTTCGGTGTTAGACGCTTTGCGCACGGCACCGTGGAGATAGAGAAAAAAGCTGCCATCGCCGCGAGGCATCATATTTACCATCCATGCCGGCTTTGGCTCACCATTGATTTGCACAAGTACTGGCATCGGCTTTCGCCATTCAGCTTTCAGCCGCTTGGCACGCGCGATTGAGACAAGCACGAACGGATTTATTTTGTTAATTGCTATTGTGGATCTGAATTTCACGGCGTGGCCCTATCTATATCGGCCCTCACCCTGAAGCCTTTGTTTGAAGCGCACCAAACATAAGCATCCAAGCCGTCAACACGGAACGAACAATCTTAACAACGCAAGAGGCAGCGACCAGATACAGGCTCCAGTCCAACTGCTTGAAGGCGGCAACACCTCCGGCGATACCAAGCAGATAGGCCGCAGTAATTGTCAAAATCAATCCCAGTGGGAAATCGCTTTGATGACTAATCGTGATGTGCTTGCCAAAATATTTATAGCTGAAGGCCACTGGGCCACGTAATCCGAATATGTTGATCACAATCAATTCGGCGCCCATAAAAGACAGCGGCTGTGGTGTTAAAACCACCGCCGCTTCGGTCAAAACCAACAGAAGATGAATGGTGTTATAGTAAGCCCCGTCGATGGTCGCGCGCATATTGACATCGGTGCGTTTGCTAATCCTGTCGATATGCAGCGACATGACGATGAACAAAAGCCCAACCAGGCTTCCCGCAGCAGTACCAAGCACGATGAAAAGGTCGTGCCACAACTCAGGCTTAAAAGTGGAATCCATTTGCAAATCGCCTCTTGAGAAAATGGTAGTAGAATTTCAGTTCAGCGCATTAACAATTTTCATTTCAACACACAAAGATACGTCAGCCCCTGCGTACATCCATCTTGATCGGCCCATCGGCCTTGCCATGAATAAACTGGTCAACATAAGCGCTGCCTGAGCGGTCAACCATTTTTGCCGCCCCCTGCCAGATGATCTCGCCTTTATAAATCATCGCAATATCATCGCCGATTTTGCGCGCACTGGCCATATCATGCGTGATGGAAATGGTGGTAGCGCCCAAGCGGTGCACGCAATCGACAATCAGATTATTGATCACATCAGCCATGATTGGATCAAGCCCTGTGGTCGGTTCATCAAAGAAAATAATTTCTGGATCAGCGGCAATCGCCCGCGCCAGCCCCACGCGCTTTTGCATGCCACCGGAAAGTTCGGCTGGATAAAGCGCACCAACATCAGCAGTAAGCCCCACAAGGCCTAATTTTTCCATCGCCACTTCGCGGGCTTTGCCCCTGGCCATGCCGCGCCCTTGAATGAGTCCAAAGGCCACGTTCTCCCAAACCGAAAGTGAATCAAACAATGCGCCACCTTGGAACAACATGCCGAAGCGGTGCAGATATTCATCGCGTGCGGTGCCTTTTAAATCCACCGCATTTAGGCCACCCACTTCGATGGCGCCGCTATCTGGCTCCAAAATACCAAGGATGCATTTGAGCATTACGCTTTTGCCAGTGCCGGAGCCACCGATCACCACCAGCGAGCGACCTTTCTCAACCGACAAGTTAATGCCATTCAGAACATGCTTAGGCCCGAAGCTCTTGCGCAAATCGGTGAGCTTGATGAAAGGTTCAGCCATCAATGCTTTCCAAACAATAATGACGTGAGCGCGAAATTCGCCGCCAAAATCAAAATCGCTGATGTAACAACCGCATTGGTGGTGGCACGGCCCACACCTTGTGCTCCGCCTTTGGAATTGAAGCCATTATAACAACCCATCAGCGCGATGATAAAACCAAACACCGCCGCCTTGATGAGGCCGGATGTCACATCATCAGAATGCAAAGTGTCAGCAGTGGTTTTCAAAAATGCAGCACCATTAAAACCAAGCGCGCGCGTGCCAATCACATAGCCGCCCATCACGCCGATAATATCACCAATGAACACCAGCACCGGCAAAGATAGAACCGCTGCAATCAAGCGCGGGCCCACAAGATATTTAAATGGATTGGTGGAAAGCGTGATGAGGGCATCGGTCTGCTCCGTCACTTTCATGGTGCCAAGCTCAGCCGCAATCGAAGCACCCACCCGGCCCGAAACCATCAAGCCCGCCAGCACCGGCCCCAATTCACGCGTAATGCCGATGGCCACAATCGAGGGAACGAGTGTTGCAGCTGTGGTGGCCGAAGAACCAGTATAAATCTGCAAGGCCAAAGCGCCGCCGGTGAAAAATGCCGTCAAGGCCACAACTGGCAAAGACGTATATCCAATAATGAACAATTGCTGCAAAATCTGCCTGCCATAAAAGCGCGGCGTAAGCCCGATGACCAGCGCGTCCTTGGCAAACAGCGCCAGTCGCCCGATCTCAGCCAAAAACCCGAGCACTATTTGCCCAATCACCTGCAGAATGTTCACGAATGCGATTCTCATTTTATATATTTGTAAGCATAGCGGCTGCCCAGGTGCGTGAGAAGCTCCCATGTTATGGTGCCTGCCGAAGTTGCCGCGTCATCCAAACTGATGTGATGGCCGAAGAACTCGGCGAAGTCGCCACGCTTAACTTGCACTTCGGTCACATCCACCGCCGTCATATCCATCGATACACGCCCCACAATGGGGCAGCGCGCACCGCCAAGCCAAACGCTGGCCTTGCCTTCAAACACTGAACTCATCCGGCGCGGAATTCCGTCACGGTAACCTGCACCTAGCAACGCCACTTTAGATGGACGTGTCGCCCTCCAAGTTGAATTGTAACCCACCGCCTCACCCATCGGCACATCGCGCACTTGCAAAACGCGTGCTTCCAAAGTGGCCACAGGCAGCATCGGGTTGGGATGGCCCGGCAACGGATTGCCGCCATAAAGCGCCACACCGGGTCTGGTTAAATCCAGCGTAAAATCCTTACCGAGAAAACAACCCGACGAATTGGCCAAGCTGGCTGGCACATCTGGCAACAAAGTCCGCGCCTCAGCAAAACGTTGGCGCTGGGTTTGGTTGAAACCATTGCCCGGCTCTTCGGATGAGGCCAAATGGCTCATCAGTAAAACAATTTTAAGCTTCAGTTTTTCAGCCAGAATGGCTTTCAATTCGTCAATCGGAAAGCTCACGCGGTTAATGCCGCTGTCCACATGAATGGCACAAGGTGCCCCCTTGGCCTTGGCAGCCCATTCGCGCGCCTCGTCAGCCGAAATCAAAGCCGGGATCAGCTTATGCTTGAGATAATAGCTGGCCGCCCCGGTGTAAAATCCATCAAGCACATAAATTCTCGCCTTCGGCAATATGCGCCGCACGTCAGCACCCTCGCGCGGTCTGGCCACAAAGAATGAACGGCATCCCGCATTCCACAATGCTGTAATGCAAGGCTTAAGCCCAAGGCCATAAGCCTCGCCCTTCACCGCAGCACCTGTTTCAGCCTTGGGCGCAAGTGCCGCCAACGTTTTATAATTTTTGGCCAGCGCAGTAAGATCAACCGTCACTTGCGCAGCGAGAGAATGCTTTGACATGAATGCACAGTTAAATTGAAAGCTGTTGCAGATCAACCGTCATACTTGGCCCGCCAAATTCTCGTTATTGACGAAGTGGCCTCAGCCTCTATATAGCCCTGGCAACGGCTGGGAGTGTAGCTCAGCGGTAGAGCACACCGTTCACATCGGTGTGGTCACAGGTTCGATCCCTGTCACTCCCACCATTCATTTCACATCGCTGAACACAACGCCCTGCCCCGGGCTTAGACCGTAAAGTCTGTTGCCAACAAAGCGCAGACTGGTGATGAATGGCCAATTCAATCCTGCATTTTCTTGTCGCCAAGTCTTGCCGCCATCGCGGCTGATAAACACACCCATCGCAACATCGGGCAGATAGCCGCCTGCAACACTTGCAACAGATGTGCCAACGACAATCATCTTGGGTTCATTCGGGTTCACAGCCACGCTGCGCGCAAAATTGCGCTGCATATTTGCGCCCGCACCAAAGCTTTTAACCTGCGCCCAAATCTCGCCTGCATCACGAGAGCTGTAAAGCCCCGCACGTGGTTGATCTCTATCTGTGCTGGGCAGCATCACAGTCATATAAATGTGCGCAGCATCGGATGGATCAAAAGCAAAATCTGAAATGGCAAAGGGTGTTGCACCAAAGGGTGACCACCACACAGAACGTTTCTCACCCAAACGTTCATTGCCGCGTGATGCATGCCACGTATAGCCACCATCATGCGAAACACAAACACCCGCGTTGCCGCCCACCAGCAACGTCTTTGCCTGTTCGGCCATCACCAGAAGCCCACCACCACCACAGCCATTGGTATTCACCAGCGCCCAATTCTTTGCACCATTATCTAATTTGTATAAACGGCCGCCCGCAATCGCCCATAGGCGGCGCTGTCCTTTGATCGGCGCATCAACCTTAAGCGCAACAATTGCAGCACCTTTGGTGAGTGTTGTGAGATTGAGGGTCATATCATCATAGGTCGCAAGACCGTCGGAACTTTTTGCAATCTTATAAAACCCAGAAGTCGCACTACCTTGCTCTTCACTATGCGGCGCATGAACCGCCCAAACAGTTTTCACATCTTCGGGATCTGGTGCAATCGCCACAACATTGCCACCGAAACCATGCCAATCGCCATTAAGGCTGGAATTCGCAAAAGTGCCGTCTGCCGCAAGCTGAATTTGCCCGCCATTACAATCGCGCCAAGTCACTTGTGCGGCTTGGGCATTATTGCTGCGCCAACATCCCATGTCGAAATAGCCCGCATAGAGAATGTTTGGGTCAACAACGCTCGGTGCCAATACAGCGCCCACCGCATTATCAATTCCCCGCGTTACAAAACTGCCATCGCTCATCCGTTTGGTTGTGGAATTCACCACCAGCTTGCCGCCTTCAGTGATGTGATGAACAAATTGATCGTCGATCCACCAAGCTTCACTGTCATTTACCGGAGTGAAGCTTTGTATGTGCCCATTGAGTGAAGCTTGAGGCGCGTGGAGAATTCCGCTCCAACCCATATCCCAATGCTGATAATCCTCAGCTGTTGTGAGATGAATGAACTTTTGCGTGGCTTCATTCCATTGCCAAAATCCAGTCTGATCTTCAGCGGTGAAGGGCTTGTTATGCCAAGGCCTTTGGCGGCGCAGATCCAGTAAGCGAATTCCACCGCCGCTCAGCGGCCAGATCTGCCCTGTCTGCTCAGATGAAACCAACTTCATGTCACCATCACGCATATAGGTCGCGCCATTTCTTGCCACATCATCCGTGGGAGGACGAGTTGTTATCCATAGCCGCTGCGGTACAGATAAATCGAACTTCACATCTTCAACCGGCATTTCTGTCAGCGCGGTAAAATGCGCGCCGCCATCAAATGTTTCATATGCGTTGAGTGGCACTGAATCTGGCCAGCGATCAGCTCCGCAAGTTTCAGGCCCGCTAAAGCGTTCGGCGGTGGAAATAGCAATCACATGCTGTGCCGAATTCGGATCAATACGTAAGCCCATGATATTGGCAGCGCGTGGCAAACCATCAGCGAGAACTTTTCTCCAGGTCGCGCCATGATCCTCAGAGCGCCAAGCCAACGCGCTTTCTTGGCAATAACCGCCAAGGCCCGCCGCATAAGCAATCGCGCCTGAACCTTGCACCACTGAAACTTGTGCCTCAAATGGGCGCGTGAAATGACACGCAGCGTCAGATGCATTGCCGCAATCAGTGGAAACGTAAAGCCCATTATCCGCACCCACCAAAACAGTTGCGGGCCGCTTAGGATCAACGGCAACGCCGTCGACATGAGTTGAAAGCAGGCCCTGAGCAGACCCCAGCCCGCGCCAGTTTGCCCCGCCATCAGATGAACGGTAAACGCCTGAAAGATCCGAGCCCACAAACACCACGCCATCGGGCGAAACGGCTGCTGATTCAAAGGCCCCACCGCCGCCTGGCCCGGCGGGCTGCCAATTTAGCTCAGCAAATGCGGGCTGCACCATTATCAGCATGGCCAATATGCCAGCCGACACGAATTTCATTTTTGCTTCACCAGAAACCGCGCCATGGCCTTCAGCGTTTCTTCGCTCACATGATGTTCAATGCCTTCGCTATCTTCATTGGCTGTCTTGGGTGAAATGCCCAGCGCCAACAAAAAATTTTCAACGATGGCGTGTTTGCGCTTTCCGTCTTCGGCAATTTTCCAACCATCGGCCGTCAGAAAGATGGCACGGTAAGGTTCTTGCTCCACCAATCCATTTTCCGCCAAACGCTTCATGGTTTTGGCAACAGTCGCATTGGCCACACCCAACCGCAAGGCGATGTCGGTGCCGCGCGCCTCGCCTTTTTCATCAATCAGTTCAGCAATCAGCTCACAATAATCATGTGTCAATTCAAGACTGTGATCGGCCCGTGTGCGGCTGAAAGCGGCCGAGCGCAGTTGTGATGAGGGAATCTTCCGTTTCATAAAAACGCTGTTTAGCTGACAAACTATATTTAGCCTATTGCATAAGGTTTAGCCTGTGCTAAACTATAGCGATGAAGATGAACTATTCTGATCAAACTGATCTGCGCATCAGGCAGGCTTTGGCGGGCCGCGGTGCGAGTGGCTTGCGCACGGCCCTGCTATTCGCTGGCCCGGCAGTGGTTGTGTCAATCGCCTATATGGATCCGGGCAATTTCGCCACCAACATTCAAGCCGGTGCCAAATACAGCTACTCGTTGCTGTGGGTGGTGGTGCTGGCCAATGTCATTGCCATGTTGTTCCAATCGCTATCGGCCAAGCTGGGCATTGTCACGGGGCGCAATCTCGCTGAATTGAGCAGAGAGCATTTCCCGCGTCCCATCGTTTTGGCCATGTGGGTGGTGAGCGAAATTGCCGCGATGGCGACTGATTTGGCTGAATTCCTTGGCGGTGCCATCGGTCTATCGTTGCTCTTCAGCATGCCGCTCCTCTATGGCATGATCGTAACTGCAATTGCGACCTATGCAATTCTCATGTTCGATAATCGAGGCTTCAGGCCGCTCGAACTCATCATCGGTAGCTTGATCGGTGTTGTCACACTTAGCTATCTGATCGAATTATTCATTGCGCCAATCAATTGGGGATTGGCAGGGCTCCATTCGGTCGTGCCGCAGTTCGACGATGCGGGCGCCGTGACGGTCGCTGTCGGTATTGTCGGTGCAACTGTCATGCCGCATGCGATCTACTTGCATTCCAGTTTGACTCAAACCCGCACCATCGTTGACAACGACATCGACCGCGCCAAGCTGGTTCGATTTTCGAACTGGGAGTGCATCATAGCGCTCACCGTCGCTGGCCTTGTCAATATGGCGATGGTGATGATGGCATCTGGTGCATTCCATGATGGCCATCCCGATGTGGCAGAAATAGAAACCGCCTATCATACGCTAACCCCGCTATTGGGTGTAGGTGCTGCCAGCATCTTTCTTATATCGCTTATGGCTTCGGGCATATCGAGTTCTGCCGTCGGCACAATGGCCGGCCAAGTCATCATGCAGGGCTTCATCGGCTTTCGCATTCCGGTGTGGCTGAGGCGAGTGGTGACGATGATCCCAGCTTTCGTCGTAGTCGGCCTCGGCATGAATTCAACCGATGCACTCTTCTGGAGCCAAATCGTTTTGAGTTTCGCTCTCCCAGTCCCGATGATTGCACTTGTCATTCTCACGGGCCGTGTCGATATCATGGGGCAATTTGTCAACAAACCTAAAACACAGATCATCGCCTTGGTCGCAACCTTCGTGGTGCTGGTGCTTAATACGATCCTGCTGTTGCAATCTTTCGGGGTGAACATTCCGTTATTGTCGTCGAGCTGATAGCAAACAACGTCACGTCATTCTCATTTCAATGTGAAATTGCACACGGACATTATTTTCTGATATGTTTTGATATATTTTTATGATCGAGCACAGACATAAAAGACTTCTGCCCTGCAAAATATGCATATCAAGATACTTTGCTTTTTAGAAAACATGTCAAGGCCTTAAGTCAGCGCCGCAACGGCGCGATGCAAAAATCGCCGCGATTCGAAGCCCATACCCGTGGTCTAACCTGCACAAAGCGCAACAAATGTAACGTGCAATGCGCTCCCAGTTAGTTTGTAACTATTTTGTAACAAGGCCATCATCAATTGGCCTCGGTATCTGTGGGGAACATATGAGGTCTCACCAAATGCGCGGCAGGATTGCAGCCGCCCTATCACTTGTTGTGTTTTTTGCAGGCAAGACACACGCCAACGCCGAAACTGTTTTATTTACGCAGCCAATTATCAACATATCTGCCGATTCTGGTGGGCGCATCGGTGATTTTATGTCCCGCTTGCACAAATATAAATATGCCAACGCCCAAGTTGCCTTTTCAGGAAATTGCGATTCTGCCTGCACACTTTTTTTGGCCCTGCCTCACAATCAAACCTGTGTAAACACTGGTGCAGTTTTCAGATTTCACGCACCAACAGCTGGTTCCGCTGAAGTTGGCGTAGCTGCAAAACACTTTCTGATGGCGAATTATCCAAGTTGGGTGCGCAGTTGGATCAACAGACACAATGGGCTCACCACACAATTGATCAGCATGGATTACAACTACGCCAGCAAATTCATGCGGAATTGCGGATCGATGGCTTCGCGTTAAGTTGATTGTCTCATAAAGATCGGGCCCCCAAGATGGGGGCCCGAAGTGACGATTTTGGTTATTCAAAATGGCCCAACACATATACCGATTATCGAGTTAGCGCCTTGGGGGGAGCGTCACAATCGTGACTGGGCCCTAGCCCAAATTTTCGGTCGCTATGTTGAGTCTGTTCGAATATCTCCAAAGTCGCCGAGCTACTCATGTGTTGGTGTTACCCATTACTGTGGGAGTTTCGCATCAGCTGGTGGGCCTGACCGTGAGGCCGAACTCGTGTAAAATACGTCGCCTGTTGTGCTGTCAGTCGCGGCGAAGATGGTGTCCGGCGTCACATGTTTATGACGCACTAAGACAAAGGAATCATCAACTTTTGCGTCTGCTGGCGGACCAGAGCGGGAAGCTGAACTGGTGTAAAATTGGTCGGCCTGCGCACTCGAAGTCTGAAGTGCAACAAAACCGGTCGAGGCCAAAATTGCCCCTAAAACCAAAGCTTTATGAATAACCATGATAAATATCTCCTAATAAAGTGACGCTACCCTTGCAACTGATGTAGTATCTAAAAATGGCATTTCAACGGTATCTGTAATATATTTTATTACAAATGATTTAGGCATATCTCCGCGCCCACCCAACTTGCAGACTCCACCACTTTCACTTAATCGCCCACCATGGAAAATGTTCCCGCCCACTCCACCGTTCTGATTGTCGATTTCGGCAGCCAAGTCACACAGCTCATCGCCAGGCGCGTGCGCGAGATGGGGGTCTATTCCGAAGTCATTCCCTATCAATCGGCCGAGGCGGCATTCCACCGCTTAAAACCCAAAGCGGTGATCCTTTCTGGCGGGCCAGATAGTGTCACCCGCGAAGGTTCCCCCCGCGCGCCACAAGTGATATTCGATTCAAAGCTTCCGATCCTTTCAATCTGCTACGGCCAGCAAACCACGGCGCTGCAATTGGGTGGCGTGGTTGAAGGCGGCCACGCGGCAGAATTTGGCCGCGCTGAAATCACCATCAAAGAAAAATCTGCGCTGTTTGATGGTTTCTGGGATGTGGGCCAGAACTATCCAGTGTGGATGAGCCATGGCGACCGGGTGACCAAACTGCCCGCAGGCTTCACCGTGAAGGCCACCTCGGAAAACGCACCCTTCGCCATTGCCAGTGATGAGCCACGCAAAATTTATACCACCATGTTCCACCCCGAAGTGGTGCACACGCCCGATGGCGCAAAGCTCTTGCGCAATTTCGTGATGAACATTGCAGGTGCCAAAGCTGATTGGACGATGAAGGCCTTCCGCGAAGAAGCCATTGCCAAAATCCGCGCCCAAGTTGGCAAGGGCAAAGTTCTATGCGGACTGTCAGGTGGCGTGGATTCATCCGTGGCCGCTGTGTTGATCCACGAAGCGGTGGGCGATCAGCTCACCTGCGTATTGGTCGATCACGGCTTGATGCGCTTGAACGAAGCTGCACAAGTGGTCGAGATGGTCCGCAAGGCTTATAATTTGCCGTTGGTGCATGTCGATGCGTCAGATGAATTCATCATAGCATTGGAAGGCGAGGCCGATCCCGAAACCAAACGCAAAACCATCGGTAGGCTTTTCATTGATGTGTTTGAGCGCGAGGCCAAGAAAATCGGTGGCGCGGATTTCTTGGCGCAAGGCACACTCTATCCCGATGTGATTGAAAGCGTTTCATTCACTGGCGGGCCTTCAGTCACCATCAAATCGCACCACAATGTTGGTGGACTGCCTGCACGCATGAAGATGCAATTGGTGGAACCGCTACGCGATCTGTTCAAAGATGAAGTGCGCGCACTTGGGCGTGAGCTTGGCTTACCGCCAGAATTCATTGGTCGCCATCCGTTCCCCGGCCCAGGATTAGCTATTCGCCTTCCCGGCGGTGTAACGCGCGAGAAATTGGAAATCCTGCAAAAGGCTGACGCGATTTACATCGACGAAATCCGCAAAGCCGGACTTTACGATAAAATCTGGCAGGCCTTTTCGATTTTGTTGCCAGTGCAAACCGTTGGCGTGATGGGCGATGGCAGAACTTATGACCGCGTTCTGGCGCTGCGGGCTGTCACATCCGTTGATGGCATGACGGCGGATTTTTATCCCTTCGACATGGCCTTCTTGGGCCGCGCTGCAACACGCATCATCAACGAAGTAAAAGGCATCAACCGCGTGGTTTATGATGTGACCAGCAAGCCCCCGGGGACAATTGAGTGGGAGTGAGGGGCGCAAGTCTCTTATAATGCCAGCGCCCGTTTGAGTTCGCTATGCTCGAACGCGCTGGCCATCCGTGTTATTCCACTTGAAGATGCTCCAACATCTTTGGCAATGTCCCGCCATGTTGCGGTTGCCGATCCAACTTCTTTGATGATCTGTCGAGTCTGCGATAAATTCAGCGAATAGTATTCTGACGCAGCCTCCAGCAAATCCACCGAACATGTACTTTCGTCTAGATCAATGTTTGTCGTTAGGAACCGGGGCTTGATATCGACAGGCACTGGATTGACATCATAGACTGGAGAAAGCACCCAGCCCCCTTTTCCAAGCCAAAGAAATCCATGATTGCGCAAATGGTCATCTACATTGGAAATCATCACGTTGAAAACTACGCGTCGGAAAAGTGCCTGAGCATCTACTTTTGCCTGTGCGCCATATTCCGATAGGGCATCAACCATTTCCGGATAACTGCGATGTTCCCCGTCTTTCGCACCTATCATCGCCATGGCAGAAAGGAAGGGAATCCGAACTGTACCTTTGCGGTCGAAGCGTTGGGATAACATAACCGACTTCCCCCCTACATCAATCAGCCGATGTGTCGGTGTTTGCAAGCCAGCGCGCTCCGCAAGGCGTAGCGCGATCTCTTCCCATGTCTCGATTGAGTATTCGTCGTCCTGTTTTGGGAATTTCGCGATCGAAAGGTGACCATTTTGATCTACGACAGACGCCTTTGGTCGCGCCCCTCCCAGTGAGGAGCCGGGAGCAAAAATGAGTTTTATATCTTCATCTGTTTCGTCACCTTGCAAAATACGTTCTGAAGCAGAAAGGAGTTCGCCCAAACTGATCAAAGCCGGAACTCCCCTGTCGAGATGAGCTTGAAAATGTTCCTGACCAGGCAATCTAAATCGGAGAGCGCCAAGCCGTGTGCTATCGGCAACGCCCAAAAGATAGTCGCTTTCCATAAGTGTTCGAACAGCACGATGTTCATGCTCAGCATTTCGCCGTTCAGCGCGCTGCATCAGACGGCGCCCCCATGTATCGGGTGCAGAATCTCCGATGGAACCATAGATTGAGGTTTCTGGTTTAGGTGGGAAAGCGCCGGGGCCAAGCGGAAGCGCCGGCTCAAGTGAAAACCGATCAGCGTCACTTAACCATGCAGGAGTGTACTCGAACTGTACAGCCTCATTGCCGCGAACACGGTTCGCTCGCGCAAAACCAACCTGACGAGTATGACCATTCAAATCAATGTGGACTTCAAAGTCAGCCATTGTGCTTTTGTGCCCGCCTGAGATGAACACGCTTGGGAAGATCCGCACTAGCGAGCGCTTGACCTACGGAATCATTGCGGATGTCTGCAATTTGACTCAAGGCATCAAGCATCCCAAGAGCCTGTAATACGCTGGCGTAAATTCCAATGCTCACACTAGAGTCACCCTCTTCGATCCTTTGCAACGTTGCACGGGACGTAAAGGCGCGATCTGCTATCACCGACATAGGAAGTCGGCGACGCCGACGGGCATCATGTATATCTGCTCCAAGCTTGCGCAATGTGCGTTGTACGGCAGCGGGTGGATTGTGAGGTGTGGGCATTATGTAATCTTCGTAAGACATATCTGTTAATAAAGTATCACGAAGATTACACATAAACTATAAATCTTACCTAAACCAGAGGAACCTCAAAGGGAACTGACTTTAATCCTAACATAGGGTATATCGTAGTCCGTCTCCTCCACTGGAGTCCGATTCATGACGGAGAACCTGATGGAGAAGACAGCAAGTCCTGCGGGCGGTGTAACTACACCTTCATCGGGTGTGCAAGCTGGAGCCTTGGTCACTACGGGCCAAGCCGCTCGTGCTGAGCGTTTAGGGCGGATTTCCGTCCCTATGATACGAACTTCCTAGATCGCGCGGCAACAGCATCATCAACTAGGTGAGGAGCACTAACCGCGTGGTTTATGATGTCACTAGCAAGCCCCGGGCACGATACAGTGTGGGTGTGAAAGTAAGAATGACCGCATACGCAACATTGCAGGTGCAGCAACGATTTCCACTTCCGGTTGACATAAACTTACTGTAACAATTGCCGCACGGATCGTTGGTCAGGAGGACTAGGGCATGCAGCGCATCACCTTGCCGAAAGCTTTTCGTAATGCATGGCTAGCCTTTGCCTTCGCGGCCACTTTGCTCTTGTTTAATCTCAGCCCGCAAGGCTCCTTCTTCTCGCAAGCCCAAGCGCAAACAAATACAGTGATGCAATGCACCGCGCCGCAACCATCATCTGGCTGTCCATCTTGTGGCTGTGCGTCTTGTGGCTGCGGCGGCGACTTTGGCATCCCGCACTGCCCGGCTGGCTATTCGTCTTATGACGATTTCTGCTTGCCGGATTGCCCGCAAGATTTCATTCGCTATCCCGGCCTGCCCGGCTTGTGCATGCCGCCGGTTCATTATGGCTGCGGCCCAGGCTATGACCAAGTGCCCCTGCCACAATGTCCGCAAGGCTATTACCGTGACTTGAGAAACCCTGATCTTTGTGTGGCCGATATTGATTACGGCCTGCATCAAGGTGTTTGCCCGCAGGGCATGGCTTGGTCTTACGACCATGGCCGCTGCGAAGCCGATTGCCCACAAGGCACATACCGCGATGGTCATGGTCTATGCCAATCTTACTATTCTCAAGAGTGCCCAAAAGATTTTGTGCACGATCCGGCAAGTGGCAAATGTTTGCCACCTGGCATATGGCCGCCCAATTACACGTGGGTGTGTTTGCCAACCTGCCCGCCCGGCACTCTCCGGGACATTCGCCACCCAACACTGTGCCTGCCACCACCGCAATCCTGCCCACAAGGATTTGACAACGTGGGTGGCCGCTGCCTGCCGATTTGCGACAAAGGTCTGCAACGTGACCCCTATGGTTATTGTGTGCCGGTCACTTGCCCCGATGGTGGCTATACAAATTTACGTGGCCAGTGCCAGTTCCCAGAATGCCCAGAAGGTACGAGGCGAAATGACAGAGGCGAATGCCTGCCACCGTCACATATCTGCGATCAGGGTCAAGAGAGCATCAATGGACAGTGCACGCCCGTTTGCAGAACTGGCTTCTCGCGAGATGCCAAAGGCAATTGCACGCCAGATCAACCCAACTGCTCACAAGGCCAGCGCCTGAACTTGGATACCGGTGTTTGTGAGCGCATCCCGCCCAACACACCAAATTGCAATCCCAACCAGATTTACTCGTCGGCGCTAGGTCATTGCACGGATATTCCTCCTCCGGTTCATTGTGGCCAAGGCCAATACAAAAATAGTGACGGTCGCTGCATTGATATTCCCCAGCCACCACCACAGCTACAGCCTATTTGCCCGCAAGGTACGAGGCCGGATGGCCAAGGCGGTTGCGTGCGCATCTCCGTTCCAAGTAACTGCCCACCCGGCCTGTTTTATGATCGGCGCACCAACAGCTGCACCAGGCTTAATTTAGTGCCCGGCAGTCCTCCACTTGACCAAGGCGGCAACACCCCACCACCACGCACATTGCAGCAGCTCAATCCCAACTTGCCGCCACAACTTGTTGTACCGCATTTGAATGCCGTTCCCGGTATCAATGTGCAGCAAGCCTGCCCTGATGGCACCGCGCGCGACAACAATGGCAGGTGCGCAGGTCCAATCATAAAATAGTTATAGGTCCCCGCAAGGCGATTGAGTGGGGGTGACTTGTTCCCTTGCGCGGATTTGTCAAACCATGCCAAATCCACACATGAAAAAAACTGATCTCATCGCCGGTCTTTCAGTTGCTGGCCTGATGTTGCCCGAAGCCGTGGCTTACGCCGCAATCGCTGGTCTGCCGCCACAGCGCGCGATTTTCGCTGGCATCGCAGGTTGTCTCGCCTATCTCATTCTCGGCCAAAGCCGCTTTGCCATCGTCTCGCCCACCTCATCATCAGCGGCCATTCTAGCCGCCATCATGCTGACTTTGCCGGTAGCCCCTGAACAAAAAGCCGCCTTGGCCACAGCTGCGGTTTTGTTAACAGGCATATTCTTCGTGCTGGCTGGTGCTGTCAGATTGGGCGGCCTTACGGGATTGATCGCAAGGCCGGTGCTGCGCGGCTTTGCATTCGGCTTGGCCATAACCATCATCATTAAACAGCTGCCCAGTGTGGCTGGCGTGGAGGTGCACGCGCCCCATATATTTGGCACGCTAACGGGCCTCGCCGCGCAAGCCTCAAGCTGGAATATTTACAGTATCGCAGCTGGCGTGATCGCACTTGCAACCCTGCTCCTCTTGCGTCGCTTGCCCGCCATCCCCGGCGCATTCATCACGCTTGCATTAGGCATCGGTGCATCAGTGATGCTCGATTTGCCTGCTCACGGCGTTGCCACAGTGGGCACAATTGACACCACACTCAGCTTGCCAAGCATTCCACATTTCAACTTTCAGCAATGGTCGCAACTGGCCCAGCTTGCATTGCCTCTGGCAATGATCTTGTTTGCGGAAAGTTGGGGCACCATCTCGGCACTGGCACTGCGCCATGGCGACAGCGTGAGTGCCAACCGCGAAATCACGGCGTTGGGCCTGTCCAACTTGGCCAGCGCTTTAGTGCAAGGCATGCCAGTGGGTGCAGGGTTCTCGGTGGGCTCAGCCAGCGAAGCAGCAGGTGCTTCCACAAAAGTGACAGCTTTGGTGGCTGGATTGGCGCTTGCAGCATTGGTTGCGTTTGCAACACCTTTGGTAGCGCATCTGCCAGAGCCGGTTCTCGCAGCGGTGGTGATCGCAGCACTCGCCCATGCGTTGAGCCTCGCCCCTTTCATTCGGCTATGGCGCTTAAAGCGCGATGTGTTGCTGGCGGCGGCGGCGGCCATCGCGGTTATCTTCTTTGGCGTGCTCAACGGCATGTTGATCGCCATTGGGCTTTCCATCGCACTCGTTGTCCAACGGCTAGCCAGCCCGCGCGTTGCTAAGCTTGGGCGCTTAGGCAAAAGCCATGATTTTGTCGACGTCATGCGCCACACCGATGCAATTGAAATTCCAGACCTTGCCATTTGGCGGCCATCGGTACCGCTGCTCTTTGCCAATGCCGACAGCATTTTCCGCTTCATTGGAAATGATGCTTTGGCCCACCCCGCTTTGAAAGGAATTATCGTCAGCCTCGAGGAAAGCATTGATCTTGATAGCACCAGCTTTGAAGTGATCGCAGCCTTTGATGCCGCGATGACCAAGGCGGGCAAAGTGCTGCAACTGGCACGGGTGCATGACAGCGTGCGCGATGTGCTCGCCTCAGGCGGACTTCACACACTTACCGCGCGCTGCAATTATAGCGTGGATGACGCGGTGGCTGCTTTGACCAAAAAGTCGCTTGTAAAATAGGGTAGATAGTTAAGTACCCTATCCCCTAAATCCCATCGCCAAAACAAACAGTTCGGCGGAGCCGTCGCGGGAACTCAAAGGTTTCACATGGCGCACTGATGCAAAATCTTTTTTCATCAGGTTCAGCAACTGCCCTTCTGTTCCGCCGCGCAAAACCTTGGCCAGATAAGTGCCACCGGGTTTGAGTATAGTGCGCGCAAAATCATAACCAGCTTCGGCCAGCGCCACGATATTAATATGATCGGTCTGCCTGTGGCCCGTGGCATGTGCGGCCATGTCAGACAAAACCACATCGGCCTTCTCGCCGCCTAAGGCTTCAATCAAAACTTCTGGTGCATCCTCGTCATAAAAATCTTTTTTGAAAATTGTAACAGATGGAAGTGGATCCATGCCGTGCATATCAATCGCCACAACGCGGCCCTTGCCATCCTCGGCCTTCACCCGTTTGGCGGCAACTTGGCTCCAACCACCCGGCGCTGCGCCAAGATCAACCACGCGCCCACCGATTTTCAAAAATTTGAACTTGTCGTCAATCTCAACCAGCTTGAAGGCCGCACGGCTGCGATAACCAAGTCGTTTGGCTTCGGCCACATAGGGATCATTCAGCTGGCGTTCGAGCCACTGCTTTTGCGCAACAGTGCGGCCCTTGCCGGTCTTCACCTTCACCTTTGGCCCGCGCCCTTGTGGTTTTTCGCCCGGTCTTGCCATTAAATAGGCCTTGCCATTATCTATTGCTCCACGCGCCATCAGCTTGCATCAGCTGAATGAGAATTCCTTCACGAAGGCCACGGTCTGCCACACGAATACGTGGTGACGGAAAAGCCAAACGAATTTCTTCGAGGATCGCACAGCCCGCCAAAACCAGATCGGCGCGTTCGCGCCCGATACAGCCATTGGCCACGCGCTCGTCATAGCTCATCTGCAGCAAGTTTTGCGTCACCTCTCCTGCGGCCTGATTGGAAAGCCAAGCGCCGTCCACCTTGCCACGATCATAATGGCGCAGCCCCATATGAACTCCAACGATTGTAGTCACCGTGCCACTGGTTCCCAGCAAATGGCCCGGCACAGGATCAGCGCCAGCAAAACGCGCCACTTCGTCCACAAAGGGTTTCAACAATTGGCGCACCTCTGCGCACATGGCTTCGAAGGCGGTGGGCGTCACATCGCGGCCACCGTTCAATCGCTCAGATAATGTAACCACACCAGCAGCCAATGAAACCCAAGCTTTAATGTCGTAGCGCTCAGCCGACCGCTCCATCCACATGACTTCAGTTGAGCCGCCGCCAATATCAAAGATCACCGCTGATTGCGCTGATGTGTCAATTAAGGGTGATGCACCCGTAGCAGCCAAGCTGGCTTCAGTGGCGCGGTCTATGATCTCGAGTTCAAGCCCGACTTCCTCTTGCACTCGATTGATGAATTCAGCACCATTGGTGGCCTGCCGGCACGCTTCCGTTGCAATTAAGCGTCTGGGCCCAACGCCGTGCCATTTCAATTTATTGGAACAGACGCGCAGTGCTTCAATGGTGCGGTCCATGGCGGACTCGCCCAAAGAGCCACTGCGACCCAAGCCCTCGCCCAAGCGCACAATGCGTGAATAAGCGTCAACCACCTGCAGGCCAGCAGTTCCCGGCCTTGCGATCAACAAGCGACAATTATTCGTGCCCAAATCCAATGCGCCATAAAGGGCTTGCGCCCCGGGTTGCCGCGCTCGCGCACTGGCTGCCTGCCCATTGCCACTTGGTGCACGTCGCCGACCGCCCTTTGGGCGTCTAGCTTGCGCATCCACGATTAAAACCTTTCAGGTGTCAGGCCTCGCAACGAACGCTCAAACCCAGCCCACCTTATTCATAAGTTGCCCTAAGCTTACCACATCGCCAGCTTGGGTAAACACCTTCCTGCATTAACCACCCGTTGACCTCGACCCCCTAAGGTCACGCCGTAGGGATCGGCAAATATGCGTAATTTCGGCAATAATTGGTTTAAGGAAGGCTCACTTATTTCAGACTACAGTGAGGGTCTGGGGCTGGGAATAGGCAACCAAAAGCAGTCTATGGCCCTAAAGGCCGCGCGCGTCGACGCTGAGCTCGCCTCAAATGCCAAATCTGCCTTCATCGCCAATATGAGTCACGAACTTCGTACCCCGCTGAATGCCATCATTGGCTTTTCAGACTTGCTGGGCACCGACAAAGTTCGCATTAATCCTGAAAAATCCCAGCAATATGCAGGCTATATCAACCAAGCCGCCCTACATTTGTTAGCCGTTATCAATTCAATTCTCGACATTTCCAAGATCCAAGCAGGTAAATTGGAAGTGGAATTGGCACCCCTGGACTTTACCAAAATACTCGATCCTTGTATTTTGCTTAGCGAAACCAAGGCCAAAGAAAAGCAAATCATAGTCACCCGTACAATTCATCAAGGCATGCCCCCATTGATGGCGGATTCGCTGCGCCTGAAGCAAATTCTCATCAACCTGCTCTCCAATGCCGTGAAGTTCACGCCTGAAGGCGGCAAAGTGCACATTGAAGCTGGCGTCAAGGATGCAAAATTTGCGCTCATATCGGTCACAGATTCAGGCGTTGGCATGGAGCCTGAAGAAATCAAAACCGCTCTTCGCCCCTTCGGCCAGATCGAAACCGGACTTAACCGACGCAATGATGGAACTGGCTTAGGCCTGCCCATCGCACTGGCGTTGGCGCAAATGCATGGTGGCAAACTCAATGTTATCTCCAGCAAGGGCCAGGGCACAAAAATCGAACTTCTTATCCCCTTTGCCACACAATAAAAACTGAAAGCAAAAACCGAGATGAATGCTCCCACCTCAAGCCAAAACAATCAAATTGTCACTGACAATGAATATAATGAATCCGAACGTCTGGGACGCATTGTGGCTGTCACCGGTGGCAAGGCAGTTGTGTTGATGGACACGCTAGACCAACATTCTAACGACACGAAACATCGTGCAGAAATTGGCACCTTGTTGAAGGTAGAAGGCCCCACCTCAATCTCCCTTGCTTTAGTATCAGCGCTCAGTTCTCCCATGCCAACCCACAGCACCGGCGAACGTGAAACGCGCATTGTGGAAGTAGAGTTCATAGGCGAGTTTACCCGCAAGGACGATGGCACCGTTGATCGTTTCCGCCGCGGTGTCTCTAGCTATCCAACATTGGGCGATTCAGTTTATCGTTCCAACCGAAGTGATCTTGCATTGGCCTATGCTTGCGACACCGAAGGTTCCGTGCGCGTGGGCTCCATCCATCAGGATTCCAGCATCCCTGCTATGGTAAAAGTTGATGAAATGTTGGGTAAACATTTCGCCATTTTGGGCACTACTGGCACGGGCAAATCCTGCACCGTGGCGTTGATATTGCGGCGCATTCTGGAAAAAAACCCGCAAGCTCACATCCTGCTTCTTGATGTGCACCGTGAATATGCCCAAAGTTTTAAGGGGATTTCAGAAGTCGTCTCACCAGACAACATGGTACTGCCCTTCTGGCTTCTCAACTTTGATGAAGCAGTGGAAATTCTGATCGGTGAACAAGTTGGGCGTGACACGGATGTTGAAATTCTGCGTGAAATAATCCCCATCGCCAAAGCCCGTTATATGGGCAACTCCAGGCGTGATAAGGCGGGCACAATACGCCAACGCGATTCACTGGTTGAAAATAACATCGGCGTTGATACGCCTATCCCTTTCCGCACCTCTGATTTGATTTCAGTGCTGGAAGAATATCTCGGTAAATTGGATTTGAAGGGTGAACTTGCACCCTACAAACGTCTCAAGGCCAAGCTGGAAGCCATTAGCCGTGATCCGCGTTATTCTTTCATGTTCGGTTCTCTCACCGTGCAAGACAATATGGCGCAAGTGTTGGCGCGTATTTTCCGCATCCCTGTTGGCGGCAAACCTATTGCTATTCTTGAACTTGGCGGTCTTCCATCTGAAATCATCAACGTGGTGGTTTCAGTTCTTGCGCGGTTGGCCTTTGATTTTGGTGTGTGGAGTGGCGGTCGCGTACCCATCACTTTCGTTTGCGAAGAAGCCCATCGCTATGTGCCTAATGATGCCACAACCGGCTTTGAGCCAACCAAGCGCGCGCTATCACGCATTGCCAAAGAAGGCCGTAAATATGGCGTTTCCCTGTGCATTGTAACCCAGCGCCCGGCAGAGCTTGATCCAACCATCCTGTCGCAATGCAGCACTGTTTTCTCGTTACGCCTGACCAATGATCGTGACCGCGCCATTCTTCAGGCCGGCATTTCCGATGCCGCCGCCAGCTTGCTTGAATTCATGCCCACCATGGGTGCAGGCGAGGCCGTGTGCTTTGGTGAAGGCGTGGCACTGCCCACGCGCATTAAATTTGATCTGTTGCCAGCCAACGAATTGCCGCGTTCCAACACCGCGTCCTTCTCAAAGAATTGGGCGCGCGAAATTCCTGACGATTCATTCTTGCATGAAGTCGTCAATCGCTGGCGCGCCCAAACTTACAACCCCGACAGCCAAGGCTATGCCATCGATGAGTCAGGCGCTGTTGAAGAAGTTGCGGCCGTTGCCGTTGCCGTTGCCCCAGTGGTGCGCCAATTGGCGCCGCCGCCCTCACCACCACGGCCGAGCATCCTGCGCAAAGATGTTGACTTGAGCGCCGCAGCCGCCGCCCAAAGCAACACCCAGCAGAGCCTCGCCAGCTTGATCAAGCAATTCCGCACCTGATTTAAGGGTTGCGCCAGCTTTGGCTTGTTTGTATTGAACCCCATTCCGGCTGATGGGAGATCGTCTAACGGTAGGATCGCGGATTCTGACTCCGCTAGTCTAGGTTCGAATCCTAGTCTCCCAGCCAACCTAAGCCACATTCAACGCACAGCTTTGCCCTTGTTCACCGAGGCATTTGCCGGTGGAGGAGAAGAAAGTGGGTGCGCGGGGTTACCCGACGCTTAGTGCCACTGGCTTAAAGTGGCGAAATATGCGCTGGGTAACCCCTACGCAAGATAGGTTTTATACAACTCAGAACCTTTATAACCGGAGCCACCTTTAAGGCCTGGGTATTTCTGAGCGCACATCACCGAGCGGGCCTACGTTTGACCTTCGACGAGCCTATCATCACCGCCCGCCCAAGTTCACCGTCATGAACCGGACCCCGAGTGGGAAGCGACGGCGAGGCATGTAGCGGAGATAGGAATAAATGTCA
>Ga0075522_10000166_pt1 | contig 43988 bp, 39 predicted proteins | sample NGEPerA_FD_74796 | JGI IMG/M metagenome (GOLD analysis project Ga0075522, IMG submission 74796) | Arctic peat soil microbial communities from the Barrow Environmental Observatory site, Barrow, Alaska, USA - NGEE PermafrostL2-A | ecosystem: Environmental > Terrestrial > Soil > Wetlands > Peat ... | reverse complement strand
TTGGTGATGCATGGCGGCGGCAACAGTTCGCTGAAAACCAAAGAGCGCGACCTCGCCGGCGAGGAGCTCGCAGTATTGCGCGTTAAAGGCTCGGGCTGGGACATGGGCTCGATCGAGCCCGCCGGATTCCCGGCGGTGCGGCTCGATGCGCTGCGCCGCCTGCGGGCGCGCGACGATCTCGATGATGACGAATTCGCGCGCGCGCAGCGCGCTTTCTTGATCGACCCGCAGGCACCCTCGCCGTCCGTTGAAATGCTGCTGCACGCCTTTCTGCCGGCGGCCTTCGTCGATCACACCCACGCCACCGCGGTGCTCAGCCTGATCGACCAGCCGGACAGCGAAAAGATTTGCGCGGAGGTCTACGGCGGGCGTCTGGGCTTCGTGCCTTACATCATGCCGGGCTTTACGCTCGCGAAAAAATCAGCCGAGCTGTTCGAGCGGAATCCCAAAGCCGAGGGCCTGATCCTCGACAAACACGGCATCTTCACCTTTGGCGCCGACGCCCGCGAAGCCTATGAGCGCATGATCGAGTTTGTCACGCTGGCGGAAAACCGGCTGCAGAAAAATCGTAAAGCCATCGTGGTTACGAAAATTTCGACGCAGATCGCGGGAGCCACCGACGTGGCGCCGATCCTGCGCGGCGCGTGCACGCTGCGCGACGCCAATGGCGAAGGCGCGCACAAGCGCCTGATCCTGGAGTTCCGCACCGGCAATGCGATCATGGCTTACGTGAACGGCAAGGACGCCGCGCGTTACGCCCGCGCCGGCGTGCTCACGCCCGACCACGTGCTACGCACCAAGCCGTGGCCGCTGCTCGTGCCGGCGCCGCAGGCGGGCCAACTCGAGGACTTCAAGCAGGCCGCGCAACAGGCCGCGAAAAAATTCAGCGCTGACTACAAGGCCTATTTCGAGCGCAACAAGACACGCACCAAGGGCGCGATGCTCGACCCGGCGCCGCGCGTCGTGCTGGTGCCGGGGCTCGGCCTGTTCGGCATGGGCGCGAGCGCCAAGGACGCCAGCATTGCTGCCGACATTGCGGAAGCCGCGGTCGAGGGCATCGGCGATGCCGAGGCGATCGGCTGCTTCACGTCGGTCGGCGAGACCGACATTTTCGAACTCGAATACTGGCCGATGGAATTGGCCAAGTTGGGCGCGCGCAAAGCTTCGCCGCTGGAAGGCCAGGTCGCGGTCATCACCGGCGCGGGCGGTGCCATCGGGGCGGCCACCGCCAGGGTTTTTGCGGCAGCCGGCGCGCAAGTGGCGCTGCTCGATATCGACGCCAAAGCCGCCGATGCACAGGCCAAGGCGATTGGGGGCAGCGCAATAGCGATTCAATGCGACGTGACGCATGAGGGCATGGTGCGCGCCGCTTTCACGCAAGTCGTTAATGCCTTCGGCGGCGTCGATATCGCGATCTCCAATGCCGGTGCCGCCTGGCAGGGCAAGATCGGCGAGGTCGACGAAGCCACGCTGCGCGAGAGTTTCGAGCTAAATTTTTTCGCACATCAGAAAGTCGCGCAAGCCGCGGTGAAAATCATGCTGGCGCAAGGCACCGGCGGCTGCCTGCTATTCAACGTGTCGAAGCAAGCGGTCAACCCGGGCGCAAACTTCGGTCCCTACGGACTGCCCAAGGCGGCAACGCTCTTTCTAGTGCGGCAATACGCGCTCGATTACGGCGCCGACGGTATCCGCGCCAATGCGGTCAACGCCGATCGCATCCGTTCGGGAATTCTCACCGACGACTTCATCCAGGAACGCTCAAAGGCGCGCGGGGTTTCCGCGCAAGATTATATGAGCGGGAACTTGCTGGGCCGCGAAGTCACCGCGCAGGACGTGGCGCAGGCCTTCCTCGCCCAGGCGCTGGCGCTAAAAACCACCGCGGATGTGACCACCGTCGATGGCGGCAACATTGCGGCGGCGTTGCGCTGACGCCTTCCCCAGAACTGGGCAGGTTTTTTTGACGGCTATCGCCGCGCCAAACCATGTTAGGCTGACAAAACCTTGCGACTCGTAAAGGAGCCCTGCCGATGCTGAAAACTCTTGGCGCCCTAAGCCTGCTCCCTCTCCTGCTGCTGGCGAGCCCGGCTTCGGCCGCCACCAATGAGCAGAAGATAGAAACCTGCAAATTCGGCGCCGACGACCAGAAGCTCGAAGGCGCCAAGCGCAAGGCGTTCATGACCAAGTGCATGGCCAACCGCAACGACAAGCGCGGTCCAATGGGCAAGCCGACGGCCAAGAAGCCAACGGCTAAAAAGCCGGGCGACGCACAGCCGATGCAAGCCGCGCCAACCGCGCCACCGCCGGCGGACACGGCAGCACCCGCCAAACAATAGTCACCCCGCTTTTGCGGTCGGCCGCTCCAGCGGCGTGACCTCGAAGCTGCGCAATAATCCGCGCCGCAACACGTCGATCGTGACGCGCTTGCCGATGCGCTCGGCATTGAGCAGCCGGATCAGGTCATCGACGCCGGTCACGGCTTGGCCGTCCGCCCGCACGATGGTATCGAGCGTCATCAAGCCGGCGAACGCCGCAGGCGCTTTTGGCTCGAGCGCGGTCACCATCGCGCCGGAAGCGTTCTCGATGTCGGCATTACGCGCATGATGGCGCGGCACCGCCGCGGTCTGCCCGGACACGCCGATAAAGCCCCGCCGGACGCGGCCGTGCTGGATCAGTTCGCTCAGCACGAATTGCGCGGTGTTGCTGGCGACCGCGAAGCAGATGCCCTGCGCGCCCATGATGACCGCGGTGTTGATGCCGATCACTTCGCCGCGCGAGGACACCAGCGGACCGCCGGAATTGCCGGGGTTGAGCGCCGCATCGGTCTGAATCACGTCCTCGATCAGCCGGCCGTTTTTCGAGCGCAAGGAACGCCCGAGCGCCGAGATGACGCCGGCGGTAACGGTTGATTCAAAGCCGAGCGGATTGCCGATGGCGACTACCAGCTGGCCGCGCCGCAGCGCCTTGGAATCGCCGAGCGCGGCATGCGCGAGATCGCGCGCCGAACCCGCGCGCAACAGCGCCAAATCGGTGTCGGGGTCCTCGCCGAGCCGCCGCGCCTCCATGACGCGGCCTTCGGCGTCGAGCAGTCGCACGTCCTTGGCGCCGTCGACCACATGGCTGTTGGTCAGCACCAGACCATCCGGCGCGATCACCACGCCGGAGCCGACCCCGCCGGGGCGGCCGTTAGGCCCGCGCGTTTCCACACGAACCACCGCCGGGCCGACGGCGTCGGCGACGGAGATCACGGCATTGGAGTAAGCGTCGAGGATGTCTGCCTCGCGCGCAGGCACCGCGGCACGTGGCTCCTCGACACCGGAAGACGATGTGAAATCGAGCATTGAACGCTCTGGGGTTATGTTGGCGTGACCGTAGATGTAGGATGGCACGGCGAAAATGGAAGATGGCGCCGATGACCCCCCACCACATCAGGCTGCAAAGCTCCATCGGCGATTTCAGTCCGGATTTCGTCAAGGCGTTGCCGGCGCTGGAAAAGACGATGACCGATCACGGCATCGATCCGTCCAACTTTGTCATCGCCAAGGACATGGCGCGCGTGACGCCGCTGCCGTTCGCCTATCGTCCGGACGGCAATTCGCTCGAATATACGGTGTTCGTAAAAGGCCGCTCGTTCACGGTGACGCAGCCGAACGACATGAGCTTCCTGGCTTATTTCTACAGTCTTTGCGCTCCGCCCGAACACAAAGATGCCCCGCACTCGATCGCGCATGCAGTGCATACGGAAGAGAAGAAACTGGAAGCGCTGATTGCCCGGCTGGAAACCTGGTTCAACAAGCCGATCTAGCTTCTATTTGGCCTGCGCACCAATGCCGGCTGCTTTGATGAGCGGCCACCACTTGTCCATTTCGGCCTGCTGGAATTTGGCAAGCCCTTCCGGTGTCTGCTGCTCGCGCGGCGCCACATCGAGCCCCAATTCGGTGAACCGCTTCTGCAACGCGGGGTCGGCGAGCGACTGCACCATCGCACCGTTGAGCGTTGCAATAATGTCCTTCGGCGTTGCCTTGGGGGCATAGAGACCGAACCACCCCGACATATACAGTCCTGGTATACCGCCCTCGTCCGAGGTCGGAATGTCCGGCATCGAGGCTGAGCGCTGTGGTGACAGATTTGCGATCGCCTTGATCCTGCCGCCGCGGATCTGCGACAGCGCCACCGCGCCTTGCACCACCAGCAGGTCGACGGTGCCCGATATCAAATCGGTCATCGCAGGCCCTGCGCCACGATAGGGAATGAACTGAACTTTCTGTCCCGATAGCTGCTCGAACAGAATACCGCTGACATTGGCTGCCGCATTCTGGTTGACGAAATTGATCTTGCCGGGGTTCGCCTTCATCCAGGCGACGAGGTCCTTAAGGTTGTCGGCCGGCAGGTCCTTTTTGGCGACCATAAGCTGCGGATTGACTGTCATCAGGCCGATCGGCGCGAAGTCCTTTTGCAGATCGTAGTCGAGGTCATAGATGATACTCCCGACATGGGTGTCCCACTGTCCGATGTCGATGGTGTAGCCATCGGGCGCTGCCCGCGCGATGCGCCGCACGCCGATGCTGCCACCTGCGCCGCCGACGTTTTCGACGATCACCGGCTGCGCGAGCAGCGGCCGCATGCGCTCCGCGATGATACGGGCGGCAATATCGGTCGAGCCACCCGGCGGGAATGGAACAACGAGCGTAATTTGACGTGACGGATAGGTCTCGGCGTGTGCCAGCGCGATGCCGGCCAATAACGCGAGCAACGTCGCGACGATAATTTTTTTCATGTCTCCCCCCAAAAGACGTCATCCGCGCCTTTGCGCGAATGATAGGCCGCAATCTTGCGGCGGGGGAAGAGCTAACCCGGCGCTTAAACGCCAAGCGTCTCGTTCTCAATGGTGCAAGCGTCCCGCTCTCAATGGTGCATGAACAACGCAAGCAAAATAATAATCGGCAGTGGGACACCCAGCAGCCACAACAGCGCGCCTCGTCCAAAGCCCATGACAGCCTCCCTCGATAACGGTCTGAGGTAAGTCGCGACGCCGTTTCTGGTTCCATGCGCGTGCTGCGCGCGGAAAAAATGGTGCGCAATCCAAGCGAACGGAACCATATTTCCTGGATCGGGGTTGAAGCTCTGCAAAGCGTGAATTGTCCGCTTGCAAGGAGGCTGGGTGTCATGATCACGGAAACCGGGAATGTTGCGCTTGACGATATGAAGTCGGCGGTCAGTTGGGGAGCGATCGTCGCCGGCACGGTGGCCTCGGCAGCCCTCACGCTGGTGCTGGCCGCTTTCGGGATCGGCGTTGGCTTTACGGTGATTTCGCCTTGGAGCGACTCCGGAATATCTTCGACCACCTTTACGCTTGCCGCCGGCGTCTACCTGATCGTGATTGCGATGTTGTCATCGACCATCGGCGGCTATCTGGCAGGCCGCCTGCGGTCGAAATGGCAAACCGTCCACGAACACGAACGCTACTTCCGCGATTCAGCCCACGGCTTCGTCGTGTGGGCTCTCGCAACGGTGCTGACCGCCGCCTTTCTGGGCGGCGCGGTTACGCATCTGATTCCGGGCGCCGCGGTCGGCGCCGGCGCGGTGTCTGCGGCAACAGCGGCACAAGGTTCGCCGGCCGACATTTATGTCGACAGTCTGCTGCGAACCGATCCGACTCAAGGGTCCCAGGCGAACGCACAACAGGCAACCACGCCGACCTCTCAGGGCCAAACCATCGCGCCGTTGCAAGGCGGCCAAATCGGCGCACCGGCTCAGCGAAACGGCGGCAACGCCAACCGCGGTGAGATCACGCGCATCGTCGCGCCGGCGCTTCGCAGAGGCGGCAATGTCTCCGACGCCGACAAGACTTACCTCGCCAAGGTCGTTTCGGCCCGCGCCGGCATCCCGCAAGGCGAGGCCGAAAAACGTGTGAACGAGGTTATCGCCCAGGCGAAACAAACCGGCGACGCGGCGCGGCAGTCGGCGGCCAAATTCGCCCTATGGCTGGTGGTCTCGATGCTGGCGGGCGCGCTGTCAGCAAGTCTTGCGGCCATCGAAGGCGGCAACCTGCGTAATCGCGAATGGTATCTGGGCGCGGACAGCCGCGTCCGCGCGGTACCGGCGGAGTAACCCCTTCCACCAACAATCGACAGGAGTTCACATGCCCATTCTGCTCTGGTTGCTCGGCCTGCCCATCAGTCTCATCATCGTGCTGATGCTTCTGGGCGCGGCCTGACAAAGCAAAAAACCCCGCCGACGCCGGCGGGGTTTTCATTGGCACTAGTCGAGCTCGACGTGGAGTTTTAGCGCCTAAGCCAATTTCCAATCCGCTCCACCGCCTCATGCATCTCAGCGGCGGAACCGGCGTAGCAAAACCGCAGGAAGTTGTGGCCGTTGACCGGATCGAAATCGATCCCCGGCGTTGCCGCCACATGCGCCTGCTCCAGCAGGCGCTTGGCGAAATCCAGACTGTCGCCGGAAAACTTTGCGATGTCGGCGTAGAGATAAAACGCGCCGTCGACCGGCAAAAATTTGTCGAGCCCGGCTTTCGGCAGGCCCGCCACCAGAATGCGCCGGTTCTCCTCGTAGCCGTGCTTGACCGCTTCCATCTCGGCCTTGCCGTCGAAGGCGGCTTGCGCCGCGACCTGCGAGAGCGCCGGCACCGAGATCGCGAGATTGCCCTGCAGCCGTTCGACCGCGCGCACCAAATTGTCCGGCACCACCATCCAGCCGACGCGCCAGCCGGTCATACAGAAATATTTCGAGAATGAATTGATCACCAGCACCCGCTCCGACAGGTTGGCGGCGGTCTCGGCGGCGAACGCATAATCGAGGCCGTGATAGATCTCGTCGGAGATCACGCGGATGCCCTCCGCCTCTGCCACCGCGATCAACTGCGACAGCGCATCGGCATCCATCATGGTGCCGGTCGGATTGGCCGGACTAGCGACCACCAGACCGGCCAGCGGTTTGCGCCGGTGCTCCGCGATCAACGCCTTGCCGGTAATCGCCCAACGCGTCTCGGCCGCGGTTTCGATCAGTACCGGCTCGCAACCGAGCGCACTCAAGACGTGCCGGTAAGGCGGATAGCCGGGATTGGCCAGCGCCACCCGGTCGCCCGGCTCGAACAGCGCCAGAAATGCCAGGATGAAGCCGCCCGAAGAGCCCGTGGTCACCACCACGCGCGCCGGATCGAGCGCGAGGCCGTAGCTGTCGGCGTAATGGCGGGCGATTCGCGCACGCAACGAGGGGATACCGAGTGTCTCGGTATAGGCGATGCGACGGCTAAGCGCTTCCTGCGCCGCGCGTAGCGCGGTGGCGGGCGCTGCCGCCGCCGGCTGGCCCACCTCCATGTGCACGACGTGGACGCCTTTGGCCTCCAGAGCCGCCGCCGCCGCCATCACATCCATGACCATGAACGGCGGCACATTGCTGCGTTTGGAAGGCATAAGCAGGTGTTTTGCCGTCTCAAGCATCGTTAACCGAGCCTACCCGCCCCGCTGTTGCCGCATTCACAGGCTTGTTTGCCTTGCGTTTTTCATGACTCAGACGTGATCGTGAGTTGCGTTGACCGCCTCAGGGCGCGTCACTAGTTTCACGCGATCTGGTGGCACATTTACGCATGATCGAGAACGGCACACCTATCAGGGCACGGCGCATGGCGCCAGCCGGACGCGCGCTCGCGCTGGTCACGGCCGTTGCGCTGGCAGCCGCCACCGGCGGCCCGGCGTTCGAGCCGGCGCGCGCGCAGGAAGCCGCCTTGCGCGGCGTGCCGCTGATCCGCGACACCGAGATCGAGCAGTTGATGCGTGATTATTCGGCGCCGATCCTGAAGGCGGCCGGCTTGTCCAAGCAGAATGTCAAGATCGTCATCCTCAACGACCGCACCTTCAACGCCTTCGTTATGGACGGGCGTCACATCTTCATCAATGCCGGCGCCCTGTTCGACGCCAAGACACCGAACGAAATCATCGGCGTGTTCGCGCACGAAACCGGTCACCTGGCCGGCGGTCATTTGATGAAGCTGCGCGAGCAACTTGCCAACGCGCAGACCGCATCGATCATCGCGCTTCTGGCCGGCGTCGGCGTCGCGGTCGCCGGCGCGCGATCCGGCAGCGGTGGCAATGTCGGCATCCCGGCGATCATGGCGCCGCAGTCGGTCATCCAGCGCTCGCTACTCGCCTATGTGCGCACCCAGGAAGACCAGGCCGACCATGCCGGCGTGAAATTCCTCAACGCCACCGGTCAGTCGGCCCGCGGCATGCTCGATCTTTTCAAGCGGCTGGGCAATGAGGCGCTGTTCAATTCGCGCTACATCGATCCCTATCTGCAAACCCATCCGCTGCCGCCCGAACGCGTCGCCGCGCTTGAAGTGCTGGCCAAAGCAAGCCCCTATTTCGACCGTAAGGATTCGCCGGAGTTGCAGCTGCGCCACGACATGATGCGCGCGAAATTGTCCGGCTTCTTGGACCGGCCCGACACCGTTGCACGCCGCTATCCGCTCGGCGACCACAGTGTGCCGGCACGCTACGCCCGCGCTATTTCGACCTACCGTCATGGCGATTTACGCGACGCGCTGCCGCAGATCGACGGCCTGATCCAGAGCGAGCCGAACAATCCCTATTTCTATGAACTCAAGGGCCAGGCTTTGCTGGAAGGCGCCCGTCCGGCCGAGGCGGTCGCGCCGCTGCGCCACGCCGCGACGCTCGCGCATGGCGCCCCGCTGATCGATATGATGCTCGGACAGGCGCTGGTCGCCACCGACAACACCAAAAACGCCGAGGAAGCCGTGCCGCTACTGCGCGCCGCGCTCACGCGCGAGCCGGAGGCGCCGGACGCCTATGCCCAGCTCGCCATGGCCTATGGCCGCAAGGGCGATCTCGCCAATGCCGACCTCGCCGCCGCGCAAGCCGCCTTCAACCGCGGCGACGTCAAGACCGCGGCGCAACTTGCCTCGCGCGCCAAGACCCGCCTGCCAGTCGGCTCACCCGCCTGGGTGCAAGCCGACGATATCGTCAACGTCAAGCGATCGAACGTCAAAAATTAATGACCATCACACCGACCACAAGGACAAAACCTATGTCATCGAGCCCGCGCTACCTCGCCGCCATTTGCGCTGCGTTGCTGATCGCAGCCGTACCGCAAGCCGTGCGGGCGCAGGATTTCAGCCCCGCGCAACGCGGATCGATCGAAACCATCGTGCGCGAATATCTGATCGCGCATCCGGAAGTGCTGCAGGAGGCGATGGCGGAACTGGAGAAGCGCCAGACCGTCGCGGAAGCCGAGAAGCACAAAGCCGCAGTCAAGGACCAGGCGCAGAAGCTGTTCTCCTCGCCCAACCAGGTCACGCTTGGCAATCCGAACGGCAACGTCACCTTCGTCGAGTTCTTCGATTACAATTGCGGCTACTGCAAACGCGCCATGAGCGACATGCTCACGCTGCTCAAGGACGATCCCAAGCTCAAGGTCGTGCTCAAGGAATTCCCGGTGCTGGGACCCGGTTCGGTGGAGGCGGCCCAGGTCGCCGTCGCCGTGCGCATGCAGGACAAGACCGGCAAGAAATACCTCGAATTTCACCAGAAGCTGCTGGGCGGCCGCGGTCAGGCCGACAAGGCGCACGCGCTCGCGGTCGCCAAGGATATCGGCCTGGACATGGGCCGGCTCGAAAAGGACATGGCCAGCCCCGAAGTGAAGGCGACAATCGAGGAAGACATGAAGCTCGCTGAGGCGCTCGGTCTCAACGGCACTCCAAGCTACGTGATCGGCGACGACGTGGTGGTCGGCGCCATCGGCCTTCCCGGCTTGCAGGAAAAGATCAACGGCGCGCGTTGCGGCAAGGCAACCTGCTGACCCCGGCGCGTAATTCCGGTATAATCGCTCAAATCTTGAAACCGGCCGCCGGCTCGCCCGGCGGCCGTATTGCATTGCGATAAGACTGGAACCCGCTCACGCCCCAGCGAGTTATTGCGCGCATGTATACGGTCGGCATGGAAGAAGAATACTTCGTGTTCGACGCCAAAACGCGCCGGGCCGTGCGCCGCATCGACAAAAAATTTCTTAGCCTCGCCAAAAAGAAGCTTGGCGATCGCGTCATGACGGAAATGTTGCAGTCGCAGGTCGAGGTCGCGACGCCGCCCTGCACCACCATGAAGGAAGCGCGCGATCATCTCGTGCACTATCGCCGCACGCTCGGCGACGCCGCGGCCGAGTACAAGCTAGGGCTCGCCGCCATGGGTACATTTCCGCTGGCGTTCTGGCCGGAGCAGATCGTCACCAAGAAAGAACGCTACGACGCCATCATCGATGATCTGCAGATGATCGGCTACCGCAACATGTTGTGCGGCATGCATGTGCATGTCGCAGTGCCGGATGTCGATACCCGCGTCAATCTGATCATGCGGCTGACGCCCTATCTGCCGCTTCTGCTGGCGCTCTCGACATCGTCGCCGTTCTGGCAGGGCCAACTCACCGGCTTGTGCGGCTATCGCCTCGCGGCTTACGACGAACTGCCGCGCACCGGCGTACCGGAACTGTTCCGGACCAAAGAAGATTACGATCAATTCGTCGCCGCGCTGGTGTGGGCCAAGATCATCCCGGACGCGAGTTACATCTGGTGGGCGCTGCGACCGTCGCTGGGAAACCCGACGGTCGAATTGCGCGTCGCCGACAGTTGCACTCAACTCGACGACGCGGTGGCGATCGCGGCGCTGTTCCGCTGCCTGGTGCGCGCACTCGACCGCGATCGCGCGCTCAATTCCGGTTTCGACCGCGTCGGGCGCGCCATCACCATGGAAAACAAATGGCACGCTCAACGCTACGGCATCGCCGCCACGTTCGTCGATCCGTTTTCGCGCTCGCCGCTGACCGTCAAACAATGGCTCGACCAGGTGTTCGATTTCATCGCCGAGGACATCGAGGCGCTCGGCTGTGCGGCGGAAATCCGGCGCCTGCACCGGATTTTGGCCGAGGGCACCAGCGCCGACCGGCAGATCGACATGTTTGCGAAAGCCAAAACTTCCGGCCGAAGAAGGTTAACGGCAATCAAGGACATCATCGATTGGGCGGCGCGCGAAACCCGCTCGTTCGGCCGCAAAAGCCCTTAAGCCTGAACGCCGCCCGGGCTTCCACTTCCCGCTTGGGCGACCTATAAAGCGGCAAGCATCAAACGCATTGGTTAACGATGCGAGCCGCCGGGAAGCCTATGCCAAAGACGCTCTATGTTCTGAACGGTCCGAATTTGAACCTGCTCGGCACGCGCGAGCCGGAGAAGTATGGCCGCTCGACACTCGCCGACGTCGAGAAGCTTTGCCGCGCGACAGCGAAACGCTTCGGCATCGAGATCGTGTTCCGGCAGTCGAACATCGAAGGCGAACTGGTCAACTGGATCCAGGAAGCGCAGGCCAAGAAAGCCGTCGGTCTTTTGATCAACCCGGCCGGCTACACCACCACCTCTATCGCCATTCTCGATGCACTGCTGACGTTGAAGATGCCGGTGGTGGAATGCCACATCACCAATATTCATGCGCGCGAGAAATTCCGGCAGAATTCCTACGTCTCCAAGGCGGCGAAAGCCGTGATCGCTGGCTTCGGCATCGACGGCTATGCGCTAGCGATTAGCGGGATCGCCGCCATGGCCGGCGCTAAAGCGAAAAAGTAAAAGCGGAAGCGTGATGGCAAAATCGCCGAAGGCCCCGATCGTCGACCGCGATTTGATCCGCGAGCTGACCAAGCTCCTGGAAGAAACCGGTCTGACCGAAATCGAGATTGAGCAGGACGGACAGCGCGTGCGCGTTGCACGCAATGCAGCGCCTGCCGCAGCCGCCCCGCGGACGGCTGCGGCCGTGCCGCAAACGGTCGCGCAATCGGTGGCAACCCCGCTCGATCCCGCCAAGCATCCGGGCGTGGTGCTCTCGCCGATGGTGGGCACGGCCTATGCCGCGCCCGAACCCGCCGCCAAGCCCTTCATCGAGGTCGGCACCCGCGTGAAAGCCGGCGATACGCTGCTGGTGGTGGAAGCGATGAAGACCATGAACCAGATTCCGGCCCCGCGCGCCGGCAGCGTGATCCAGATTCTGTTCCAGGACGGCCAGCCGGTCGAGTTCGGCCAGCCGTTGGTGATCATCGAGTGAAGGCGCGGTGACGACCGAGTATATTCAATGAGGCAGCATCTCGTAGTGGCGACCTTGCTGTGCGGTCTGGCAAACCCGGCAATCTCTTATGGTGCTAACCCTGTGCGAGGAGAGCTCCGTATCTACAAACAAATGGACTACCTCAATACGGACTATTCTAAATCAGTAGTTGTACCATCAGGCGCTGAATTTAGGGATGTTGGGCCGATTGACCACGTTGTTCTCAAAGAGGATTGGTGGCCACTCATCATAGTCACAATGAAGCGAGTTACGTTATCCGTTAAAAACGAATGCAAGAACGTCCCGGCAACAATTTCCGCAAAGTCAAAAATTGAAACTGTCTCCCCGCAAGACAAACGATTGTTGGAATTTTTTGGCCAAGAAGATGAAAGCGGTCCAGTACCTGACCGGATGGACCCATGGGCCAAGTCCCCTCCTATTCTGGTAACGCTCGGCAAAGAGTTTAAGCAGAGACAATGTTCGATAAAATCCTGATCGCCAACCGCGGCGAGATCGCTTTGCGGGTGTTGCGCGCCTGCAAGGAACTCGGCATTCCGACCGTCGCGGTGCATTCCACCGCCGACGCCGACGCCATGCATGTGCGCTTCGCTGATGAGAGCGTGTGCATCGGCCCGCCCGCCGCCAAAGACAGCTATCTCAACATTCCGGCGATACTTTCGGCCTGTGAGATCACCGGCGCCGACGCGGTGCATCCCGGTTACGGATTTCTGTCGGAGAACGCGCGTTTTGCCGAAATTCTCACCGACCACGGCGTGCATTTTATCGGACCGAAGGCCGAGCACATCCGCCTGATGGGTGACAAGATCGAGGCCAAGCGCACCGCTCGCAAGCTTGGCATTCCGACGGTGCCGGGCTCGGAAGGCGGCGTCGGCTCCGACGCGGAAGCTACCAAAATCGCCAATGGCATCGGCTATCCCGTGCTGATCAAGGCGGCTGCCGGCGGTGGCGGACGCGGCATGAAGGTCGCGCAATCAGCCGCCGAACTTTCCAACGCGCTTGCGAGCGCGCGCGCCGAGGCGCGGGCTGCGTTCGGCGACGATGCGGTCTACCTCGAGAAATATCTGCAGAAGCCGCGTCATATCGAGATTCAAGTGCTCGGCGACGGCAATGGCCGCGCCATCCATCTCGGCGAGCGTGACTGCTCGCTGCAACGCCGGCACCAGAAAGTGTGGGAGGAAGGCCCCTCGCCCGCGCTCAATACGCAGGCGCGCGACACGATCGGCGAAACGGTCGCGAAGGCGATGCGCGAGATGGCCTATCTCGGCGTCGGTACCGTCGAATTCCTTTACGAGGACGGCAAGTTCTACTTCATCGAGATGAACACGCGCATCCAGGTTGAGCATCCGGTGACCGAGATGATCACTGGCATCGACTTGATCTTCGAACAGATCCGTGCCGCCGCCGGCAACGACTTCACGCTCAAACAAAGCGACGTCGAATTCCGCGGCCACTCGATCGAATGCCGCATCAACGCCGAGAGCCCGGTGTCATTCCGGCCCTCGCCTGGAAAAATTCTGCACTATCATCCACCCGGCGGCCTCGGGGTGCGGATCGATTCAGCGGTGTACCAAGGCTACACGATTCCTCCGTTTTACGATTCACTGGTCGGCAAGCTGATCGTGCACGGCAAGACCCGCCCCGAGGCATTGATGCGGCTCAGGCGCGCGCTCGACGAGGTGGTGGTGGACGGCATCGAAACCACGTTGCCGCTTTTCCGCGCGCTGGTGCGCGAGAAGGACATCATCGACGGCAACTATCACATCCACTGGCTTGAGCAGTTCCTCGCCAAAGGCGGGATGGACACCTAGTGTTTGGTATCCGCCGTCAGCCGCTCCAGCAGCCGGCATAGATCTTCGGGGCTGTAGGGTTTTTTCACAAACATCGAGCGCGACACCGGTGGCGCCAGCGCCGAAGGCGAGTAGCGTCCAGAACAATAGACGATCGGCAGTTCGGGGCGCTTGGCCCGCGCCTCTTGCGCTAGCATCGAGCCATCCATGCTGCCATCCAGATCGATGTCAGTGAACAACACGTCCACATCCGCCCCCGATTGAAGATACTTCAAGGCCTGCTCGCCGCCCGTCACCGCGTGCACCGCAAAGCCGTGCTCGCTCAGGACCTCGGCGATAAGATCGCTGATCATAACCTCATCTTCGACCACGAGAACGCTGGTACGCCGCGCTTGCATGACACGCCCCTCTAAATCCCAGTCCCGATGACCCGGGATCGTCCATTGCACCAACGCATCACCGGCGGATTGCGTTCAAACTTTCGGCAATTTGGTTACGTTATGGTCATCGATCGGTTAAAATCCGCGCTCCATAGGAGGCTCTGCACCGCCTAGTATGAGAGTTCCAACCGTCCAATAGCGGTCCCGTATGGCCAATCGCGAAAACGCTTTCATCGAAATCACCCCGGAAGTGCTGCTCAAGGCCTATGCCTGTGGCATCTTTCCGATGGCGGAAAGCGCTGACGATCCGGCGCTCTATTGGATCGAGCCGGAGTTGCGCGGCATCATTCCGCTCGACGGCTTTCATATGTCGGGGCGGCTGGCGCGCACCGTGCGCACGACGCCTTTTACGGTATCGGTGAACCGCGACTTCGACGCGGTGATCGAGGGCTGCGCGGCGGCCGGGCCCGACCGCGCCCGCACCTGGATCAACGGACGCATTCGCAAGATCTACCGCAGCCTGTTCGCGCATGGTCATTGCCATTCGGTCGAAGTCTATGACGGCGATGCGCTGGTCGGCGGGCTCTACGGCGTCTCGCTCGGCCGCGCCTTCTTCGGCGAGAGCATGTTCCACCGCGCGCGCGACGCCTCGAAAATTGCACTGGTGCATCTGGTTGCGCGCCTGCGCACCGGCGGCTACCGGTTGCTCGACACCCAATATGTCACCGATCATTTGAAGAGTTTCGGCGCCGTCGAGGTCGGCAAACGGCGCTATCACCGCCTGCTCGAGGAGGCGATCGTCGGCGAGGCGAATTTCGGCGCGCTGCCGCTCGATCGCCCGGTCAGCGGCGCGGAAGCGCTGGCGCAAATGCGTTAGCGAAACGCCGGCAGGAAACCGCGCTGATCCTGCGCGCGCGGTGGCGCTGGACGCTTGGGTTGCACAGGTTGCGCCGGCTGCTTGGGCGCCGGCTGCTTGGGCGCCGGCTCCGGCGCTGACGCCGGGGCTTCCGCCACGTTTGGATTCTGCCCGCCTTTGCAGTCGGTCACCCACACGTCGTAGATCGGATGCTCGACCGCATGCAGGCCGGGGCTGGCCGCGAACATCCAGCCAGTGAAGATGCGTTTGATCTCGCCCTGCAGCGTGACCTCATCCACTTCGACGAAGGCGTCGGTGTTCGGGGTCTCGGTTGGTGGCCGCGAATAGCACACGCGCGGCGTCACCTGCAGCGCGCCGAATTGCACCGTCTCGTTGATGGCGACATCAAACGAGATGATGCGGCCGGTGATCTTATCGAGGCCGGCGAATACCGCGGTCGGATTGGCGATGCGCTGCGCCGGCGGCTCGACCACGATTTCGTCGCCGGGCTGCGGCGCGGTATTGGCCGGCTGTTGCGGGGCTGGCCCACGCGGCTGTCTGATGCCGGGCGGCAGGCCCGGCAGTGTCTGCATCGGCGCGCCATTGCTTTGTTGCGGCTGCTGGCCCGGCGGTGGCGCGGGCGCCACCGGCACGCCGGGCGGCGGCGCCAGCGGCTGCGACTGGATGTCGCCGGCGCCCGGACGGCTGGAGGGCGGCAGGCTCATCGGCGCCGGCAACGGCGCGGCCGGCGGTTGATCGCCGCGCGGGAAATTGCGCGGCTGCTGGTTCGGATACATCGGCTGTGCTGATGGCGGCGCGCTCGGCACGTCGGCCGGCGGCCGCGGCGGCCCGTCGTCGCGAAAGATCGAACCGAATTGCGCGTGCACCGGCGCCGCCCCCAAAAATAGCGCAGCCATCGCAAGCAGGCAGATCGATAAACGGGATCGCGCCATCGGCCGGTTTTCCGCTGGGGAACGGCGCGGTTAAGCCGTCGCCCACGCCAGCGCCCGGTTAACACGGCGAATACGGCGGTGGAAGGGCAGCCCCAAACCGGAGCCAAGCCGTCTTTTAGCCCCGGCTATCGGGACTCCAGGCCTTGTAATCGCCGGTCGCCTTCGGGCGGCGGCCCGCGGCCAGCGTCGAGCCGGGCGGCCTTAGCGCGCCGGGCGTACCGGTCATATTCGGCCGGTGCGGCTTCTGCCACGGTTGCGGCTTATAGATTTCGTCCGTAGGCGGGGTGTCGACAGTGTGGTGCATCCAGCCGTGCCAGGACGGCGGGATGGTCGAGGCTTCGGCGTAACCGTTGTAGATCACCCAGCGGCGCTGGAAGCCCAGCGTCGGATCGACCTTGCCGCCGCGGGTGCGAAAATAGCGGTTGCCGAACTCGTCCTCGCCGACGCTTTCGCCATACCTCCAGGTCCAGAACTGGGTACCCAAGGTCTGCGAATTCCACCAGGTGAACAGCCGGAGCAGGAAACTTTTCATCGCCGCCGCGCGTTAAATAGCGTTGAGGGTGCGGGCGTTCTGCCACCTCGCCACCATCGTGTCTAGCGCGCCCCATTGCCGAACCCCCTTATTTCCCGCTGTTTATCGATATTGGAGCCTCATGGATTCAATCCGAGACGCCCTGACGGCCATCAAAAATATGCTCGCCTGGCTGCCCGATCCGGTGGCGGCAATCATCATTTTGGCGCTGGCCGGAGCGATCGCCTATTCGCTGCATAAATGGGTGCGCAGGTTGCTGCGGCACACACTGGCCGATCGCTATCCTTACTTGCTCTCGGTGTTCACCCAGATGCGCGGCGTGACGCGGCTGGCGCTGCTCATTCTGGCGATGATAATCGCAATCCCGGTCGCGCCGCTCGATCCGAACACGGCACAATGGCTGGCGCGCCTGCTGCTGATCGGCGTGATCGGGCTGATCGGATGGGCCGCGATCACCGCGCTCACTATCGCCGCCGATCTTTACTTGCGGCAATTCCGGCTCGACATCGACGACAACTTGCTGGCGCGCAAGCACTTCACGCAGGTGCGCGTGCTGCTGCGCGCCGCAGACGTGCTGGTGGTGATTATCACGGTTGGCGCCGCGCTGATGACGTTCGAGCCGGTGCGGCAATATGGCGTCAGCCTGTTCGCCTCCGCCGGCGTTGCCGGCATCGTGGCGGGCCTCGCCGCGCGTCCGGTACTGAGCAATTTGTTCGCCGGCGTGCAACTGGCGATGACGCAGCCGATTCGCATCGACGACGCCGTCATCGTCGAGGGCGAATGGGGTACGATCGAGGAAATTACCTCCACTTATGTGGTGGTGCGGATCTGGGATTTGCGGCGCATGATCGTGCCGCTCACCTATTTTATCGAGAAGCCGTTCCAGAACTGGACGCGCGAAGGCTCCGAACTGATCGGCAGCGACCTGATCTATGTCGATTACGCGGCGCCGGTCGGCGCCATCCGCGAAAAGCTCGGCGAGATCGTCAAGAACTCGAAGAACTGGGACGGCAATGTGATCAACCTGCAGGTTACCGACGCCAAAGAGCAGGTCATGGAGCTGCGCTGCCTGATGAGCGCCCGCTCGGCCGGCCAGGCGTTCAATCTGCGCTGCGAGGTGCGCGAAAAGCTCATCGATTTCCTGAAGGACCATCACCCCGAGGCCTTGCCACGGCAACGCTCGGAAGCCGCCGTCTCGGCCCTCCCGAAAACCAAGACTGCAAAGGCCAAGAAGGCAGTACGCAACGCGGCGCGTAGCACCGCCCAAAGCTAAGCCGCCGTTATGTTGCAGTGCGTGTTGCGTTTCCTCGAAGCCGCTGGTTATCCTGCCTAGGAATTCATCAGGTGCGGGATCAAGTCGCTTCGCTTCCGTGACTGAGAATCGCAATGACAGTGCCGGCAAAAGGCGGGCTCCATGGGAGTCCGCCTTTTTCGTTGCGGATAAAATTACAATCGTTTCGCGGCGCGCGCGGGCTTTGACGCCCGAAAATTAGATTCACAGCCATGCGTTACCTCGCCACGCTCCACCGACAGCGTCGCATGCACGCTAAGGCACTGACCTGGTTCTGAGAATCAGCGACCCCTCGCCCTGAATTGGGTGGCTTTTCCCGTCCTTATCCACGAACGCCAACGCCGCGATTTTTGCTGCGGATAACCGCCAAGCCGCGATTTTGCGTCATTTTTCCGTCATCCAGGGAGGCATAAAAACCTACCCCGCGCCGGCGATAAAAATGCTTTCCGCGACCCTCGGATCGCTCAATACTGGCGCTGGTTTTACGCGGCGTTATCCCCGAAGTTCACCGTTTAACCACAAGACTTAGTGTTTGATTCAGATTTGATCACTATCTGTTGTTGACGACGGGTACGAGTCCTCCTAGCTTTGGTGTGTTCGGTGCCAGTAGAGTTTCGGTTCCCTCCGGACCCTCATAACGACGTCAAGTCGCGAGCGCACCCACGCCAGAAATGGCGTTTTGGGACAGGGTCTTAGTGCGCGCCGGGGGTCAAAAAGCCGGGAGTAGCCGGTGCCGAAACCGAAGGCCGAATCTAACTGAGTGCGTAACGGGTTGTCGAACAGCGTGCCGAGCAAAACAGACGGACAAAACAGGTTCCGTCAGGGATAATTGGGTGGTCGCCAGCCACCCGGCATTTTAAGGGGCTTGAGACACATGCGGATCGAACGGCGCTACACCAAGGACGGGCAATCGGCCTACGCGGACATCAAGTTCCGGACGACCACGAGCGAGATCCGCAATCCGGACGGCTCGGTGGTTTTCAAGCTCGACAATGTCGAGGTGCCGGAATTCTGGTCGCAGGTCGCCTCCGACGTGCTGGCGCAGAAATATTTCCGCAAAGCCGGCGTCCCTGCCCGCCTGAAAAAGGTCGAAGAAAACACGGTGCCCTCGTTCCTGTGGCGCTCGGTCGCCGATGAAGCGGCCCTTAGCGAGCTGCCCGAAAAGGAGCGTACCGTCGGCGAACAAACCTCGCAGCAAGTATTCGATCGCCTGGCCGGCACCTGGACCTATTGGGGCTGGAAGGGCGACTATTTCGACAGCGAGAGCGACGCGCAGGCCTTCTTCGACGAGTTGCGCTACATGCTGGCCGCGCAGATGTGCGCGCCCAATTCGCCGCAATGGTTTAACACCGGCCTGCATTGGGCCTACGGTATCGACGGCCCCGGCCAGGGCCATTTCTACGTTGATCCGTTCAGCGCGGTCCTGACCAAATCGACCTCGGCCTACGAGCACCCGCAGCCGCACGCCTGCTTCATCCAGTCCGTCTCCGACGACCTGGTCAACGAAGGCGGCATTATGGATTTGTGGGTGCGTGAGGCGCGCCTGTTCAAATACGGTTCGGGCACCGGCTCCAACTTCTCCAAACTGCGCGGCGAAGGCGAGAGACTGTCGGGCGGCGGCAAGTCGTCGGGCCTGATGTCATTCCTCAAGATCGGCGACCGCGCCGCGGGCGCCATCAAATCCGGTGGAACAACTCGGCGCGCCGCCAAGATGGTGATCGTCGACGTCGATCACCCGGATATCGAGACCTATATCGACTGGAAGGTGATGGAAGAGCAGAAGGTGGCGGCGCTCGTCACCGGCTCCAAGATCAACCAGAAGCACCTCAAGGCCGTGCTCAAGGCTTGCGTGAATTGCGAGGGCTCGGGCGACGACTGCTTCTCGCCGGAGAAAAACCCCGCCTTAAAACGCGAGATCAAGCTGGCGCGCCGCTCGATGGTGCCGGACAACTACATCAAGCGCGTCATCCAGTTCGCCAAGCAGGGCTACAAAGAGATCAATTTCCCGATCTACGACACCGATTGGGACTCGGAGGCCTATCTCACGGTCGCCGGGCAGAACTCGAACAATTCGGTGCGCGTCACCGACGGCTTCCTGCGCGCGGTCGAGGCCGACGGCAAATGGGACTTAACCTACCGCAAGAACGGCAAGGTGGCGAAGTCGGTCGATGCCCGCGACCTGTGGGAGAAGATCGGCCACGCCGCCTGGGCCTCCGCCGATCCGGGCCTGCAATACCACACCACGGTGAACGACTGGCACACCTGCCCGGAAGGCGGCGAAATCCGCGCCTCCAATCCGTGCTCGGAATACATGTTCCTCGACGACACCGCCTGTAACCTCGCCTCGCTCAATTTGCTCACCTTCCGCGACGTGGCCACCGGCCAGTTCCAGACCGAAAGCTACGAGCACGCGGTGCGGCTGTGGACCGTGGTGCTGGAAGTCTCCGTGATGATGGCGCAGTTCCCGTCGAAGGAAATCGCGGAGCGCTCCTACGAATACCGCACGCTCGGGCTCGGCTACGCCAATATCGGCGGCCTGCTGATGACCGCGGGCATCGGCTACGACTCGGCAGCCGGCCGGGCGATTGCCGGCTCGCTCACCGCCATCATGACCGGCATTTCCTACGCCACCTCCGCCGAAATGGCGGAGAAACTGGGACCCTTCCCCGGCTACGAGAAAAACCGCGAGCACATGCTGCGCGTCATGCGCAACCATTGCCGCGCGGCTTACGGCGAAGCCGACGGCTACGAGAAACTCGCGATTACGCCGGTGCCGCTCGACCACGCCTCGCTCAATGACGCCAACAATCCGACGCTCAAGGGCTTTGCTGGTTTGGCCACCCACGCCAAGATGGCGTGGAACAAGGCGATCAAGCTCGGCGAGAAGCACGGCTACCGCAATGCCCAAGCCACTGTGATCGCGCCCACCGGCACCATCGGCCTGGTGATGGATTGCGACACTACCGGCATCGAGCCGGACTTCGCGCTGGTGAAATTCAAGAAGCTCGCTGGCGGGGGCTACTGGAAAATCATCAACCGCGCGGTGCCCGAAGCCTTGCGCACGCTCGGCTATCCCGAGAGCGCCATCGCCGAGATCGAGGCTTACGCCGTCGGCCATGGCGGGCTGGCGCAGGCGCCGGCCATCAACCACACCACGCTCAAGGCCAAGGGCTTCACCGACGAAGCGATTGCAAAAGTCGAGAAGGCCCTGCCGACCGCCTTCGACATCAAGTTCGTGTTCAACAAGTGGACGCTGGGCGAAGACTTCTGCCGCGACAAACTCAGCATCTCGGCGGAAGACCTCGCCTCGCCGAACTTCGATCTCCTGGCCGCGATCGGTTTCTCCAAGCGCGAGATCGAATCCGCCAACATCCACGCCTGCGGCGCCATGACGGTGGAAGGCGCGCCGCATCTCAAAGCCGAGCACTATCCGGTGTTCGACTGCGCCAATCCGTGCGGCAAGGTCGGCAAGCGCTATCTGTCGGTCGAAAGCCACATCCGCATGATGGCGGCGGCGCAGCCCTTCATCTCCGGCGCCATCTCCAAGACCATCAACATGCCCAACGAAGCGACGGTCGATGAGTGCAAGGAAGCTTATCTCATGTCGTGGCGGCTGGCGCTCAAGGCCAACGCGCTCTACCGCGACGGCTCCAAGCTCAGCCAACCGCTCAACTCGCAGCTGATCGCGGATGAAGAGGACGAGGATGACGGTCTCGATGCCTTCATCGAGAAGCCCGCCGCCGCCCGCGCCGCCGGTCTGGCCGAACGGGTGGTCGAGAAGATCGTCGAGCGCATCACCGTGTTGCGCGAGCGCGAGAAGCTGCCCTCCCGCCGCAAGGGCTACACCCAGAAGGCCGTGGTCGGCGGCCACAAAGTGTACCTGCGCACCGGCGAATACGATGACGGCCGGCTCGGCGAGATCTTCGTCGACATGCACAAGGAAGGCGCGGCGTTGCGCTCGCTCCTGAACAACTTCGCGATCGCGATTTCGCTCGGCCTGCAATACGGCGTGCCGCTCGATGAATATGTCGACGCCTTCACGTTTACGCGCTTCGAGCCGCAGGGCCCGGTGCAGGGCAACGACTCGATCAAATACGCCACCTCGATCCTCGACTACGTGTTCCGGGAGCTGGCGGTGTCCTATCTGGAGCGTTTCGACCTCGCCCATGTCGACCCGAGCGAGGCCGGCGGCTTCGACGCGCTCGGCAAGGGTGTCGAGGAAGGCAAGCCGGCGCCGGCGCAGAACTTCGTCTCGCGCGGGCTCACCCGCTCGCGCACTGATCGCTTATCTGTGGTCAGCGGCGGCACCACGCAGGCGATCGCCGGCGGCGGCTCCAACGTCACGGCCTTCGCGGGCAGCGCCGCGACCGCGCTCAAAGCGGAGCCCGAAGCCAAGCTGTCGCCCGCCGAGAAGCTCGAGCACCGCGTCGACGAGGACACGCGCGTCCACGCCCGGGCGTCGGCCTCCGAGAAGCGTGCCGAAGCCAAGGCCAAGGGCTACGAAGGCGAGGCCTGCGGCGAATGCGGCAACTTCACGCTGGTGCGCAACGGCACCTGCATGAAGTGCGATACGTGCGGCTCAACGACGGGGTGTTCGTAAAATAAAGGTACGTGTCAAAGACTTGAGGAGGCCATTTTGCATAAAATTATTACAGACGCGATCCGTGAACGCTGGGTGGTCCGATTGAAATACGATCCAGGCGAGCGGCTTATTGAGCCGCACGCTTTCGGGATCAGTGCGGAAGGCAAATTGCTCGTCCGTGCCTACCAGACAGAAGGCGTGAGCAAATCCGGCGAGCATATAAACTGGAAGCTATTTCGCGTTGATCGAATTGAGAAAATTGAAATCACACAATCAAAATTTATAGGCACGCGACCCGATTACAATCCGGCCGACCCTGCGATGAAGAGCCGTATCATTGCTTGCTTATAGACATGCACGATTTTGACCTGCAACTTCGAAACTTTCACGATCTTGCGAAAGCAAGCAACGGCTGGATATTGTGATCATCAGCAGCCCGCAGTGCAGATATATATTGGGTTCGAAGCGCGCCAACATCTGCAAGCTTCCCGCGGCCCCAAGAATAAGGCTCCTTTCCTTGCAGCTGAATCACTAAATCTGCCATTAACCGCGCGTGTCGTCCATTTCCATTAGGAAAGGGGTGAATCGCGACCAATCTATGATGCAGACGTATTGCCGTTTCGTCGGGAGGATATGTTTTATTTTTCACCCCATAATGCGCGTCATTGAAGAGGCTGACGGTTTCGACCGGGATTCGGTATGCGTCGATCCCGATGGTTTTCCCTGTCTGCCTATATGCCCCTGCCCATTGCCAGACCTCACCAAACATTCGTTTGTGTAGGGACTTTGCAAATTCATCGTTTAGCACGGAGGCGAGATTTTTCTGCCGGCGAGCCCACGCCGTAGCTTTGAGGATATTTTCTTCTTCGGCCTCATTAAGGTCATGACGATTGGTGATCCAAGTCTGAAGTAGGCCTTCCCGCTCCTCGGCCGTTAGAGGGGTCGCGTCGTCGGGTTCTTGAAAGAGGTCCGTCACTTCTCGTTCCAAATGTCGCGGATTCTTAGCTCGTCGCGAATATAGTTTTCGATACGTGTTTCTAGATTTTTGTTTTTCGTTTCTTGAGCTTCGAGTTTCATTGTGTGCGCCACTCGATTCAAGTCTCTAAGGGCAATTTTTCGGGCTCGCGCTTGTACTGCATCCTCAAGCGAAGTCTTTGGGACAAGGGCATAGACGAGGCTACAGTCCAATGCCTCTGCAGCACGACGTAAGGTTTTAAATTGGATAGTTTCATGCGCTTCGGATTTCTCCAGGGCATCTACACTTTGCGGACTGATTAGGAGTCGGCGCGCAAACTGAACTCCTGTCATTCCTAGGGCGTCCCTAACGGCTCTAATCCACCCTTTTGGCGGCGCTCGAAATCGATCTTCAGGCTTTAGTGCAGCCAAGCGCGAATCTAGGCTTTCCCGGGCTCGCTTTCGGTTATCTTTTTTCATGATGCAACCTGATTTTTAAGCCATAATATCAGTCTATGGTCTTATTTATCATCATATAAAACATACTGCAATATGATTTTATTGCCATAATTTCATACCAGAGCCTTACAAATAATTGCCGTGCCGTATTTTCCGCGACAGGACGCCGCAAAATCGGCTCGGCCACTGGCCCAGTAGCCGCGGTTGTTTGCACAAAATTAGCCGATTCAGCCGACCTTGCGCCCGAGTTGGAATGCCAACACGTCAACACGCCAAAGGGGCTCACACCATGGCAGAGCGACCCAGCAAAGCGAAGAAGGCCCGCAAGAAGCCGGCCGGCAGCCGCAAGAAGCGCATGAGCAAGTCGGGCAAGGCCTTGCACAGGGCCGCGGCGGCGAAGCCTGCGCGCAAGACCATGACCAAGGCTTCGCGCAAGCCCGCGGCGAAGAAGCCGGCGAGCGCGGTCAAACGGCGCAAGGAAGATGCGGAAACCACCGTCAACGCGCTGGTGCTGCTGGTGCTGATCATGATCGCGCTCGGCAGCGCCTATCTCTATCTGCAGCACCAGCCGGCCGGCGCCGCCATCGCGCCGCCGGTGTCATCGGCGATGGAGAAGAAGTAGCGGCGGACTGCAAATTCCGTTCGTTCCCGCGAAAGCGGGAATCCAGTTCTTAAAGACCGAGCAAGTTGCCCTGGGTCCCCGCTTTCGCGGGGACGAACGGAGGGTTTTTCACGCCCTTTGCCTGTCATTGTCGATCGGCAGCACCTGCCCCGAGATCGACTTGGCCGCGTTTGATGCCAGAAACACCGCCAGCTGCGCGATGTCCTTGGGGTCGATCATCGCCTTGATCGACTGCGCGGCGAAGGCGTCGGCCTTCACCTCCTCCACCGACTTGCCGCTGATCTGCGCGCGGCCCTGGAACACCCGCACGATGCGGTCGCCCTCGACCGCGCCGGGCGCGATGGCGTTGGCGCGGATGCCCCACTCGCCGAGCTCCATCGCCAGCGTCTTGGTGAAGCCGATCACGCCCCATTTGGTGGCGGCGTAAGGGCTGCGGTTCTGGAAACCGAAACGCCCGGCGATTGAGGCCATGTTGATGATGCAGGCTGCCTTGGATTTTTTCAGATGCGGGATGGCGAGCCGCGACACGTCGAACATGGCGGTGAGATTGACCGCGACCACCTTGTCCCAGTCGTCCGGCGGATATTGCTCGACCGGCAGCGTCATGCCGGCGATGCCGGCATTGTTGATCAGCACGTCGAGCCCGCCGAGCGCGGCCACCGCGTCCGGCACCATATGCTCGATTTCCGCGCGCTTGCTCATGTCGCAGGGCTTGGCAATCAGGCCGGGGATTTCTTTCGCCAGCGCGTCGAGCGACTTGGTGTCGATATCGCAGATGAAAACTTTCGCGCCGGTCGCTGCAAAGGCGCGCGCGAATTCGCGGCCGATGCCGGCCGCGCCGGCGGTGATCAGAACACGCTGTGACATTCATCCCTCATTTGAATAGAACGGATACCTCATGTCTCAGTTTTACCACGAAACCGGCGGCAACTGGGGCCGCAAGCACCAGGTTCGACGCGGAAAGGCTGCAATGTCGCGAGTTCAAACGGGCTTTATCGCCGTGGTTCTGTCGCTCGCGCTGGCGCAGGCGGCGCTTGCCGCCCCGATCCACAAAAAACACCGCGTGAGCCGCCACTGGCACGGCTACGGCTTCCTGCCGGGCTACCGGACGCCCGAACAGATCCAGGCCGAGCGTGACGCGCATTATTGGGCGAGCGGCCCGCATTATTACGGGCCAGCCTATCCGGGGTTTTATCGCGGGCGCTGGAACGGCGGCGGCTTCGGTCCCTGCTACACGCAGACGCCGATCGGCCCTATGTGGAATTGCGGGCGATAGCGCGGGCCGCGCTACTCTTCTTTCTCGGTCGTGAAATACAGCGGATAGCCTTTCGCTTTGCCCATTTCGGTCGCCTCCTTGGCCTTGGTGTCGGCGACGTCCTTGGTATAGACCGCGATCACGCAGGCGCCCTTCTGGTGCGCCGTCATCATCACGCGATAGGCCTGGCTCTCGTTCATGCGGAACACGGCTTTCAGCACCTCGACGACGAATTCGCGCGGCGTGAAGTCGTCGTTGAGCAGGATCACCTTCCACAACGGCGGGCGCTGCGTCGCAGGCTTCACTTTGGTGCGCGGCTTGAGGACACTCGGCGGCATTGCGGCATTCTAGCGATGCCGCAAGTTTGCCTCAATCTGTCGATTTCCGTCGCAAAAATTTCATCGGACTCAGGTTCAGTTAGGTCAGCCTCACTGCTTCACTCTCGCGCTCGAGCCGGTACGATGTTGAGCATCAGAGGGGTTGGGGCGAGGCTAAAAAAAATAGCGGAGGAGACGCCCAATGGATCCTTACCACGCCCACGGCACCGCGAAACCCAGACGCGCCGGCGCGCATCTCGAATGCGGCCAATGCGGCGAGCCGCTGTTCATGCCGGAATGGTCTGAACTCGTCGATGAGCATCAAGTGCGCCATCTTTGGGAATGCACCACCTGCGGCTACGCCTTCGAGACCAGCGTGCGGTTCGCGGAAGCCGCCTAACTTACGCAATTTTTACGCGTACGGCGGCGGGCGCGGCGGCTATAGTGTGCGCCATGATGAACCGCCGACATCTGTTGCTGGGCGCCGCCGTTGCGCTCGCCCCTCGCCTGGCGCAAGCCGCTTCCATGAGCCGCGTCACGGCCTATGCCTTCACGTTCAAGGGCTTGGACGGCAACGAGATCCTGCTGTCGTCCTTCGCCGGCCACCCGATTTTGGTGGTCAACACCGCCTCGCTGTGCGGCTACACGCCGCAATACAGCGGCCTGCAGGCGCTGTGGATGCAGTACCGCGGCAAGGGGCTGATGGTACTCGGCGTGCCGTCCAACGACTTCGGCGGCCAGGAGCCGGGCGGCAACGCCGAGATCGCCCAGACCGCGCAGGGTGACTATCATGTCACCTTCCCCCTCACCGAAAAGACCGCGGTCAAGGGACCGGACGCCCACCCGTTTTACCGCTGGGCGGCGGAAGAACGCCCGCTCGAGGCGCCGCGCTGGAACTTCCACAAATACCTGGTCGGCCGTGATGGCCGGCTCGCGGGCGCCTTTACGTCCGCCGTGGAGCCGAACGATCCCAAGCTTGTCACGGCGATCGAGCGAGAATTGAACGACGCCTGACGCGATTGTTCGCGCACCAACGAACCCGTCACAAATCCACAAAATTCCGATTGACGAATCGGCTCGCCCGTGACGAATTCATGATCGAGATTTAGTCACGTGGGCCGGCCCTGGGGCCGACCCGGTACGAGGTTCCTCCCGCGTGGCGTTTCGACTGGGCGGCCGCGAGGCCGCCCTTTTTCATTTCAAACGTAACGTCTGCTCAGGCGACATTGGCTTGCGCGCTCAACTGGGCGTCGACAATTGCCAAGGCGGGCTCGGCGCCCGCCGCCAGCGGATCGGTCGCCTCGATCAGTTGCAGGAAGCTCTTGCCGGGCAGCGGCGGCGCAAACACGTAGCCCTGCGCGGAGCGCACGCCGAGTTCACGCAGATACATGACCTGCTCGAAATTCTCCACGCCCTCGGCCACCACGTCCATGCGCATGTTGTGCGCGAGATCGACCAAGGTCTCGACGATGGTGGTGGAGTTGCGGTCGGTGCCGATGGCGTCGACGAACATCTTGTCGATCTTGATGATGTCGACGCCGAGCTTGAGCATATAAGATAGCCCGCTGTGGCCGGTGCCAACGTCGTCGATGGCGATGCGCACGCCGAGGCCCTGGAAGGCGGCGATGGTCTGCCGGGTCGCGGTGAAATTTTCGATCGGGTCGCGCTCGGTCACTTCCAGCACCACCTGCGACAGCCTGATCGGCGAGCCGGAAAAAATCTTGATGACGTCCCCCACGATCGACTCGTCGCTGAACAGCTGGCCGGCGAAATTGAACGACACCTTCAGCGCTGGACGCTTACCGAGCGCGGCACCTGCCTCCTTGCAGACCCGTTTCATCAAGTCGCGAGTCATGGCGCGGATCAGTCCGCTCGATTCCGCCAGCGGGATGAAAGAGCCGGGGTATACCAGCGTGCCATCCGGCTTGCGCCAGCGCACCAGCACCTCGGCGCCGCGCAGCTGGCCGGAACGGATGTCGACGATCGGCTGGTAATAGGGCACGAATTCGCCGGCTTGTAGCGCGCGCTCGAGTTCGGCCACCGGATCGCCGGGCCGGCGGCGCGGCATCAGCATCGAGAACACGGCCAGGATGACGATGATGGCGCCGGTGGCAAACAGGCCGAGCCACCGCAAATCCGCGTGGCCGGCGTTGAGACGTTCGCGCGACATCGAAATTTCGGTGGTGAAGCCGAACTTGTCGGATTTCTTCGCGGCCACGAATGTGCCGTTGGTGGCGTCGGCGCGCTCGCCCACGTTGCCGATCAGCGCGCCTGAGGCCGTCGCGATCTGGGCAAACGCGCTGAACGGCCCACCTTGGGTGGATACTTGCGGCAGGAACTGCATGGCCGGCACCATCGCCGCCAGGCCGTTCGGGCTGCCGTCGACCGCGCGGCTAAAGCGCAACATCGGCTGGCCGTTTTCCAGCTGGATCAGCGTGAGCGCATACCAGCTGGCGCCCGTCAGCGGTTCGGACCATATGACCTTGCGCTGGCTCGGCGACAGGCCAAGATCGGTGCACAGCGCCTGCCCGCCGGGTACGACGACTGCGATTTCCTTGATCGGCAAAGTGTCGAAGGAGGCTTGCCGCAGGGCCGCGAGATCGTCCGGCCGGCAGCTATCGACACCGCGCGCCGCCAGACCATCGAGCGCGGCAATCACCTGCGTGGCGCGGGTTTCGGCGAGCGCGATGGCGCGCTTGGCGGAGGTATCGACCTCCTCCTGGCCTTGCCTGTTGATCACGCCGCTGATCCACAGATTGAATGCGAGCAAAGGCACGCCGGCGAGCAATACGCCGACGATGACCGCAATGATATTTTTGCGCGTAAATCCGCGCACAATTAATCCCATCCTGGCGTCCGGCCGAGCCACCCCATCCTGGTGTCCCGATAGTGAGCCATGGCGCCGTAAAGGTCGGCTTAAGCTTAAAGCGGTGGACGTCCAATAAACGGGCAATATGGATCCATGCGCGCCCGTTTGGTTACCGGCGGGTTAACAACAAAGTGCTTGGAACAGCGCACAGCACTTTTGTACCATGCGGTCCGCTGTTGAATTTCACGAATAGAAAATTGGGGAGGCAAGATGAAGCTCTATATGCATCCGGTGTCCATGACCACGCGCCCGGTGCGCCTGTTCATGGCCGAGAACAATATCGCAGCCGAGGAAGTGTTCATCGATCTGATGACCGGCGCGCATATGCAGCCGCCCTACTCCGCCATCAACCCGAATTGCCTCGTGCCTATGATCGAGGACGACGACCTCAAGCTCACCGAAAGCTCGGCCATCCTGAAATATCTCGCCGACAAGATCGGCTCGCCGGCCTATCCGAAGGACCTGAAGCAGCGCGCCAAGGTCAACGAGGTGATGGATTGGATCAACACAAATTTTTATCGCGAGTGGGGCTACAATCTCTGCTACCCGCAGCTGTTTCCGCATCTCAAGCGCCGCAGCGACGAGGCGCAAGCGGCCACGCTCGAATTCGGCAAGGAGAACGCCAAACGCTGGCTCACACTACTCAATGACTATTGGATCGGGCCCGACAAGACCTATCTCGTCGGCAAGACGATCACCATCGCCGACTATTTCGGCGCCGGCATCGTGACGCTGGGCGAGATCATCGGCGTCGACTTCGTGCCCTATCCGAATGTGACGCGCTGGCTTGCCGCTATGAAGAAGCTGCCGAACTGGGGCAAGGTCAACGAAGCCTTCGACGGTCTGCGCGAGGCGGTGAAGGGCCAGAAATTCGTTACGTTGGCGTGAGGCGCGGCAGAAAAAAAAGGAATGGCTTATGAGTTTTTTCCCCGGCAAGGACCCGCAAGCCGGCGACGCCTATGCCTGTGAGGCTATCGCCCATGTGGTGGTGCCGCGCACGGTCGATCTCGGCGATGGTTTCTCGGTGCGCCGCGCCTTGCCGTCGGCGCGCTCGCGCATGGTGGGGCCGTTTATCTTTTTCGATCATTTCGGTCCGGCCGAGTTCCGCGCCGGCAATGGCCTCGACGTGCGCCCGCACCCGCATATCGGGTTAGCCACCGTCACGTATTTGTTCGACGGCGAGATCATGCACCGCGACAGCCTAGGCACCGCGGCCGCGATCCGTCCCGGCGAAGTGAACTGGATGACTGCCGGACGCGGCATCGTGCATTCCGAGCGCACCGGCGCTGAGAAGCGCGCCGCCGGTGGGCCGATTCATGGGCTACAGATGTGGGTCGCGCTGCCGGCGGCCAAAGAGGAGATGGAGGCCGGCTTTGCGCACCACAAGATCGATGAATTTCCGACGGTAAGAGACGACGGCACATTCGTGCGGGTTGTTGTCGGCTCTCTCTACGGCGCGACATCACCGGTGCCCACGTTGCATGAAACCATCTTCGCCAACGGCCTGCTGCGCGCCGGTGCGAGCCTGCCGCTCGATGCCGATCACGAGGAGCGCGCGCTCTATATCGTTGACGGCACTGTCGACATCGCCGGCGACAAGTTCGAGGCCGGACGTTTGTTGGTGTTCAAACCTGGCGATCGCGCGACGATCAAGGCTGCCACCGATGCGCATTTCGTCATCGTCGGCGGCGCGCCGATGGACGGCCCGCGTCACATCTGGTGGAACTTCGTGTCCTCGCGCAAGGAACGCATCGAGCAGGCCAAGGCGGAATGGACCGCGGGCCATTTCGGCAAGGTGCCGGGCGACGAGATCGAGTTCATCCCCCTGCCGGAAAAGCCCGGCGTCAACTCAATTGACCACGCTGCCCCACTTTGACGGGAGTGCCCTGAAGCTTGGGCGTTATTTCTTCGGCAGATCGAGCCGAATGCTCAATTCCTTGAGCTGCTTGGGCGTCACTTCCGACGGCGCGCCCATCATCAAATCCTCGGCGCGCTGGTTCATCGGGAACAGCACCACCTCGCGCAGATTTTCCTCGCCAGCTAGCAGCATGACGATGCGGTCGATTCCGGGCGCGATGCCGCCATGCGGCGGCGCGCCGAGCGACAATGCGTGCAACATGCCGCCGAATTTCTTCTCCAGCACATCCTCGGGATAGCCAGCGATGGCGAAGGCTTTCTTCATCACCTCGGGGCGGTGATTTCTGATTGCGCCGGATGACAATTCGACGCCGTTGCAAACGATGTCGTATTGGATCGCCTTGAGGCTGAGGATCTTGTCCTGGTCCTTGGCATCGAGCGCGAGGAAATCATCGACGCCCAAGTTCGGCATCGAGAATGGATTGTGCGAGAAGTCGATCTTCTTTTCTTCCTCGTTCCATTCGTACATCGGGAAGTCGACAATCCAGCACAGATCGAAGCGATCCTTGGCGATCAGCCCGAGTTCCTCGCCGACTTTGGTACGCGCCGGTCCGGCGAATTTGACGAAATCCTTTGGCTTGCCGGCGACAAAGAAACACGCATCGCCGACTTTGAGGCCCATTTGTTCCGCGATTCTAGCGGTGCGCTCCGGCCCGATGTTCTTTGCCAAGGGCCCCGCTCCGCCCTCTTCGCCCTCGCGCCAGAAAATGTAGCCTAAGCCCGGCTGACCCTCGCCTTGCGCCCAGGAATTCATGCGGTCGCAGAATGCGCGGTTGCCGCCTTTCGGCGCCGGGATCGCCCACACGCGGCCCGCGGGGTCATTGGCGAGAATATTTGCAAAAATCTTGAAGCCCGAACCGCGGAAAGCCTCACTGACGTCCTGCATGACGATCGGATTGCGCAGGTCGGGCTTATCGGTGCCGTATTTTGTCAGCGCCTCGGCGTAAGGAATGAGCGGAAACTTCTTCGTCACGCTCTTGCCCAATGTTCCAGAAGAATTGGCAAATTCCTCGAACACGCCGCGGATCACCGGCTCGACCGCGTCGAACACGTCCTGTTGCGTGACGAAGCTCATTTCGAGATCAAGCTGGTAGAATTCACCGGGCGAGCGGTCGGCGCGCGCGTCCTCGTCGCGGAAACACGGCGCGATCTGGAAATAGCGGTCGAAGCCCGCCACCATGATGAGCTGCTTGAACTGCTGCGGTGCCTGCGGCAGCGCGTAGAATTTGCCGGGGTGAATGCGCGAGGGCACCAGATAATCGCGTGCGCCTTCCGGCGACGAGGCGGTCAGGATCGGCGTCTGGAATTCGAAGAAGCCGCCTTCTTTCATGCGCCGGCGCAGCGAATCGATGATCGCGCCGCGCAACATGATGTTGTTGTGCAGATGCTCGCGGCGCAAATCGAGAAAGCGGTATTTGAGCCTGATCTCTTCCGGGTATTCTTGCTCGCCGAATACCGGCATCGGCAATTCGGCGGCGGGACCCAGTACTTCGATCTCGTCGATATAGACTTCGACCTGGCCGGTCGGCAGTTCCGGGTTCTCGGTGCCGGCAGGCCGCTTGCGCAGCTTGCCGTCGATGCGTACCACCCATTCCGAACGCAGCGTCTCGGCCAGTTTGAACGCCGGGCTGTCCGGGTCGGCCACCACTTGCGTCAAGCCATAATGGTCACGCAGGTCGATGAACAGCAGACCGCCATGGTCGCGGATGCGGTGGCACCAGCCGGACAACCGCACGACCTTGCCGATGTCGGCCTCGCGCAGCGCGCCGCAGGTGTGTGAACGATAGCGATGCATTGCTGTTTCTGGGCGGTCCGAGGGGCGATTCTTCGCTGATTGTGAGGCGCGCGAAAAGCGCATGGGGGGTGGGCTTTGTCAAGGTAATGGCTCGACATCGCCGAAAGCATCTGCACACTTGGACCAATGCCCAAATCCAAGCGCCCAAAAACGGCCAAGCCCGCCGCTACCGACATGTCCACCGGCGAGGCCACGGTCGCGACCCTGATCGCGCATGGGATCAACACCGTCTACGCGCTGCCGGGTGTGCACAACGATCACCTGTTCGATGCGTTCCAGCGCACCGGCGACGCCTTGCGCGTTGTGCACACCCGCCACGAACAGGGCGCGGCCTATATGGCGCTCGGCGCGGCGCTCGCGACCGGCAAGCCGCAGGCCTATTGCGTGGTGCCCGGCCCCGGCCTGCTGAATTCCAGCGCGGCGTTGCTCACCGCCTATGGCATGAACGCGCCGGTGCTGGCGCTGATCGGCCAAATCCCCGCGAAAGCGATCGGCAAAAGCCAAGGCCATCTGCACGAGATCCGCGACCAGGCCGGCATCATCGCCAGGCTGGTCGATCATTCCGCCCGCATCGATGCGCCGGCGGAAGCGCCCGCCAAAGTCGCCAAGGCGATCGCGTCCATGAGCCAAGGCCGCCCCGGTCCGGCCGCGCTCGAATGCGCCATCGACGTGTGGGGCAAGAGGGCGAAAGTTGCGCTCGTGCCAGCGATGCCAACGCGCGCGCCGCGCATCGATGAGGACAACGTGCGCGCGGCCGCCAAACTCTTGGGCAAAGCCAAGCGCGTGCTGATCGTCGCCGGCGGCGGCGCGCAGGACGCCTCGCCCGAAATCACGCAGCTCTCGCGGCTTCTGCAAGCGCCCGTGCTGGCCTACCGGCGCGGGCGGGGGGTGCTCGACGGCCGCGATCCGTTCAGCGTAAACCTGCCCCTCGGTCATGAATTGTGGGGCGAAGCCGACGCGGTGCTCGCGGTCGGCACGCGCCTGCTCAACCCGATGACACACTGGGGCGTCGATAAAAAGCTGCAGATCGTGCGCGTCGATGCCGACCGCGAGGAGCCCGCGCGTCTGCACAAGCCAAAAGTGGCGCTGATCGGCAATGCCGCGCCAATTTTGCGGCATCTGATCGACGAACTCGAAAAATATAATAGGCAGCGCGCGCCGCGCCGCGCCGAAATGCTCGAGCGCCAGGCCAAATTGCGCCAGCGCCTTGCGAAGCTCGCGCCACAACTCGCCTTCCTCGACGTCATCCGCGCCGAGTTACCGGAGGACGGAATTTACGTGGACGATGTCACCCAGATCGGCTTTGCAGCCCGCCTCGCCTTCCCGGTTTATAAGCCGCGCACGTTTCTCTCGCCCGGTTATCAGGACAATCTTGGTTGGGGCTACGCCACCGCGCTCGGCGCGCAACATGCGCGCGCGCAAGTGCCGGTGCTCTCGGTCAGCGGCGACGGCGGCTTCCTCTATACCGGCAACGAACTCGCGACCGCCATGCGGCACCGTATCCCACTGGTGGCCGTAGTGTTTGCCGACGGCGCTTTCGGCAATGTGCGCCGCATCCAGGAGGAAGATTTCGGCAACCGGCTGATCGCGTGGGACCTCGCCAACCCTGATTTCGTCAAATACGCCGAAAGCTTCGGCGCCGCCGGCCGGCGCGTGCGCAGCCCGCAGGAACTGGGCGTCGCGCTCCAGGCCGCCTTCGCCCGGCGCGAGCCGACGCTAATCGAGGTGCCGGTCGGGCCGATGCCCTCGCCCTGGGAATTCATCCAAATGCCCCCGATCCGAGGGAAGTTGCCATGACCGCCCCGGATCGGGTTAGGTTGCCCGCCAACATGGATTTGATCACCACCACCAAGGAACTGGCCGAGGTTTGCGCGCGCATGGCGCGGCATCCTTACGTCACCGTCGATACCGAGTTCCTGCGCGAAACCACGTATTACCCCCTGCTCTGCGTGGCGCAGCTGGCCTCGGCCGACGAAGCCGTCGTGGTCGATGCGCTGGCCGCCGGCATCGACCTTGGCCCTCTGTTCGACCTGATGACCGACGAGAAGGTGGTGAAGGTTTTTCACGCCGCGCGCCAGGACATCGAAATCGTCTGGAACATGGCGAAGAAGATCCCGCATCCGATCTTCGACAGCCAGGTGGCCGCCATGGTGCTCGGCTATGGCGACTCGATCTCCTACGACCAACTGGTGCAGCGCATCACCGGCGACATGCTCGACAAATCGCACCGTTTCACCGATTGGACGCGGCGCCCGCTGTCCGACGCGCAAGTCACCTACGCGCTGTCCGACGTCACCCATTTGCGCGACGTATACCTCAAGCTCGCCGCCGACCTGGCCAAGCGCGAACGCACCAGCTGGGTCGAGGCCGAGATGGGCGTGCTGACCTCGCCTGAAACGTACCGCATGGACCCGGAGCGCGCCTGGGAGCGGCTCAAGAGTCGCGTGCGCAAGCCGAAGGAACTGGCCGTACTGATGGAGATCGCCGCCTGGCGTGAGCGCGAGGCGCAGACGCGCGACGTGCCGCGCTCGCGCGTGCTCAAGGACGACGTGCTCGGCGACATCGCCATCCAGGCACCGACCACAATCGAACGGCTGGGCAGCTTGCGCTCGCTCCCCAAAGGCTTCGAACGCTCGCGTTGGGGCGAGGCGATCGTCGACGCGGTCAAGCGCGGCGTCGAACGCGATCCCAAGACACTGCCGCGGCTCGATCGCTTCCGTCCCGCGCCCAATGGCGCGGCTACCGTCGAACTCTTAAAAGTTCTGCTGCGCATGACCGCCGAGAGCCACGGCGTCGCCGCAAAAGTGATCGCCACGGTGGACGAACTCGATCGCATTGCCGCCGACGATGACGCCAACGTCCCGGCGCTCAAAGGCTGGCGGCGCGAACTGTTCGGCGAAAAAGCGCTCGCACTCAAGCATGGCAAACTGGCGCTCGCGGTCGACCGAGGCCGCGTGGTGACCGTTGAAAAAATCTAGACGTCAACGCGCGATCGGACGGCCTCGCCGCTGACGCCGTGAACCGGGGTTTGCAATCAATTTACAGCAATCTTCGGGTCGCGGCCGACCAGGCGCGCGAGCTGGCGCACCCGGCTAAACAGCCGCTCGCTCGACAGCCTAGAATAGCGGCCGGGCAGCTTCAAAATGAGCTCGCCGCGCTTGACCAACATCGGCGTTTTCGGCAGCACGCCGCTCTGCCCGGCGGTGAGGATATAAGCGACGCGCATGGCCGCGCCCAGCACGCGCGCCCGATCCAGCATGCGCGTGGTCGCGAGTTCGCGTAAGCGCGGCGACAGGTCCTCCTCGCTCAAGCCGGCGTGGCGGAAGTAGACCGACAGCGCCAGATAGGCCCGGCTCGGATGGTCGACCGAAACGAAGGCGCCGTGAGCGATGATGTTCATCGACTGCTCGCCGCGGTAATCCGGATGCGCGCGCCAGCCGATATCGCCCAGCAGGCACGCGGCATGGCGCAGCCGGCGCTCGTCGGTGGTCTCATCGAGCCCGGAGGATGTCATGAAACGATCGGTCCAGGCGATCAGTTCCTCGCCATGATGCGGCGAGCGCGAGCGCAGCACGTTGAGATCGGCAGCGGCAGAGATCAGCGGATCGCGCGCGCGTTCGTTCGGCTTAAGCAACGAATAGAGCAATCCCTCGCGCACGCCGAGCACCGAGATGATCACCTGCTTCGGCTTGATGGTGCGCACCAGATTTTCCATCACCAGCGCGGCATAGGCGAGCAACGGGCGCCGCGCGGCATTGACGACTTCGATCTTGGACAACGTGTCGGTATCGACCCGGTGCACCAGCCTTGAGAACTCCAGCGCCTCGCGCGCCGAGATGCGATAATTGTGCATGACGTGAAACGGATAGCCGGTCTGCCACATGTGCAGCCGCGCCAGCGCGCGCCAGGTGCCGCCGACCGCATAGAAGGTGCGGCCCTCGCCGTCGTGCAGCATGTCGAGGTCTTCGAACGCCGCCTCGACGAATTTCTCCGCCTTCTTGAGTGATTTTCCCGATAAATCCTGCAAAGCCAGACCGCCGAGCGGCAGCGTCACGCCGCCGCGCACGCGCGAGCCGTGCACATCGACCAGTTCAAGCGAACCGCCACCGAGATCGCCGACGATGCCGTCCGGTTTATGGATGCCGGATACGATGCCGAGCGCCGTAAGATGGGCCTCGCGCCGGCCCGACAGAATCGTGATCGACGTGCGGCAAATGCGGGCCGCTTCGGCGATGAAGGCGCGGCCGTTGCGCGCGTCGCGGCAGGCGGCGGTGGCGATCGCCCAGATTTTTCGCACGTGCAGGATGTCGCACAGCGCGCGGAAACGCTGGAGCGCGTCGAGCGCGGTGTCGATGGCGTCGCCCGCCAGCAAACCGGTGGACTGCACCTGGCGACCGAGGCCGGCCAAAACTTTTTCGTTGAAGATCGGCGTCGGCGAACGCGTCAGCCCCTCGTAGATGACGAGGCGGACCGAGTTGGAACCGATATCGATGACCGCGATCGGCGGCCCGTGGTCGAGCCGGCCCTTGGCCGAGTTGATGATCGTGTGCGGCTGCTTGATGGGCGAACGCTTACGCGCCTTCGATGAGGCGGCGTATAAGGCTGCGCGGTGAGGACTCTTTAAGCGACTTGCCACGTCCCGACAGGCTCGGATTTGTCATGAAATACTTGTGGGCGTTGAATGGTTCCTCGCCCGGCGCGGCCTTTATGCGCGTCGAACTGCCGTCCGGCAAGAGCGTCCAACTTTGCTCGTTATCCTTGAAGTTTGCGACCATGATCTGGCCCATCACCTGCTCGTGCACGGTCGGATTGAGAATCGGGCACAACACCTCGACCCGGCGGTCGAGATTGCGCGGCATCATGTCGGCCGAGGAAATATAGATCGACGCCTTGGCGTGCGGCAAAGCATAACCGTTGCCGAAGCAATAAATGCGGCCGTGTTCCAAAAAGCGGCCGACGATGGATTTCACCCGGATATTGTCGGACAGGCCGGGCACGCCCGGCCGCAGGCAGCAGATACCGCGCACCACCAGATCAACGGCCACGCCGGCGCTCGAGGCATCATAAAGCGCGTCAATGATTCCAGGATCGACCAGCGCATTCATCTTCATCCAGATCGCCGCCGGCTTGCCGGCTTTGGCGTTGGCGGCCTCCTGCGCGATGTGATCGAGAATGCGCTTGCGCAAGGAAATCGGCGAGATCGCCATTTTTTCAAGTTCGGCCGGCTCGGCATAGCCGGTGATGTAATTGAAGATGCGCGCGACGTCGCGGCCGATCACGGCGTCGGCGGTAAAGAAAGACAGATCGGTATAAACGCGCGCGGTGACCGGGTGATAGTTGCCGGTGCCGGCGTGAATATAGGTTGCGAGCGTGCCGCCTTCGCGCCGCACCACCAATGACAGTTTGGCATGGGTCTTCAATTCGATGAAGCCGTAGACGACTTGCGCGCCGGCCCGCTCGAGATCGCGCGCCCAGCGGATATTGGCTTCCTCGTCGAAACGCGCCTTCAGCTCGACCAGCGCGGTAACCGACTTGCCGGCCTCGGCGGCCTCGACCAGCGTCTTCACGATCGGCGATTCGGCCGAGGTGCGGTAAAGCGTCTGCTTGATCGCGACCACGTCGGGATCGCGCGCCGCCTGCTGGAGGAACTGCACCACCACGTCGAAGGATTCGTAGGGGTGGTGAACGATGAGATCCTTCTGCCGGATGGCGGCGAAGCAATCGCCGCCCTGCTCGCGGATACGCTCGGGAAAGCGCGGATTATACGGCACGAACTCGAGATCGGGCCGGTCGAGCCTGGTGAGTTGTGAAAGATCGTTGAGCGCCAGCACGCCGTCGACCAGGAATACCTCGTCGTCGGCGACCGCCAGCGCGCGTTGCACGAACGAGCGCAATTCCGCCGGCATGGTGGCGTTGAGTTCGAGCCGGATCACTGAGCCGCGCCGGCGCTGCTTGAGCGCGGTTTCGTAGAGCCGCACCAGATCTTCGGCCTCTTCCTCGATTTCCACTTCCGAGTCACGGATGGCGCGGAAGGCGCCCTGCCCCTTGACCGTGTAACCGGGAAACAGCCGCCCGATGAACAGCGCGGTCGCCTCCTCAAGCGTGATCAGCCGGATGCCGTGATCGGCCCCGCTCGGCAATTTGATGAAGCGTTCGATCTTCTGCGGCATGCGGATCAGCGCGTTCATCGCCCGGCCGTCCCGGGCGCGCGAAAGCTGCAGCGCGATCGAGAAGGCGAGATTGGGAATGAACGGGAACGGATGCGCCGGGTCGATCGCCAATGGCGTGAGCAGCGGGAACACATGGGTGAGGAAATGCTCCTCCAGCCAGGTGCGATCCGCCTTCTTGAGGTCGCTGCCTTCGACCAACGTTACGTGGGCCGCGGCCAGCGCCGGGCGCAATTCCAGCCAGCATTTCTGCTGATCGCTGGCGAGTTGCGATACCGCCTCGCCGATGCGGGCGAGTTGTTCGTTGGGGGTGAGCCCGTCAGGACTCTGGTCGGCGATACCCTGGCGCACCTGGCCCTTGAGGCCGGCGACGCGCACCATGAAGAATTCGTCGAGGTTGTTGGCCGAAATCGACAGGAAGCGCACTCGCTCCAGCAGCGGGTGGTGCTCGTTGCCGGCTTCGTCCAGGACCCGGCGGTTAAAGTGCAGCCAGGACAGCTCGCGGTTGATGAAACGCTGCGGCTGCGACATTAAGCCCGGCGCGGGCGCCGCCGGAGCGCTGCAAGGGACTTCGTCCCGGTCCACGACCGGAGCGATTTCCTCAACCGATGCAATAGCTTGTCCGCGATCTGCCATTGTAATGAAGGCCTGAAAGACCAAACCCGTAACCGACAAAAATGACGGTTGGATGACAGTTCGCGCCGCATCGGCCCAACCGTCAAGCGATTGTCATGGACGCCGTTAAGAATTGGACGCCGTTAAGAAGCTTGGTCGCGGAAAATCTCGGCAGCCAGCGCGCGCGTCACCGGCCGGTGCTGGCGCATCGCTTCCTGGTCGAGCCGCGCGACCGCCGCGCGGGCACCTGTGAACGAGCGCTCGATGCGGTTGGCGAGATAGTTCACCAGCGCCTCGTCCACGGCGAGTTGCCGGTCGGCGGCGAGCTTGACGATCAGCGAGTGCAGCAGCGCATCATCGGGCGCGGCCAGCGCGACACTGGGCAGCGCGCGCAACCGCGAGACCAGATCGCGGATGGTGAGCGGGAAACCGGCAACCGCCGCACGCGACGTGAGCAGCACATAAGCGCTCTCCTCGCGCGCGAGATTAATGAGATGAAACAGCGCGCGTTCGTCGAGACCGTCCGGCTCCAGGTCTTCGACCACCAGCGCGCCGGTCGCCAGTGCCGCAGGTGGATCGACCTGCGTCAGCAGTTTTGCTGCCAGCACGCGGGCGCCCGTGGTCTCGGCCCAGATCGCGGCGAGATGGCTCTTGCCGGAACCCTCAGGGCCAATCAGCGCGACGATACGATCCGGCCAATCCGGCCAGCGATCCACCAGCATCAGCGCTGCAGCGTTCGAGGGGCCGCGCAAAAAATCATCGCGCGCGAAGCTTTCGGCATGATTGAGCGCGAGCACCAATTGACGCGGACTGACCGAACTTCCCATGCCGCTTAGCCCGCCTTCTCGCCGGTATAGAGCGGGCTTTCGCGGTAACGTTGCAACGCGAAGCGCACCAGCACGCCGATGGTGGCGGCCAACGGCACCGCCACCAGCAGGCCGACGAAGCCGAACAGATAGCCGAAGGCGAGCAGCGCGAAGATTAGCCATACCGGATGCAGACCCACGCTCTCGCCGACCAGTTTGGGCGCCAGCAGATTGCCTTCGAGGAATTGGCCGACCAGAAAAATGCCCAGCACTGTGAGGATCGAACCATATTCCGGCCAGAACTGTGCAACCGCGACGCCGAGCGCCAGGATTAGCCCGGTCATCGAGCCGACATAAGGGATGAAAGTGATCACGCCTGAAATCAATCCGATCAGCAGGCCGAAATTGAGCCCGCTGAGCGTGAGCGCGACCGCGTAGAACGAGCCGAGGATCAGGCAGACCGCGGTTTGTCCGCGCACGAAGCCGGCAATGGCCGCGTCGATCTCGCGCGCCAGTTGGCGCACGGTTTCGCGCTGGTGCACGGGAACCCAACTATCGGCGGTGCGGATCATGCGGTGCCAGTCGTAGATCAGATAGAACGCGACCACCGGCGTCACCACCACCAGCGAGAACAGCGAGACCAGCGCGCGGCCGCCCGACCAGAGCGATTTCAGGAACGACGTGATCCAGCCGACGCCTTGCGTCACAAGTTCGCTGAACGACTTGTCGGCGCTAAAGCCCGCGCCCAGCACCTTCTGGACCCACGGCCGGCTCGGATCGCTGAGCAGCGATTGCAGGCGCGTCACATAGTCGGGAATTTTTTCGATGAAAGACGCGAGCTGGCCGCCCAGAATCGGCGCCACCAGCAGGATCACGATGACGAACGCCATCACTACCAGCGTGATGATCAAAAGGGCGGCGGCCAGCCGGTTAACGCCGAGCCTTTCGATCCGGTCGGTAATCGGTTTAAGCAGATAGGCAAGAGCGAGGCCCGCAACGAACGGCAGCAGGATCTCGCTCAACAGCCATAGCAGCAGCACGAAGACCGCGAATATCGCCAGCCAAAATAGGATCTGGCGCTCGAACGCCGTGCCCTCACCTTCGGGCGGCGCGCGGCGGGCGCGCGTGCGCGGGCTCACGGTTCCCCCGCCAAGTTCATGTGACGCACCCATTCGGCGAGATAGGCGGCGATCGACAGCAAGGTCAAGGCCGCGACCAGGCCCATGAGGACAACGATCAGCGTATCGGCCGGAATGCCGAAGCCGAGCGAGCCGAGCACCACGCAGGCGAATACGATCTGCGCCACGGTGTTGAGCTTGGACACCAGCAGCGGTTTGATCTTGAGCGGGTTGCCGACCAGCCAGGACAACATGATGCCGCCGACGATCAAAATATCGCGCGACACCACCAGGATCACCAGCCAACGCGGAATCAGGTTGTTGATGCCGAGCGTGAGATAGATCGATACGATCAGCGCCTTGTCGGCGAGCGGGTCGAGATAGGCGCCGAGCTCGGTGGTCATCTGCAGGCGCTTGGCGAGATAGCCATCGACCGCGTCGCTCACGCCGGCGGCCAAAAATAGCACGAAGGCGATCCACATCGTGCCGGGCGTCGCGATCGCCCATACCACGATCGGCACCAGCAGAATTCGTCCCAGCGTTATGAGGTTCGGAATATTCAAGGCAAACCCGGCTCGCGGCCCCGCCCGGGTCTCATCCCCGGCAACGCACCATCTCGGCAGAGTATAACGGCGCTTCGACCATTGCGCGACTTGCGTTTTCCACGTAGGACCCGGAAATCGAGCGCAACTTGCAGGGCCCTCATGGCGGAGAAGGAGCGCAGCCTCACTTACGCGCAGGCCGGCGTCGATATCGATGCCGGCAACCGGATGGTAGAGCTGATCAAGCCGCTGGTGCGCGCCACCGCGCGCCCGGGGGCCGACGCCGAAATCGGCGGCTTCGGCGGGTTGTTCGATCTCAAACCTTTGGGATTCAAGGATCCGGTTCTGGTCGCCGCCAATGACGGCGTCGGCACCAAGGTCAAGATCGCTATTGAGACCGGCGTGCACTCCACCATCGGCATCGATCTAGTCGCCATGAGCGTCAACGATTTGGTGGTGCAAGGCGCCGAGCCGCTGTTCTTCCTCGACTACTACGCGTGTGGAAAACTCGAGCCGGAGGTCGGCGCCGCCGTGGTCGCCGGCATTGCTGCCGGCTGCAAGCAGGCCGGCTGCGCGCTGATCGGCGGCGAGACCGCGGAGATGCCCGGGCTCTACCAGGGCGACGATTACGACCTCGCGGGCTTTGCGGTCGGCGCGGTGGAACGTAGCGAGATACTGCCGCGCCGCGATATCGCGGAAGGCGACGTCATCATCGGGCTGGCGTCGTCCGGCGTACATTCCAACGGCTATTCGCTGGTGCGCAAGGTTGTCGCCAAAAGCGGACTGCCGTGGAGCGCGCCCGCTCCCTTTGTCTCCGGGCAGACGCTGGGCGAAGCGATCCTCACGCCGACCCGCATTTATGTGAAGTCGTGCCTCGCCGCCATTCGCGCGACCAAAGCCGTGAAAGGCCTGGCGCACCTCACCGGCGGCGGTTTTCCCGACAATATTCCGCGCGTGCTGCCGAAGGATCTCGGCGCGCGCATCGAGCTTGGCAAGGTACCGGTGCTGCCGGTGTTCAAATGGCTGGCGCGCGAAGGGGGCATCGCCGAGAGCGAAATGCTGCGCACCTTCAACTGCGGTATCGGCATGATCGCCATCGCCGCGCCGAAGGACGCGAGCACCGTCGCCAAGTCCTTTACCGCCGCCGGCGAAACGGCGGTGACCATCGGCATCGTTGCGCGCGCGGCGGGCGATGCGCGCGTCGTCTATGACGGCCAACTCGATCTTGGTTAAATAATTTTTGGTGAAGCATGAGCCGCAAGCGCGTCGCCGTCCTCATTTCCGGCCGCGGCTCCAATATGGCGGCGCTGATCGAGGCGGCGACGGATAAAACTTATCCAGCCGGGATCGTGCTGGTGCTCTCGAACCGACCGGACGCCGGCGGCTTGGCCACCGCGCGCGCCGCTAGCATCGTCACCGAAATTGTCGATCATGCTCCGTTCGGCAAGGACCGCGCCGCTTTCGATGGCGCGCTGCAAGCGGTGCTCACAAAGCACAAAATCGACATCGTTTGTCTTGCCGGCTTCATGCGGCTGCTGACGCCGGGCTTCGTCGCACAATGGCCCGAGCGCATGCTCAATATTCATCCCGCGCTGCTGCCGGCATTCAAGGGACTCGATACCCACAAGCGCGCCATCGCCACACATGCGAAGATTCATGGCGCCACGGTGCATTTTGTAACGGCGGAACTCGATTCCGGTCCGATCATCGCGCAAGGCGCGCTCGCCGTCCGTGACGACGATACCGAAGAGATGCTGGCGGCGCGCGTGCTCAAGGTCGAGCACCGAATTTACCCGGCCGCGCTCGGGCTGGTGGCGCAAGGCCGCGTGCGCCTCGTTGACGGGCGCTGCCTGATCGACGGCGTGCCGGTGCCGGACGTCGCACAGCTCCTCCCGGTAGATATCCCCTGAACCAGGGCAGAGATCTAGGGTCAGGACTCATTGATTATAGCCAGAAGATGACGATGGCGGCGATGCAGATTGCGGACATGAATGTGTGAGCGCATCGGTCGTAGCGGGTATGAACGCGTCGCCAGTCCTTGAG
>Ga0075522_10000165_pt1 | contig 43998 bp, 18 predicted proteins | sample NGEPerA_FD_74796 | JGI IMG/M metagenome (GOLD analysis project Ga0075522, IMG submission 74796) | Arctic peat soil microbial communities from the Barrow Environmental Observatory site, Barrow, Alaska, USA - NGEE PermafrostL2-A | ecosystem: Environmental > Terrestrial > Soil > Wetlands > Peat ... | reverse complement strand
TCCCAAACACTCGTCCCATCATCGCCCTCCAGCATCGCCCCCAAATCAAGTCCCGCCACGGCTGCCAGCGCATCCTCTTCTGAAGCCCCAGCCTTGCGGAAAATATTCGCCGCGCGGACCGCCGCATACTGCGCATACGGCCCAGTCTCTCCGTCGAACGCCAGCGCATCCTGAAAATCAAAAGCAATAATCGTATTCCGCGTAAACCGCAGCATAAAGAACCGCAGCGCCCCTACGCCGATCGCATCCGCAATCGCCGCCCGCGCCGCCTCGCTCAACTCCGGATGCCGCGCGTCCACCTCAACGCGGGCCTTCGCAATCACGCGGTCGATCAGGTCATCGGCCTTCACCCCAAAACCCTTGCGTCCGCTCACCTCGATATACGCGCGACCCTGATCTTCTTCGCTCAGCACATACCCAAGCTCCTGGGCAGTCCGCGCCGTGAGCCCCACAAACGCATAATTCAAATGCGTATACCGGTCCGCAGCCGCAACACACCCCATCCCCCGCAGCGCCTCTTTCACCTGTGTCTGCGGATCATCCTGCCGCGAGTCAATCACGTTATAAATCGCATCGGCTTTCCCAAACGTCGGATGCGGCTCCTCACCGTCTACCGTCGAAATCCAGCACATATGCGTCGCATACTTATGGAACTCCGCATACCCGAAGTCCTTCCCCAGTAGCCCAAACTTCCACAGGTGGTACGCAATGTCCTTGCCGACATAAGTGACAGTCCCATTCGACCGCACAATAATCTTCGCGTCTAAATCCGGGCCATCTACTTGTTCAGCAGCTTGGGAAATCGCCCGCCGCATCACCCAGCAGCCTTTGTTCTTGCCTTCACTTTCGAGATACATCGCGCCGGTATCCATCAGCAACTTCCGCGCAGCCTGCCAAAACTTCAGGTGCAGAATCTCGCTCTCGCGCGGCAAAAAGTCGTACTCAATGCCCAGCCGCTCCATCGTATCCAGATGCCGCCGCAGCACTCCCGTAGAAATGATCTCCGCAATTTCCGCGATCTCGTTGTCACCCATCTCGATCGCATGAAGCGTCGCCAGCCGCAATTCCTTGCGCTTCGCCGACTGCGCAGGATCGGCCTCATACCACTGCGAAACATGCGCATACAAATCCCAGCAAACATAATCGAGGCGCTGGTTCGTCTCCAGCAGCTCGGTCATCCACTCCCGCACATCCTCCACACCCATGTTCTTCAGGTGCATGATTGCGACAACGATATCGGCGACCTGCACGCCGGTGTTATCGATGTAGTTCTGCACCCCGGTCTCATACCCCGGCTTGTACTCATCCGGCCGCAGCATCCGCTGAAATGTGTCGCCCAGAATCGCATTGCGCAGATGCCCCACATGCGCCGCTTTATTCGGATTGATGCTGGTATGCTCCACCAGCCTGAAACCCGGCCCGCCGACACTCGAATGTTCATCCGCCGCAATCAGCCGCACCATCGCCGCGCGGTCCAGCTTCACATTCAGATACCCCGCCCCCGCAACCTCAACCGACGCCACGCCCTCCACCGCCGCCAGCTCCGCCTGCAACTCCAGCGCGATCGCGCGCGAAGCTTTCTTCAACCGCTTCGCCAGCTCGAACGCCACCGGCAGCGCCATCTCGCCAAACTCGATCTTCGGCGGCAGTTCCACGCCAATATTCGCAAGCGAAACTCCATACCGCTCCGCCAGCACTGCCTCAATCCGCGCCTGAATCCTCTGTTGCAATATCCGATACATAACGTTTCTCTACTCTCTATCCTCTATGCTCTACCCACTGTCTTTAAGGCAGTCCCACCGGCAGCGTATCAATCTCTTCCAGCAGCGATTTCTTGCGCGCCAGATGCAGCCGATGGACCAACAGCATCCCGCCTCCGACTGCGGTAATTGCCACCAGCAACCATGCATGAATCAGTAGCCCGAAGATGCTCGCAAGCCCGACGCTCTCGCCCTTCGGCATGTGCTTCAACAGCGCATCCTTGCAAGCCCATTCAAACGGCCCAATCCCGCCCGGCGAGCTCGGAATCAAGAACGAAAGATTCGCCTGCGCCACTGCCGCCCAGGGCCCACCCCAATCCGTCCGCAAACCCAACAATTCTCCAGCCGACAAGTACAGAAGCCCCTCACATATCCACGCGCCAAAGCTCACCACCACCAGCCACAACGTGCCCGGCACCCCAATCTTTCGAATGCAATCCAGCGCCAGCACAATCCAATGTTCCACCTTCGCCAGCTTCTCATTTTTCGTTCGCGCGAACAGCCGCTTAATCGGCGGCTCCAGGGTCCGCGCGCCGAACACCAGCACCAGCACACCGGTAAACGACAATCCCACGCAAACCTCAGCCACCACTCGCAAGTGCGGTTCCACTCGATAGCCGGACTGCATGGCCACAACAAACATCAGCCCCAGCGTCAGCACGTCCAGCAGTTTTTCCAGCAGCACCGTACTCATGATGATCGAAGGCGTCGCATTCAAATCGCCCGAGTACGTAAAAATCCGCATCACGTCGCCGATGCGAAGCGGCAGAATATTGTTCGCCGCCAGCGACGTCATAAACACACGCGCGCAATCGTAAAACCGCGCTTTCACGCTGCGCAGCATGAACCACGAGCGATAGCTCCGCACGGTATACCCGGCCACACTGAAAAGCACCACACCCACAATCCACATCGGCGCGATCAGGTGAATGGCCCTGAAATCGTCCAGGTTCACAGGCCGAAGGCCCTGCTTGTTCCTCTTCACAAACGTGAACCACAGGAAGAACGCGCTCACCGCCAACCCCGGCAGCGTCTTCAGCAAACTCAGCCGATGTTCGCGGGTCACAGCCCAACCCCAGACATCCGCCCACACCCACCCGCGCCAAAACCTGTGTCAAGACGAAGCATTCGATCAGCGTCTATTGTAGCGTTCACTCACACCCACCCCTGATACCCTAACCAAGGCCACCACCTTGACCACCCAACCCCAAGCAAAGCCGCCGCACGCCGCGCTCTTCGCGCTCACCCTCTGCACGCTCGTCATCCACGGCTACCACCCGCTCGCCGAGGACGGCGGACTCTACGCCGCCGGCATCCAGTCCGCGCTCGACCCTACGCTCTTCCCCCACGACCTCGCCTTCGCCACCGCCACTCGCCACTACTCGCTCCTCACCCCGATCATGGCGGCGATGGTACGCACCCTGCACATCCCACTCCCCTGGCTTTTGCTCATCACCTACCTCGCTGGGACCTGGCTTTTCCTCTACGCCGCCTGGAGTATCGCAGCCCGCTGCTTCCAATCGGAACCCGCCCGCCTGTCGGCCACCGCTCTCGCCGCCACCTGGTACACGCTCCCGATCGCCGGAACTTCTCTCCTGCTTATGGACCCCTACGTTACCGCGCGCACCCTCTCCACCCCACTGTCCCTCTTCGCGCTGGCCCTCGCGCTCAACTTTGAATGGTCGACACCCCGCGGCATCTTTCCCTGCATTTTCGCGCTTGCCGCCGCAGCCGCATTCCACCCGCTGATGACGGCCTACGCCGCCGCGTTGATACTCACACTCGTCATCGCCAAGCTCCCCTGCCAGCCAGCGCAAATCATCGGATTCTCAAGCCTCACCGCTGCGGCCCTGATCCTAGCGGGAGTCCTCCAACTCAAAGCTCCGCCGGAAAACGTCCCCACCATCGCCGCGTCGTTCTCGCGCTATTACTGGTTCCTCTCGCAGTGGCAGTGGTACGAGCTTCTCGGCCTGGCCGGCCCTCTCATCATCCTTGCGCTTCTGCTCCGCTTCGGCCGCCCCAACCCCACAGCCGCCGCGCTCATCCGAGCAGCCATAGCCCTCGGCCTCATCGCCACACTCGTCTCTCTACTCTTCGCGCACGAAAGCTACAGCACGCACCTCGTCGCCCGGCTCCAGCCCCTGCGCGCCTTCCTGCTCATCTACGCGGTGATGACCATCCTTCTAGGCGGCACTCTCGCCGACATCTCCTCGCGCACGCGAATCCTCGCGCCCCTAGCCCTCACCGCAATGGCGTTGCTCATGTTCTTCGTCCAGCGCCAGACCTACCCCGCCTCGCAGCATCTTGAACTCCCCGGCCGCGCCACCGCCAACCCCTGGTCGCAGGCGTTCGTCTGGGCGGGTGAGCACACTCCCACCGACGCCCTTTTCGCTCTGGACTCCAACTACATCACCACCGCCGGCGAGGACGGCCAGACCTTCCGCGCCACTGCCCGCCGCAGCACGCTCCCCGACTTCTCCAAGGACGGCGGCGAAGCAGCCGTCCGCCCCTCACTCGCCGAGTGGTATGCCGGCCAGGCCGCCCAGCAGAACCTCAGCACCCTCACCGACGCCCAGCGCCGCCAGCGCCTCCAGCCCCTCGGAGTCACATGGCTCATCCTGCACGCGACGGCCCCCACGCCCGTCGCGTGCCCCTACACCAACGCCGTCGTAAAAGTCTGCCCCCTCAACTAGAGCTACTGCGAATTCCCCATCGAAACCGCCACCGCCGGCGCCACCTTCAGCACGATGCTCTCCTGGTCCTTCGCCTGGAACTGCGAGTAGTACGTCCGCAGCTGCGGATAGTCCTTGGGCAGCACCAGTATCTCGCCAAAAAGAAACGACCTCCGCACCGTCACATTGTTCGCTGCCGGGGTCGCTTCCAGAGAGTACACCGCCGCATTCGGCATGGTCAGCTTGCCCGCCGGAGGCACCGCCTCCACAGACATCGTCGCCGGAAGATTGATCCGCTGTGCATCGAGCACCGTCTGCGGATAGTGGAAGTACACCGCCAAGTCTCTCTTTTCCTGGGTGAATTCCGCATGTTCCGACGCGGTAAACAGGTCCACCGGCAACACCAGCCGCTTGCCGGTAGGCGTGCCGACCGTCCCCTTCGCCTCGAACTTCACCGCCAGCGGCTTCTCATAGTCCGTCAGGTTGTCGATGCTCACGACCTTCACTTCCAGCGTCTTGGGAAGCAACTCCTCCAGCGACGTACGCAAGCCGTGACGAAGGCTCTCTTCATCGCCACGCAACGCCTGCTGCCGCCACCGCAACGCTGTGGCGCCGTGGTACGTCATATCGATCGTCCCCGTAACCTTGCCGTCCTCGGTCATGGTGAGGTTCGCAACCCGGTCCGTCCGCGTCTCCTTGTACGACATCGGGGGCGTCAGCGCAAAATCAGTGCCGTTGTCCGTCTGCCGCATGCCCTTCGAGTAGGTGTACTCCCACTGCAGTTGACCGTACGGCGTATATCGTTCGCCCGGGCCGAAGAACTGCTCTTTTCCCCCCACGTTCACAATCGCCACCGTATTTGAGAACTGCCGCGTCGTCATCCACATTGGCGCAAAGAGTCGGTTGGCCCGGTCGGGCACCAACATGGCATAGGCCTTCATCCCCGCGGCCCGCGCCATGCCGATGAACACATACACCATCTCCGTGCTGTTTCCGCGGCCGCGCCTATACACGTCCCCCGCGGTCGAAACCTTCGCCACACCCGCGGCCTTGTCCTCTTTCTGGCTCCGTTCCCGCGTGTAGTCGCTGTTTTCCAGCGCCATTACCGCCGCATAAATCTTGTGCAGCTTCTCATCATCCGTGGTGGCGCCCTCGATGACCTTTTGCGTCGCCGCCCTCAATGAACTGTCCGGACCGATAAAGTTGTTGGCAGACTTCGACCAGTGCTTGCCCTCGTTCTTCCAATATTCGTCCGTTGACCGGTAGGGCGTAAAGTTGAACAGCACGCGGTAGGTAAAGCTCCCGATGGGAGGCATGTAGTCTGCCTCCGGCGATGGTGGAACATCCTTCACCGTGACCTCATAGATTTGCTGGTCCGCCCCGTTCGGTCCGCCGCCGGGCTGGGCCCGGTGTCCCAACGTCACGCCCTCCGGAAGGATCGGGAACCAGGAGATGGCGTTGATCAACTGTCCGTCTTCATTCTGCATTTCGCGGTTCGTCGGATACCAAACGAAATGGGCGGCGCGCATAAACAATTTGCCCTGGATAATCCACGATGGCGATTCATACACGTTGTCGTTATAGCGCGTGGCATAACGGTATTCGATAATGCTGCCCACCTCGACGTCGGGCAGGGTGAACACGCGCGACTGGACCTTGTACCCATCGCCTTTCTCCAGGGTCTTCAGATACGGCTTTCCCGTAAACGGAATCACCGTTCCATCCGAATGAATGGTGCGGCCAGATATGTCGCCAACCGTCAAATCGTCACTGAAGTCCGAGTTGCCGCCTCCGGTGCTCACAAAGTTCAACTCGACGTTGGCATATTCCTTGCCCTCTTCGGTCAGGATCTTGATGCGGTCATAATGCTGCACCACATGCATGTCGTCCCTCGTGATCTCCTCCTTGAACAAGATCGCCGCCGGCACCCCGGGATAACCCGGCACGGACTTCATCGCCAGTTCCTCCGCCGTCGGCTTGATCCACTGGTCCGCCGCAAACGCCGCTGCCGTCGCCGTCGCCGCCAATATTCCCAGAACACACACCCGCCGCAACGCTCCGCCGTGTACCCGCAAAAAATTCAACACTGCACTCGCCCTCATAACTCTCCTCATCGTCCGTTCGTCGTTCTGCCGCCCCATGTTTGGGGGGCGCCTTGCGTTCTTCGCCTCTATGGCGCTTTCTTCAACACCACGCGACTCGCTTCGTCCGCGTCGATCACCCCGGCCAGCTTGCGCAGCGCCGGATAGCGGTCCGCCGGCAGCGTTACATTCCGCATCGTGTACGTCCGGCTGTAATGCAGCGACGTCCCGCGCACCTCCGTCGAACTTTCATAGCTCGCAAAACCCACATCCAGCTTCACCGGGTCGGGCAGTTCATCGACGACATATCCATCCGGCAGCGCGATGTCGTACTCGTCCGTGCCGCGCATCGTCTCTTCCAGATCGATCGGCACCACCCGCCGTTTGTTGTCCACGTCCAGCGAGTAGCTGCCCAGCACCCGCGGACGGACCATCAGCAGCGGCCCCGCCACTGTCGCGAAATGCGCCGCATCCAGCGAGTACGTCGTGGTCAGGTCCTTGTTCAGTGCCTCCACGTTCTCTACCTTCACGTCGCTCAGTGTCACCGAGCTGAAGTCCCTGGCCGCGACCCGGTCCAGATATTGCTGCTGCTCCTTGGCGTCCTCATGCGTATACAGATAGCGCCGCGTCTCGGAAAGATCGCCAAACCTCTTCTCCGTCACGTCGCCCTTCAACGACCCATCCGCCATGAGGTGAAACGTCGCAGACCGCCGCACAGTGTTCAGTCCCGGATCCAGCACCGGCAGTTGAATCACCTGGCTCTCCTTATCCTCCATCAGGACTCCGTAGCTGCCTTGCAGGTTCGACTCCAGTTGTCCGAACGGAGTCTTGTCCCATGTCGGGTCGAAGATCAGATAGCGCTTCCCGGTCTTTGCCGTCACCACGCTGCGCAGCTTCGGAGACTCGTACCCTTTGGGAATCTCGATCGCCGTAATCATGTGGTTTCCCCAGATCGACGGAGCATCCGGGTCGATGACACCGCGATTGACGTCCACCATCAGCAACGCGGCATGTACGCCGACTGTCGACAACATCGAGCTCAACAGGGTCGCCTTGTCCTTGCAGTCCCCGTACTTGCCATGGAAAACATCGGCGGCGGAATGCGGCTGGTATCCGCCCACACCCATTTTGATTTCGACATACCGGATCTTCTGCTGCGTATACTCCCCGATCGCTTCCACCTTGTCGTAGAAGTCGGTCTTGCCTTGCGTCAGCTCCGCGGCTTTCGCCGCAATATCCGGAGTCGCCACCATACGGTCGCGCGACAGACCGTCGTACCACTCGCCAATCCCCTGCCAGGTGCCTTCCTGCGACGCCGCCACACCCGCTGCCGCATAGTGGACCGTCATCCGTCCCGCCAGCGCTTCTCCCGATGGGGCCAGCGGCACGCGGTCTTCCGAATGCACTCCCGCTACATGCTCCATCTCCCACCGCCAGCGCTGATGCTCCATATCGACCCCGGCATCCGGCGCATGGTGCGCCCATGTCGTTGTCTGCGTAAATCCCTCCGGCAGCACCAGCGTAAAGTTCTCTTTCACCACCGGAATGTCGCCCTGAAAAAGCCACGTCGCTTCCGCCAGGTATGGTCGCATCCTCTTCTCATATTCGAACGCCACCACACCGCCCGGATCGCGCCCCGGTGGGTCCCCCATGCCCCTGACCCTATCGTCGCTGTACAGATCCTCGCCGGACCCGGGAACGCCGAAATCCCCGAGTTCATTGTCCTTCACCACAAACTCGTGACCGTCCGGACCGATTGCCCACACATGCATGGAGAGCACTTTCGAATCCTTGTCGTACCCAACGGCCGGCATCGCCTCGTCCCGCCCCTGCGGCCGCAAAATCTTCACCACCCGCCGCACATGCTCGACAGCCTTGCCATCCGCGGCGACCGTATAGGTCGTCTCGTCCAGCAGCACCACCGCCGTGGTTGTCTCCGGATAGTGCGGCAGTTCCTGTTGCGCCGCCGCCTTCACCCAGTCCGGAACATTGTTCGAGGCACAAGCGGCCCCACAAACTACGGCGCTGACCAGCGCCACGGCAACACTCTGAAACACCGCATTGGCCCGAAAATACAAAGCTAACTCCAGCAACCCACAGCTTCCGTCGCAAAACGACTCAATTGACGCCAGGGATTGATTTGATCGTGTGAGAGTTTTATACGTCCATGAGTCCCCAGACGCAAGTAAATTTCATCGAACGGCGAATCGCCCGAACCCGCAACCGGGCCGGAAGCTGAATCCCGCGTCCTACCGGGAGGGGGAACCGAGCCTAGCGGGTTCCCTTATTCACGCCGTTCAGATCGAAATTAACCGCGCCGATCTTCCGGTTCGTCTCGTCGCGCACGACGAAGCGTATGCGGGTGGCGGAAGGTTTCGTGGGAATGTTGTCGAACAAACTGACCGTCGCCGAGTCGGGAGTGTTCGGAACGGACGCTTCTCCCACCTGCAAGGTGGAGAGCTTCGAGGTGAGATCGAGCGCGTTGCCCTTGGAATCGAAGGTTTCGGCGATGACGGTGATTTTGGCATCCAGCTTCCGGGCGCCGGCTTCGTGCCAGGCCAGATCGGCTGAGTTCAGGACGAGCCTGAACTGGCCGGACGGTCCGGCGACCCGCTGTACGTCGATATGCACGGCGTCATAAACCAGCACGCTTTGCGCGGCCAGTCCGAGGTCGAATATCTGACGATTCTGCCCCTTAAGGACGACCTTCGCGGGGCCTGAAGCCGAAACGCCCCGGGAGTAGTAGCCCTGGCGGGTCGCGGCGTGGAGGGACGGGTCCTTCATCACGACACGGATGCTGCGAAATTCCTTCGCGTCAGTTCTGGCAACGGCGGGCGCGTAAGTGAGGGTGTAGAAGCCGGCCCCGTCCCGGGCGCTGGCCGCGATGAGTTTATCGACATCGTTACGGCCAAAGAAAGCGTGACCGCCGGTGGCCTCGGCCATGACGTTGAAGTCGATCTGGCCGCCGAATGGGTCGCCCACGAAACCGTCGGCATCCACTTCCTCGGGCGCCATGGAAATGCCGGCCGGGTCGAGGGTATAGAGCGCGACCCGGGCGTCGGTGAGCGCGTCGGTACAAGACTCGATGACCTGCTTGAGCCCTTCATTGAACTGCTCGGGCAAAGTGGTGGGGTCGAACGGCGGAAACCCGCGGCCGACCCAGATCAGGCTCTTGTGCCCCGAGTGCCCACGGGTCGCTTCCGCGATCTCGATGAGGGACGCGAACGAGGCGTTGAACTGGTCGGCCTTCCAGCTTGCACCGTCCATGTGCCAGGGATAGGCCGCAAAGTGGTGGTCCAGGGCGGAGAGAATATCCTGGCGGGAAGTCGTGTAGTCGTGAAGCAGCATAAAGTGGGTCAGGTCGACGGCGCCGAGCAAGGTTGGCTGTTGGAGGGTTTCTCCCTGCCGATCGAGGAATTTCTTGAGGGAATCGCGGGCAAATGCTTCGTCCCCGAAGGGCGTGTTGATCTCGTCGAGCACGATCAGGGTCACGGGAGCGTTGGGTTCGAGGCGGTCGAGCTCCGCTGTCGAGTGGATGGGAATGTCTTTGGCCGGCGCGTGAGACGCCGGCGAATCGAGCGTGCGGATGACCTGCGGGACCTTGTCTTCGAGGACCTGGAAGTCGTCCTTGCCGAGGTTGGTTACGATCTCACCTTTGGCGTTGGTAACGACAACATCCAGCACCACCGCCTGCGCCTTGAGCTGAAGGGTAAAGCTGTCCGGAGTGGCGCCGGCCTGCACTCCACTCGAAGTTGTCGCGGACGGCCCATGGGGAGCGGGGGGCTGTTGCGCGAAAGCCGGGCCGGAAAGGGCGGCCGACAGCAGGAGTGAACCGAGAACCGGGCGGCTGGTACGCATGACAGGAACGTCCTCCATGCAAATGTAGCAGGATGTTCGCACAGCGGCGGCCATGTTCCGGCAAATAATAGATTGACATCTTTCATAGACTTTTGCTACAAACATCTCGAACCCCGAACCGCCGCGCTCTCATACCGGATGACGCCTCCAGAACCCAACCTTGTATTCGTCAAGGGCGCAATTCGATTGCAGCCACGAGCGGGAAGAGGTCGAGGAGCGACTGTTTTGTGGGGCGATGGGAACGTTAACAGGCGCGACGCGATAGAGGCGCCGCTGGCCCAATAGGAAATTGCCGCGGCACTTCGCTCTCGTATTCAGACGATGCAACACTTCAAGGAGATTTTGGGCATGCGCAACCAGCAGGAAAACCCCAACGGACCATGCAGGACCCTGGTCGCGAGGAGTCTCGCGGCATGCTTTCTCGTCATCGGCTTGCTGGCGGGCGCGGCTCCGTCGAAAGCCCAGTTGAACGAAACGGGTACCATCAACGGCACGGTGACGGACCAGACGGGCGCGGTCATCCCCGGAGCTATCGTCACGATCATCAATGTGGGCACGGGCACGCAAACTCCCGTCAAGAGCAATGGCAGCGGCGATTTCTCCGCGGTTGGCCTGAACGTGGGCACCTACTCGGTGAAAGTTGCGATTGATGGATTTGAAACCTACGAGAAGGACAACTTCTACGTGGGGTCGACGCAGACGTACACGGTGAACGTGAGCCTCAAGCCGGGCAGCACACAACAGTCCGTCGTGGTGCAGGCGGATTCGGTCCACGTAGAGACCGGCACCAATGAGATTTCCACTGAGATTACGGGCGAGGAAACGGAAAAGCTGGCCCTGGGTGGCCGGAACTACCAGCAACTTGCCACATTGATGCCGGGTGTGACCAACCTGTCCGCAGCCAACAGCATGGCCACCGGAGGGTATGTCGCCAACAACTCGGTTTCGGTGAATGGAATGGGGCGCAGCAGCGTTTTCTACACGCTGGACGGCATCTGGAATGAGGAAACCGGCGATCTGCTGACCAATACCGTCACCCCGGACCCCGAGGCCATCGACCAGGTAAAGGTGCTACAGAACAACTACAGCGTGCAGTACAACATGATGGGCGGGGCGGTTTTCATGGTCCACACCAAGTCCGGCACCAGCAGCTTCCACGGTCAGGCATGGTACTTCTACCGCGATGGCAAGTTCAACGCGCTCAATTACTTTGTGCTGCCGACCGGCGATCTGAATCCCCCTTTCCATTGGAATATCGGCGGAGTAGGGGTAGGCGGACCTCTCACGATCCCACACCTTTTCAACACCCACCGCGACAAGACGTTCTTCTATATCAATGGGCAGTATGTCGACCAGATTACGTCGACCGTCGCGTATGCCACGGACCCGACCCAGGACGAGGTGAACGGCATCTTTCCTGCGGAAATCCATGACCCGGTGACCCAAAACGACTATCCCGTCTCGCCGGGCGGCCCGTCGGGGCAGCAGTGGACGATCCCGCAAGCCAAGATCGTGCCGGCGGCGCAGGCCCTTCTGAAAGCTCTCGTTCCCCTGCCGAACACGCCACCGACGCCGTGTCCGCCAACCAATTGCGATGTGGTCCAGCGTTCGACCAACAACTTTCTTCTTACCAACCCTATCGTGTTCAAGCAATTGAATGTGATGGGCAAAGTCGACCATATTATCTCGCCCAGGCTGCGCTTGACCGCCGAGTATTTCCGCGAGGGTGTGCGGCATCAGCTCGCTTCCGCGTCCAGAATGGGTTCCACCTATCCCTATAACTGGGACATCTTCTACAACAACGATTCGGCGGGACAGATCCACCTGTCGGAGGTGATCTCGGGCACCATGCTGAACCAGATCAGCGTTGCCATGGACCGCTATGTGGTGACCCATACCTATGGCGGCGTTCACCTGGCGTCGCAAGTGCCGGGCTTCTCCGAAACGCTGGCGTATCCCTCGACCATCATCGGCCTGCCGGGGCAATGGCTTCCGGATATTACATTCAGCTCGGGCTGGACGAAGTTTGGAACGAACTCGACCGACACACAGTACAGGACTGCCTATCTTGCCGAAACGCTGACGGACAACTGGACGTGGCTGCGCGGAAAGCACAGCTTCGCGGCAGGAGGAACATTCCTGCTGGGTCGCTCGCGCGTCAACGCTCAGGCCGACAACACGACGGGGACATTCAATTTCAACGGCAGCGCAACCGGCACGCCTATCGCGGATTTTCTGGTGGGCGCTGCGGCCACCTATGTCCAGGGCAATACGGTGGTGCGCAAGAAGCTTACGTACCCGATCTATTCGCCCTACGCGGAAGACCAGTGGAAGGTGCTGCCCCGCCTGACCTTGACTGGCGGCCTTCGCTACTCGTACATGCCGTTCGCCAATGCCGACCAGGGCTATGCAACGACGTTCAATCCCAACTCGTTCGATCCTGCCGCCACCCCAATTGTCAACCAGGACGGCAGCCTTGTTCTGACACCTAACTACAATCCCTTGAACGGCCTCGCCTACAACGGGTTCAGCGGTGTTCCGTTCAATATGTCGAACGCGCATCAGAACTATTTTTCGCCTTCCGCAGGTTTCGCGTGGGACATGTACGGCGATGGGAAGAGCTCCCTACGCGGCGGCTTTGCGATTAACTATCTGAAATCGGGATCGAGCAGCGACTGCGAACAGAACTGCATCGGGCTTCCGGCCGTCCAGCAAATTGAGTTGAGCTTCGCCAATTTCCCCAACCCGCTCAACGGGAAAACGACGGTCCCGACCGCTACCTCTATCTATGGGGAAGATCAACATGGCATCCAGGCCGCTAAAATTTACAGCTATAGCTTGAGCGTGCAGCAGCAATTCGGCGCGAACTGGATTGCCCAGATTGCCGAAGCAGGCGTCGCCGGACGAAGCCTTCCGCTGGAATTGAATATCAACCAGCCGAAACCGGTTCCCGGTTACTCTTATAACCCAGTCCTGAACCTGGGGGTTTCGAATGCTTATGCCGCGCCGTACAAGGGTTGGTCCGCTATCAACTATGCGACGTCGACGGGTATTGCGAACTGGAACGCACTGGAACTCAGCCTGCGTCACCCGGTTGGGCACAACATCGTCTTCCGGTCGGCGTTTACGTGGGCCCACGGCCTCGCCGATGTGCCCTCGCAGCAAGGATACGCGGACGAGAATTCGGGTGTGCAGGATGCCTACAACCCGATGAAGGATTATGGGAATACGCAACTGAATCAGCGGTTGAACTTTTCAAGCGCGATTGTCTATAAGTTGCCGTGGTTTACCCCCGGTGGGTGGTCGAAGACAGCGTTCGGAGGCTGGCAGTTTTCAGCGGTCGTGGCTTTTCAGTCGGGTGTGTCCTACTCCGCGGGACTGTCGACGACGGGCCATGCGCTGGCCACACGCCCCAACATGGATCCGACCATGCCGCTACAGCGATACAAGGGAGACAACTTTACGACCAACAAGATTGGAGCTGTAGGCCCGTTCATCAGCACCTGCTCCTTTACGGTGCCGGGAGAGGGTACCCCATGCAGCCCGGGCTCGGAAGTCTCTCCTTACTTCAATGGCACGTTCGGCAACGCCCCGGTTGGCAACATCATGGGGCCGGGGGCGGTGATCAACAATGTTGCCCTGTTCAAGTCTTTCCCGATCAAAGACTGGGTAACGATGCGCCTGCGCGGAGAGCTGTTCAACATGGTCAACCACCCGAACTTCGATGGTCAGGACCTGAACGTGGGCGACGCCAACTTCGGGTATTACACGCAGGCCGCCGATCCCCGTGAAGCGGAGTTCGCTATCGAGGTCCAGTGGTAAATATGTTTCCAACAATTTTCAGGGTGCATACGGTGAAGAAAAACATGGATAACACAAACTCCTCAGGAAGAAATTGCCGGCGTTTTGTCGCGTTAGCGACCGTCGCGGTGTCGCTTGGATTGACATTCGCGACCGGATGCTCCAGCGAAGGCTTTACCGGGCCAGACGCCTTTGTGACGATCGTTCCCGGAAACACGATGGTGGGTACTGGCGCGACGTTCGTACTGTTCGCGGGAGCGAGTCCGACAGGGGTCACCTGGACCATCACCAGTGGGACTGGCTGCACCGGAGTCGCGTGCGGTACTCTGGCCGGCGCTACGGCGACCAGCGTGAACTACATCGCTCCGGTGAGCATCCCCGGAAGCACGATGAGCGTGACGATCACGGCCACCTCGACGACCAACTCAAGCATTTCCGCGTCCGAGACTCTGACGGTCTTTCCGGTGTACGTCCAGATCACCGGGCCCTCCAATACCACGGTCGTCCCACTGACGTCGGCGCAGTTTTCGGCCACGGTGATCAACGATCCGACCGGCCTGGGCGTTACATGGAGCGCGAGCGGGTCTTGCACGGGCACGACGCAGGGCTGCGGAACGTTCCGCGGACCGACGCCCACGCAGGCGACGTTCGTGGCTCCTCCGGCCCCGGCGTTGGAGACGGTGAATATCACTGCAACATCGGTCGCTGACCCGGCCGAAAGCGCTACGTTCGCAGTGACGGTCCCGAAACTTGCCGTCTTCGTTTTCTCCCCCACGATCCCGCCAGCGGTCATTGCCGGACAGACGAATTACTCGACAACGATCCAGGTATTCGGCAACACGCTGCCCTACACGCTCACGGCAACCAACCTGCCGTCATGGGCCACGGCGGACATTGGGGCGAACACGGTTACAATCCACGGCAATCCTCCAGCAGGGACCCAGGGCACGGTCTACACGCAGATCAATGTCGTCGATTCAACGGCGCCAGTCCCCTTGCAGGGCAGTCAGTCTTTCGCCATCACGACCTATCCCTCGCCAGCAACCGGCAATTCCCTGCTGAACGGTTCGTATGCCTTCTTTGCTACCGGCTGGACGGACGGCACATCGGTGCAGACAACGTATAACGGCATCGAATACATCGGTTCCTTTACGGCGGACGGAAACGGCAACATCACCGGCGGAGAGTTGGATGTAAACAGTCCGACGACGGGCCTGACCAGCTACAGTTCGCTGGGGGGCACCTACAGCGTGCAATACGGCACGGACTCGAGCGGCAACCTGGTGCAAGGCAGCCAGACAGGCCTTGTCACGCTTGTCCCCGCAGGCAAGCCGCCGCTTCCGCTCACCTTTGGGGTAAGCCTCTCAAAGATTCGGAAGGGCGTCAACGGGGCCCCGGATGTGGCGACCAGCGGACACTTCATCGAGTTCGACGACTCGACCGGCATTTCCGCGAACACCACTCCCAACTCCAGCGGCATTCGTGCGCAGGGGCCGCTGTTACTGCAAGACCCTGCCGCGCTGAATGCCGCATCCAGCCCGCTTTCCGGGCCGTATGCGTTCGGCATGGCCGGCTACTCGTCGGTCACTGCTACCTCCGGCCCCTGTTATGCCATACATACGTGCGGTCCCATCTCGATGGCCGGATCGATGATACTGGGCTCAAGCGGCGACATCACGTCCGGCATCGAGGATGTGCAGGTCGCTGAAAATACGTCAGGCGCCGTGGCGTTGTCCGGCGGACTGGCGGACTCGGGGGCAACCGACGCCAACGGCCGGGTCACCGGGACAATCACCGCAGCGGCAACCGCGAATATGCCCGGGTGGCCCACCAACTTCATTGTGTATGCCATCAACGCGCAAACGTTCTACCTGATGTCGGCGGACCCCTACGCGACCAACAGCCTGATAACGGGGACCGCGATGAAGCAGAACCTCGCCGACATTGCGACCACTCCATTCGATCCGACCGAACCGATCGTCCTGTACGGGAACCTCACCTCCACCACGTCGTTCAGCACGAAAGGGCCGAACGGCCAGATCCGCGTACAGGTCCAATTGCTGACGGTCGTTCCGTCAAGTCCCACCGCGGGCAAAATGAGCGGCCAGCAATACGTGAATGCGTCGGGCACTTATACGATGAGTGTGCTTCCCGGCACTGTCGGCAACTATAGCTACACGGTTGCGCCCGCGACCGGCCGGGTCACGTCCTCCACATCCAGCGAGCCGTACCTATATCTGGTGGACACAAGCCAGGGATTCGGCACGCAATATTCGGCACTGAACAACGTGGCGCCCGGTCTTTTCCAATTCCAGCCGCAAACATCAACGACCCTTAGCTCCGGCACCTATACCTATTACATCTTCAACGGAACGTCCCAGTCGGCTCCTATGGAGACAGGGACACTTGTCATTCCTTCGGGCGGTGTTCCTTCGGACGGAACCATCACCCCACTGGCGCCTGGTGGCCAGGACTATACAGCGTTCGCTCTGGCAGGCAACGTCTACGTCGCGGGCGAGCCTATTTTGTTTAGCGGTCCGGTAACCGGAACACTGGCCGAAACGGACGGGGTTTTTAGTCATGGCTTCAGTGCCAACGCCATATACACCCCGGCGGGGATCGTCTTTTCCATCACACCTTCGACTCCCACGTCCTACTTCCAAGGCTGCGGGCAGGCGGCAACGCAGGGGGGTGGCTTCGTTATCTCATCCACCTCGTTCATTTGTGCACCGGCGGGCGGGTCGTTCGCCGGGGTCCACGTCTTCGAGCAGTGAACCAGCCATAGGAGAAATGACCCCGGCTCGGCGCGGCGAGCCGGGGTCAAAGCGGACGGAAATCGGCAGCAGCGTGCAATCGACGCTGCTGCCGATTCCATTTTCGGTGGCTGGAAACGGCATGGGACACCTATTGCCCCGATTCCGCCCCCTTATGACCCCACCGAACCGCCGTCAATTCAATTACTGTCCGAGGAGATTCAGGGTTACCGCTCGGCAAATCGACTGGGGACGATCCACGGAAGGCCCCGGGGTCAGCCTAGATTGCGTCGCGTCGCCGCCTGGGGATAGCCCTGCCCGAGGAATCATCCATGCGCGTTGCGTTTCGTCTGCCCTTCGTCCAGACATGTGTTCTGAACCGTCTTTCGGTTGTGCTCCTCGGACTGTTTCTGCCGTTCGCCGGCGTCGGCGTACAGGCGCAGACCACGTATACCGGAACAGTTGACTTCGGGACGGTGGATGTCGGCAGCAGCAGCGGGTCCCAGACCCTGACGTTCAACTTCACCTCCCCGACGGCGCTGAACGTGAGCACGCCGGTACGGGTGCTGACCACCGGCGTTGCGAACCTGGACTTCAAGAGCGATGGGACGGGGTCCTGTGGCGGCGCCACGTATAGCAGCTGCACGGTCGGCGTCATCTTCTCGCCGACAGCACCGGGGCTGCGGCTGGGGGCCGTGGTCATCGAGGACACGTCGGGCAATGTATTGGCAACGGCCTATATCCATGGGGCCGGGCATGGGCCGCAGGCGGTTTTCGACCCCGGCCTTCAGTCCACCATCGGCACCGCTACAGGCGTCAACGGGTTAGCCGCGGATGGGGCGGGCAATGTCTACATCGCGGATGCTGCAACCCCGCCATCGATATACAAGGTCGCCCCCGGGGGCACCCAAACCACCGTAACGCAGCTTTCGAGCGGACCGGACGGCGTGGCGGTCGATGGGGCGGGCAATGTCTATGTTGCAGTGCCGATAAATAGCACCATCGTGAAGATCACCCCCGCGGGCGTGACGACTCAGGTGGGTACCGGGCTTGGTTTTGCGGGTGGCCTGGCGGTCGATGGACTGGGCAATCTATATGTCACATTGGCCTCTCTTCCGGGTGGCGTGGTCAAAGTGGCGCCGAACGGCACCCAGACTGCGGTTGGCACCGGCCTGGCACAACCCGCCGGCGTTGCAGTCGACGCTTCGGGCAACATCTTCATCGCGAACACGGGCGGTGGCACCATCGTGAAAATCGCCCCGGACAGCACCCAGACAACGCTCGTCAGCGGCCTTTCTTACCCCGGCGCGATCACCGTAGACCCCTCGGGAAACCTTTACGTCGCCCTGCAGCTTGCCGGTCAGGTGGTGGAATATTCCCCTACGGGAACTCGGTTGCGCACGTTCGGGCACGGGCTGAGTAATCCATCGGCCGTCGCGCTGGACGCTCTCGGCAATCTTTACGTCAATTCCGGCGCCACGCAGAAATTCGATCGCACGCCGCCGACGGTCGGCTTCCTGACAAGTTCGGTCGGCGTCATCAGTACCGACAGCCCCAAGGCGGTCACTCTCGAAGATATCGGCAACGATACCCTGACCTTTCCGGTCCCGGCGTCGGGCACAAACCCCACGATCTCAAGCAGTTTCTCTCTTGACGGCGGCACCACGACTTGCCCGCAGCTTACTTCCGCGTCAGGAGCGGCCGGCACTCTGGCCATGGGGACGTCGTGTGTCTATTCGGTCGACTTCACGCCTACGACGACGGGGACGATCACCGGCTCGCTGGTGGTGACGGACAACTCGCTGAACGTCGCCAATGGGACGCAGAGTGTCACTCTGAACAATCAGGGGACGGTTGTGATTGTCCCTGCGACAGTAACGGTGGGGTTTGTCGACGTGAACTACACCGGAGCTCCTGTACCGGTGCCGATAACGACGGTCCCCGCAGGCTTGGCTGTGAGCGTCACGTACACCTCGCTGACTCTGGGAACTACCTCCACTACGGACCCATCCGCGCCCGACTTTTACATGGTTACAGCCACGGTCACCACACCCGGCTACAGCGGTTCGGGATCAAACTATCTCATCATCAACTCGCTTCCAAATCCGACCATTACCTGGGCGACCCCCGCACCCATCACCCTTGGCACACCTCTGAGCGCAACGCAGCTGAATGCCACGGCGAATACTCCGGGGACATTCACGTACAGCATCCCCTCGGGGACCGTGCTGGCGGTGGGCTCGTATCCTATCACCGTAAATTTCGTGGCAACGGATACGGCGGACTTTTCTCCAAATGCCAGCGCAACGGTGACCCTGGTGGTGCAACAGAATACGCAACCGGTGACGCCGGTCAATTTCGGGACCTTGCTGGTTGGCTCAACCGCACCCGCGCAGACGGTCACCTTCACTTTCGTAAACCCCGTAACCTTGGGCAGCACCCCTGTGCAGGTATTGACGCAGGGCATTGCCGGCCTGGACTTCGCAAACACCAACGCCGGCTCATGCGCAGCGGGTGCCTACGCCGTCAGCGCGGCCTGCACCGTAACCGTCAACTTCACACCAGCCGTGCCCGGACCCCGTCTGGGTTCGGTGACACTGCTGGACGCCTCCGGCAATGCGGTTGGGACCGCGCTTATCGGTGGCGTTGGACAGGGGCCACAGATCGCCTACGACCCCGGGGTGAAGAGTATTGTTGCGCCTTCCCTGGCAACCTACGGGTTGGCGATTGATGCAGCGGGAGATCTCTATCTCAACACCCTCACTTCGATAGTGAAGGTGACGCCGTCGGGTGTTCAGACTACTGTCGCTTCTGTATCGGGTGGCGTGAGTGGCGCCACGGCTATCGACGGCGCCGGCAACATCTACACGCTGAACCTGGCGAACAGCATGGTCTATGAAATCACCCCGTCCGGCGCGCAATACCAGGTGGGCTCCGGCTGGGTATTCCCCACCGACCTCGCCGTCGATACCGCGGGAAACCTGTACGTCACCGACAGGGGTTACAACCCACCCCCCGATACGACCGGCGGCCGTCTCACCAAGATCTCTGCCGCGGGCATTCAAACCACGATGGCAGGACCGTTCGTCAGTCCTGACGGCGTCGCAGTCGATGGCGCCGGCAACGTCTACGTCACGGACAATGCGGGCCTGGGCATCATCAATCCCGGCTTGATCGGCGTCGTCTACAAGGTCACTCCCGGCGGCACGCTGAGCACTGTGGCATCAGGGTTGTTCAGCCCGAATGGCGTCGCCGTAGATGCTGCGGGAAACCTTTTCGTTACTACCGCCTCATCCAATACGTCGATCGACAGGATCACTCAGGCTGGAGTTCGGACCACGCTTTATGATGGTCAAGTCTCCTTTCCGGAGACGGTGAAGATCGCTCCGTCCGGCGACCTTTACATTACTCAGAGCGTCACGGGCGCGCAGTTGCTGAAGATCGACCGCAGCACCGTGCCCAGCTTTACGTTCGAGAGCACTACCGTGGGCTCGGTGAGCGCGGATAGTCCGCAGGCTTTTACGCTCGAAAACATCGGCAACGCTACCCTTAACTTCTCCGCGCCGGGTACGGGGACGAACGCCAGCATTTCGGCGAACTACTTTTTGGCGCACGCGACCACGTGCCCGCAATCGTCGGCGGCATCGACGCTGGCGAGCGGCGCTACTTGTGTTTACTCCATCGAATTTCTGCCGTCGACTTCGGGGACGATCCTCGGCTCGCTGACGCTGACCGACAATGCGCTGGGTGTGGCGAACGCGATGCAGGCCATCCCGCTGACCGGCGCGGGCGTGGCGGGGACCGTGGCCGCGACGGTGACGCTCAGCAACCTGAACCAGACTTATACCGGTTCGCCAATCAGTGTGACGGCGACGACGAATCCGGTGGGGCTCGCTGTGTCGATTACCTATAACGGCGGCTCGACGCCTCCGACGGCCGCCGGGACGTATGCGGTGGTGGCGACGATCACTGCGCAGGGCTATACCGGTTCGATGACCGGCAACCTCGTCATCGCGCAGGCGACGCCGGTGATTGCGTGGGCGAATCCAGCGGATATTACGTACGGCACAGCTTTGAGCGCCACACAGTTGAACGCCACGGCTTCGGTGGCAGGGACGTTTGCGTACACACCGGCCATCGGGGCGACGCTGAATGCGGGAACGGATACGCTCGGCGTGGTGTTCACGCCGACCGACGCCGTCGACTACACGACCGCGAGCGCGAGCGTTTCTATCGTCGTGAGCCAGGCGACGCCGGTTATTACATGGGCGAATCCCGCCGGCATCACGTACGGCACGACCTTGAGCGCGACGCAGCTGAACGCGACAGCCTCGGTGGCTGGGACGTTTGCGTATACCCCGGCCGCCGGGACCACGCCGACCGCCGGGACCGACTCGCTGAGCGTGACGTTTACGCCAACCGATGCCACGAACTATACGTCAGCTACCAAGAGCGCCTCGATTGTGGTGAGCCAGGCGACTCCGGTAATTACGTGGGCCAATCCTGCGGCGATCACGTATGGCACAGCTCTGGGCGCGACGCAGTTGAATGCGACGGCTTCCGTTCCTGGAACTTTCGCCTACACTCCCGCGGCGGGGACGGTTCCGCTTGTGGGGACTGACACACTCAGCGTCACGTTCACTCCGACCGATACGACGGACTACACGACCGCGACGGCGAGTGTTTCGATCACGGTCACGCCGGCAACACCGGTCATCACATGGGCGAATCCCGCAGCTATTACGTACGGTACGCAGCTCAGTCCGACGCAGTTGAATGCGACGGCGTCCGTTCCTGGAACTTTCGCCTACACTCCCGCGCCGGGGACGGTTCCGCTTGCGGGGACTGACACACTCAGCGTCACGTTCACGCCGACCGATACGACGGACTACACAACCGCGACGGCGAGTGTTTCGATCACGGTCACGCCGGCAACACCGGTGATTACATGGGCCAATCCCGCAGCTATTACGTACGGTACGCAGCTCAGTGCGACGCAGTTGAATGCGACGGCGTCGGTGGCCGGAACTCTTGCTTACACACCCGGCGTGGGGACGACTCCGCTCGCGGGGACTGACACACTCAGCGTCACGTTCACTCCGACCGATACGACGGACTACACGACGGCGACGGCGAGTGTCTCAATCACGGTCACAGCGGCAACGCCGGTGATTACGTGGGCGAATCCCGCGGCTATTACGTACGGCACGCAGCTCGGTGCGACGCAGTTGAATGCGACCGCATCTGTGGCGGGCACGTTTGTTTACACGCCCGCCGCGGGGACAACGCCGTCGGCGGGAACCGACACGCTGAGCGTTACGTTTACGCCAACGGACGCGACCGACTATACGACAGCGACTGCAACTGTTTCGCTCGTCGTCAACCAGGCGACTCCGGTGGTTACGTGGGCGACTCCTGCGGGGATCGGCTACGGCACTGCGCTCAGCGCAACTCAGTTGAATGCGACGGCGTCGGTACCGGGGACGTTCACCTATACGCCCGCTGCCGGAACAATTCCACCGGCGGGGACGGATACGTTGAGCGTCACCTTCACACCGACCGACGCGACCGACTACGCGACGGTGACCGAGACGGTGCAGCTTGCCGTCTCCCAGGCGACGCCCGTCATCACATGGGCGAATCCGGCGGCGATCACTTACGGCACGGCCCTTAGCGCAACGCAGTTGAACGCGACGGCGGCGGTCGCCGGCACGTTCGCCTACGCACCGGCTGCGGGAACTATTCCGGCGGCGGGAACCGATACGCTGAGTGTCACATTTACGCCAACGGACTCGACCGATTACACCAGCGCGACGAAGAGCGTTTCCATCGTTGTGAGCCAGGCGACGCCAGTCATCACATGGGCCAACCCCGCTGCGATTAGTTACGGAACAGCCCTGACCGCGACGCAGTTGAATGCGACCGCATCTGTGGCCGGCACGTTCGTCTACAGTCCGGCCGCGGGAGCGATTCCGCTGGCGGGGACAGACACTCTTAGCGTGACGTTTACTCCCACGGATGCGCTCGACTACACGGCCGCCACGAAATCGGTGTCGATTGTGGTGACGCCTCCCGCGCCCGTTATCACCTGGGCGAACCCGGCGGCGATCACGTACGGCACGCCGTTGAGCGCGACGCAGTTGAACGCGACGGCTTCGGTCGCGGGGACGTTCGCTTACAATCCGGCGGCAGGAACCGTGCTGCTCGCCGGGAGTAATACGCTCGGCGTCACGTTCACGCCGACGGACACGACCGACTACACGACGGCGACGAAGAGCGTCACCATCGTCGTCAACCCTGCGACGCTCACTGTTTCAGCCGCTAACGGCACGCGAGTTTACGGAGCGGCGAATCCTGCATTCACGGGATCGGTGAGTGGGAACCAGAACGGCGATACGTTCGCTGAGACCTTCAGCACAACCGCGACCACGCTGTCGAACGTCGGCACGTACGCCATTGTTCCTGCAGTCACCGGCAGCAATCTCACGTCGTATACGCAGACCGTCGTGAACGGAACGCTGACCGTGACTCAGGCAGGATCGACGACCACGCTCGGCGTGAGCAGCACGACCCCCGCGTTGGGGCAGAGCGTTACGCTGACCGCACAGGTCGCCTCGGCAACCAGCGGAACACCGACCGGAAGCGTGCAATTCATGGATGGAACGACAGTGCTGAATACCGCGACGCTGAGCGCTGGAACGGCGACGTTCGCGACTTCGGCGCTGGCACTCGGCGCGCATTCGATCACCGCGGTGTATCTCGGCGACACCAACTTCACCGGCTACAATAGCGGGGCCGCGCAGGTGGTGACGGTGAGCGGTAGTCTCGACTTCACGATCAGCGCGATTACCCAGACGCAGACTGTCATCCCAGGCGCGATCGTCAGCTACAGCTTCAACGTCGCACCGGTGAATGGAACGTATCCGTCGAGCGTGAGCTTCGCGGCGAGCGGCCTGCCGCCGGGCGCGACGGCGACGTTCTCTCCGTCGAGCATCGCAGCCACCGGCGGCGCGCAGACGGTCACGGTTGCGATACAGACATCGACGGCGATCATCGCGAACAATTCCTCCAACTCGCTACCGCCGATTGCGCTCGCACTGCTCCTGCTCCCGCTGGCCGGAACGAAGCGGTTTCGTAAATCGGGCAAGCGGATGACGCGCATGGCCTGCATGTTGCTGCTACTGGGCGGAGGCGCGCTGGCCACCGCCGCACTCTCCGGCTGCGGCACGAACAACGGCTTTTTCGGACAGTCGCAGAAGGCCTACAACGTCACCATCACAGCCACCAGCGGGACAGTTTCGCACACGGCCACAGTCACACTCGATCTTGAATAAGACAGGAACAAGAAAAATCTATGCGGACCATTTTTCGACCTCTCGTGCTGGCCGTTTGCTATATAGCCGGTTGCTGTGTGATCGCCTCGGCCGCCGCGGCGCAGCAGCCGGTGAAGGCCACGCCACGCTTTGAGGCTGCGGTGACCTACGACCTCAGCGGCGCCAACCTCACTACCGGCAGCGGCTTCTGGATGCAGGGCGGCAGCGCTTCGCTCGCGGGCGGCATCACGCACCACTTCAGCGCGGTCGCGGAGTTGTCGGGCCTGCACTCGGGCAGTATCATCGGAGTGCAGGTCCCGTTGAGCCTGGTCACCATCGCTTTCGGTCCGCGCTATCGCTGGAGCGCGGGACCGAAGGCGCACGATCTTTCGATCTTCGGGCAGGCGCTGGTGGGTGAGACGCACGGCTTCGACAGCGTATTTCCGGCGGCGGGAGGAGCGAATGCTTCCGCGTCGAGCGTGGCGTTTGAATTGGGCGGCGGCATCGACCTCGGTCTTGGCCATCACGCGGCGCTCCGCCTGGTGCAGGCCAACTGGCTGCGTACATCGCTGCCCAACGCAACCACCAATGTGCAGAACAACCTGCTGCTCGATGCGGGCGTGGTGTTGCGTTTCTAGTGCAAATCGCGGCGTGAATGCAGTATCTTCAAGAGGGTGGACGCGGCCTCATCACAGCCCGGCGATGTTGTGCTCCCACTGCCTTCCGCGCAGTTGCCGATCGACGCGACGCGGCACACCGCAGGGCTTGTCGAGGAGTTGTGGCGACTTGCGGAAGCGGAAACCTGCCGCCTCACTGTCGAAGAGTTCAGCAGCATTCTCGGTGCAGTCGGCGCGAAGCTGAACTATGGCCTGCCTCAGGGTGTGCCTGCGGATTCCGCCCAGCGGTCCGCGTTCCTGCGCGGACTGCATCTGCCGGAGCTCGCGCTGGCGCACGCCTGCGCCCTCGGGCGTGAAGCGGCGTGGCAGCGCTTCCTCGGGCTGTATCGCGCTCCGCTGACGCAGGCTGCTATTGCCATCGCCGGTTCCGCGACCCTCGGGCACGACCTTGCCGACTCGCTTTATTCGGAGCTTTACGGCTTGAAGCAGGATGAAGCGGGACGGCGTTCGCCGCTTCGCTCCTACTCCGGACGCGGCTCGTTGCTGGGCTGGCTGCGGGCTACGCTGGCGCAGCGGCACGTCGACCACCACCGCCGCACGCGACGCGAAACTCCGCTCGACGCCCTCGATGCACCCGCTCCAGAAGCCGCTGCGGGGCCGCTCTCGGCCGAGCTTGTTCGCCTGACGCACTCCCTCGCTCGCACGCTACAGGCGTTGCCGCCGGAGGACAGGTTCCTGCTGTCCGCTTATTTTCTCGACCGCCGCACGCTGCTTGAAATTTCTCGCACGGTGCATGTGCATGAAGCGACGATCAGCCGGCGGCTCAAGCGATTGGCCGCCGATCTGCGCAAGCAACTGTTGCAGAACCTTCAGGCTGGCGGCCTCAGCAAACGGGCGGCGGAGGAGGCGCTCGGCGTCGATCCGCGCGACGTTGAAATAAACCTGCGCAAGCTGCTGCAAACTTCTCAACCGTCGACGTTCTCCGATAGAGCGGCGACTACGGAATCCGGTCAACGATGAGCGATTTTTACCAACCCGGCCAGCATCCCGACGCCGACCAACTCAGCGCCTTCGCGGAAGACACTCTGCCTGCGCATGAGCGCGAGCAGACGCTTGCTCACCTCGCGGGTTGCGCGGACTGCCGGACGATCGTTTCGCTCGCGCTGCCGCCGGTTGAGGACGTTCCGCAGTTGCAGCCCGCAGCTACACACAGGCCGTGGTTCTATGGGTGGAACGTGGCATGGCTCGCGGGTGCGGGGCTCGCTGCACTGGTTTTTCTGACGGTGCATATTCGCAACGGCGGACGCGACGGAAAGATCGCGAGCACGCCGACGCAGACCGCCGCGGTGCGTCCGCAAGCGGCTCCGATCGCGCCGCCGGCGTGGAGGGCTGCTCCGTCAATGGATTTGAAGACGCCGCGGGCAGTCGCAGCTCCCCCGCCGCCAAAGGCCGCCGACCGTTTTCCGTCTCCAACAACGTCCGCGACGATCGACAGCCGGCAAATCGCCAACCTTCCGATCCAGGGACGCAATTTCATCGCCGAGCCGCAGCAACAACAACAGTCGCAGCAGCAGGCTGGAGGGTTGCACGGGTCTGTCTACGGTGCTTCTGCGGGAGCGGGGGTGGGAGGACGGGTCGCACGCGACGATCAGTCTGCGTTTGCGCAACGAGGCGCTTTGAACGGGAGCAACAAAGATGCGGCCCCCACAGCTGCGCCTGCACCGGTGGCCGCTGCTCCGATGATGAGCGCTCCGATGCAGCGAGCACCTGCCGCGGCTGCGAAAGCCGCGCCACAAACCAGCGACGCGGTGACGGTGGCTGCCGCGAGCGCGCAGGTGGAAACCACAAACGCCTCCGTGTCGACGATGCTCATGTCCCCCGGCATGGCCGACGCGCACAGGTTGCCGAGCCATTTGGCGATTGCGTCGACGATCACGCGGGACAACCGGATGCTCGCGCTCGACACTGCGGGAGCTCTGTTCCTGAGCAGGGACGGCGGGCGTCACTGGAAGGCGGTTGCCGCGCAGTGGCCGGGGCGCGCCGTCAAGATTGAACTCGCGTCGCTTCCACTGCTCCCGGCGAAGCAGCCCGCGAGCGCTTACATCGACGGCAATGCCAGCGCATCCGGTCTAACCAGCTTCGACGGCAAGGCAATCTCGGGTCCATCTGTCGTCGGTATTGTCGCCGACTCCACGGGAGCCATCATTTCGGGCGTATTTATCACGGTTACGGATGATCGTACAGGGACCGTTCGAACGACGGCGACGGACCGCAACGGCCGCTATGCTGTCGGCGGACTTGCGCCTGGAGCTTATCGAATTGACGCATCCGCGCCGGGATTCGCGTCGTGGCGGGGTACAGTCACGGTCGCCGCAGCGCAGCAGAGCGTGGTGAATATTTCGCTGACGGTTGGCGCCGTGAGCGAGAGCGTTGAGGTCAGCGCAGATGCCCCGATGACGACCGGAAAGCCAGAGAAGAAAGCGCGCAGAAATGCGAGCACCGCATCTCTGAGTGAGCCTTCCGCGGCCTTTGAAATCACCACGGACAGCGGCGAAATCTGGACCAGCGCCGACGGCAAGAGATGGACGCGCAAGTAAGCCCTCTGCGGCGCCAATAAAAAATCTTCATTCTCCATGCAAGTCCGCGGGAGTTCTCCGTTCTCCGGACAGACAAAGCCGCGGTGCCGACCCGCGACGCACAAGGAGAACCCATGCAGGCTTTCTGGAATTCCCGCCGCTCCCTCCGCATTCTGCTGCCTCTTTCTCTTGCATTACTCCTTGCCGCCGTCACCAAAATGTCGCTCGTGCATGCAGGAGCGGAGGCGGCAGCCGCAACGTATAGCCACGGGACGCTGTCGGTCACGATTCCCTACCACTCCAGCGGCGCGGGTTCGGGCAAGCTGGTCGCGGAAATTCTCGACCCCGAAGACCATGTGCTGGGCCGAACGGAACGCAACGTCGACATCGCCCGAGGCGACGGCTTGTGGCAGCAGACCATCACGCCCGGCAAGGCGATTGCCTTCGAAGACATCGTCTGGCAGCGCGTCCGTTATCGCTTCGAGTACGACGGCGACAAACTGCCGGCAATCGAAGGCATCGAGTCCATCTCTCAGATTTTGCGCCGCCCGGTAGTGCGTATTCTCGGCCAGACCGAGTACCTCGCAGGCAGTGAGGCTGCTATTCGCGTCATCGTTTCCGACGCTAACAACAATGACGTTGCAGAGACGGGAACGATCCGCATTGAGTTGATTGCACCGGACCAACAATCGCGGCCGCTTTTCTCCGGACACCTGAACCGTCGCGGCACGCTGGAAGCGCAGTTTCGCTTCCCTGCCGGACTCGTCGGCAAGTACGATCTGCGCTACATCGCGGACACTCCCGTTGGCTCGACCGAGTACACGCAGCCGGTCGAGCTTCGAGACAAGGCGGCCATCCTGCTGACGACCGAGAAGCCGATTTATCAACCGGGACAGACCATCCACGTGCGCGCGCTGGCGCTGGAGCGCGCCGATCAGAAGGCGGATGCGAACCATGCGCTGACGTTCGAGCTCGAAGACTCGCGCGCCAACAAAGTTTTCAGGAAGGCCACCGAGACGGACAAGTTCGGCATCGCCTCCGCGGAGTTCTCGCTTGCGGATGAGGTCAACCTTGGGACGTATCATCTGCGCGCGCTGATGGGCGATGCGGCGGCGCCTTCGAATACCGCTGAAGTCGCGTTGAACGTCGAGCGCTATGTGCTGCCGAAGTTCAAGGTCGCCGTCGAGTTTACGAAGAAGGACGGCAAGGAGAAGAAGGATTATCGACCGGGCGATCACGTGACCGGCGTCGTGCGCACGAACTACTTTTTCGGCAAACCGGTCGACCACGCGGAGATCACCGTCAAGGTTTCCAGCATGGACGTTGCCGTATTTGAAGCAGCGTCGGCTGAAGGGAAGACCGATGGTGACGGCGCATTTCATTTCGATCTGAAACTGCCAAACTACTTCGCCGGGCGACCGCTCAGCCAGGGTGCCGCGCGAGCGCTCGTCGAGGCCACCGTGAAGGACTCCGCCGCGCACGCGGAGACACGCGGCGAGCCCATCACTATCAGCCAGTCCTCGCTGCTGATCACGGCGGTGCCAGAGGGCGGAACGCTGATCCCGCATCTCGACAATCAGATTTTCATTCTCACCTCCTATCCCGATGGAACGCCCGCAGCGACTACGGTTGCGATCCATCGGCCCGGTATTCGTTCGATCGGCGAAACCGACCAGCAGGTTTCAACGGACGCCGGCGGTGTTGCTGTCGTTCATTTCAACCCGGGCGCAGGTCTGGACTCGCTGCAAGTCAGCGCCGACGACCATCACGGCAACCGCGCTTCCGGCCCGGTTTCACTGGAGTCTCGCGAGGGCACAGATCAGATCCTGCTCCGCACCGACCACGCGGTGCTCAAAGCAGGAGATCGCATCCACCTGAAAGTTCTCTCTACGCGCACACACGGGCCGGCGTACATCGACGTTGTAAAGAACGGCCAGACGATCCTCACGCGCGATGTCGATCTGCAAGGCGGCGAGGCCGATCTCACCCTCAATGCGACGCCCGACATGGCCGGCACACTCGACATCGACGCCTATATGTTTGGGCGCAACGCCCAACCTGTCGCCGACCATCGCCTCGTCTTTGTCCAGCCCGCGGATGAGCTGAAGATCGAAACAACCACCGATGCCGCAGTCTACAAACCCGGCGCAGATGCCCGCATTCGCTTCCATGTCACCAACTCGCGCGGCGAGGGTGTAAGTGCGGCGCTCGGTTTACAGGTGGTCGACGAGGCGGTGTTTGCACTCGCCGAAAAGCAGCCCGGTTTTGCGAAGGTCTTCTTCTATCTCGAGCAGGAGGTGATGAAGCCGCGCTACGAAATACATTCGCTTTCGATGTCCGATGTCGTAGAGCCGGTCGTCTCCGGTGAGAACGATCGGCATGATCTCGCTGCACGCGCTCTCTTTTCCGCAACAGAAATGGAGGCGCCGGCCAAGCTCGACACAGAATTTGGCCGCAGTCTGCCGCAGGATAAGTACGCTGTCTACGCCGAGCGTTATCACGACGCATTCGTGGGGCAGGTGACGAGGATCGCCGAAGAGCTTAGCAAGAATCTCCAGAAGCGTCCGGGCTATCAGGACATCGCGAAGGCATTCGCGAACCTGACTGCGGAGAATGGCGCTCGTTCTCTGGACGCCTGGGGCACAGCTCTCCGCGTTGAACCAACCGGCTGGAACCGCAGCGACCGCTCCTTCTATGTGGTTCGCAGCGCCGGGCCGGATCGCCAGTTCAACGATGAAGACGACCTCACGGTCTACATCGAAGAACACAGCGGACGCGCCATTCAGCCTGCTGGTGTCGGCAGATTCAACGTCGATATCGAACACGACACTGGGCCATTCAACGGGCGCGCCGACATTGCAGGCACGGTCACCGATTCGACAGGCGCGGTCATTCCGCAGGTCACGGTCACTGTCCGGAACACTGCGACGAATGACACACGAACTGTCCATAGCGACAACACTGGAACGTTTGCTTTCTCTGCGCTGCCTATGGGGCGCTACCGGATGCAAATATTGTGTCCTGGTTTTCAAATGCTTTCGGGCGAGGTTACCGTGCAGCCGCGAGACCGGGCCTCTGTCGCCGCGACACTTAACGTCGGCAGCGTTTCCGAGGCCGTCACCGTGGAGTCCGCTGCGCCGCTGATAGAAGTCGCGAAGTTCAAGGATATGCGGCGCGCGATGGGCGGTGCCGTGCCTGCTCCGATGGCGATGGACGCGATGGCTGCCACCGTTGAAGTCAACGCATCGGTGGTTAAGCTTCCCGTTGAGGGCCGCTCCTTCGGCACTGCGCTTAAGACCGGCGAACCGGCCGCGCCGCATGTGCGTTCCTACTTTCCCGAGGCCCTCTATATCAACCCTGAGATCATCACCGATGCGAAGGGCAGTGCGGAAATTTCGATTCCCATCGCAGACTCCATTACGACGTGGCGCATGGCGATGCTCGCGTCAACGCAGAGCGGCGCGCTCGGCACGGGTACGTCCAGTCTCAAGGTGTTTCAGGATTTCTTCGCCGACCTTGACTTGCCCGTAACGCTCACGCAGGGCGACAGGGTTTCGATTCCGGTCGCCGTGTACAACTACTCCGGCAAGACCGGGCAGGTGAGCCTCAAACTTCAGCCCGACGATTGGTACTCGCTCGACAATGACGAGCCTGAGAAGACTGTGTCCGTCGAATCGGGCCGGGTCGGCGGCTCGCAGTTCACGCTGGACGCCAAGCGCATTGGCAAGTTCAAACTCACGCTCACAGCACACATGGATGGACGCGACGATGTTGTCGTGCGCGAGATTGAAGTCGTCCCCAATGGCCGCGAACAGAATCTCGTCTTCAACGGCCGCCTGGACAATTCCGTTCAGCACGATCTTCACTTTCCGGTCTCGTCCATCCCCGATGCGACCAGCGTCTTCGTGCGGCTGTACCCGGGGCCGCTCAGCCAGATCGTCGAGGGCATGGACGGCATCCTCAGCATGCCGGGAGGATGTTTCGAGCAGACCTCGTCGAGCACCTACCCCAACGTACTCGCGCTCGACTACATGAAGCGCACGAAGAAGCTGACGCCGGAAGTCCATGCGAAGGCCGAGGGTTACATCGCCAACGGCTATCAGCGGCTGCTCACGTTTGAAGTGCGCGGCGGCGGTTTCTCCTGGTTTGGCGAGGCGCCGGCGAACAAAATTCTTACCGCTTACGGCCTGATGGAGTTCAACGATATGTCCAAAGTTTCCGATGTCGATCCGCGGCTTATCGATCGCACGCGCAACTGGCTCGTCGGCCAGCAGCAGCCCGACGGCAGTTGGAAACCGGACACCTACTTCATCAACGAAGGCGCAACCACTCGCTACAACACCGACGTACTCCGGATCACTGCGTATATCGCGTGGTCGCTCGCGAACACCGGTTACACGGGGCCTGGCGTCGAGAAAGCGAAGCGTTACATCGAGTCGCACGCGGGTGAGAACCACGACGCGTACACCCTCGCGGTCATTTCCAATTTCGCCGTCGATTACGCGAAACACCGCGATTTCACGCGCCAATCCATGCAGGCGCTCATCAACGCCCGCACTGAGAAAGGCGACCAGGTCTTCTGGAGCGCCGAGGAAACCGGGGTATACTCCACCGGCTCCAGCGCGGCGATCGAGACCACCGGGCTTGCCACGCAGGCGTTGCTCAAATGGGGCCAGGCGTCCGATATTTCGCGGAAAGCACTGAGCTTTATTGCGTCGAAGAAACAAGCGTCCGGCACCTGGGGGACGACGCAGGCGACGATTACATCGCTGCGCGCCCTGGTGCTCGCAACGCAACTCAGTTCGGCGGATGTGCATGGGACGGTCGAGGTAATACTGAACGGCAAGCCGGTCGAAACGCTCAAGCTCACCAGCGAGAACAACGACCTGCTGCATCAATTCGTCTTCAAAGGTATCGACGCGCAAGAGACGAATTCGGTGCAATTGAAGTTCGAAGGCAACGGCGGCCTCGCGTACCAGGTGGTTGGCCGCTACTTTACTCCGTGGGAAGAAAAGCCCGCGGCTGAAGCGCTTTCCATCGATGTCGCTTACGATCGCACCAAGCTTGCCCAGAACGATATTGCCACTGCGACCGCGACGGTCCGCAACAATCTTCCGAAGACGGCGAACATGGTGATGGTCGATCTCGGCATTCCGCCGGGCTTCGATCTTCTCAGCGAAGACCTACAGTCGTTCGAGGAAAAGACAGCCAACGCGAAGGCCGGCCATCTGGAGAAATTCAGCCTGACTGCAACGCAGGCGATCCTCTATTTCAACGCGCTCGCGCCGAAGCAGACTGTTACGATTCGCTTCCGCCTGCGCGCCAAGTATCCGATCCGCGCCAAGACTTTTCAGTCGCGAGTCTATGAGTACTACGACCCGGACGTGAGCGCGACAGCGCGACCGATTCAACTGGAAGTGAAGGGGCGCTAAGCCGGTGGGACACTGGTCCACGCCAGACGCAACTCCGCGACACAGCCTTGTGCGTCGGGCCGATTCGTCAGCCGCACAGACCCGGAATGCGCTTCCGCGATCTGTTGCGCGAGGACCAGACCGACGCCCGTGCCTTCGGGCTTCGTCGTGTAGAAAGGCACGAAGAGGTTCTCCGCGTTCGTAAGGCCGAGACCGCTGTCGATGATGGAAATGACGATCTCTTCGCCGGCCTTCGCCCACTCCAGTCGCACGCACGGCGCGATCTTCGTCGCGTCGGGACTAAGCGCGGCCTCGACCGCGTTGCGCACCAGGTTGATGAGCGCCTGCTCGATCTGGTCAGCATCCACATACACCGTGACGTCTGGCGATGCGACCACCGTTACAGGCAAACGAGCTTCGAGATGCACAACGCGGTCGACGAGCGCTGCCAGAGAAACGTGCTGTAGCTTCGGAACAGGAAGTCCCATCAACTGGCGGTACGCCTGTAGGAAACGGTTCAGCGACTCGGCGCGATTTTCGATGACCGCAAGGCCGCGTTCCAGGTCGGCGGAGGCTTCTGTCACCGCGAGCCTCCCGCGCAAGCTGCCGGCGATCGACTTGATGGGCGTCAGGGAATTGTTGATCTCGTGTCCGAGCACACGAATCAGCCGCTCCCACGCCAATCGCTCCTCCTCGCGCAAGGCCTTGCTTACGTCCGAGAGCATCAGCAGCGTGTGCTGCACGCCGCGCAGACGGAAGTAGCTCCGCTTTACAACCCAGCGGTCGGTCTGCGTCTTCGGCTGACGCGCACTCGGCCGCAGCAACACGAGTTCGCCGTCCTCTATCGTCAGCAAGTGCGCCACCTGCAACTCTGCGGCGCTTCTGCCCAGAGCTTTTGCCGATGAGGTTCCAAATGCACGCTCACCTGCCGCGTTCAACATCAGCAAACGCCCTTCAGGGTCGAACGCCAGCACCGGCGACTCCATCGACGCCATCACTCGCTGCAACAGTGCCATGGCTTCGAGCGCGCCGGTGCGCTGCGATTGCAGCATTCCCGCCAGCGCGTTGACCTCGAGCGCGAGATCGCCCAGTGCGTCGTTGCGGCGCGCGCCACGGGCGCGAAAGGAGTAATCGTCCTCACGCAGCGCAGCCACTACATTCGCAAGCGTCTGCATTGGGCGCACGATCTGTTCCGTCAACAGCGACGCGGCCAACGCCCAGGCGCACATGATTGCGATCACGCAAATCACGACGGAAGGCCAGGTCGCATCATGCTCCAGCAGCAAAAACATACACAACGCAAGAGCTGGGACGCCCAGGAGATAAAGCCACAGCCGCAACCGCTTCTCGAAGCTAAGCCTGTGCCGCGTGCGGCCAAGGGGCACACGCTTTACGACCGGCTTCGGATAGTCCTCAAAGGCCATACTTTTCCATGCGGCGATAGAGCGCGCCGCGGCTCAGGCCGAGTGCCTCCGCCGCCTGGCTCACGTTGCCGCCAGTCCGAGCGAGCGCCTTGCGCACCAGCACCGCTTCCACTGCCTCGAGGCTCATGTCGTCGAGACTCTGCCCGGCGCTCTTCTGTGGGCTCAAGCCGAGATCGCTGATTTCAATCCGCGCTTTGCTCGCCATCAGCACAGCACGCTCGATGGTATGGTCCAATTCGCGCACGTTGCCGGGCCAGGAGTGATGCAACATCGCGACCATCGCGGTGGGCTCTAGGCCCTGAATCGCGCGGCGATAGCGGGTGGCATAACGGTCGAGGAAATACGCGGCCAAGGCTGGAATATCGTCGCGGCGCTCGCGCAGCGGAGGGAGATTGATTTCAACCGTGTTGAGACGAAAAAGCAGGTCCTCGCGAAATCTTCCCGCGGCACACTCCGCACGCAGATCGGCGTTCGTCGCGGAGAGCATCCGCACGTCGACCTTCCTGGTCTTCGACGAACCCACGCGCTCGATTTCGCCGGACTCCAGCACGCGCAACAATTTTGCCTGCTGGCGTAGCGGCACATTCGCGATTTCATCGAGGAACAGCGTTCCACCATTCGCGAGTTCGAACCGGCCGATGCGGTCGGCGCGCGCATCGGTGAACGCGCCCTTGACGTGCCCGAAAAGTTCGCTCTCGAACGTTCCTTCGGGCAGCGCGCCGGTGTTGACGGCGACCAGTGTGCGGTCGGCGCGCGCGGAGAGCAGATGCAAAGTTTGCGCCACCACTTCTTTGCCTGTGCCGTGCTCGCCGGTGATGAGGACGTTCGCGTCCGACGGACCGACGCGCGCCATCATCTCCAGCACCGGCCGCATGGATGGAGACAGCGCAATGAACGCCGGTGCACCCGGGGCGCGCAGAATGCGGTTCTCCGCTTCCAGCCATTGCGCGCGCTTGCGACTGCGATGCAGCTCCATCTGCGTTTTCAGCACGCTTAGCAGACGAGCGTTTTCCCATGGCTTCTGGATGAAGTCGCCCGCGCCGCGACGGATTGCCTCTACGGCCAACTCGATGTTGCCCCACGCAGTCATCACGACGACGGGCAACTGCGAATCGATTTCCTTTACACGCGAAATGAGATCGAGGCCCTCCTGCCCGGAGGTCGTATCGCGCGTGTAGTTGAGGTCGATCAGCAGGCCGTCGAAGCTGTCGGACGCAAGCGCCTGTAGCACCAGCGAAGGTGTACTCACGATCTCCAGCGCGTAGCCTTCGGGGCGCAGAAGCAGTTCCAGCGCTTCGAGAATATGTGGCTGGTCATCCGCAATCAGCAGACGACACGGCGTCGTGTGCGCCTCGGTGGACCGTTGCGTTAGCACCCCATGCTCAGTCTGCATTTCCACCCTGCTCCGATTTACGGCCTGGCCGCCGGAGCGATTCCCGTCTTCGCCGATTCTATCGAAATTGAATAGGAGTCGAGCGTATCGCCTACCGAACGGTGGACTTCAATCTCCGCCTTCTGGTACGCGGTCATGGCCGCAACCAGTGCCGATTCCGCTGCCGCGAGATCGCGCCTCGCAGTCAACGTTTGGAAGTTCGAGCCTGAACCAAGCTGCTGTTCCTTGGCGGTGATGTCGAAAGTTTTGCCGGCGAGGTCGCGAGCTTTCTTGGCCGCCTCCACGCGCGCCTTGCTCTGCACTAATGCATATTGCGCGTTGCGGACTTCGATGCGGATTTGCTTCTTCAACTGTTGCAGCCGAAGCTCGGCCTGGCGCGACTCAAGCTCGGAGCGGTACTGGTCGCTCTTGGCGACACGATTGCGCAGCGGAATGTTGAGCGACAGGCCGACGTAATAGTCGGGCGCGCTGTTGTTGAACGCATTCCCAACCGAACCTCCAAATCCAATGGGAGCTGTCGATGAGATGCTCGACAGCGGGTTCTGGAGGCCGGCCAGTCCGGTGCCACCATAGAACGCGGTCGCCGAGAGTTGCGGCAGCAGCGCATTCCGGGCCGCATCGCGGCTGATGTGCCGATTTTCAAGATCGATGTCCGACTCGACCAGCTCGGTGCGATCGCGCAATGCCTGCGCGATCAAATCTTCGGTGGGCCCGGAAGTGTCGATCTGCTGGACCGTGCTGGAGTCGGTCGGATGGACCGGCATCGCTTCGAGGATCGGGTCGTCGAGGTTCTTCGTCAAGGCGTTCTTGATCAGCAATTCCTGGAATTGCAGACTGGTTTTTGCGATGGTCAAATCCTCTTCGCGATTCGCGACCTCCGCCTCATCCTTCATCACATCCATCGCTGGAATCGCCTGCAACTGAAGCTGTTTGCGTCCACTGTCCAAGGTTTGCTGCGCGAAATCCAGGGAGCGACTTTTCACCTGCTCGTCTTCGTACGCCGCGACGAGATCCCAGTACATGTTGGCGATCTGCGTCACCGTGGTCGCGACCTGGAGCTTGAATGCTTCGTCGGAAATTTTCTGGTTGTTCTTGGCGATGCGCAGGAAGCGCAGATTTGGGCCGAGACCGAATCCGGCCAGCAACTGCTGGTTGAAAAGCACGCGGTAGTACGAATTCAGCGTAGGGTTCAGCAGGCTGAATGGGCTGTTGCTGGTGTCGCGACTGTTCTGGAAGATGGCACTGAACGTCGTCCCCGTGGGGAAAGCCTGCGAGTAGCCGAAGTTTCCATTGATTGTGTTCGACTTCAGCGTGGGCACGCCCTCCAGCGTGATGTTCGAAAGCGGCTCGGTGAAGTGCTCGTCGTTCACCTGCGCAGTAATCGCGGGATCGTACGAAGAAACGTTCGTGCCAGTGCCGAGGGTCGATTGCACGAGCCCCGATGCGCCCGAACCCGCACCGCCCGCGCCGCCCGATGTGCCACCGGCCCCGGCGCCGCTTGTGCCCGAACCGAAGCCCCCAACGCCGCCGCCCGGGGTGTTCTGCACAACGCCCGTGTTGACTCCGCGGAACGAGCCGCCGGCCTGTGTGCGCAAAATGTCCGCTTGCGCGATTGGGATGTTGTAGCGCGCGATCGCGATGTCGAGATTGTTTTCAAGCGCGAGAGCAATCGCATCCTTGAGCGAGAGTTCGAGGATGCCGTTATGAATCAGCGAATCGATGCGCGGTGAGTTGGCGAGGTTGGGCTCCGCCACCAGCGTCGCACGATAGGGCCCGAACGGGTTGTAGGAGTGCGGAATGTCGAGCCGCAGCGCGGGTTGCGGCGTAGTGGTCTGCACAGTTTGCGTGGTCTGCGCACCGAGTGGGAGTACGAACAACGTTGCAATCATCAGGGGAATACGGTTCACGCTTGCGCCTCCACAGTGTTGGCCGCGGGTGCGGCAGTGTCCATGGTCAGCCAGCCGTCGCGCAGTTCGATGGTGCGCGTGCCGTAGGTCGCGTTGTCTTCGGAGTGCGTTACCTGCACGATCGTCGTGCCTTGCCGGTTCAACAACCGAAACATTTCCATAATTTCTTTGGCCTGTGCCGAATGCAGGTTGCCCGTCGGCTCGTCCGCGAGCAACAGCGCGGGCTTGTGGATGACGGCGCGCGCGATGCCCACAAGCTGCTGCTGTCCGCCCGAAAGCTGGCTTGGGAAAAGGTCTCTCTTGGCGACGATGTTGAAGCGGTCGAGCGTATCCGCGACCAGTGCCTGGCGTTCGGATTTTGGAATGTCCTTGTACGAAAGTGGAAGGTCGATGTTCTCCGCAACAGTCAGGTCGTCAAGCAGGTGGTAACTCTGAAAGACCATGCCGATGCGCTGCCGCGCCAGTTCCGCACGCTGCTTGCGCTGCATTCTGTGGACGGCAGTTTCGTCGAAGTAAAACTCGCCCTTCCACTGGTCGTCGAGCATGGCAAGCACGTTGAGCAGCGACGATTTACCCGCGCCCGACGGGCCCATCACGGTCACAAACTCGCCTTCGCGGATGGTGAGGTTGATGCGGCGCAGCACCCACGTTTCGGCGTGGCCGGCCTTGAAACTGCGTTCGAGATTTTTCAATTCAATCATGGATTATTCCGTTCTAAGAGCTTGCATGGGTTCGATCGTCGCTGCTCGTCGCGCAGGCACGAATGTCGCGATCAGCGCAATCAGCATGACGCCCAACGCGGCCAGCCCGTACGACCACGCGTCCACGTCGCCGAATTTGCCCAGCAGGCTTCCCATCGTGCGCATCAGGGCCGCACTCAAGACCACGCCAATCACCACACCGGCCGTCGCAATGCGCAGCCCCTGCAGCAACACCATCTGCAACACACCGCCGCGAGACGCGCCCAGCGCAAACCTCAGCGCAAATTCAAACCGCCTCTGGGCGACGGCATAAGCCGTCACGCCGTACGTTCCAATCCCCGCCAGCAGGATGCTCAGTCCCGCGAACGCGCCAAACAGCACGGACCGGAAGTTATCGCCCCGCTTCGATTCCCCCAGGCTCTCGCGCATCGTTGTCGCTCCAATCGCCATCGACGGATCGATCTGCTCAAGCCGAGTCTGTACCGTACGCAATAGCGCGCCAGGTTCCATCGACGTCCGAATCACCAACTGCACATCGGAGGCCGTCTGTGGATGTTGCGCAATCGGCACGTAGAACGTCGCAGTCGGCACCGCTGCCGGAGACTCCTGGCGCACGTCGCCCACCACACCCACAATCCGCATCCAGCGCATCGTCCTGTCAAACCCGCACATGATCTCTTTGCCTATGGGGTCCTGACCGGGAAAACTCTCAGCGGCCATCGTTTTGCTAATGACCGCGACATACTGATTGCTCTCCACATCGGTGCTTTCCAATCCGCGCCCTCGCAACACTGGAATCCGCATTGCACTGAAGTAATCGGTCGAGATCGGCACGATGTCTGCATTCGGAAGCTTGACGCCCGGTGCGAATTCCATGCGGCCGCGAATGGCATAACCCACGTCCGACCACGTCGGCCCGGACGGCGCACCCCTCACCGCCGCCACAGCCTGCACACCCGGAAGTGCATGCACCACACCGAGCACGTTTTCGAGTTGCGTCAAGGCCTGCCGCGAAGCCGGATCTTCGCTGCTCGGAGCATGAAGCTCCATCAGCGCGATATTGTCCGCGTCGAAGCCAAGGTCCGCGTGTGCTTCCGCAATCATCTGGCGCATCAACAGCACGGCAGTCACGCTCAACATCAGCGTCATTGCCACTTCGGCGATCACCAACCCATCGCGCAGCCACAATCCACTCGCACCTTCGGTCCCACGTCCGGACTCCTGTTTCAACGTCGTCACCGGATCGATCTGCCACGATCGCCACACGGGCCACATTGCCGTCACGCCCATCACGACCAGGCTCAGCGCAAAGCTGAACAATACGACGTGCCAGTTCAATCGCACATCGCCCAATCGCGGAATATCCGGCGGGGCCATCCGGATGATCGATCGCAGTCCCACCTCGGCAATGGCGACGCCGCCCGCGCAGCCGAACGCAGCGAGCATTCCCGCCTCCAACAGCGCACGCCACACAATGTCGGCCCGCGTCGATCCCAACGCTGTGCGGATCGCAATCTCCCGCTTCTGCCGGGAAGATCGCACCAACTGCAGATGAATCACGTTGGCGCAAACAATTAACAACACCACAAACACCGACCCCATCAACAATCGCAACAAGGGTCGGATCTTTCCGACGATCTGCTCTTGTAAAGGAACCGAAATAAATGCCTTGTCCTTGTCCTCGACGTACTGCCGGCTGAGTTGGCCCGACAACGTACTCAACTCCGCGGAAAGCTGCTCCATGGTCGCGCCATCGCGCAGCTTTCCAACCGCTTGCTGGTTGTAGGCGGTCCGGTTCAATATCTCGGGAGTCTCAGGCACCGACACCCAGACCTGCGTCTTCCCGGGAAAAGAAAATCCATCCGGCAGCACGCCGACGATCACTCTCAGTTTGTCGCCATAGTGGATCGGCTTGCCAATGGCGTTGGCAGCCGAACCGAAATTGTCCCGCGCGAATCCGCTGCCCACATCCACATCGCGGTCGGCGCCTTCGGCGCTGAAGAGACGCCCCGCAACCGGCTGCACCCCCATTACCGCGAGCAATTGCGGACTGCCTGACGTCACGTCCGTGTAGACCGCGCGAGTCCCCAACTGCACGCCATCCTTATACGCCCCGCTGTAATAAGCGATGTGCTCGAGGCTCTTCACCTGTTTCGCAATATCGACGTAGTCGCTCCCCCCGAGCCTGTAGCCCGAGCGGCCCTGCTTGGTGAACTGCGTCTTCAACGCAACGATGCGGTCGGCATCGTGATACCCCAGCGGGCGCAGCAGCACGCAGTCCACCATCGTGAAGATCGCCGCGTTGAGCCCAATGCCCAGCGCCAGCGTAATCACCACGGCGACGGTAAAACCCGGCGCCTTGCGCAACTGCCGCAGCGCGTACCGGAGGTCCTGTAGAAGTCCATTCATCGCCATTCTCCTTACTCCGTCCGCAACGCTTGCATTGGCTCAACCGACGCGGCGCGCCTTGCCGGGAGCGCCGCCGCGATCGCGACCATGCCGATCGTTACCAGCGCGGACACGCAAAGCGTCAGCGGATCGAATGGCGACACCTCAAACAACTGACTGCGCAACAGTCGCGAAACAGCCACCGATACCGGCAGCGCAATCAGGATGGCGATGCCCGCCACCGACGCCATCTCCCACAGCACCAGCCGCACCACTGCCAGGCGTTGCGCGCCAAGCGCCATGCGGATGCCGATTTCGTGCGTCCGCTGCTCGGTCGCGTAGGCCAGCACGCCATAGAGCCCGACCGCCGTAGTTATCAGCGCGATCATCGCGAAACATGCCGCGAGCATCGCGATCATCCGCTCGTTGGAGATGTTCGAATCGATCTGCTCGTCCATGGTCTGCATCGTATCGGGCACAAGCTTCGGGCTCACACTATGCACGGCGCCGCGAATCATGCTCTCCGCAAGTTCAGGATCCTGCGCCGTGCGGACGTAGAACTCGAGGTAACTCAAATTCACCGCATTTTGTGCGTAGGCTTCGTAGAGCATCGGCAGCATATCCTCGCGGACACCACGGTGTTTTGTATCGCCGACCACGCCTACGATCTGGGTATCGAGCTTGCCGGTTCCGGGGCCCGCCGAAATGAGGTGCCCCAGAGCCTGCTCGGGACTACCAAAATATTTCGCTACGAAGCGGCGGTTGACCACGGCTACCTTCGCAGCGCCGTCGCGGTCGGCTTCGGTAAACACTCTTCCGGCCAGCAAAGGAATCTGCAGCGCATCGAAATACCCCGGCGTCACCTGGGCCAGTTCCATGCCCGTATTGGCGTCTGGCGGCGGGGTGTAACCCTCGACCGCAATACTCGTGTTGGATTGATTCCCACTCAACACCGGATCGGTAGTAGCGCCCACCACGGTCACTCCGGGCAGCCTTGCGAGAGCGGCGAGTACGCGATCGTGGACAGCCAGCGAATCCGTTTCCTGAAAGCCTGCCATCGTTGGGTCCAGTGCGAACTCAACCAGGTGGTCCGTCGCCATGCCCATCGACTGCCCCTTCAACTGATGCAGCGTGCGAACGAAGAGCCCCGCGCCGCTGAGCAGAAGAACGCTGAGGCCAATTTGCATTGCGATCGCCGCCGTCCGAAACCGTTGCGCCGCACCCAGGTTCGTCGCCGATTTTTGCCGCAGGCCGTCGGTCATGTCGGGCTTCATCATCTGCCACGCCGGAGCGAGACTGAAGAGCACGCTGATGCCCAGCGACAGCAGCAGGGTGAAGGCCAGGACCCACGCATCCGGACGAGTGGCGAAGGCAATCTCGCCGGTTGTCGCCGTCACCCGCCGGACCAGCAACTCAGCAGCAGCCGGAGCCAGCGCCAGTCCCAGGAGGCCGCCGATTGCACCCAGCAGAAGTCCTTCCACCAGCAGTTGCCGCACGATGCGCCCGCGTGCCGCGCCCAGTGCGTAACGCACCGCGAACTCCTTGCCACGCGCTGCTCCGCGTACCAGCAGAAGGCTCGTCAGGTTCATGCAGGTCATGGCCGCAAGCAGAAGCACCATGCCCATCAGGATCATCAATGGCGTCTTCAACGAGTCGCGCAGCGGAGAGAAACCTTTTGAGTCATCCAGCAGCACGATGCTGGATTTCGCGACAAAGCGATCAACGAACAAGGGCGTTGGGTGCGGGATCGCGGTCAATTCATCCGCGCGCAATTGTTTCCACAGCACGGTCAGTTGCGACTGCGCGGCTTCAGCGCTGACGCCGGGCTTCAGCCGGCCGACCGGGCTCAGCCATTTCGCTCTGCGTGTGCCGAGGTGGTCCTGCCCGGGCATTACCACGGACTCCATCGTGATCGGGACAAATATCCTGGGCTTGAATCCGGTGATCGCGCTGCTGAAACCACGGGCCGCCACCCCGACGATGGTGAACGGCATTCCGTTCACCAACAGCGTCTGGCCCACCACATCGGGGGCGCCCGCAAACCGCGTCTTCCAATAAGCGTAGCTCAGCATGACGACCGGGCTTCCGTTGCGCACGCGATCGTCCGAGTCCAGCAGCGTCCGTCCCAGCGCCGCGCGCACACCGAGCACCTGGAAGTAGTTGCCGCTCACGCCTTCGGTGTCGGCATTCTCACCTTCGCCCTTCCACACGATCCCGGTGCTCGTTTCAACGTCCGCAAGCAGGCCGCTGAACACCGTGTTCTTGCTCTGCAAATCCTTGTACATCGGATAGGAGAAGAACATCGTCGACTGGCCGCCGAAGACGCTGATCCACCCTCTGTCGGAGCCGGTGTAGGTCACCTGCACTAACTCCTGAGGCTTCTCGACCGGCAACATGCGCAGCAGCACCTGATTGAAAACGGTGAAAATCGCCGTGTTCGCCCCAATGCCCAGCGCCAGCGTAATCACCGCCGTCACCGCAAACACCGGCGCCTTACGCAACTGCCGCAGCGCGTACCGCACGTCCTGTACCAAGGTATTCATCGCGTTCTCCTATTCCGCCCGCAGCGCTTGCATCGGTTCCACCGCCGCCGCTCGGCGCGCTGGAAGAAGACTCGCGAGCACCGCCGCGAACAACATCGCGACCGCCGCCATTCCAAGCGCGGCAGCGCTGCTCGAAAGCGCGGAATCGATGGTGGCGCCACCCGTAAACACGTTGTCCGCGAGCACACTTGCAACCAGCCTCGGGACGGCGAGGCTCGCCACTCCTCCAAGCGCCAGGCCGATCGCAGTTAGCATCAATCCGCGCCTCAGAATCAGCAGCAGGATGCCACTCCGGCTGGACCCGATCGCCAACCGCACGCCGATTTCGCGCGTCCTCTGCGTCACCTGATAGCTAAGCAGCCCAAACAACCCGACTACTGTCAGCAGGACGGCGAAACCTGCAAAGCCGCCGGCCATCCAACTGAAAAATCTTGGTGCTGCGACTGTGTCATCGATCACTCCCTGCATCGGCGTCAGCTTCGCCACCGGCATCTCCGGGTCGGCGTCGCTTACCGCCTTTTGCACTGCCGTTGCGATGTCCACATTGCCGGACAGCCGGATCGCAAACGTCGTCGAGAACCATCCGTTGACGACCTTCGTCATCTCATCCGACATCTGCGCAAACGGCGCATAGATCATCACTCCGGGAGGTTCCGCGAGGGAGTGCGAATGTGTGTCGGCGACCACTCCCACGACCGTCCATGGGACCTTTTCACCAAATAGGACTTGCTCTCCGATCGGCGACTTTCCCGGCCACCATTTGCGCGCCGCAGTCTCGCTTACCAACACAACTTTCTGTG
>Ga0075522_10000164_pt1 | contig 44089 bp, 39 predicted proteins | sample NGEPerA_FD_74796 | JGI IMG/M metagenome (GOLD analysis project Ga0075522, IMG submission 74796) | Arctic peat soil microbial communities from the Barrow Environmental Observatory site, Barrow, Alaska, USA - NGEE PermafrostL2-A | ecosystem: Environmental > Terrestrial > Soil > Wetlands > Peat ... | reverse complement strand
CTGTGGCGAGGTGACCTTGCCGCCGTCCGATGACGTCGCCACCGGGCGGCGGCAAGGTCACCTCGCCACAGCGTGCGAGCAGCGGCCCGGCGAGCAGGATCGAGGCGCGGATCCGCGCGCACAGCGCGGGATCGAGGTCGGCGGCGCGAATGGTCTTGGCGTGGATCTGAAGCGTGTTGCCCCGCCACTCGGCCGATGCGCCGACCGAGCGGATCAGTTCCACCAGCGTTTCGGTGTCGCGGATGCGCGGGACGTTGTCGAGCGTGACCGGATGCTCGGTCAGAAGGGCGGCGGCGATGATCGGCAGTGCGGCGTTCTTGTTGCCGGCGGGCTCGATGGTGCCCGAAAGCTTGTGGCCGCCTTCGACCACATATTGGATGGGGGACACCGGCTCGCCTGTTGCGTAATGCATAAAGCTGACTCACTCATTTGAAATTCCGCTGCAATTTCAAGCCCCGTCCGAATCTCTATAACTCATAAAGCTGACTCCCATAACGCAATTCCGTCGAAACCGTCTGCATCGCGATCGCCGAAATCGCCGCGCCGCCAAACCCGTGGTCCATCCAGTCCAGCACATGCATCTGTCGAAGGCTTCATGCGAACTCCGGGCCGAGTGCCCTGATGCTCTCGCGGCGCCGAAATCCAGCGGCTGGATGCGATCCGGCTCGTTGGGCCGCTGACGACCTGGAGGGAAGCTGGCCGGCGAATCGCGCTATTTTCCGGGCACGCCATATGTATAATGGCTTGCAATTGTGTGCCATTTCGGCAGTGACATGGCCGTCGGACGGCAGCCAGTAGTTGTTCGTGTCAGTAGGCGTATTTGGGGTGGCAGCAAAAAAGCAAGCCGGGAAAGCGACTCGGCATCGCAAGAAGTCGACCCGAGCAACAGCCGCTCGGAAGGTCAATCGCGCGACCAAGGCACGTGTTTCTGAGCGCGTGGTGACCCGCCACCTGATTGTCGGTGTCGGCGCCTCAGCCGGCGGTTTAGAGGCTTTCACGCAATTGCTTCGGCATTTGCCTGATGACACCGGTATGGCCTTTGTGCTGGTGCAACATCTCGACCCGAACCGGGAAAGCGCGCTGACGGACCTGCTGTCTCGGGTCACCTCCCTGCCGGTGCGCGAAGTGACCGAGGACCTGCCCGTCCGGCCCAATCACATCTATGTCATTCCCCCGAATAGCAGCCTCTCCATTGCGAGTGCCGTCTTGAAACTTCAGCCGCGCCAACTGACCGCCGGGGCGCATCGATCCATTGATTTCTTTTTTGATGCGCTGGCGCAGGACCAGCGCGAGCGCGCAATCGGTGTAGTCCTGTCGGGGACGGCGACCGACGGCACGTTAGGATTGGAAGCCATCAAGGCCGAGGGCGGGATTACGTTCGCGCAGGATGATACCGCTCAATACAATTCGATGCCGCGTAGTGCTGTTGCGGCGGGATGCGTGGATTTCGTTCTTGATCCCGAGGACATCGCGAGGGAACTCGTCCGTATTGCAAAGCATCCCTATGTCGCGGGCCAACATCATGACCCCGAAACCCGCCCGGAAGCGGACCGGGCGTTCGCCACCGCGCACGAAGAGGATGGAACGCCGCTGCCATCGGGCGGCCACGGGATTCCGCGCACCGGATCGAAGCAATCCCGTTCCGAAGGCGAAGTGGCACGTAGCAGGGTGGGAGACGATGGTTTCAAAAAAATCCTGCTCTTACTCCGCAATCATTGCGGAGTGGATTTTTCGCTCTACAAATCAGCCACCATTCAGCGGCGCGTTACCCGGCGCATGGTGTTGAACCGCCACAACACGCTCGGCGAATATGCCGCTTTTCTAAAGGGCAACACCACGGAACTCGACGCCCTTTACTCCGACGTTCTCATCAGCGTGACGAGTTTTTTCCGCAACCCGGAAGCGTTCGACATTCTTAAGCGCAAGGTGTTTCCCAAGCTGCTCCAGCAGCGGGGTGATGATCCGTGCCGGGTTTGGGTGCTGGGCTGCTCTACTGGCCAGGAGGCCTATTCCATTGCGATGACGTTCGTGGAAACGGCGGAGAAAGTGCCTCGCATGCGAAAGCTCCAGGTGTTCGCCACGGACCTCAACGACGCTTTGCTAGAAAAAGCGCGCCACGGTCTTTACGCCAAGAGCCTCGCGCAGGATGTTTCGCCGGAGCGGCTGCGACGGTTTTTTGTCGAGGAGGAAGGCGGCTACCGGATCAACAAGGCGCTACGCGAAATGGTGGTCTTCGCCCGGCAAAATCTCATGAGCGACCCGCCTTTTTCGCGCATGGACCTCGTCAGTTGCCGTAACCTGATGATCTATCTTGAATCGAGTTTGCAGAAGAAGCTGATTTCCACGTTTCACTACGCGCTGAAACCGGAAGGATTTTTGTTTCTGGGCACGTCGGAATCCGTCGGCGGTTTCACCGATCTGTTCGAGCCGTCAGATAGAAAACACAAGATCTATTCCAGGAAGTCGGCGACAACGCCGTCGTTTCATCTGCCGGCTCGAAAAGAGCTCGCCGAACGAAGGTCGCCCGGGCAGCCCCGACTGGGCGGTCCCCGTCCGGCAGAGAGGGGCATGGCAGGGCCGGAGGGTTTCCGCTCCGAACTGAACTCGCAGCGTGAGGCCGACCGAATCACGGTCAACAAATATGCCCCTCCCGGGGTGCTGGTGAATGCGGATTTGCAGGTTCTCCAATTCCGCGGGCCGACTAGCGCCTATCTTGAGCCGCCGACGGGCAAAGCGAGCTTCGACGTGCTGAAAATGGCGCGTGACGGCTTGATGCTGCCGCTGCACGCCGCCATCAAACGGGCGAAGAAGGAAAACAAGCCTGCGCGCAAGGAGAACGTGCGAATCAGGGAGAATGGCAATACCCGATTGGTGAATGTGGAAGTCATTCCGCTCAAAAGTTTGAAAGAGCGCAGTTTCCTGATTTTGTTTGACGACGAAAAAGGCCGCGTGTTTCCCAACACTCCGCCCCATGAGAAGCCAAGCGGCGCCAAAAAGACGCCACGCGCCGCCAGCAAGAAGGAAGATTCCCGCCGTATCGCTACCTTGGAGCGCGATCTCTCCGAGACGCGAGACTACTTGCAATCCATCCAGGAGCAGCATGAGGCGACCAACGAGGAACTTCAGGCCTCCAATGAAGAAATTCAGTCCGCCAACGAGGAGTTGCAGAGCGTCAATGAAGAACTGGAAACCTCCAAGGAAGAGCTGGAGTCGGCCAACGAAGAGCTGAACACCGTCAACGAGGAAATGGCCTCTCGCAACATCGAACTCAACCGCCTCAACAGCGACCTGTCCAATCTCCAGACCTCAACGCGCCTTGCCATCGTGTTGTTCGGACGTGACCTGACGATACGCCGCTTCAGTCCGCAAGCCGAAAAGCAATTCAATCTCATGGCGACCGATGTCGGGCGGCCTATCAACGAAGTACGGCACAATCTCGATCTGACAGACTTGGAGACATTTGTTGACGAAGTCATTGTGTCCATCCGCGAGCGTGAGCGCGATGTGCGCGACAAGGAGGGCCGCTGGTATTCCCTGCGCGTGCGGCCTTACCTGACGATCGACAACAAAGTGGACGGCGCCGTGCTGGTGCTGGTGGACATCGACGCGCTCAAGCGGACAGAACTGCTCGTTACCGAATCGCGCGAGTATAACGACGCCATAATTCGCACCGTGCCCGATCCACTGGTGGTTCTGGATAGCGACCTGCTTGTTAGCTCGGCCAACGACGCGTTTTATCGCACTTTCAGGCTCTCACGCAAGGAAGCGGAAGGCAGTTCGATTTTCGATCTGTCTCACGGTGCATGGGACACGCCTGGTTTGCGCCAATTGCTGGACGACATCATCCCTCGCAACAGTTTTTTTGACGACTTTGAGGTTATGCAAGATTTCGAGCGGATTGGAACGCGCTCGTTGCTGCTGAATGCGCGGACGCTGCTCCAACCTGATAGCAAGACCAAGCTGGTTCTCCTGGGAATAAGGGATATCACCAGACAAAAAATGGCAGAGGAGGCCGCGCGAAACAATCTCGCGGAATTCCAGAATCTTGCCGACAATATTGCGCAGCTTGCCTGGACATGTGACCGGCTCGGCGACGTCACCTGGTACAACAAGCGTTGGCTCGACTATACGGGGTTGACGTTTGAGGAAATGAAGGAGTGGGGATGGAAGGATGTACAACACCCTGATCACGTTGATCGCGTGGTGGCCGGTGTTCTGCGTTCTCAAGCTACCGGCGAAATCTGGGAGGACACGTTCCCGCTGCGGGGCAAGGACGGCAATTATCGCTGGTTTCTGTCTCGGGCCGTGCCCATCCGGGACGCCGTCGGCAATGTGGTTCGCTGGTTCGGGACCAACACCGACATCACCAACGAACGCAAGGCCGACGAGCATCAACGGTTCCTCATGAACGAACTTGCGCATCGGGGCAAGAACCTGCTGACCGTGATTCAATCCATCGCATCACGCAGCCTGTCCGGTACGCGATCGCTCGCCGAGGCGCGCGGCGTGCTCACGCGCCGGATACAGGCGCTCGCGCAAAGTCAATCGGCGCTGCTGACAATGGGATTCGAAGGCGCGGCCGTAGCCGAGATCATCCGTCTTGAGTGTGAAGCTTTTTCCAACCGGGTCACCGCTGCTGGTCCCGATGTGATGCTGATTCCAAAAGTGGCGCAGACCTTCGCGCTTGTTGCGCACGAACTCGCTACCAATGCCACCAAGTACGGTGCGCTGTCCGTGCCCGACGGCCAGGTCTCGATCCGCTGGTGGATCGAAGGCGCGGGCGCTGAGGCGAGGTTCAAATTTCAATGGCAGGAACGCAACGGGCCGCCGGTCACCGCTCCTGTTCGCCAAGGCTTTGGTAGCACCGTGCTCGAAAAGGTCGCGGCAGCTGATTTTGGCGCGGTACCAAAGATCGTTTTTGCGCCCGCAGGCCTGACCTATGAGATTGATGCGCCGCTATCGGACGTAACAGCCGGCAGCGCCGGGCGCGACACTTTTTGAGTGAGTGGTGACCGCCCCGGGGTCGTTGGCGTCCCGGATTTTGAGCGTTTCAAGCTCCGAATTGCCGGCCGGCGGCCGGATGAAATTTTCAAATCCAGGACGCATTGACGAAAAGCCAAAAATGCAATCGCAAAATTGCAGGCGTGGATGCAATCCATGGTTTCATAAATGTGGGTCAGGGCTATGTGTTGTTTGAATCGGGGATATGGGCCCCGGAGTCAGCTTTATGCGTCACCCAACATCGCCCCGCCTTCTCACACGTCGACGTTGGCGCTGAGCGAATTGTCCTGGATGAATTCGCGCCGCGGTTCGACCACATCACCCATCAGCTTGGTGAAGATGTCGTCGGCCTCGTCGACTTCCTTGACCTTCACCTGCAGCAGCGAACGCTCGTTGGCATCGAGCGTGGTTTCCCAGAGCTGGTCCGGGTTCATCTCGCCGAGGCCTTTGTAGCGCTGCAGCTTGACGCCCTCGCGGCCGCCGTCAGTCACCGCCTCGAACAGGCCGACCGGGCCGTGAATTACCGTCTCGGTGTCCTTGCGGCGCAACAGGCCGGGCTTTGGATAGGCTTCCTGCAGCTTCCCCGCGTAATCGTCGAGCTTGCGCGCATCCGCCGAGCCGAGCAGCGCATCGTCGATGATGGCGGCATCCTTGACGCCGCGGACGGTGCGTTCGAACAGGAAACCCTGGCCTTCGGTGAAGCGACCGGTCCAGCCGCGCTCGACCTCGTCGGCCAGTGCGTCGAGCCGGCGCGCGATATAGTTTGCGGCGGCACTGGCGGTCGCAACATCGTCGGTGATCTTCGGGCTGAGCACGCCTGCGATCGCGGCTTGTTCGACTACCTTGCGGTTGTAGCGGCTGTGAAGATTCATCAATGTGCCGCGAATGACGCGGGCGTCCTCGACCAGCGCGAGCAAATCGCGACCGCCGCGGTCCTCGCCGGACGCCAGCTTGAACACGCAATCGTCGAGCCCGGTCTGGATCAGGTAATCTTCCAGCGCGCGCTCGTCCTTGAGATACTGCTCGGACTTGCCGCGCGTCACCTTGTAGAGCGGCGGCTGCGCGATATAGAGATAGCCGCCATCGATCAAGGTGGGCATCTGGCGGAAGAAGAAGGTCAGCAGCAAAGTGCGGATGTGGGCGCCGTCGACGTCGGCGTCGGTCATCAGGATGATCTTGTGGTAGCGCAGTTTCGACAGATCGAAATCGTCGCGGCCGATGCCGGTGCCGAGCGCCGTGATCAGCGTGCCGATCTGCTCGGAGCTCAGCATCTTGTCGAAGCGCGCGCGCTCGACATTGAGAATCTTGCCGCGCAGCGGCAGCACCGCCTGGAATTCGCGATTGCGGCCCTGCTTGGCGGAGCCGCCGGCGGAGTCACCCTCGACGATGAACAGCTCCGACTTGGCGGGGTCTCTTTCCTGGCAGTCGGCGAGCTTGCCGGGCAGCGAGGCGTAGTCGAGTGCGCCCTTGCGCCGTGTCAGCTCGCGCGCCTTGCGGGCGGCTTCCCGGGCGGCTGCGGCCTCCACGACCTTGCCGACGATGATCCTGGCTTCGCTCGGATGTTCCTCGAACCACGCCGCGAGCGCCTCGTTGACGACGTTCTCGACCACGGGACGGACTTCCGAGGACACCAATTTGTCCTTGGTTTGCGATGAGAATTTCGGATCGGGCGCCTTCACCGATAGCACCGCGGTGAGACCCTCGCGGCAGTCGTCGCCGGTCAGGGCGATCTTTTCGCGCTTGGCGTTGGCCTCGGCATAGCCGTTGACCTGGCGCGTCAGCGCGCCGCGAAAGCCGGCCAGATGGGTGCCGCCGTCGCGCTGCGGGATGTTGTTGGTGAAGCACAGCACATTCTCGTGATAGCTGTCGTTCCACCACAACGCCGCCTCGACGCCGATGCCGTTCATTTCGGTATTGATCATGATCGGCGCCGGCACCATCGGCTTCTTGTTGCGGTCGAGATACTTGACGAACTCCTCGACGCCGCCCTCGTAGTGCATCGCTTCGCGCTTTTCGACCGCGTGGCGCATGTCCGACAGCACGATGTTGACGCCGGAATTCAGGAAGGCGAGCTCGCGCAGCCGATGCTCGAGCGTGGCGAAGTCGTATTCGACATTGGTGAAGGTTTGCTTGGAGGCGAGGAACGTCACCTCGGTGCCGCGCTTGCCATTGGCGTCGCCGACCACTTTCAGCGGCGCGACCGAATCGCCATGGGCGAATGCGATGAAATGCTCCTTGCCGTCGCGCCATACCCGAAGTTCGAGTTTTTCCGATAGCGCGTTGACGACGGAGACGCCGACGCCGTGCAGGCCGCCCGACACCTTGTAGGAATTCTGGTCGAATTTTCCGCCGGCATGCAGCTGGGTCATGATGACTTCGGCGGCGGAAATGCCCTCGCCCTTGTGGATGTCGACCGGAATGCCGCGGCCGTCGTCACGCACGGTCACCGATCCGTCGGCGTTGAGCACGACTTCCACGGCGGTGGCATGGCCGGCGAGAGCCTCGTCGATCGCGTTGTCGACGACCTCGTAGACCATGTGATGCAGACCCGATCCGTCATCGGTGTCGCCGATATACATGCCCGGCCGCTTGCGCACGGCATCGAGGCCTTTCAAAACCCGGATCGATTCGGCGCCGTATTCGCTTGGAATGGAATGCTCAGTGTCGGCGCTCGATTGCCGGGCGGGTTCTGTCATGTGAGGCCTTCGAGGATGTCCCGAATCAGCGGCGCTGAGGCGCGCTGAACCGTCTATTTCTGCCATGAAAGGCGCACCGCGCCTAGCGCAAAGTCTCTGTTAGCAAGCTATTGAATAGATAGGATTTTTAACGGTTCTTTCAAGGCGTCGAAAAGCCGATTCGAAGCCATCGCAAGAGTGCGATTCGCAGCCATCTTTTCGAGCCCGGAAGCCGGCTTTTCCGGCGTCCGCGCCAGCCGTTTTGCAGCCGCGCCCTGGCGTGGAAAGGCGCGTCAAACGCGGTGCTTGATGCGGCCGGAATCGACGTCGAAAATCTCGCCGGCTGTGCCGATATCGGCAAAGGCCGCGGGGTCGGCGCCGGTCATCCAGACCTGGGCGCCGAGTTTTGCAAGTTCGTCGAACAGAGCGCGGCGCCGGTCGGGGTCGAGATGCGCCACCACCTCGTCGAGCAGCAACAGCGGCGTAATGCCGGTCATCTCGGTGACCAGATTGGCATGCGCCAGCACGAGCCCGATCAGGAGCGCCTTCTGCTCGCCGGTGGAGGCGTCGCGCGCCGGCATGTTCTTCGGGGCATAGATCACCTGCAGGTCGGTCAAATGCGGCCCGTCGAGCGTGCGGCCCGCGGCGGCGTCGCGGGCGCGGCCGTCGCGCAGGATCCGCCGGTAGCGATCCTCCACCGAGGTCGCGGGCTCGCTGACCAGCGCATTCTCCATCCAGCCGTCGAGCATGATCCGCGCCGACGGAAACGCCGGGACGTCGCCGCGCTGGCGCAGCATCGTGGCGAGTTTGGTCGCGCTCTCGCTTCGGGTCGCGGCCACCGCGACCGCGAGCTCGGCGGTTTCGCGCTCGATCGCGTCGCACCAATGGTCGTCGTAATTGCGCACTTCCAGGAGCCGGTTGCGCGAGCGCAGCGATCGATCCAGCGCCGACACCCGGCTGGTGTGTTCGCTGTCGATCGCCAGCACCAGGCGGTCGAAGAAGCGTCGCCGCTCCGACGCGGCGCCCAGAAAGAGGCCATCCATGGCCGGCGTCAGCCACACCATGCGCAAATGATCGCCGAAGGCGGTGGCGGATGAGACCGTCTCGCGGTCGATCCTGCAGCGTCGGCTGCTCGCGGGCCCGTCACCGCCGGGTGGGTCGATGCCGGTGCCAAGCGTAGCCAGCCCCAGCGCGCCTTCGACTTCGGCGGACACCGCCCAGGAGCCGTCGCCCTGATTGTCGGCGACATCCTCCAGCGTGGCGCGCCGCAGTCCCCGTCCCGGCGAGAGAAACGAGACTGCCTCGATGCAGTTGGTCTTGCCGGCGCCGTTGGGGCCGACCAGCACCACGAGGTCGGCCGCCGCCTCCAGCCCCGCCGCCCGATAATTGCGAAAGTGCGTCAGCGTCAGGCGATGGATGCGGGAGGCTGTCATGGCCAGTTGGAAGAGCAATCTTTCTTCCCCTCTCCCCCTGTGGGAGAGGGTGGCGCCGAACGAAGTTCGGCGACGGGTGAGGGGTTCTTACGGCTCCGCAAGCTTCGCGAAAATGTCCTCCAGAACGCCTGAGGGTCGTTGCAGCACGTCGTTGTTCCAGTAGCGCGCGATTCGAAAACCTCTGTGGTCAGGATGGAGTCTCTCGCTGCATCACGTTCGGGCTCGGCGTGCTGACTGCCGTCGATTTCGATGATGAAGCGCTTCTCGAAACAGGCGAAATCGAGAATGAAGTTTCGAAAGGGGACTTGGCGACGAAATTTGAAAAGCGCAAGACGTCGGTCGCGAAGCAAGCGCCACATGGCCGCCTCGGCATCCGTGGGTTCATGGCGCATTTTCTTGGCGAAACCCCGGATGCGCTTGGCGGTAGGTCGATGGTTTGGCGGTTGCGGCGCAAACCCCTCACCCGTCGCCTCACTTCGTGAGGCGCCACCCTCTCCCACAGGGGGAGAGGGAAGAGGCGGATGCGGCTGGCGGGGAATTGCTACACCCGCATCGGCATCAGCACATAGAGTGCGCCCTTGGAATCCTTGTCCTGCACCAGCGTCGGCGAGCCGGGATCGGCCAGTTTCAGGACCGCGACCTCGCCTTCGATCTGGGCGGCGATGTCGAGCAGATAGCGCGAGTTGAATCCGATATCGAGCGCGTCGGAGGCGTATTCGACCTCGAGCTCTTCGGTGGCACTGCCGGAATCCGGGTTGGTCACCGACAGCACGAGCTTGCCGGCGGACAAAGCGAGCTTCACGGCGCGGCCGCGCTCGCTTGAAATGGTCGAGACGCGGTCGACGGCTGCCTCGAAATCCTTCTTGTCGACGACGAGTTCCTTGTCGTTGTTCTGCGGGATGACGCGGCCATAATCCGGAAACGTGCCGTCGATCAGTTTCGAGGTCAGCACCACGTCGGCGATGGTGAAGCGGATCTTGCCCTGCGACAGTTCGATTTTGACCTCGGCTTCGTTGTCTTCGATCAGGCGCTGCACTTCGCCGACCGTCTTGCGCGGCACGATCACGCCGGGCATGCCGGAAGCGCCCTTGGGCAGCGCCAGGTCGATCTGCGCCAGCCGGTGGCCGTCGGTCGCGACCGCGCGCAAGGTCGGCGCCTTGGCGCTGCCGGCGGTGTGCAGATAAATGCCGTTGAGATAATAGCGGGTCTCCTCAGTTGAGATCGCAAATTGCGTGCGGTCGATCAGCCGCTTCATGTCGGCGGCGGCAAGCGTGAACGAATGCGTCATGTCGCCGGCGGCAAGATCGGGAAAATCGTTCTCCGGCAGCGTCTGCAGCGTGAAGCGCGAGCGGCCGGCGCGGATCGCCAGCACCGAGCGGTCGCCGTCACCCTCCAGCACGATCTGCGCGCCATCGGGCAATTTGCGTACGATGTCGTAGAACATGTGCGCGGGCACCGTGGTCGAACCGCCGGTCGCGGTCTCGGCCGCCAGCGTCTCCGTCACCTCGAGGTCGAGGTCGGTGGCCTTCAGCGAGAGCTTCGAGCCTTCGCCGCGGATCAGCACATTCCCGAGAATCGGGATGGTGTTGCGGCGTTCGACCACACGATGCACGTGGCCCAGCGATTTCAGGAGTTGCGCGCGTTCGACGGTAACCTTCATTGCAATACCCGCCTGATCCCCAGAGATGGAAAAGCCGGGCGGCCCGAAAGGCGCGCCGCGGCATTTGAGACCCGAAAGGGCCCGATCCGAGCCTGATTTGACCGAGCCCTTGGGGGATCACAAGGTGGCGCGGATAGGGCGCAAGCGCAAGGGAAAGGCGCGCCCGTTCCCCACTTTTGCTGGGTCCATCGATTCGTCGCCCGGCCTTCCCCGGGACGACGAAAGGTTACTCCTGCAGCTGGCGCTTCAGCGATTCGACCTCTTCGGACAGCGCGGTGTCCTTGGCCACCAGCGCCTCGATCTTGCGGACCGCGTGCAACACCGTGGTGTGGTCGCGTCCGCCGAAGCGGCGGCCGATTTCGGGCAGCGAGCGAAGGGTGAGGGTTTTCGCCAGATACATCGCGACCTGGCGCGGGCGAACGACATTGGCGGTGCGTCGCGACGACAGGAGGTCGGAGCGGCTGACATTGTATTGCCGGGCCACCACCCGCTGGATGTCCTCGATCTTGATGCGCTTGGGTTCCTGCGGCCGGATCAGGTCGCGCACCTCGCGCTCGGCCATTTCCAGCGTCACCGGCTGGGCGTTGAGTTTTGAGTGCGCCAGCAGTCGGTTGATGGCGCCTTCGAGATCCCGGCCGTTATGGGTGATGGCGCGGGCGAGATAATCCAGCACCGGTTCCGGCACGTCGAAGCTCGCATGATGCGCGCGGGCGGCCGCGACCCGCGACTTGAGGATCCCAAGCCGCAATTCCTCGCCGAGCGATCCCATTTCGACCACGAGGCCGCCGGCGAGGCGCGAACGCACGCGGTCATCGAGGCTTTCGAGGTCGGACGGCGGACGATCGGCGGCGATCACCACCTGGCGTCCGGCATCGATCAGCGCGTTCAGGGTGTGGCAGAATTCGGCCTGGGTCGATTTGCCCTGCAGGAACTGCAGGTCGTCGATCACCAACACGTCGATACCGCGCAAGGCTTCCTTGAAGGCCAGTGCAGTCTGCGTCTTCAGCGCCGCGACAAAGCCATACATGAACTTCTCGGCAGTGAGATAAAGCACCTTGCGCTCGCTGCCGGAATTGCCGGCCCAGGTTACGGCCTGCAACAAATGGGTCTTGCCGAGCCCGACGCCGGCGTGGATGTAAAGCGGATTGAACATCACGGCGTCGCCGCGCCGCCCCTCCGCGACCTGTCGCGCCGCGGCGTGAGCCAGCGTGTTGGAGCGGCCAATGACGAAACTGCCGAAGGTCAGGCGCGGATCGAGCGGCGAGCCGCCAAGCCCGTCATGGCTGGCGGATACCGGCGCGGTCGCGACCGCGCGTAATTCGGGCGCGGGACGGCCGTCGGCGCGCTCGGTGCGGCGCTGATCGGACGCGGCGGGCGCCTCTTTCACAGGCGCGGGGGATCTCGCCGGCGTGCGCACCGTGAGATCGATCCGGTGCACTTCAGGCATCTCGGCCTGGCAGCACGACAGCACGCGCTCGGCGTAATGCGCCTGGATCCAGCTTTTGAGAAAGGTCGTCGGAACCGACAAGCGAACACTCTCCCGCTGTATGCTTTCAAGGTCCATCCGCGCAAACCAGCTTGAATAGACGTCGTCTCCCACGGTCGTACGCAACCGCCCTTTCACCCGCGACCAGCGATCCTGTTCCGTGTTTGTCATTGGCTGAAAACTTTTCCAAGAGAGGAAGATTGTCTTGCGAAAACGCCGCGCTGGCTTTCTTGCCGCGGCGCGACCTCAGGCGAGGCTTCGGCTTCCGGCCATAGACCAGCCATTCGGCGACAACGCCGTTGGTCAGTTTGATGATTGGAAGTGAAGCTTTTCGCGAGGTCAGCGCGTACTCGACGGTCTATCCGGAGTTCGCGCGGGAGGCCGCACACTGGCGACCTCAGGGGCGTTCAATGAGGCATCACTCGAAAGCGAGATTTGATCGAATACCGCGCTCGTTACGTTAAGCATGCAACCTCCCCATCTCGCCGCTATTACCCGCGGCAAGTTGTCATCTCACGTGCGTTTCAAATTCCGCCGACCTCGTCCGAACATCTTGATCGTTCAGCCGTCACGCCGCCTCATTCAACCCGTCCGCTCGCTTCGCCTTCCAGGGTAGGCGTCGGTTAGCCGGTGCGTATTTCTCTTGTTCGACGCGACGAGACACCAATGCCCCGCTTGAGAAATTTCGACACAGAACCACACTCCTCATATTGCTATGAGGTTGAACCCGACAATCGCTTGGAAAGCGTCGCCAACGCGCACACCGCCGCCGATTTGCACGTCCGCCCCGTTTCTGAAACCGCGCTGGTCTGAGAGCCGTGGGCGCCGCGAACGCTGTTAGATGTACATCAAGCCCCATTTCCCGCAACGGAAATGATTCGATGAGCGGGCTCTTTGCAGCAACTTCGCCACACCAAGATCGGGGAGTGCCATATCGCCGCAGCGCCAACGTTTTGAATCTGATTGGAGATTCGATGCGAGCGAACAACTGTGACATTTTCGTCGAACATTGAAAATAAAGTCACATTTCCATCATCATCATGCGCGTTGGCGGCCACTTTTCAAAGTGCTCGTCTGCGCTATGCCGATAAGTGACTAAATAAGCGCACTTTTTTTTGCGCGTTGAAACAGGGTAACCCACGATGCTTTTCAATTCGCTCTTGCAACGTGGGTGTTGTCGCAAAGACGAACGCGAATAAATCATTCGCGTCGACAATGTCGCAGCCATTGAGAATTGACTTGAGATCGTCTTTGCGTGACGGCGGAGCCGCACCCGGTAAAATACGGGTGTGCGAAAGACTGGCAGATCGCAATCGCCGAAGCAACAGGATGGCGGAAAAGAAAAAGCCCGGCGCTGCCGGGCTTTTTGACCGGCTTCTTTTTCGATCAGCTTACTTCGCGAGCTTGGCGATCTGATGCGCGAGCCGCGAAACCTTCCGGCTCGCATTATTCTTGTGAATGATATTGCGCTGCGCTGCCTGCATCAGTTCCGGCTCCGCGCGCGCCATCGCCTTCAGCGCCGCGGCGCGGTCGCCACTCTTGATGGCTTCCTCGACGATGCGGACCGCGCCGCGCATCTGGGTACGACGGGACTTATTGATAATGGTGCGGCGGGCAATCTTGCGTGTCGCCTTCTTGGCGGAAGTCGTATTGGCCATCTTCTCAAATATCCTTCGGCAGTGACCGGCGCGCAAGTGGTCGGACCTGAGTGCTGCGGCCGTCCAAACGGGTGATCGACGCTATTTGTATTTCGGGTGTTCCTGGCAATGCCGGTCCTGGCCAAGCAAATATGCTTCCATGACGGCGTCGCTCAAAGAACAGCGGCGGCGAGATTGCGCCCGCCGCCATTGGCGCCCTTATAGAGGCCGCCTCCGGCAGCGTCAACGCCTTCGCGGCTTTCCCGGAACCCCAAAGAGAGCTTGGGGCGGCCGATAACGTGCTGACGAGGTTGAATTTCCTGCGTTGGCCCGGTAATGGCTGGCGATGCTGCCGGGCGCGAGAGACAGAGGGTGACGCATGATCCGCGGTTTTTTCCGACTTGTGGGACTCTTGCTGCTGGCCGGCGGATTCATTTTCATGGTCTATGACGGCGCGCGCTGGGTCGCCGATCAGAGCCTGCGCTTCACCCGCTTTGGCCAGTTCTGGAACGACATCCACCAGTCGAGCCAGCAGGCGTTCCGGACATGGGTCGAGAGCCATTCGCCCTGGCTCTGGACAAGCGTCGTCAAGGTGATCCTGGATCAGCCGGTTTTTGCGGTGATGGGGGTGCTCGGTATTCTCCTGATGCTGGTGTTTCGACCCCGCAAGCCGCTGATCGGATATTCCAGGGATTGATCGTCCGTGGCGTTGCTTCGTCTTGAGGCGAGCGGCCGGGGTGTAACGCCACCGGCCTCGACTGCGTAAGACACATATTCTGTATCGAGGAATATATGAGAGTCAGCGGAACCGAACGCACGTAGCCGGAGGTATTCGATTGTTCTTCATGCGCAAAACCACCCATTGCCAAGCGCCGCCGAGGCGCTGCCCGGCCGCGCTGATCCGATTCCCGCGGCCAAGAACCATTTCGTCAACGGCCGTCCGCTGCAGCTGCCTTATCCGCAAGGCCTGGAGCAGGCGGTATTCGGGCTCGGCTGCTTCTGGGGCGCGGAGCGAAAGTTCTAAGAATGGCGCGATGGCATCTACACCACCGCCGTAGGTTACGCCGGCGGTCACACCCAAAACGCCACCTATGAGGAAGTCTGCTCGGGCCGCGCCGCCACACCGAATCGTCCTTGTCGTGTTCGACCCCAACAAGATATCCTACGATAAACTGCTCAGGACCTTTTGGGAAAATCACAATCCGACGCAGGCCATGCGCCAGGGCAACGACGTCGGCACCCAATATCGTTCGACGATCTATGCGGTCGGCGATGCCCGGCGCAAAGCGGCCGATACGTCGAAGGCGGCCTATCAAAAGGCACTCGCGGCCAGGGGGCTGGGCGCGATCACCACCGAGATCGCGCCGGCCGGCGCGTTCTATTCGCCGAGGACTATCATCAGCAATATCTAGCCAAAAATCCGGCCGGCTATTGCGGTCTTGGCGGCACCGGCGTGTCCTGCCCGATCGGCGCCGGCGTCGGCGCCCGATCATCTCCGGATGATGCGGAATGGCGGGCTTGCGCGGCCTTCCCACCACAATTTCCAGCGAAAACGATTTGTTAACCATAACCGGTGCAAGACTGATGCTGTCTCGCTATGAGGGATGGCCAAGGTGCGGGTCGCGCGCGCGTTTCTATTTCCGATTTTTGCCGCCACGACCGCGTTCGCTTTGTCGGGCTGCATGAGCACGACCGGTCCGGTCGCGGTGATGCAGCCGCGGGGCGATCTCGATTCCATGGCCTATGGCCAGCCCTACTACACACCTTCCGCTTCGCCCTCTCGTGTTGCCGATACGTCAGGCGGCGGCGCGATCAGCGCGCTACGCCATGCGCTGGCCTCGGCCCCGCGGTCGACTTATGCGCCGCAGCCTGCCGTGTATGCCGCTGGCCCCTACGCCGCGGCGCCGATGCCGGCCGCTTACGATGCATCCTACAAGCTCGATGCTGGCGATAAGTTGCGGGTCGTGGTCTACGGCCAGGAAGGCCTTACCAACACCTACGCCATCGATGCCGGCGGCTCGATCACGATGCCGTTGATCGGCTCGGTGCCGGCGCGCGGGCGAACGCCGGCGGGGTTAGCCGCCGAAATTTCAGCCAAGCTGCGCAAGGGCTTTATCCGCGAACCTTCGGTGGCGGTTGAGATCGAATCCTATCGGCCGTTCTTCATCCTGGGTGAAGTCGCAGCCCCCGGCCAATATCCTTACGTCCCCAATTTGAGCGTGGAGAGCGCGGTGGCGATCGCCGGCGGCTTCTCGCCGCGCGCGCTGCGCGACCGCGTGACGCTTACCCACGTCGACAGTTCCGGCTCGATCCGCGCCGTGGTGCCGCTCGGCACGCCGGTCAGCCCCGGCGACACCGTGCAGGTCGGCGAACGTTGGTTCTGACGAAGTACGAAGTACTTCGTCATCCCGGGACGCGAAGCGAACCCGGGATCTCGAGATTCCCCGATGTGCAATTGCACATCTGAGGTTCGATGCCTCGCATCGCGCCGGGATGACGACGGAGAAAGCTGCCCGTTATTGCCACATCCAGTTGTGACCCCAGTCGCCCTTCCAGCCGGCCAGGCGGCCGTTGCGGAATTGCAGATAGAGGCGGTCGTGATGGGTGAAGATCCGGCTGCCGCCGATGGTGCGGTCCGTCAGATAGATCTCGTTGCCCGGGGCGCCGCTGAAGTAGTTCAGCGGCTCGCCCAGCGCGCGCGAGACCTCCGATACATCCATCCCGAACACCAGCGGTGCATTGTTCGACAGTGTCGCGGTGAAAGGCGCGCGTGAGGCGGGTGGCGGCGGTTGCGCGTTTGCAAGGTTTGGCTGCACGGCGAAAGCGGCCGTCAGCAGCAAGGCAATGTGCTTTAGCGTGCTCATGACGCCGCCTGCGTTTCCTGGGGCTTGCGCGGCAGGCCGGCCAGGAACGGCACGACCGCTTCGATGAAGGCCCGCGGCTGGTCGATGTTGACGGCATGGCCGGCGGCCGGGATCACCACTTTCTTCGCGCCGGGAATTTTCGCCGCCATGTAGTCGGAGGCGGCGAGGAACGGCGTATCGTCGGCGCCGACCACCACCAGCGATGGCACCTTGATGCCAGGCAAGGATTCGATCACGCGGGCGTCGCGCTGGGTCAGCATGCCGCGCGCGGCGCGGGCAAGGCCTGCGGCATCTCGATGGCTCACCGATGAGCGCTCCCGGCTCAACGATTGCAGGACCGCAAGGCCTTCACGATCGAAACGGTCCGCGGTGTCATGCGCACGCCGATTCCAGGCGTCCCGGGCGTCGTCCTTCTTGAAGCCCGGTCCGGTGTCGATGATCAGAAGCGCGCGCACGCGCTCGGGATGCGCGCGATAAAAGGCGAGCGACATGTAGCCGCCGAGCGAAAGTCCGCCGACAATGGCCTCGCGCGCACCGACCGTGTCCAGAAGCGCCGCCATGTCCGAAACCGTCAGCGTTTCGCTATAGGCGGCGGGGTCTGCGGGGTAGTCGGACTGGCCGTGGCCGCGCATGTCCCACAGCACAAGCCGGTGTTGCCTCGACAGCGCCTCGATCTGGCCTTGCCACATTGTCGAGGTCGATGAGTAGCCATGGGTCAGCAATAGCGTCGGTCCGCTGCCATACACCTCGTAATGGATTTTGACCCCGTCCCGATCGATTTTCGGCATTTGCAGCTTTCCGAGCGAACCTTGTCGCCAATCATACTAGAGCGTTTTCGCGCGAAGTGGATACGTGATCGCGTGAAGTTCGAGCGCGATTGTTTCGCAGGGTGGAATTGCCGACCGTCCGCGAATTGCCCACCGTCCGGCCGGCGTCAGGCGTGGGCAACGGATGTGTCTTTATGACAACGAGGCTGCCGCAATGCACAACCTATATTTGAAAATTTTTTCTCTTCGAACAATTCCAAATTGGATTGCCTCCCGCAGGGAACACGATCATTCTGTGCCGCAAGGCTGGCATCGACCCGGTGGGTGTCAGTCATTACCCAAAAGTGCGGTATTAGGTAGCAACCTCACCTTCCAGCCTGTCGGCTTTGCTGCCTGCCCGGCTTACCCTCCCGTCATTCAACGGGGAGCGAGCCATGGACGAATACGTTATCAATGGACTGATAAGGCGCCGCGCGACATTGTCGGGCGAGATCGAATCGACTCACGAGACGTTGCGAAAGATGGTTCTCGATTTGGAGAATCTCGACGCGACCATTATTCAGTTCGATCCAGATTTCAAAGTCGAGATGATCAAGCCCAAGGGCTTCCGTCCGCCATCTGATTGGAGCGGCCGAGGTCAGATGACCCGGATCATTCTGAGCATTTTGCGACAAACCTCAGAGCCGCTTACCACCCACGATATCGCATTGCAGCTACTGTTCGAGCGGGCATTGGATACAAGAGACCAACGGCTCGTGCGCCGCATGACCAAGCGGGTCGGAGTCGCTTTGCGGGGCCAGCGGGATAACAGCACCGTGCGCTCAATTCAGGGGCCGGGGCAGTACATGCTTTGGGAAATCAGGAGGTGAACGGGTTATCGTCATCTTCCCAAAATCCCATGTCTTCAGGCGGGGCAATCTCTACCCAAAGCTTGTGAACCGTTCGGGTAGCTGGATCGACCCTGATCCAGACGCGAAATGATGGAATGATTTCCGAGCCGACAATCCGAATGCTCGTTTTTGCCAAGTGGATATCCGGGAAGCCCGGAACGACAGGAAAACCTAGCGGGTTGCGATTGAAGGCGTAATCCAGACCAGCAAGTGCTTGGTCTAGAAGCGGATACCCACCAGCTTGGGCAACGGCCAGCATGTAGCTGGCGTCCTCGACAACCGCCCAACCATTACCACCCGTGCTCGCTGGCGAGTTGCTTTGTCCGCTCAATGTCGTCTCGCGTTACGCCCTCATTGGATAGGAACGCAAATTCATATGGCATCGGGTCCTGATTATTCAAAACGCGCCATCTTACATCATGGCTAGCGTCACTGACTTCGCTGGCATTTTGATTCCACAACTCAGCGATTACCGAATCGACAATTTGGATTTCGTCGGTCGTGAAATGCTCAAGGATCGGATCGCGCAACGCGATTGTGCGATGCTGCACGTATCCATTCGGCAAAGTAACACGTTCTAAGCGAATCGCACCCTCTGCTTCTAGCTCTCTTCGAATGGGTAGGAGAGCCTTAGGAGCGGGTCCCTTTGGGAGTCTAAAATAGCCCATTCCGGTAAGGGGTATTCCGAATCGCTCAAATGCCCGGAAGTCCGAATGATATAGAATTTTGTTTAGTTTAACCGCGCCGAAGTATGAGTCAGCCTCGCTCTTTTTCGAAATGTAGACAATAAGCTCCCTGAACCGTTGCGCGGATCGCTCAACGGCTACAGTAAAACTAAGCTTTTTGTCTTTCCCGGCCACGGCCCAACTCCGGCAGAATCATCCTGCCGAAATTATTATAAACACTATTGACTCTTTTACAATCCGGGTGTATATCCCCGCCCCTTTTTATCTGAGTCCCATTTACTTCATCGAAATCAGTTACTTAGCAGCTCTCTGCCAATACCCCTTCCATTGACGTGAAACGGGGTGGGTGAGCGCCGCGCTGGTCGTCATCAGGTATTGCTCGCCATTGCTCACGCGGCGATTGTTTTCGCGCCAAGCCATTTCGCTCGCATACGCCGATAGGTACGGGCCAGCGATATGGTGGTGAATGCCGATCTCAGCGCGGCGAAGGCGACCAAAACCTTCACGCCGGACGAACTCAAGGCGATCAAGCTCAAGACCGCCGACCAGTACACCATGATCGGCGTTTCGGTTCCGCAGCTCGACATCCCCTCCAAGACCAACGGGACGGCGAAATACGGCATCGACATGATGCTGCCGGGCATGGTGTACGGCAGTGTCGTCACCCCGCCGGTGCGCTTTGGCGCCACGGTGAAATCGGTCGACGATAGCGCGGCCAAGAAGGTGCCGGGCTTCATCAAGGCCGTCACGCTCGACGACAAGACCGGCACCACGACGGGTTGGGTGGTGGCGGTCGCCAACACCTACACCAATGCCCGCAAGGCGGCGGACGCGCTGAAGATCGCCTATGACGGTGGTCCCAATGCGAAGCTGTCGAGCCAGTCATTGCTTGACGAAGCCAAGCGGCTGCAAGGCCTGAATGACTCCGGGCAGTTCTTCGTCAAGGACGGTGACACCGCGGCGGCGTTCGGCACGGCGGCGAAAGTGATGGAGGCGGAATACACCACCAACATCAATATCCACGCGCCGATGGAGCCGATGAACGCCACGGCCGAACTCAAGGGCGATATCTGGCACCTCTATTCCGGCAACCAGTTCGCGACACGCTCCGGCGCGATCGCGGCGGGAGCGGCCGGGGTCGATCCCAAATTCGTCGTGCTGCATCAGATGTGGCTGGGCGGCGGCTTCGGCCGGCGTCTCGACGCCGACATGATGGTGCCGGCGGTGCAGGCGGTGCAGGCGGCGAAGGCCGTCGGCAAGCCGGTCAAGGTGATCTATACGCGCGAGAACGACATGACGATGGATTTCTCGCGGCCGCTCACCTACCAGAAAGTGAAGGCGGGTCTCGACGGCGACGGCAAGATGATCGCGCTCAATCACGACGTGGTCTCGGCCTGGCCGACCAAGCGCTGGGGTATCCCCGATTTCCTGTCGCCTTCGGTCGACAAGAAGGGGCCGCTCGACGCGTTCACCGTGAATGGCTCGGACTTCTTCTATACCGTGCCCAATCACAACGTCCGCGCCATCCTCAACGAGATGGCGCACAACGCCACCCCGTCGGGTCAGTTGCGGTCGGTCGCACCGGGCTGGACCTTCTGGGCGGTGGAAAGCATGGTCGACGAGATTGCGCATGCGGTCGGCAAGGACCCCGCGCAATACCGGATCGCGATGCTGGACGGTGCCGGCAAGAACGACGGTGGCGCGCAACGCCTGCGCAACACCTTGCTCGCGGCGATGGGGCTGTCCGGTTACGGCACCATCAAGCTGCCGAAGGGTGAAGGCATGGGGGTTGCCTGCGTCTCCTCGCAGGAGCGGGCAACCGCCAGCTGGACCGCTTGCGTCGCTCATGTGGCGGTGGCGCCGTCAGGTGAGATCAAGGTCAAGAAATTGACCGTGGCCACCGACGTCGGCACCCAGGTGCATCCCGACAACATCCGCGCCCAGGTCGAGGGCGCCGCGTTGTGGGGACTTTCGCTCGCCCTCTACGAGAAGGCGACGCTGAAGAACGGCGGCATCGAGCAGACCAACTTCGACACCTACACGCCGCTGCGCATGAGTCAGCTGCCGGAAGTCTCCGTCAGCGTCATTGCCAATGGTGAAAAAGCCACCGGCGTCGGCGAGCCCGCCGTCACCGTGATCGCGCCCGCGGTCGGCAACGCGATCTTCAATGCCTGCGGTGCCCGTATTCGCTCGCTGCCGATCACGGCAGAGGCGGTGAAGGGGGCGATGAAGGCGTAGCGCCGATCGCCGATTGCCGCGAAAACAACGATCCGCCGGAGGCTCAGCTTCCGGCGGATTTTTTCGCGCATTTTCGTAGTCTGCGGGTTCCCGTTGCGCGGCCCCGTCATTGCTGTGGAACTCTTGCGACCAAGCAATCCAAACTTGTTTACGACGCTGCATGGATTGCTCGCTGGCGCTCGCAATGACGGTTGAGAGACATTCGTTCAAATTGTAACGATTGCGCTATGCAGGCGTTCGTCATTCCCGTTAAGCCCAATGGAATGCCTTGTCTGGCATTGTGGCGATCGGCACGCACACCATGTCCGACGGGGACCCATGACTGCCCTGGCCCAACAACCCTCATCCAAACGCCGGCTGATGCTGGCGACCGACCGGACCGACGCGAGCAGCGAACTGGCGAATATCCTGCGCTCCGTGGGCGAAGTCGACAGCATCGCGACCGCTGATATTCCCGAGGCCCCTGCCGGCCATTTCGCAGGTGTCGTGGTCGACATCAATCTGCGATCGCCGGAAAGCGTGCAGCAGGTCCGCAACAAGCTGCGGGGCGATTCCTACCGTTCCCTGCCGCGACTTTTCGTAATCGCAGACGCGCTGCATCACGGCTCGATGCAGGCCTGGGCCCTCGGCGCCACCGATACCATCGCTCGCCCGTTCGATCCCGCCGATATCCTGCGCCGTATCCGCGCGGCATTTCCCGACACCGCAGGCTTCGACACCACCGATCGCGGCAAGATGCTGAACCGCGGGGTCGAGGCCGCGCATGGGGTAATGGTCAAGATCTTCGCGAAACTTCCCGCCGGCGAGCCGCTTAAATTCAGCGACATCGTCGAGGCCGAATACAAGGTCCTGAAGGCGATCAAGCATTCCTCGTTGCGGGAATGGCTGACGGCGGTCGGTTGCCATCACATCGATACCTATCGTCATTGCCTGTTCGTCACCGGCTTCGCGGTCGCCTTCGCGCAGCACCTCGGCATGCGCGAGGACGACCAGCGCCGGCTGGCGCGCTCCGCGCTGCTGCATGACGTCGGCAAAGCGTTTATCCCGGTGGCGATCCTCGACAAGCCGGGAAACCTGACGCTGGAGGAGATGAACGAGGTACGACAGCATCCGCAGCGCGGCTATGACGCGCTCGCAGCACAAGGCGGCTTCCCGCCGGAAATGCTGGACGTGGTGCTGCATCATCACGAATTTCTCGATGGCACCGGCTATCCCGACGGCCTCAGCGGTCAGGAGATCAGCGACATCGTGCGCCTGACCACCATCGTCGACGTCTACGCAGCACTGGTGGAAAAGCGCGCCTACCGGCTGCCCTTCACCCATGCCAAGGCGTTTTCGACGATGGAAGCGATGGGCGACAAGTTCGATCCGCATCTGCTGCAGGCATTCCGCTCGGTCGCGCTGGGGCAGTGATGATGCGCGGTTAAGCCCTCGCCGTTATTGCGAGAAGCACTTGCGACGAAGCAATTCATGTTTCCTTTGCGGCCCGATGGATTGCTTCGCTTTCGCTCGCAATGACCGAATTATTGGCCGGCTCCGGAGGTCAATTTCTCAAACGGTCCGCTCGCCCATACCGCCCTGCCGCCGACCATGGTCAGCAGCGAGCGCATCTTGCCGATCTCGCTGACCGGCGCGGTCAGATAGTCGGCCGACAGCACCGCCAAATCTGCGAACTTGCCGGGCACGAGCGTGCCGCGTTTGTCGTCGTCATTGGCCATGAAGGCGGAATTGCGGGTGTACATTTCCAGCGCCTGGCGGCGGCTCGGCGCCTCGGCGTCGCCGCGGGTCTTGACGCCGCCGATGGTGGTGCCGTCGAGATACCATTGCAGCGCGACGAAGGGATTGTAGGACGACACCCGGTGCGCGTCGGTGCCGCCGGCGACCGTTAGTCCCAGCCGCAGCGCGGTCGCGATCGGCGGCAGGCCCTTGGCTTTCTCGGCGCCTTCCTCGCGCTGCAGCCTCTCGCCGCCGAAATACGGCCCGTCCTGCACGCCCCAGATCAGGCCGAGCGCCTTCATCCGCTTCAGATTGTCTTCCGAGGCATTGTAGAGATGCAGCACGGCCCATCGGAGATCGCGCACCGGATAATCTTTGGCTATGTCCTCGACGACATCGAGCAGGTCGTGCACGGTGCGGTCCGGATTCCAGTGCAGCTGGATGGTGTAGCCCTTAGACGCCGCCCAGCGCAGCAGCTCCGCCAGTCTCGCTTTGCCGTCCGGCGTGATGTCGCCGTCGGTCCAGTCGGCCCAAATGAGGATTTCACCGGGGCCGTTGAAATGCAGCATGTCGTCGCCGAACCCCGGCGGCAACAATTGCGTCAGGTTCTGCAGGTCGGCGAGTTCGCTGCCCGGCTTCGGGGCGCAGAGGTGATAGGCGACGCGCAGCGTCAGTTGCTTGTCGTGCCAAAGCTTGAACACGGCCTGGTAGCTGGCCGGATACATGCTGACGCCGCCGCCGTCGACAATGCCGGTGATGCCAAGGCTGTTCATCTCGCGGAAGAATTTCTTCGAACCGTCGACCTGCTCAGCCAGCGTGGGCTTCGGCAAATGGTCGAAAATCCGGCCCAACGTATTGCCGTTGCCGATCACCACGCCGCTCGGCTTGCCATCGCCGCCGAGTTCGAGCTTGCCGCCGGGGGTGACGTCCGCGTCGGTGTGGATGTTGAGCGCTTCCATCGCCTTCGGCGTCAGCAGCAACCAATCATAGAGATGCTGGATGTAGACGGGATTGTCGGGCGCGGCCTCCGCCACCTCGCGCGGGGTCGGACGGCGCCTTTCGGCAAATTGCTCCTCGGTCCAGCCGCCGGCGACCACGATCCAGGAGCCGGGCTTTTGGCTTTTGCCGGCCGCGCGGATTTTCTCCAGCGCTTCCTTCAAGCTAGGCACGCCGATCCAGTTCACTTCGGTGCCGAAGGTCAGTGCGGCGCGAATGCCGTGGATGTGGCCGTCGGTCAGTCCGGGGATCACGGTACGGCCACCGAGGTCGACCATTTTCGCCTGGTCGCCGGCAAGCTTCTTCATCGCGGCGGAGGTGCCGGTCGCCAGCACCCTGCCGTCGCCAATCGCCAGCGCCTCGCGGATTGAAAAATCAGGGTCGACAGTGACGATCTTGCCGTTGAACAGCACGGTATCGGCGGTCTGCGTGGAGGCCGGGCTCGGCGAGATGAGCCACAGCGCGGCGACGGCGACAAGCACCCTGCCGCAAGCCGATGGCACGATGTTCTCGCCGTGATTTCGTGAACCGAGGCCCAACATATTGCCGCTCCCTTACTTCTGTTTTGCAAGGAGAGTGCGAGCTTTGGTCGCTGCCTGTCAAATCCGGTTCGAGCGCGCCAAGACCCTCGAAAAGGGCTGCCGCTTACCATACATCAGCGAGCGCCACAGCCATTCGATCGGGCCGAACCTGAAACGGTCCAGCCACCAGGCGCTGAGGGCGGCCTGTCCCGCGAAGATGAGGACGACGATTGCGAGCGACGGCGCAACGCTCAGCCGGCCAAACAGCCCGAGGCCGAAGCCGTAGAAGATCAGGCTCAGAATGACCGATTGGGCGATGTAGTTCGTAAACGCCATGCGCCCGACGGGACCGGCCCATGCCACGAGTTTTCGCAATCGAGGATGATCGGCGATAGCGATGATCGCGGTGCCGTAGCCCGCGGCGAGGACGAGCAGCGCCAGCGCGTCGACTACGCCGCGCGCGGGCCAATGCAGCGGCCAGCCGAGTGCGGCGCCTTGCGCCACAGCGACCGTCATCCAGCCGCCGACCGCAAGCAGGCAGCCGGCGGCGACCGCGAGCCATTGCCGCGGCACGACGGAGCGAAAGAAACCCGTTCGCCAGACCCAGGCTCCCAGTAGAAACAGCCCCAAGGTCCGCGGCATGACGTAGACGTGCAGCACCGCTATGGCGCGCACCTCGTGGATCCGGAACGCCAGGATCTCCATGAAGCTGCCGGCGGAATAGGCCTGCCGCGCGTCGATAATGTAGTGCGCGATCTGTGCACTGTCGGGAAAAGCGATCGGCGGCGGCAGCAGCGGGGTTGCGGCATACCAGGCGAGAAACAAGGCCGATGCCGCAGCCAGCAGCCATCGTGGTCCGTAGAGGAACGGCAGCGCCGCAAAACCCACGATCGCATATTCGGTCAGGATATCGCCGTTCCAGATCAGGAAAAGATGCGCAAGGCCGAAGACCAGCAGGATCGCGAGTCGGCGGATCATCAATGTCAGACGCCTCGGGTTGGCGGCGAGCCGTTCGAACTGGATCGCCAGCCCAACCCCGAACAGGAACGAGAACAGGATGAAACCCTTGGTATGCATCGCTAGGACCGCAGCCTCGGAAATACGGTCAGCCAGTCCCGTTATCTTCGCGACCGGCAAAAATTGTTCGAAGATCGACACCCGGAATTCGGTCGTGGTGTTGATCGCCAATACAATAAACAGCGCCAGCCCGCGCAGGATGTCGATGGTGCCGATCCGCTCGGACGGGTCGATCGGAGTAGCGGGAGTCATGACGCGGAACCTTGCAAGGACAAGAGCATTTTGCGGTCGGTGGATTCATCCATCGAGACGCGCGCAAGAGCGCGCTCTTCAAGATGAGGTCTTCCGTCTCAGGATCATGTCTTCAATCCTCATGGTGAGGAGCGCGGCGAAGCCGCGCGTCTCGAACCACGAGGCCACGGCGCTTGAATGAAAATCGCTCTGGCACGGTCACCCCAGCATCTTGCGCAATTCCGCTTTCGCCACCTTCTCCAGCGTGGAGCGTGGCATCTCGTCGACGAACCTTATCTCGCTCGGCACCTTGAAGTCGGCCAGCGCGTTGCGGCAGGCGGCCATGACCTTGTCGTGCAGGTCGGGCGGCGCGCGCTCGACGCCTGATTGCGGGATGATGAACACGACAGGCACTTCATCCAGCATCGGGTGCTTCTTCGCCACCACGGCCGCCTCGCGCACGCCGGGCACCACCGCGATCACCTGCTCGATTTCGGAGGCCGCGACGTTCTCGCCGCCGACCTTCAGCATGTCCTTGGCGCGGTCGCCGAACCTGATGTAGCCATGGTCCAGCAGGGTGACGCGGTCGCCGGTCAGGAAAAAGCCGTGCTCGTCGAAGCTCTCTTGCGTCGCTGTCTCGTTATGCAAATATTCTGAAAACAGCGACAGGCCGGGAATGCCCTTGATCGAGAGGTTGCCGGTGCCGCCGACCGGCGCCGGCGCGCCGTCATCGCCGGTGATCCGGATCGTATATTCCGCCGCGGCGCGGCCGATCGACATTGGCATATTGGGCTGGTCGACCTCGCCGACGATGCCGTGGGTGATGGTTTCGGTCATGCCCCACCAGCCGATGATCTTGATGCCGAAGGCGGCAAAGGGCGGCGGGTCGTTCACGGCGGTGCCCCACAGCCGGAATTTGTGATTTTTGGGAATCTCGTGCTCCAGCAGTGCCTTCATGCAGAACGGGATGGTGGAGGTCCAGGTGCAGCCATGCTGCAGCGCCACGTTCCAGAACCGGCTCGCGGAAAATCGCGGCTGGATCACGCAAGTGCCCCCGACCCACAGGCTTGCCAGCATCGAATAGGCCAGCGCATTGGTGTGAAACAGCGGCAGATAGGTCTGGTGCACGTCGCTCTCGTGCAAATCCTGGTGCGCGGCGTTGACCTTGGCGCCCCACAGCGCATTGGCATGGGTCCACAGCACTGCCTTCGGCCGCGACGTGGTGCCCGAGGTATATTGCACGCTGCAGGGAGCGAAAGGATCAGTGGCGCGGCGCGGCCGGTCGGCGCTGTCGCCGAACAGCGCCTCGAAACTGTCGGCGCGTTGCGGACGGTGCGCGGGCGCAGCTCCGGCGTCGTGCGAGATCACCGCGAGCCAGCGCAAATCCTTGCAATGCGCCGAGACCATCTCGGCATAGGAAGGCTGCGTGATGGCGGCGACCGCGCCGCAATGGCCCGCGAAATATTCCATTTCCGCTGGCGCCGAGCGGGTGTTGGTGGTGACCGCGATGGCGCCGAGTTCGACGCAGGCAAACCAGGCCAGCATCGCCTCGATGCAATTGTCGAGATGGATCAGCACATATTCACCCCGAGCGATGCCGCGCGCGGCAAGCCCCGCCGCCAGCGCGCCGGCGCGGTCGTGGAATTCGCCGTAAGCCCAGATCCGCGCCGGCGCATCGAACGGTGCCCAGATCAGGAACGGATGGTTGCGGCGGCTTTCGCTGCGCATCCGCAACAGCCACGGCACGTCCATCCCGGCAAAGGGGCCGACGACGCCCTGCGGCCCTGATTGCAGCATCACATTCCTCCCCGCGCGGCCTTGCCGGCTTGGATGCATTTCTGCCATTGGATCGCGTGGCGCGCAAATCCGGTGCCGTCACCCCTGCATAACGGCTTCGCCGTTATTGCTGGAGGTGCGAGCCTCTTCGGCGAACCTCGAAGGGCGACAGGGGAGCCCGCGGCCCATCCTTCGCGCACCTCAGGATGACGTCGGTGGATGCATCAGGCAGTCCCACCCTCATACGACGAAATCTCGATCAGGCTGCCGTCGGGGTCCCGGCAATAGACCGAGCGCAGCGTGCCGCGGGCGCCCTGCCGTGGTCCGGCTTCCTCGATCGCCACGCCGCATGCCTTGAGATGCGCGACTACTTCATCCGGCGTGCTCGATGTGAGGAAGCACAGATCGTCACTGCCGGCGGCCTCATGGTCGGCGGTGAACCAGTCGACCTTGTCGCCATCGACCGGCCGCACGTTAATCTTCTGGTTGCCGAAGTGCAGCGAGGTCCGCGCTATCCGGCCCTCGCCGGGATCGAACACCCTGACCTCCATGCCGAGGATTCTTTCGTACCACTTCACGGAGCGCGCCACATCGGAAACATTGATCACGAGGTGGTCGAGCGAGCTGACTTTGACCGACATGGACTATCCTTTGGTCGCGGGTTGGCATGAATCCACGCTATTGGCCGCACCGCGCTTTGTTTGTTACAACGCAATCCGCCGCCATTTCAACAACAACGAGCCGGACCTTTGGATTCCGGACATCAGGGAGAAACTTTCATGGTTTCGCGCCGTACCGCGATTTTTCTGGTCGCAACTTGCCTCTCGGCCATCGCCTCGATAAGCGGCGCCGCTGCGCTGGACTATCCGACCCGGCCGGTCCGCTTCGTGGTCGGATATCCCGCCGGCGGCGCCACCGACATTTTGGCGCGCTTGATCGGGCAGCGGCTGTCCGAGCGGCTTGGCCAGCAATTCGTGATCGAGAACAAGCCCGGCGCCGGCAACAACATCGCCACCGAATATGTGGCCAATGCGGAACCGGACGGCTACACGGTGTTTCTGGTCAATCCGGCCAATTTCATCAACGCCTCGCTCTACGCCAATCTGCGCTTCAATTTCGTCCGCGACATTGCACCCGTGGCCTCCTTCAACCGCGTGCCGAACGTGATGACGGTTGCCCCCGGCGTGCCGGCGAAGACGGTCGCCGAGTTCATCACCTATGTGAAGGCCAATCCGGGCAAGGTGAATCTCGCTTCCTCCGGCAACGGCACCTCGGTGCATCTGTCCGGCGTAATGTTCATGGCGATGACGGGCGCGAAGATGGAGCACATCCCTTATAAGGGCGCAGCCCCCGCGATCACCGACATGCTCGGCGACCGCGTCCAGGTGATCTTCGACAACATGCCGTCCATCGTGCAGCACATTCACTCCGGCGCCTTGCGCGCGCTGGCGGTGACGACGGCGACCCGCTCGCCGGAATTGCCGGATGTGCCGACGGTGGCCGAAACCGTTCCGGGCTATGAGGCGAGCGCACTGTTCGGCATCGGCGCGCCGAAAAAGACCCCGCCCGAAATCATCGCGAAGCTGAACAAGGAAATCGACGCGATTCTGGCGGAACCCGAGATGACGAAGCGCCTGACCGAACTCGGCGGCGCGCCGTTGATCTCCACGCCAGATCAATTTGGCGCGATGATCGTGGCCGAGACCGAGAAATGGGAAAAGGTGGTCAAATCCGCCGGGCTGAAGATCGAATAGCGGCGATTCCGGCGGCATCGCCGGCCGCTGATCCGGATTGACAGAAGAAGCTCGCACGCCGCATCCTCTGGTTCGCGCGTTCGCCTCTATTTCTTAAGTCGGGAGTGACGCATGCCGGAATATTCGGCCGGGAAGGTGACTGACTACGCCGACGGCGACCGCAGGGTTGTCGATTGTGGCGAGCTCGAGGTCGGAATTTTCAAAATTGGCGGCGAATTCTTTGCCTGGCACAATCGCTGTGCCCACCGCGCCGGACCGGTCTGCCAGGGACGCATCATGCGGCGGGTGATCGAGCCGGTTGCGGACGATCGCACCACGCGCGCGCAGGCCTATGACGCCTCCGAGGTCAACATCGTCTGCCCGTGGCATGGCTACGAATATAACATCAGGACCGGATGTCATCAGGGCAATCCGCGCATCCGCCTGCGCAAGGCGGAGATGACGATCAGAGACGGCGAGGTCTATGTCGAAGTCTGACGACGATCGCAAGAACGACCGCTACGGCTGGATCGATGCCGCCGCGCCCGAATTGCTGCGGGCCTCGCGCGAGCTGGTCGAGAGCAATCAGGCCGGCCGCGTCTCCGATGAGGCGGTGGCGCAGATATTGACCGCCGCGATCCGGCTCTATGTCGCGAAATCCGACGGTGAGGAACGGACGTTTCCACCGATCGCGGGCGAGCGCGACAGCGAGATGACGCCGACCGAATTGTTGTCGGCGGTCTCGGAAATGCTGCGCGCGCTGCATCTCGGACCGATGGAATTGGCGCTGTGGTATCGGCGCCGGCCGGACGAGGACAGCTATTCACCTGGCGAAACGTCGAGGCAGAAATCATGAACATCCAGGGCAAGTTCGGGCCGCCACATTCGCCGATACAGCAGATCGACGTTCATACCGACACCCGCGACATCCTTGCGCACGCAAGGCGCAACGCCATCCGGCGCGGCCTGCAGGACTGGTTCGTCTGTGACATCGACGCCCATCACGTCGAAACCGTCTCCTGGAAGGAGATTGTCACCTATATCGAGGATCCCGTGGTCCGCGACAATGCCATGCGGTTCCAGGCCGAGCGGGTGGGCGCGCCGCCCTACGGCCTGAACGGCGATCTGGGCTTGCGCTACCAGTCGGTCGGCGGGCGGATTCCCCACCAGGACGGTCAGCGCGAGACCGTCGAGGAAACCGACGTCCATCGCGACGTCACCTTGACGCGCCGGGCGATGGATTCGCTCGGTATCGACAACATGGTGGTGTTCCCGACGCCGATGCTGTTCCTCGGCATGCATCCGCAGCCGGAAATGGAAGTGTGGCTGGGCGGCGCCTATAATCGCTGGCTGATCGAGCGCATCCTGTCCGGCGACGACCGCATCAAATCGCTGATCTATCTGCCGTTCAACACGCCGAGGGAGGCCGAGCGGACGGTCGAGGAACTCGGCGACAAGAAGGGCGTGATCGGCTTCTGCGTCACCTCCACGCGCTACAAGGCCGTGCATCACAACGAGTATATGCGGCTCTATGCCATGATCGAGGAGCGCGGCAAGCCGCTGGCGTTCCACGCGGGATACCACTGGCAGGACCCCTCGCTCGCCACCGTCAACCGCTTCCTCGGCATGCATGCGCTCGGCTTCGTCTGGAGCAACATGATCCACATGACAAACTGGGTCCTGAACGGCATTCCGGAGCGGTTCCCAAAGCTCAAGACGTTATGGGTGGAAAGCGGGCTGGCCTGGGTTCCGTTCCTGATGCAGCGCCTCGACGACCAGTATCTGATGCGCCCGTCGGAGGCGCCGCAGCTGAAGCGGATGCCGAGCGAATACATGAACCATAATTGCTTCTATACCACCCAGCCGATGGAAACCACGCACCCCAAGGCGCTGGAAAATACCCTTGAAATGATCAGGGCGGAGACGCAATTGATGTTCTCGTCGGATTGGCCGCATTTCGACTTCGACCTGCCGCAGGAAATCTGCGACCTGCCGTTTCTCGGCGAGCAGGCCAAACGCAACATCCTGGGGCTTAACGCGGCCAGGATCTTCAACCTCGATCCGACGCCGGTAAAGAAGCTGGCGCCTGCCTGAGAGGGCATGGCGACGGCGGGCGACAAATCAGACAGCCGATCAGGTTCTGCGGCGCACGGCTTGAACGAAGGGTTGCCGGAACCATCTTGAACAGGCCAGCGTTCTCCCTGTAAGGAACGATTTTTCAAGCGAAGGAAGCAATCCCATGCGCAACGTGAAATTCGCGATATTGGTTCTGCTCGCGGCGGGCGGCGCGACGCTCGCAGGCTCCGCTCCGGCAGCCGCCCGTGACTACCCCTATTGTCTCTCGGGTGCCGGCTACGGCTACCTCGGCGACTGCTCCTACAATACCTTTGCCCAATGCGAGGCGAGCGCGTCCGGACGGCTCGCTTACTGCACCGGCAATCCGCGCTTCGCCTATGCGCGAGAGACGCCGCGCCGCCGGCATTACCGGAGCTACTGAAACGACGAAGCGGGCAGGCCTTGCGCTTGACTTGTTGTCGTTTGCCGATATACTAAACCGCATGGTTAAGTTTAACGCGGAAATCCTCGACCGCACCTTTGCCGCGCTGGCGGATCCGACCCGGCGGGCGCTGCTGGCCCGGCTCGGCAAGCGTGACGGGCTCTCGGTTAGCGAACTGGCGCAGCCGTTCGCGATGTCGCTGCCCGCCGTCATGAAGCATCTCGATGTGTTGTCGGACGCGGGTCTGGTCGCGCGGACCAAGACCGGTCGCACCGTGGCCTGTCGGCTGACCGCGAGCCCGATGGAGCAGGCGATGGACTGGCTCAATCGCTACCAGCGCTTCTGGTCCGATAACCTCGATCGGCTCGCCGCTTTCGTGGAGCAAGACACATGGTCATCAAACCAGCCACCGCCGGCGATGCCGGTCTCGTCAATCGGCCGAGCCTCACCCTCAAACGCCGGATCAACGCGGAGCCCGCTAAAATCTACGCGGCGTGGACCGACCCGCAAAAAATAGCCCATTGGTTCGCGCCGGCCTCCGTACGGGCCGGCAGCGGGCACGCCGTTATCGACGCGCGCGTCGGCGGCCGGTTTCGCGTCGGCTTCGTCCTCGAAAATGGCGAGAATTTCGAAGTCGGCGGCGTCTATCGTGAGATGGTGCCGGACCGGCTTCTGGTGTTCAGCTGGGCCTGGCATACGACCCCGGAGCGCGAATCGCAGGTGACGGTGTCGCTGCAGCCTGACGGCGACGGCACCCTGCTGACACTGCATCACGAGCAGTTGTTCGATCAGGCCGCCTGCGATAGTCACCAGCGCGGTTGGAACAATGCGCTCGACAAGCTCGCCAGCTTTTCCCTCTGAAACCTCCGAACCGAGGAGCCCGACCATGCACCCCGTCGTTTCCCGTGAACAATGGATCGCCGCGCGAAAGGCCCATCTGGCGCATGAAAAGGAATTCACGAGAGCCCGCGAACGGCTCAACGAGGAGCGGCGCGCGCTGCCCTGGGTCAGGGTCGACAAGCCCTATCTGTTCGACGGGCCGAACGGCGAGCGGACGCTGGCCGATCTGTTCAAGGGCCGCAGCCAACTCGTGGTGCAGCATTTCATGTTCGCACCCGACTGGAACGAAGGCTGCAAGAGCTGCTCGTTCTGGGCCGACGGTTTCGAGCGCATGATCCCGCACCTTGCCGCGCGCGACACCACGCTGGTCGCGGTCTCGCGCGCTCCGCTGCCAAAGCTCGACGCCTTCAAGGCGCGGATGGGCTGGACGTTCGACTGGTTCTCGTCCGAGGGATCTGACTTCAACTACGACTACGCCGTCTCGTTCACGCCGGAGCAGATCGAGTCGGGCGCGAAAGTGTACAATTTCGGCAATTCCGGCTTCGGCGTCGAGGAAGCACCGGGCATCAGCGTGTTCTACCGCGACGAGGCGGGCAATATCTTCCACACCTATTCCTGCTTCGCCCGCGGCCTCGACATGATGAACGCCGCCTATCACTATCTCGACCTCACCCCGCTCGGCCGCCACGAGGACGGCTTGCCCTATCCGATGGACTGGCTCCGGCTGCGCGACCGCTATGAACAGGAGGCGGCAACCGCGGCGTGCTGCCGGAGCTGATCCGGCCGGCCCCCGCCGGCATGGAGCAACTCGGCGAATTGTGGCAGACTTTGAGCCGCACGCGATCGAGGCCGGTATCGGGGGAACGAGATGTCTTTTGAAGACCGCTACGGCCTGCCGCTTTCGACCCCGAGCGAGTCGGCGGCCAAGGCCTATCGAGATGGCGTCGACCTGATGCTGTCGGCGTGGCCCGGCGCCGCATCCGCGCTCGACCGTGCGATTGAAGCCGATGGCGATTTCGCGCTGGCCTATGCGGCACGCTCGCGCCAGCATCTGATCTATGCCGAGATGGACCAGGCGCGGGAGAAGGCGGCGATCGCGCGAAAGCTCGTGGCGCAAAAGGGCAGCGCGCGCGAAAAAAGCCATGTCGAGATCCTGGCGCTGACGACCGAAGGCCAGCCGGTCAAGGCGCTCGATATGACGCTTTCGCATCTCGAAAGCTGGCCGCGCGACGCCATGATCCTGTCGCTGCCGCTCGGCGCCTTCGGGCTCTATGCCTTTTCCGGGATGGCTGACCACGACCAGGCCCGCGTCGATCTCTGCGAACGCTACAAGCAGCACTATGGCGACGACTGGTGGTTTCTCACCTATTTCGGCTGGGCACACACTGAAAACGGCAGTGTCGAGATGGGGCGCCGCATCACCCAGCGCGCCTTCGACCTCAGGCGCGAGAACGCCCATGCCGTGCACGCGCTGGCGCACGCCATGTTCGAAGATGGCTCGACCGGGGATGCCGAAGAACTGATCGCGGGATGGCTGCCGAGCTATGACCGTTCCGGCTTGTTGTACGGCCACGTCGCCTGGCATCGCGCGTTGCTGGCGCTGGAGCAGGGCGACACCGAGCCCGCGGTTGCGATCTACGAGACGATCATCCATCCAAAACTCAATTCCGCGCCGCCGATCAATGTGATGACCGACGGCGTCTCGCTGCTGTGGCGGCTGCAGGCCTCCGGCCATCCCGTCTCCGCCGATGGATGGCGCGATCTCGGCCAGCATGCCGGGCGCTGGTTTCCCAAAGCCGGCAATTCATTCGTCGACATCCATATGGCGCTGCTGGCGGCGATGGCGGGCGACGGACACGCGCTGGAAGCTCGCCTTGCCGATCTCGAGGCGCGGCGCCAACAGGTCAGGCTTCCGGCAGGCGCGGTGGTGCCGGCGATCTGCCGCGCGGCGCGCGCTTACGCCGAACAGGATTTTGCGCAATGCGCCGAACGGCTGGCGCCGGTGGCATCCGAGGTGGTGCGGATCGGCGGCAGCCACGCCCAGCGCGAGATGATCGAGGACATGCTGCTGATCGCGCTGATGAAGAGCGGCGAGGCCGCCCGCGCCCGCGAGTTGCTCGATCGCCGCCTGCATCGCCGGCCCTCCATGCGCGATTCCCGATGGCGGGCGGCGGTGCCCGAACCCGCCAGCCCTTAATGACGGTGACGTTCAACCGGCGCGAAACGCTGTGGCGGACCTTGGCGGTCGCGGCCGCCAGCGCGTTGCCGGGCGCGCGTTTCGCCCGCGCCGCGCCACCGTTGCACGCGCTGTCCCGCAGCGCCGAGATCGATGCCGTCCTGCAAGGAGCCGTCGATGCGGGCGATGCGCCCGGCATCGTGGCCATGGTCGCGACCGAGCGCGCGGTGGTCTATCAGGGCGCGTTCGGCCTCCGCGCCAATAATGCGGCGGCGAAAATGTCTGATGATACCGTGTTTCGCATCGCCTCGATGGTCAAGCTGTTGACCTCGGTCGCGGCGATGCAGCTTGACGAACGCGGAAAGCTCAGCCTGCACGAACCCGCGGCAAAAATCGATCCGACGCTCGGCTCGCCGCAGGTCCTCACCGGTTTCGACGCCAGGGGCGTTCCGCAACTGCGCGCGGCGCGGCGGCCGATTACGCTGCACGATCTTTTGACCCATACCTCCGGCTTCAGCTATCCGCTGTGGGACGTCCATGTCGTCCGTTATCTTCAATTCGTGCGCAGTCATCGGGGGCTGCCGCACATGCCGCTGATGTCCGATCCGCAGACGCGCTGGGCTTATGGCGGCAGCCTCGATCGGGTCGGGCGGCTGATCGAGATCGCGAGCGGCAAGACGCTCGATCTCTATTTCCGCGACCACATCACGGGTCCGCTCGGTATGAAGGACACCGCTTTCTCAATCGCCGAGCCACAGCGGGGGCGCGAGGCCAATCTGCATGTCCGCCAGGCCGACGGCTCGCTTGTTGCGAAGCCGATCGAAAAGCAATCGCTGCGAAAGGCGTTTTCGGGCGGCGGCGGCATCTATTCCACCGCGCCGGACTATTTGACGCTGCTCCAGGCGCTGCTCAACGGTGGAAGGTTCGCCGGCCAAAACCTCCTGCGGCCCGAGACGATCGCGGCGATGTCGGCGAACCAGATCGGCGACATTGAGGTGGGCATCCTGAAGACGACCAATCCGAAGCTTTCGAACGACGTCGATTTCTTCCCGGGCAACCGGCTGCGCTGGGGATACGGCCACATGATCAACCTCGACCCCGTGCCGGACGGCCGCAAAGCCGGCAGCCTGACCTGGGCCGGCCTGTTCAACACCTATTACTGGATCGATCCGGCCTCGCGCATCGCCGCGGTGATCATGATGCAGATATTGCCGTTCGCGGATACGCGCGCGCTTGGGGTTTATCGCAAGTTCGAGCGCGGGGTTTATCGGGCGTTGCAGGTGGGTTGAAGTTAGGCGCCGGACCGCGCCTCAGGCGGTCCCGGCCTGCTCGCCGGCGATGGCGCGGTCGATGGCGTCGATCAGGACCTGGGTCTCGATGAATTTGAGCCGGGCCCTCTCGGCCTTGTCGCGATCGAACGGCGCCGCGAGCGTCTTGGCGAAACCATCGCGATCCTCGGCCATGCGCTCGCGCGCCTTTTTCAGCGTCTCAAGTCGCTCGGTCATGGGTTTTGCTTTCTGTTGGTCGCACTCGAGAGGATGAAACTGGGCACCGTTATGTTATTGCCATTCCTGTATAACTTCTGTGGCAGAGGTCTGCTCTGGCTGAGAACAGGGCGCTGCTCGTTCCGCCTTTAGCATCTCCAGGTTGCGTCGGATTTGCAAAACGTCTATTTGCAACGAGGAGTGCGGTTGAGGTCGCTATGGAAGAAAAAGCTGAATCGAGGAAATCGGTCCGCAAACGTGCTAATGAAGTTAAGCCGTTTCGCTGCAAACATTTGATCGCAGTCTTGGAGAATCCGACTGATGTGAAGAACATTGGAACGGTGATCCGGAATGTGAATGCCTTGGGTATCGAGAAGGTCTATGTGGTCGACCCTCGCCGATCCCTGCCTGACGATTGGCAGGATCTGCGCGATCGGAGATCAGTTTCAAAGACCTCCGTCTCCGCAGTGAAATGGACATTCGTAAAGCGCTTCAACAGCACCGGTGAGTGTTTCGACTATCTCGAAAGCAAAGGATTTAAGTCGATCATTACGTCGCCGCATGTGAAAGGCAAGGCCAGCATTTTCCTTCACGAAGGCGACTATACCACTCACACCAAACTCGCAGTCTGGTTCGGCAGCGAAGCGATTGGCATTAGCGATCTGGCCGTCGAAAGAAGTGAGATGTGCGTCTGCATTCCGATGTTCGGTATGATTGAAAGCCTTAACCTCGGAACGAGTTCGGGGATCGTTTTGTACGAAGTGGCAAAGCAGAGGCGCGAATATCAAAGCAAGTACAGGCGGCGTAACCGAAAGGGGAAACGCCCAATCCCGTTGCCAACTGTTATCCCTCCAAAGGCCGGGCTCGGCTAAAGTCTGCACGGGTTCGATAGTCGGCTCCCGGTATCCAGTTTTTCGAAATGGCGGAAAGAGTGGCGCACCCGACACGATTCGAACGTGTGACCTTTGCCTTCGGAGCAATCTAACCTGCCCATCCGAAAAACGCGATAGGGCACGATATGCTACGCGATCCCTCTGTAATCTCTATCTATTCTCTAGGGAGCCAGCGACCTTCCTATCCGAAAGCTCGCCGCGATTTCCGCCCGCCTGCTTACGCGGTGCTTACGCGAGAAATCCGGCTCGGGAAGGAGGAAGCGCGTGCCTAAGATCACCAAGAGGGTCGTCGACGCCACCGAAGTCCGAGCGAAGGACTACGTTGTTTGGGACGACGAACTGCCCGGCTTTGGGATCCGCGTGTTTGCATCGGGCAAGCGAAGTTATGTCATCCAATACCGGGCCGCTGGCCGCTCGCGCCGCTAACCGACGACCGCCTCCGCAAACTGCTGTTCGATCCGTCTTTCGGATTAGCCGAGGTCCAGATCGGTCAAGGATGCGGCTCGCTGACCATGCCGATGACTGATATGCGCCTGTCGGCCATGACCGCGGCACTCACCGAAGAGTTTGTCGGGTGCACGCAAAATGCAATCACTGCGGGCTCGATTATCATCGGCAGCAAGGCGGAAACATCGTCGGACACAAAGTGGCAACGGCAGGACGTCTCGCCCTTTGAAGTCGTCGACATCGAAGGCCCGGAGGGCTGGACCATCCGACTGTCTCAGAGCGCCTTGAAGAAAATTCGAACCGAGGTCGCGCTCTATCCGACCGTCGAAACCGGTGGCCTTTTGATCGGAATGTGCAGCGCCCGGCTTAGGGCGATAACAGTTGTTGACGTGATCGATGCTCCGCCGGATAGCGAGCGATCAGCATCCCTTTTCGTGCTTGGGACGCAAGGTTTGAAAGCGGCGATCAAGGCCCGACATCGTGCAAGTGGCAATACGTTGTTTGACGTTGGCACGTGGCATTCGCACCTTGCTGACCAGGGGCCATCCGCGCTCGATCGCGCGACGGCGAAAAAGCTTGCAATGGAACGGCCGCCGCCGTCTGTGCTGCTCATTGCAGCGCCGACCCGGCTTTACAGCCTGATGCACAAGGGGGCATCTGAATGACCGCGACAAAATCTCTGAAAGAGCAAAACGCTTGGCTTATTAGAACCGCCTTGGTCGTGCACGCGGTAGCCTTTGCTTACGTCGTTTTCCAACCCTTGCCGATCATTCAATTCGCAGAGCCAGAATTGACGCGGAAGCTGCAAGCTTTTTTGGCGCCGGGTTCAATCTCACTTGGCCTCATCGCGCTAACCCGGCTTGTCTTGCTTGGCTTGATACCGCCCCACTTGCGAGACCGACTGATCCATTGGCGCTGGTCGTATCCTCTGCCCGGCGCGCGTGCCTTCACGAAGATCGGCCCGTCGGATTCGCGCGTTGATATGAGCAAGCTTCAGAAGAAGTACGGTCCACTACCGACTGACCCGGCCGAACAAGATCGGCGGTTCTATTCGATATACAAGAAGCACGCCGACGATGTCGGCGTTCTCGATGCACACAAGTCGTATCTCGCGGCGCGCGACATAGGAACAATTAACTTCCTGCTGATGATCTTGCTGCTGCCGGTCGCGGCGTGGTTCGCCCCGGTTGGCAGGACACTCGCCATTTATGCTCTTTTCCTCGTTTTGGCCTACGTCTTGATGTGTCTTGCCGCGAAAGCTTACGGCATGCGGCTGGTTCAGAATTCGCTGGCTGTTGCGTCGCGTTGAAGCGGCCCAATAGAATCGGATAGTATCATCGTAAGGGGTATTGCTCTATGCGCGTTGAAATCTTCGATGTCGGCCACGGCCAATGCGCCGTCATCACCGCGCCAAATGGCCGACGAATGATGATTGATTGTGGTGACCGCTGGGGCGAGGAGACATTCTGGACTCCTTCGCTACATTACTTCGGGGAGACCATCGACCTCCTTGCGCTGACGAATCTCGACGAGGATCATCTCAGCAATTTCAAGGGGATGATCGAAAACTGTAACTTACCTTGGATTCTCACGAATCACACCATCGGCGCGCGGGAATTTGCGCTGCTTAAAGAGGACGGAATGGGACCGGGAGCCAAAGCTTTCTCGGCATGGCTTGCCCGTCCGAGAGGTTTCCCGGTTATTACCGAGCCGGATTTCGGGCCGGTTCAAATCCGCTGGTATTCTTGGTCCTTTGTCCCCGGCGTTGTGAACAAGACGAACGATCTGAGCCTTGCCGTGGTTGTTCAGTTCGGTGCCTTTAAGATCGTATTCACCGGCGACCTTGAGGTGGCAGGCTGGCGGCGACTGCTGACCATGCCGGAATTCCGCGCTGACTTGTTTGGTACGACCGTGTTTGTTGCCTCCCATCATGGCCGGGAAAGCGGATGCTGCACGGAATTGTTCGATTTGATCCAGCCGCAGCTCGTGATCATCTCGGACGACGAACACCGATATGACAGCCAGGACACCAACGCATGGTATCGTAGCCGCTGTACCGGAGCGGTGTTTGCAAATAACGCCCTCGAACGGCGCTACGTGGCGACAACGCGTAAGGACGGCTCGATGAGGTTGGATATAGACGCCAATCAGTGGACAATACAACGTGTCAAAGTTCGAGATTGGCAGCGGGAGCCTCCGACGCCAGCCCGAGTGCCAGAATTTGGCGCACTAAGTACGCTGTTTGGCTCTGGTCAAAAATCGTTCGGCGCGGGTTTGGCAGCATTTGCGCCGGGATCGGGTCTTGACGCACTCGGCTTGCTGAACAAGCACGACGATCCACTATCAAGAGCGCTTGGTCTTGGTGCTCTTTCGCCATTTTTGACCAAACGCTGACCGAGTTTTGCGCCCAGATCTGCGCCGCCGACTATCGTCGGAAATTTAGGGAGCATTCAAAATGGATGTCCTTGAATACTGGCACCCCAGCATTAAGTGGAGCGGCTTCAAGCAGGGAGCTGTCTCAGAGCGGATGTGGGGCTATTTTTGTCAGCTCGTTCAGCTCTGCCATGCCCACGGGCATTGGCAGAAGGTTACGCAAGACGTGCGACTGACACCGCCACGTTCCTCGGTTTATGGACCAGAAAGTAAGTATCAGCGTAACAAGCGCCGTAACGAGTGGAAGGGTGAGATTATGCTGGCGTACAGTTCCGCGACAAGATCGGAAAGGGTCGGATTGTGAGAAGAGCCTTCGACGAGAAGAAAGCCGCCGTCCCCGCGCCCGAACAGCGCAGCTTCCGCAAGGCGGGGCTTGATGTCTTTTGCGGCAAGTGCGGACAAGGCCTCGCGAACGCTGAGAGAGGCGGTCGTGTTGATCGCGTAGCCTGCTTCCCTCGGCAAGACGATTTTGCGGGTTTCTCTTGCCGCAAGGTCTGTGACAGCGTCGCCTTGCTGGACGGCAGGAGATTGGCCAAGCTGCTCAAGCTCTTTCGCAAGCTCCGACGCTTTTGAAGATGCATATTCCGCCCGGGCAAGAGCATGGCGCGCCATATTGTGAGGGCGCAGAGAACCATTGTCGCTCACAACAGAAATCGTGGCGCCCGATCGCGCGAGATGCATGGCCATTTTCGATCCGACACTACCGCAGCCGATCATGGCGACTGGCGGGACTAGCGGCGCACCAGAAACATTGCGCAGTAAGGTCGTGTTCGTTGCATCAATCTGCATCACCGGCACGACCGGCTCATTGTCTCCGGTTGAGAGCAGCGACGAACGCTGCTTCATGGCCCGGATCTCGAAGGCGTAGGGAAGTAATTCAATGTTCGATTGCGATCCAACCAGAGGGCATGGCCGGCGCGCGCACAAAATGATGCCGATGGGTATTGGCGCTTCAAGATCAAAGCCCTTAAAGCATCGTTCTAGGTTATCGAGAAAAACGCGCAGGGCGCGGCCGCAGTGTAGTTCAACTGCCCGCGCCAGCAGTCCGCCATAGGTATCAACCGTCTCCGGCATGTACGATCCTGCAACAAAGTCGCCTCCACTCGGCAACTTATCGGGCCAGATGAGGCAGCATATCGTATCGCCGGATGATGCACCGTTCTGCTGGCGGCGCATGAATAGCTTGTTGTCATCTCGTTTGAGGGGCACATGCTCTTGGCTGACATTCAGCCATATCCGGGCATCACGGCCGATCAGGGAGTTATCTGAGCCGGATCGAAAAAAGCGCGCTTTAAGGAGCCGGTATCCGCCGTTGTGATCGACGGCCGCGCGGCAAGCCTCAGCATCAACCGCAACGACACTGGACAAATCGCGGCGCAGTGTCGGTTCCCAGCCGCGCCCGTGATGAATAAGGGTGCGTTCGGCTGCCCGCTGGAGCCAAAGGACGAGCTGATGCACGAGGTGGAAGACGCCGAGTTCAACGAGCCCGAATTGAAAGAAGTATTCACGCGGATTGCCGTCGATCAGACAGGGGCGAGGGAGTTCGGTCAAAGGACCGGGTTGCAGGTGCGGAAGATCCCGCGGAAAATCGGAGCGCAAATAGAACGAAGGCGGCGACCAAGGGTAATCCGGCCACAGCCTGACGGAGACCGTCTCGGTCGTCCGCACGCCGTTGGGACTTACGCCATCGACCTTGTAGTCAATCGGCATTTCGACGTTAAGGTCGAGTTCGATCAGACAGCCTTCTTCATCCGCCTCAATCAATCTCCCCGCACGGCACTCCGCATGGGTTCGAGCCGCCAGCAGAAACTGCTCGCCGTGGCTGCGAAACTCTTCTTCGGCCATGCCGCGATCCGCCAGCTATTTGTCCCGACGTCCCTGTTCTGATCCGTGAGGGCGGGCATGCGATGCGGTAGAGCTGATGCCAAGCGCGGGCGCTGCGAGCGCCGCAGCCGAGCCGATCTTCCGGACGATGCCGCTGGATTTTACTTCAAACGTAAGAGCCAATTCTTTTTCTGCCCAGTATTCGTCGGTGCAGAAAAAGCGGTCTGCGTCATCATCGAGAATGTCAACATATTCCCGCTTGGCGCGTTCGTGCGGCGGATTGTCGTCGTCGGCTTTGATGGGTTTGCAGCTCGCGACGATCACCGCACCCTTCCGCGTCTGCGACAGGGCGTTTCGCGCGTTACTATCGACTTTGACTTTCTCGCCCAGATCGCTCCAGCGGTCAGAACTCAGGCTGCGCCACGAGCAATGGTGGGGCGGCATAAGGATATCGTAGGTAAGCCAGTCGGAATTGGTTTTTCCGTGCGACTTCCACAACCGTTTCCAGATTTCGACTTCGGCGTCACCACCTGTCAAATACCGGCAACGGTCGCTGATGCCGCCGCCCCTGAGAGAGAAGCGAAGGATCACTGACGACTGATTGTGCCGAAGAGTCTCTTCGTCATTTTCGTCTTCCGGCGGCAACGGTGCGAGAAGCCGTGCCTCGAATGCGCCGTCCGCTACGCAGTTGCAGGCGTCGAGCGTTTCGTTGAGCTTGATCACGATGTCGAGAATGTCGTCGGTCTTGCCGTCAACATCTTCGCCCAAGATCAAAATGCGGTCGCCTTCGTCGGTTGACGATCCTTTTTCCCGGAAAAGCTTGACCCGCCGTCGCGCTTCCTTGGCCCAGGCCTTGGCGTCGTCGCCGAGGGGTTCCTCGGCATCTGCGCGCCGAAATACGACCGGTGAGGACCACATTTCGCGGATCAGGATTTTATCGTCTTTTTCTTTCCACTCGCGCGGTGGCCCGAGATGGAAGTGATTGCGTAGACCGGTAATGTGATCGGAGTGCGGATGGCTCGACAGGAAGCCGTCGACATAAAGCCGGCCGGCGTCGTCCCGTTTGAGACGCCCTCTCAAATCTTCGGCGACGTTAGGCATTTCGTGGTCTTCGTCATCCGCGTCGCCGCGGATAACCAAATGGAAGGCGACGGCATCGTCGGCCGATACGCAATCGGTGGCGCGGTTGCGGCCTTCAACTACATAGAGGTGTCGTTTACCGAAGACCTGGACATTCTTGTTTCGTTTGAAGATCAGGTCCAAGCGAAGGCCACGGGTCTAGTAACTCTGGGACCAATCCTTAAATATCTGGCAGAAAAGGGCTTTACGGAATTCAGGAAAGAAGGCGTCGTTGTTTCTGGTTGGCCCGTGCAGTTTTTACCGGTGGCGAAACCGTTGGATGAGGAAGGGCTTAGGGAGGCGATCACTACAGAATTGCGGGTCACTACGGAAACCACGATTCAGTGTCGGATCTTGCGAGCGGAGCACCTTATGGCGACTGCCCTAGACGTCGGACGCCCCAAAGATTACGCTCGAATTGTCCAATTCGTCGAAGCGGGCAATTTCGATCCCGAATACCTGCGCGGCGTCTTGGAAAGGCATAATCTGGCGGCAAAGTGGCAATCTTTCTGCGATAGATTTGAGATCGCTAACCCATGCGTCGACGGGCTTAAACCGTGAAGCAGAACCAGTCTATTTACCCGGACATCTCGGATATCCTTCAGCGCAAGGCCGAGGGACGACGAGACATCGCTGCACTTTCGTTCGGGGAAAAAATTGAGATGTTAGAGATCATGCGGGATCGGATTTCGCCTCTCAGGGACGCGCGCAACAACCGGACAACCAACGTGTCTCATCCAGCCGTTTGGGTTGAGCACTAACGTCCCACCTCAGACAAATTCCGATGAGAATTCGTCGAAGTGTATCTTCGGAAGATTAGGGGAGACGCGGAGCTAACCGCGCGAGCGGCAAAGCCGGCGGCTTTGCGAGGCATCACTTCTTGAGCGAAGCATGAGCGCTTAGGCGTCTGCCTTGCGTACCCATCCGTTAGCGGCCGCCTTGTGGATGAAGTGAGGGTGTCGCGGAACACGGTCCGGAAGGTGCTGAGGTCGGGCGAGACCTCATTCGAGTACGAGCGTGTTGTCCAACCGCGGCCGAAGCTGGGACGA